>Ga0272441_10005574_pt1 | contig 21748 bp, 18 predicted proteins | sample SSMProp6N_FD_193582 | JGI IMG/M metagenome (GOLD analysis project Ga0272441, IMG submission 193582) | Marine sediment archaeal communities from Little Sippewissett salt marsh, Falmouth, MA, United States - SSM-Prop-6N | ecosystem: Environmental > Aquatic > Marine > Wetlands > Sediment ... | reverse complement strand
TACGGGCATAAGCTGTTTGATTCAGCATGTTGAATACATCATACATCAGGGATAGATAAGCCAACCTGAGCCGACTGATACCGGTTGTTGTTGTAACCAGGGTCTTCACCTTTTCCCTGTAATCCTTGTACACATCAAAAATATCATTCTCGAGCTGCCCCAGTCCGCCGAGGAGGTAAAGCATCCGGTGTTCGTTTTCATTAACCTGTTCAGGGAAGGCACACCTGTAGAAGAGGAGGGAAGAGCCTCCTTTCTCAATGGTAATATACCTGATATCTTCTTCCCTTATACCGGGGTCCTTCTGCCTTTTACTCAATACCTGGGCATTTAAAACCCTGTTTAAATGTTCTTTTACCAGGAGTGAATTGTTCCCATCCAGCACTTTCTCATAGAACCGTATGAATAATTTTTCATGGGAGTTTCCGGTTATTGACATCCCCGGGTTATTAACCATTTCTTCTATATGGTCTTCTCCTGTATTCTTCTCGTCAAAGAAATCATCAAACAGGCCCGTCAATGCCCCCATGTAAGTTAGCTGGTACCTCTCGGTATCAGTCATTTCCTTTCCCCTGAGCAGGCAGTACCCCTCACCCAGAACGGCAGGAACAGCCAGTCCATAGTATGTAAAAATCTTTTTGAAGTCTTTTTCAGTTAAGGTGTTATCAATATCCTTCTTTATCTCCAGGATATCATTAGCAAGGGTTTTATTAATAAACTCCTGTTGCTTCTTCGAGTTTAAATGTAACTGCCTTATCAGCATGGGAAGCATAATTTATCATTCAGCAGATCTAAGCTGTTTTCGATCAGATTTTTCTTTTTCAAGACGTATATATTCATGGTATTCATTCATGGCATTATCCCTGGTTTCCTGTGAAACAAGGTCAGCAATTTTTATTGTACGGTCTCCTGAAGATAGTTCTTTAGCCAGTTCAAACAGTACAGACTCATTGAACTGGTGGAAATAGTACAGATAAAACAGCCCCTTATTAAGGTCGCATATATATGAATATATTGTATTATAAGTAGCACGCTCGAAGTGTACAGAATCGAGAACAGATGCCAGGTATTCATTACTTATATCCTGCTCATTTTCAATCTTTCCGAGCATACCGGAAATAATTTCATAACGACTGCAGGGATATTTAACATACCCATGTTCTGGATTCGCATTATTAATATTTGTTGATACCAGGAATTTTGTTACCGGTTCTTTTCTAGTAAAACTCAATTCTCCGTTTGCCCCTGGACTTATAACAACTGCATCTCCGGAGGGATCAGCCACATGTACCTGGAAATTCATCATATTGCCAAAATCAAACTGCCGGGCTATACTGATAGCATCTTTCACGTTTGAACATTTTTTCAGAAGTAGATACCAAAAATTTTCGTTTTCCCATGAATACAGATTTTCGGGATGGGGATTCATATCAGCATTGGGTAAACCATTAGTATCAAAGGATAATCCCTTGTCGTTCATACCACCTTCGAATGATATCCATGATTGTTCATCGGTTTGAGCGAAATAGCCATGAAGTATACCTCCATATCCTTCCTCAGATTCAGGCCAGAACCTGATATATCCATCAGGATTTGGGTGGTCTAAATTACCGCAAAACAGGACCCTGTCATCAATGCTAAGAGTAAAAACAGAGCATCTCCTGCCAGCTGTCTTTTGTGAAATTAACTCCTTTGAATCAGGTCCCGGTATTAAAGGAGTTGTGAGTACAAGACCACAGCCTAAGAAAACCGTAAGAAGCAGGATGGCTGGTTTGTTCATTTTAACTTTTTATTATCTGTCTGTTTAGTCTTTTTATATATATTATAGCACAATATTACTATAGGAAATGGTAAAATAAAGTTTATAAAAAAGAATACTAATTCTAATACTCTTAGATCTGCAATGCCATGAAAAATAAGCTCATATAAATGAATAAGGAATGCACTACTTCCAATAATAATTCCTGAAAATATGTCATTCTTACGCCATAAAAGAAATATGACAACAAGATAAAATATGATAGCTATAAGAGGGGCATAAGATTTAAATATGATTACCCATGCAGCATTAGTGAATACTAAAGCAGTCAGAATTCCGAATACTATTTTATATTTAAAGGTATATTTAGAATTTTTCGAATTCATTCTCAATCTTTATTATTCTGACACCTATTATTCAGTTAATAATTTCATTACGATCCTCCACTTAGAAAAGTGGTGTATATATATTCCAGCTTAACTGCCAGATTTTTCTATTATCTGTCGTAAATCATTGATTGTTCTATTCCATCTTTATACCTGATTACTGAATCAATGTGACCTTCTCCTGACCAGTAAGACCATTCGCCATCCTTCAACCGATGCTTAAAATATCCTTCTACCTTTATATTTCCGTTTTCATAATATACCAGGTACCTTCCATCAATAATTTCAGGGTTTAAACTCGAATAATATGATACCCCCTGTAGAGTACCATTAATAAAGTAATCCTTCATTATATAATGGTTTGATGACGTGTCTTCTTCTATCTTCCTGTAATATTTTGCCTTTTTCCTTTTTGTGGTTCTATTCCAGTCAATATCAAGTAAGATTTTCTCATTTTCCCTCGTCAGAAAGCTATCATCATGTATTTCAATGTCTTTTTTATGATTTATTGCAGGGTCAACTAAACCTGATAGAAAGTATGAGTGCTTTCCTTTGTTTAGCTCTTCGGATATATTGATTTTGTAGATTTGGTCAAAATCACCATTAATGCTTATATAAATATCCCCTGAACCCAGGTTGCATACTGTTGAATATATAGTCCTTGCGACAATATTGCTTTGGTGGGTGGCATCAAGAATTGAAAAAAAATTATCAACCGTCATTACCTGCTTAGTTGTCATTATTTTTGCTTTCCTGAACCTTCTGCTTCCAATATTATACCAGTGGTAATTTTCTGAATCTTCTGTGGATGTAATTCTGAAGTTTGTACATACCTGGTTGTTGCCAGCTTTTTTTGTGACAGTCAGTTCGTTATTGTAATAAGTGATTATTGCACTTTCCCCCGTTTTATCAACGACCATAAGTTGTGCAACCCGAAATCCCTCCCAGTAGTATTTTTCAAAAAGACCAATTACATCATCGACAGTTGCACATTCTTCTGAGATTTTATGTAGGATATTTCCTCCAATATCCAGTCTGTCATGAAGGTTACTTATTTCAGTATACGGATATGCTCTTAAACCATCCCAGAATAGGCCTTTTTCATTGATACCCGCCTGAACTGAGCCATCGTATCCAAACAATGCATATCCATATCTTCCTTCACTGGCTGGTATAAACCACACCTGTGAATTTCTCTTTTTAAAATCTTCATTACTCCCTACCAGAGTAGTTCTGCCATCTGTGCACATAAATACTGTACAGGCGAGTGATTTCATAAATGTTAGACATATAAGAACTGAAAGCGCTATCGATTTTGAGTTTGTCATTTCTTTACATTTTGTTACCTGTTAGAATGTTTGCTGGCAGTGAATGTTGTGAGTGGCGATGTTTAATAGAGTTCATTATCGCATAGCTTTTATTTAAGGTTGTTTCTTACTAATATAAGCAATCAATTCCAGGGAACTGATTCCGACCAGGATTATATCCAGGATCCATAATATAATTTTTCCATGAGCAGGGATATTTAAGTTCCCAGATACAAGCCAGAAAAATAACACAAAGCCACCTATTAGATTAATGCTTATAGCTCCACCAAGTCCCAATCCGATAAATTTACCTTTTCTTCTGTATTCAATAAGAAGGGCTATTCCGATTCCCAATAAGACCCCTCCCAGGATATTTGGATAAAAGCTTAAATTGGATTCCGGTAATCCGAATATTTTTATAACCGGCTCTGAGAATGCCAATAATACAATACCCAGAAAAAGGTTAATTATTGAATCAATAAGAAGTAATGTTGTTCCTCGTTTCATTTACTGGATTATTAATGATTTGCTAAGGTTTTTACAGTTTTGATGAACTATTCATTTCATTAATTTTAGAAAGGATTTTTCTGATTTACTGCTAAAAAGAATTTAATCTGTGTTAAATTCCATTAATTCTATGGGAGCGCCATTATGTTCAATCATGGCTACCCTGACACCTTCTGAGGGATTGCCTGGTTCTGAGATCACCCTGAAGCCCCGCGTGGCAATCTCATAATCAAGGTCCCTGACCACAAATGCCAGGTGGGGGACAGTCTGTATAAGCATATCCACCGGGCAGTCTTTTTCAAATCTCATCCATTCTATACCAAAGGGACTGGAGCTGAAGCCGGAAACATAAAATTTGTACTGCGGTAAATATTTTTCACCTGGTATCTTTTTATTTGTCGGGACACCCAGATGGTGATATTCCCATCCCCATTCTGCAGTTGCCAGGGGCAGTTCATTATCAGGCCTCTGTTTTATCATTGTTTGATAATAATAGTAAATAAAATATTGAAGCAATCCTGTATTACAATTAAGCAAACCAGGAATGAGTTAACGGAAAAAAAGGAATTGTATATTAAATCTTTTCTACTGTATACCCTCTTTCTTCAAGTAGTTCCCTGACATTATCGGGACCGAAATAATGACCGGATCCTACGAGTACAAAATATGTGGCAGGATTCTCTTCAGCCAGTTTCTCGAATTTATTCACCCAACTTTTGTTCCTGCTGACAAATACCTGATCATAAGCCTGTTTAACCTGGGGGTTGGTCAGATCCATACTCTTGAGGAATTCTTCTTCAAACATTGTGAGGTTGTTAGAAAAATAAGCTTCATATAATGGGACCTCTTTTTCTGCCTGTGCCTGCATAACACTAACCGCGTTCTCCAGCAACTGTACCTGCATTGGCAAAGGGGCATCAAATTCGAAAAGTACGAGCTGCGTTTTGATGTCGTCAAGCCCGATAATTTCTTTGTTGTCTTTTATTGCCATGTCATGGAAGTACTTATCTATGGCCAGCATTGGATCATAGCCTATGAGCTTTGATTTCATTCCTGAAATAGTCATGTTCAGAAGCCATCCTTCATATTTAAAACATTTTTCCAGTTTATCTTCCTCAATTACCTGTTTGAGCATCTCAATGCTCTCAGGCTTAAGGTGATTGTTGAGGTAATCCTCCGGAGACAGTGTGTCTTTTTGTGCATAACTAAAAATATCATTTTGAATTTCATCAAAACTTTTTTTCAGTTCCATTATTACCTTATCGGCTTTCTTATAGTGATCGATATATACATCCGGAAGGGGATAATCTGCTTCTCTGGCGGTGTGTATTGATCCGGCCAGGTAAAATGTTGAGCCATTAATTTCTGTCTTCCATATGACGCAGCTGGAAGGTTCTTTCTCAGTACATGATGACACTGAAATAATTAATCCTAAAAGGATCATAAGAAAGCGGATCCTTTTTACAGGGTGTGTTCTTTTCATTGTGTAGTTTATTTGTGTTTTATTATATTGATGGGAATAAAGTTAGTGATTTATTAAGAATCTCACTTCATGTATGATTATTCTCAGAAGATCCTGGTAAGGTAATACATCATCCCCGCGAGGATTAATACGGCCAGAATAAGTGCTTCTTTCCTTCTTTCTCCTTTTGTTGTCCTGTTGTACCAGTAATAACTATTAGGGATAAGCCCCAGGGTGATAATTGTAATTAGTAAAAATGTATTTGACGGGATAAAAACATAGCAGGTGAAGAATGCAAGCACAGAAATATAGGATAGCGTACCTGCTATGACCATTTTTTCGGATTGCATGAATTTCATGTTTCTCAGAATATCCAGGATGAAAATCAGAAATATGATGATTAACAATACTATGCCCGGATTAAAGCCTTCCATGCGATCTGTTATTGAACATTACAGTGTGATAAATATAGGAAATTTAGATAAGAAATGTTGATAAAGTTGATAAAGTTGATAAGGTTTATAAAGGAAATTTTACAGGAAAATATCAAAGGTTACCAATTTAGCGAGGCACTACCAGTGCGTAGTTAAATTGTTGCAGCGTGAATACCATTGGTAACAATCTCAGAGACACCCCTGACATATCTAAGCTCTAAACTCTTAAACCACTTAAACTCTATTAATTTTATTACCTTAGCGATCATAATTGAAAAACCCAAAAAACATGAAAACAAAAATTATAAGCATGCTGTTAACACTTGTGGTAATGGTATTTACCGGTTGTAGTCCTAAAGAGAATCAATACGATGAAGAGATGAAAGCAAAACTTGCTCAATTTGAAGAGTTTACACTAACAACAGACCTCAGCTGGTTAAGCGATAGTGAGAGGGAAATAATAGGTATCCTTATAGATGCTGCAAGCATTATGGACGATATTTACTGGATGCAGGCATACGGTGACAAGGAGGAGCTCCTGAACAGCCTTGATAGTGAATATGCCAGAAAATATGCCCTGATTCATTACGGTCCATGGGACAGGCTGGATAATAATAAACCTTTTATCCCCGAATTTGGACCCAAACCACCCATGGCGCAGTTCTATCCGGAGGATATGACCGTTGAGGAATTTGAAGAGTGGGACAATCCCGATAAAACAAGCCTCTATACACTGGTGCGCCGTGATGCTGAAGGGAGCCTTGTAACAATTCCTTATTCTGAGGCTTACAAGGAACAGCATGAGAAAGCAGCTGACCTTATTAGTCAGGCAGCTGACCTGGCAGAGGATGAGGGTTTGAAGAATTACCTGAATGCACGTGCAGAGGCTTTGCTTACAAATGTTTACCAGCCGAGTGATTTTGCATGGATGGAGATGAAGGAATCAAATATCGACTTTGTTGTTGGCCCTATAGAAAATTACGAGGACGCACTCTTTGGATACAAGGCTGCCCATGAGGCTTTTGTACTGGTAAAAGATCCCGAATGGAGTGCCAGGCTGGTCAAGTTCAATGCCATGCTGCCCGATCTGCAGGCTGGTCTTCCTGTGGCCGGGGAGTACAAGTCGGAAATGCCGGGGACGGATGCCGATATGAATGTTTATTATGCTCTTTATTATGCAGGCGACTGCAATGCGGGTAGCAAGACAATAGCCATTAACCTGCCCAACGATCCAGAGATACACCTCGCTGTTGGCAGCCGTAAGCTACAGCTGAAGAATGCCATGCAGGCCAAATTTGATAAGATCCTTGTTCCTATAAGCAACATACTTATAGATGAGAGCCAGCGTAAATATATAACCTTTGATGCCTTCTTCGAGAACACTACCTTTCACGAGGTATCTCATGGCATGGGGGTTAAAAATACTATCAACGGCAAGGGTACGGTAAGGGAAGCACTCAAAGAACAATATTCAGCCCTGGAGGAGGCAAAAGCTGATATCATGGGTCTTTACCTGGTGACGAAATTGTACGAAATGGGGGAGATAAGCAGTGGTGAGGTGATGAATAACTATGTGACCTTCTTTGCCGGTATCTTCCGCTCCAGCCGCTTTGGTGCAGCCAGCGCCCATGGTAAGGCCAATATGCTTAATATGAAATATTTTGCTGACAATGGTGCCTTTGTTTACCAGGATAATGGTACCTATATGGTCAATTTTGAGGAGATGAAAGCAGCAGTGGTGTCCCTGGTTGAAAAGATACTGACAGTACAGGGTGACGGAGACTATGAGGCTGCAAAAGAATGGATCGGGAATGATGGTGTTATGACCGAACAGTTGCGTAGTGACCTCGACCGGGTGAATGAGGCAGGGATACCGGTTGATATAGTTTTCAGTCAGGGTAAGAATGTACTAGGTCTGGAATAGCAAGAGGGCAGTGAGCATGGAGCAGGGAGCAGGGAAGCAGAGACTCCAGGCATGGCGTCTGAAGGAAATCTTGCAATAACATTACAATAATTAATAACGTAGAGGCGCAGGGCATTGCGCCTCTTTAGCTGTATTCACTACTTTACAGGTTTAGGCGTCTGCCATGTATAAAGTCAGGAATATTATTTAATCCTTTACGCAACGAATAGAAAAACCAAAATTCTTATCGCGGTAGGTATGGTAAAGATCGCTGTAATTGTAGTACAACATATAGATCATGGCGGAATCGGTACTGTACTCTGTAGCGCTCCACCAGGTTCCCCATTCTCTAAGACCCCAGAATACCCCACCATCCTTATCACGGACACCATTTGGAAGGGCCGTAAAGCTGGTTTCGTTGGTTGCACCTATATTGGGTTCAAGCCAATGCGTTGTACCGGCTTCTTTTAATTTGCCTCCGGCTTTGGCTTCTCCACCGAGAAAATCAGCAAGCTGTGCCCAATCAGCATGGGTCGGCACATGCCAGCCGTTGGGACATAGTATTCCTGTGCCTAATGCATACCAATTATAAAGGGCACCATATGTATCTTTGTAGGCATCCGGGTAATTGTAATACCAGCAATAAGCACCTGTAACTAAATTTCCCCATTCTGTATTGTCAGTAACATTAAATATGGCAGTACCGTCGTTGTATTTAGTGGTCTTCAAATTTTCTTTCATCCAAACCTGATCACCAATTGTTACAGCTTCATAGACATTACCATCAATATCAGTGACAGTAATCGGTTCCTCATTGGAGGTGGTAAACTGAATCTGAGTACCATAGGCTGTTCCTGCACTGTTAGTTGCATAAGCACAGATAAAATAAGTGGTGCTGGCATTTAAATCAGTAATATCACAGGTATAACTTCCAGTGCCTGATCCGACAACAATATTGTTGTCTGCTGTTGAGGGATTCGGACTGGTACACCAGCAAACGCCCCTGGCAGTGACTGCAGCTCCTCCATCAGCTGTCACATTCCCTTCGAAAGTAGCAGTCGCCTGAGTAATTGCTGACACCCCAACTGTGGTTACAGAAGGAAGAGCAGGTTCCTTTTCACAGGAATTAAACATCATTGCTATGCAAATAAAAAAAACAATGATTAATGAGAATTTACTTATTTTCTTCATGATTCTCTGTTTTTTGGGAGGTTTAAAAGCTTAAATGGAAGAATATACCTCTATGTATGTAAAGCTTATCTGCAGAGAAGCTTATGTGAACATTCTACAATCAGTTGACAAATATAAAGTTACGCCATTAAGAATTTAAAGTCAAGTTTTTCTTAATAGCAATCTAATTAAACCATATATAATATTAAAGTGTAAGGTACAACTCACACGATAATATTATTTTAGATAATCATTAATACCCTGGCATATCTTTACCGCTATCTGCTGGCGGAAATCCGGGTTGGCCAGTTTCTCTTCATCTTCTGCATGGGACATGAAAGCCTGTTCCACCAGTATGGCTGGCATCTGTGACATCCTGGTAACTGTATAGTTGAAGGATCCCACGATACCGAACTCGTCAAGTCCAAGTTCGAGCAACCTGTTATAAATAGCCTCTGCCAGGGGAGCCCAGAAGGGATTGTGATAATAGGTGCTTGTTCCATCTACTTCGAGGTATCCTCTTCCCCCTGCATTGGCATGAATGCTAATAAGCATATCGGCTCCGGAGCTGACAGCCCTTTTTCTTTTCTCAATCAATGACATATCAATGTCAGAGTCCCTTATCTGGATAACCTCGGCACCCATCTGCTTGCACAGTTTACCAAGCCTGAAGGAGAGATCCAGGTTGATATCTTTCTCGAGCAGCCCTGAAAGACCGATAGCTCCTGTACTGATTCCTCCATGACCGGCTTCAATGGCTATCTTCAGTCCTGAAAGGGGCTTATCTGCCCCGGTATTGATCTCGGGTGGATATTTTATTCTCAGCACAAGACGCTGACCTACAACTTTCAGATCATATCCCCAGATACGGTCAGCTTTCAGGTTGACATATACCCTGTAGGTTTCGGGTGTGCTTTGTTCCCATGTTATCATGTTAATGATCCTTAGTCCTGAGGCGTGTGATATCCAGGTACTGCTGGTCTCAACACCAAAAAGTGTGATTATTATCCTCCTTCCGGATGGATCAGGATGTATTTCAAAGGGTACAGGCTCGAGGTAAGGGATACTCAATATATCTGCTTCTGATGATGGGGCACATGACATGTTAGTTATATAATATGTTGGTCTTACATTTTTTTCAGGCATTTTCTTTACATCATTGATATTAATAAAGCCGCTCTCCACATTGCTTAGCCTTACCCTGTAATTCTCCCCAAACCTGCCGTTTACCTTGAATACTGTGCCGGGTGGCGGTTCCGACCTAAGCGGACCACCCAGGCGGGGTGCACCAAGGTTATATGTAAGACTGCTGTTTTCGCTACTTACCATCACCAGAGGAAAATCGTCGGGATCCCTAATATAAAATGAATATGGTGATAATACCTCGTAAGAATCCCGGTCATGACTGCCTTCAGAGGATGACAGTTTCACCAGTATGCTATATCTTTTTCCTGGTTCAAGGCTGTTTAAAGGGATATCAGCCTGATAAACACTGTAGTCACCATTATTGGTAACTGAGCATCTGATATTCATATCAGCCGGTATAATCAATAACCTGGCTTCCTGACCCAATGACCCTGTAAAGCTGAAAGGCAGAACATCGTCCTGTAACAGTTCAGTATCATAACCCGGGGTAAATGATGAACCATCTATCCAGAGGGGAAGGGGAGGTCTGTCCTGATCCGATTCCCGGTAAATAAATTCTCTTTCGTAGAATGTTGATAATGAGTCATCTGTTACAATAGTAGCCCTTACACGGTTTACTCCTTCAAGCAGTTTTACTGTCTTAAAGAATATTCCTGTTTTATATTGTTTTACCTCCTGACCGTTAATCATTACTCTGGCAGGGTAATCGGTCTTGCACAGCAGGTCAAATTCAGGAACATCAATGATGCCCCGGGGCATCCTCCGGAACTCCACCCATGGTGATAAGCGTGATACGGTATCATCGGCAATAACAACATAATCATAGGGCAGGGACCAGCGTTCTGTGGATAAAAACAGTTTCCCCTGAGTTGTCTCAAGGCGTATGGTATCTGTAATATCTCCAATAAACCCGACTGATCCTTCTGAGTCAGTAATCTTAGTCCTCTCTTCGTCCACAAGCGTGATTGTTTGTCCGCCAGGTTCACCGCTGAAATAATCCGAGAAATTGAGTCCAACCACCTGTTGCGGGTAGATATGATTTACACTGTACGGTACTACAGAGCCTTGATTATTGATCACCGCTGACAGTAGATAGGGCTTCAGAAGCATAGCTTCCACCACCGCATCTTCAAGAAGGTCGTTTATGGGCATGATATTATCAGTAGTATCATCAAGGTTAAAAACCGGTACTTCAAAGCCCAGTCCATCGATATTATATTTACTTACATACCTGCTTACCTCATCTTTCATGCTTCTTTTTATTTCAGGAAATGGAAGGTCCTGTAGCGATTCCATTCCTTTAAGCGGGGTTATTACAAGAAATATCTTCAGACCACCTTCACGTGCTTTTTCAACAGCATATCCAGGCACGTCGAATAATGTTGTATCGATGTTTGAGACTTTCAGGAATATCGAATTTGCTCCGGCTTCTTTCGCTCTTTCTATTGATGCGATGATCTCTTTTTTCAGGTTCTCTTCCTCAAGATCTTCCAGTTCTTCAGCCGGAATGAAATATTCACTTATCTCGAAGGCACGTTTTTCTTCTATTTCTTTATATTCATAAGGATGTACCTTTGGAACATATGACGCTCTTAGTTCACCCAGGCCGGGAGCATCAGCCATAGATACTCCCGCATAGAGTTTTTCACTTACCTGGCTTTCATTACCATACCTGTCCACAGCGCTCACAGCAACACTATCAAGAGGAGTCAGTACCTCTGAAGTATTATCCATGGATCCAGGATCCATGCTTAGCAAAGCTTCTTTGTCAATTTCGAATGATGGTAAAATTTTATTAGCTGTCTCATTTCCAAGAATCGAATATTTCCAGGATGCCCCATATTTCTTATATATCACCCACTTTGCTATATCTTTTTCATTGCCATTGTTCCAGGAAATGCGGACCGAGTCGCCCATGTTTTCCATTTTCACAAGCGGTTGATCCGGCAGGCTGTGGCTGAGCCAGGGCGATGGGGGCACCAATGCTTCTTTTTCATAGGGACCTTTTGCTATTGCATTGGCAAGCAAGGGGTTAAAGACCAGGGGGCCTATGCTCCAGTGCACTACGCCGGGGCTTTGTGGCAGCATGCCGCGGCTTATCATAATCTGGCTGATTGTTTCATCTATTGCTTTATCACCACTGAACCTGCCGATGTTTATCCCTGGCCACAGGTGTCGCCCTTTTTTATTTTCCGAGGACCACCAGCCGAGCAGCACCGGGTAGCTCTGCGCCAGTTGACCGGTTGGCCAGTATAGCTGAGGAGTATAGTAATCGATCCAGCCCTTATTAAGCCAGAGGCGGGCATCAGCATACAACACTTCGTGCTGGTCAAAGCCTGATATTGAAGGAGGATTGTAAGGCCGCCATATTCCGAAGGGGCTCAATCCAAACTTCACAAACGGTTTTTCGGCTTTAATACCTTCATAGACACGTTTTATGAAATCATTCACATTTTTCCTTCTCCAGTCGCTGCGGCTCAGCTTTCCGCCACTGTCAAGGTAAGACTGCCAGCTTTTCTCATCCGGGAAATCCTTGAAGTTGTTATAATCAGGGTATGGGTAAAAATAATCATCAAAGTGAATTCCGTCGAGGTCGTAGCGACGCACCAGGTCTATCACCACACTGTAGGAATGGTCCTGTGTTCCTTTCAGCGCCGGGTCGAGCCACCAGTAACCACGTTCGAGGAAGAGGGCAAGTCCCGGTTTGCTTTTAACAATGGACGTTTCCGTTAGTGGTCCTCCGGATACGTGGTGGGCACGGTAGGGATTTAGCCAGGCATGTAGCTCCAGCCCCCTTTTATGAGCTTCATCTATCCAGAATTCAAGAGGGTCATAAAAGGGTTCGGGTGCTTTTCCCTGCTCACCGGTAAGGTAATATGACCATGGCTCAAGGTCGCTCTTATAGAGAGCATCACACTGGGGGCGAACCTGAAATATTACAGCGTTAAAATTATTTTCAGACAGAAGGTCAAGTAACTCAATGGCATCCTTTTTCTGCTCTTCCACAGGCATGCCCGGCTGGTCAGGCCAGTTGATGTTGGCCACAGTGGCAACCCATGCAGCCCTGAATTCCCTTATTGCCGAAGGTGTCCTTCCCGATGGATCACCGGTTACCAGCAGCCGGCTTGTATGGCATTTCGTTAAAGTGAATAACAGAGTTATCACAACAGTGATCAACGCAGCTTTTCTGTACATTTTCACGGGGTTATTAATATTACTGTTAATTACAAAAATAGCAAAATCAGGGCAAGGCAGGTAGACTTTATCGGGTCATAATCAATCAGCTCTGCATCTTCCGTAGAACAGTATCAATTCTCAATCAGTCAAAAACGATCACACCCCTCAGGTGTTCTCCCTTCAGGAGGTTAGCATAAGCCTGGTTTATTTCATCCAGCTTATAGACATTGGATATCAATGCATCCAGATCAAGTACTTTATTTTTATACATTTCCTCGTATCCTCTCAGGTCACTAACAGTATTATTTGTTCCATAATAGCATCCCCTGATTGTTTTTTCCTGTCGTGTAAGGGCTGCAGCATTTATTTTTGTATGCGAACTGACAGGAGGGATACCTATCAGGGATATCATACCTCCTGGACGGGCACACTCAACAGCTACTTCCTGTGAGAGTGTATCACCAGCTGCTTCAAAAACATAGTCTATTTTTACTTCCCTGCTGAGCCTTTTTATTTCAGGTATATTCTTTTCATTAAATACAATAAAATCACTTGCTCCCAGTTTCTTTGCCACTTCTTCTTTGCCTGGGTTTTTATCCACTGCTATCACTCTTGCAGCTTTCCTTAGTTGTAATCCCATCAACACATTTGATCCAACACCACCTATCCCGAAGACTAGTGCTGAAGCTTGTTCCCTGACGTTGGCAGTATTAATTACTGAACCCACCCCTGTGGTTACGGCGCACCCCAGGATGGCACCAACCTCGTAAGGTGTTGTATCCATCAGTGGCACTGCACAGTCTTCCGGTAATATTATTTTTTCTGCAAAGCAGCCAACAGATGATAGCTGGTATATCTTCTCTCCCCTTTTGTTACTGAAGCGCGTTGTTCCGTCAAACATTACTCCCTCCCAAGTGGGACCTGTGTAGGTGCTGCATATACTTGGCCGGTCATGCAGGCAGTCGAAGCAGGTACCACAGTTAGGTGCTGAATTGAAGACTATCCTGTCACCCACTTTGTATTTTGTTGTTCCGTGACCTGTTGCCAATACTATGCCTGCTCCTTCGTGGCCAAGGACCACGGGCATATTGAATATTGAATCACCTGTAACAAAATTCCAATCGCTGTGGCAGATGCCTGCAACCATTACCTTTACAAGCAGTTCTTCATCCTTTGGCGGGTCAATATGAAGTTCCTCAATAGTGAATCCTTTATTTGTTTCGTACACAACTGCAGCCCTGGTTTTCATAGCCATATTTTATAGTAAATAATGTAATTGTGAATATAGTAAATAACAGGTGAATGAGCCTGCATATTTTATATGCCTTATGACATTTTACCACTAATTTCTTAGTTTATGTTTATTCCCGGTGGAACGGATTAACATTTTTTCATTTTAATTCACCACCTGATTAAACAATATTTTGTAACTTACATAAGCATGTGTCCACCATAAAATATTATAATTCAATACAATTTAATAAAATTCAGGAAAACCGAATAAAAAATTAAATGTCATGAAAAAAATCAGATTTATATTATTACTGGGTATAATAATGTTAATACCATTTTCATGTGAAAAAGACAAGGATAAATCAGACGCGATTTACGGTAAATGGGCTGTACTAAGCGGAGGAGGCAACACTAAATACATTATTATAGGTACTGACAATGTATTCTACTGGCTCGAAGAATACAATTATGGATTCAGGGGTGAAACAAGTGGAGTATGCCAGATAACAGGAGGACAAATTAATTTTGGCATAATGGGATATATGAGTACCTCAATAATGAACTTCTCAATAAGCAATAACCAGCTGACACTTTCACATCCGTCAATGGCTTCAATAATTTGTGAGAGGGATAATAATGCACCCGAGAGAGAAGACTGGATAAAGACTATTATATCCCTTCATAGCTCCGGTGCACCAGTAGATGAAGCTACAGATCTGACATACGACGGACAATATTTATGGTACGGTAATGGTTATGCGTCGCACGATCTGTATAAAATAAATACTTCAGATATCACAGTTGAATCGACGATTCCAGTATCTCAATATGCATGGGCAGTTGAATGGGTTGATGGTTATTTATGGGTTAGCAGTGATGGTTCTGACAATATTTATAAGATAAACCCGGCTAATGGCAATTTAATTACTCAAAGCGTTGATATGGGTGCATGGATTGAAGGAATTGCATTTGACGGGCAATATATATGGTGTGCCAGTAATAACGAAAGTACTATATATAAGTTCGATCCTGTAACTAATTCAGTTGTATCCGATTATGATGTAGGTATGCAGGTACATGGACTTTGCTATAATGACGGGTTTTTATATGCGTGTGTTGATGGCATAGTCAATAAATGCTCCTTAAATCCCCTGGAGGTTGTTGATGCATTTGACCTGGGAAATTACATTATAGAAGGCATTGCCTATGACGGTGTTAATTTCTGGGTTTCTACTGCCAATTATAATGAAACACCAGCATATCGTATTCAAAAAGTGACATTTTAACATTTACACATTATCGGATAACAGGCTTGAATTCGGGGCTCCAGATACTTGTTCCCGGGTAATCATTGCCCGGGTTCATAATGGTGAATTACAGTAAGCACTAGTACTGTTCTTTTAACCATGTATGGATATGCAGATCTTTCAGGTAGCTATTCAACGCAATCGAATATATCCTCCATGATAAGGCAAATAGTATTATACCACTGGGTACCTGAAGGCCGGTAGGGATTATTTAATTCACTCTGGGCGACTATGATCAGATTAAGTGAGGGGTAGACGAAAATGAATTGTCCACCGTATCCATTGGCGAAATAGTAATACACACCCTCTTTTTCACCGGTCCATAATAAGTATGAATAACCTGTCGAAAAATAATATTCCTCAAAACTAATCGCAGTAGTTGTTGATTCTGAAATCCATTCAGATGAGACTACCTGTTTCCCATAATAATTCCCGTTGTTGAGTAACATTCTTCCAATCGCAAGCATATCCTTTGCTGTAAGGTTAAGTGTTACGCCTCCATAATTAAAATCATGAATATCTTCACCCCATGGCCTTTCACCTATCATTCCAAGTTCCTGAAAGAGATGATCCCATGCGAAGTCCTCCAGCTTTTCTCCGGTTGCCACTGTAAAAATTGCAGAAAGTATCTGGCATCCCGGGGTGGTATATGCAAAAACAGAACCCGGGGTATCGATTATCGGAACCTGTAAGGCATAGGTAAGGTGATCATTTGCCTGTGCCCATTCGTTATACTGATCCCATATGCCCAGTTCAAACCAGTCGAATCCACCTGTCATGGTCAATAACTGTCGTATGGTCACCTTAGCTATAAGAGTATCCTCTGGCCTGAGATATTCAGAAAGATAATCATCAACAGTGGCATCAAGGTTGGTGATAAGCCCTTTATCCTTTGCTATTCCGAACAAAATACCTGTAACCGTCTTGGTAACAGATTTAACAGGGTGGTATGTTGTTGGTGTATTATCACCGAAATACTCTTCAGCAATAATATCATTGTTCCTGAATACTATTAAACTAAGTATTCCTCCTTCACTGGATGCTTTCATGACAGCATTATGCAGTGCTTCATCGTTGATGTTATTCGTTGATGCAGCAGGATAATAGACTTTTTCTTTACTGCACGCCCACGAAATAACAACGATTGTTAAAAGGAAAAATATTCCACTATTTTTTTTCATGGCTTTATACAGATAGGATCTATTGCAATATACGAAATAAGTGGACGTATATCCATGTTATGGTTGCCATATGGGAGCAGGGAGCATGGAGCATGGAGCAGGGGGATCCGTTTTACTTTAATGCCGGTTGTTTTCTATGTTTAGTGCCCTGTTCAAATGCATAGACCATTTTTATTAGAGTAGGTTCATCGTACATCCTGCCGAGAAATTGCAGTCCAGCAGGCAGGTCTCCGGATGTGAATCCCATGGGGACTGTAAAAGCCGGCTGACCGGTATGAGGAGCTATAACCTGGCTGTTGTCACCCTGGTATTCCTCTTCGAAATATTCAATGTGGGCAGGCTTATTATTCCATGACGGGTATATTAACGCATCCAGCTCCAATGAATCCATTACCTCTTCAATTGCTTCCCTGAAAGCTAAGCGCCGTGAGTCATTATATGCATCAAGACATTCCATCTTTGTATCTTCCCCACTTACGTTATCACCCGCAAAAAATTTAAGTCTGTCAGAAACATACTGGGATTTACAACCTATTCGGATAATATCTTCCAGTGTTTTAAGGGTATCTCTTTTAACATATTCTGCAAGGAATGATTCAAGGTCGGTTCTGAAAGTTGCACACCACTGGTTTTTTCTTAAGGATGAAAAACCAGGAATAACAACAGGATCAATGACAGAAGCGCCAAGTGACTCCAGGTCAGATATGGCCTTTTCAAACAGTTTTATTACTTCTTCATCGGGTTTATTATCGCTCAGTTGTCTTAGAACACCTATCCTTGAACCTTTTAGTCCGTCCACCTTGAGGAAGTCAAGGTAAGTTTCCGGTATTTTTCCAATGGAATGTTCAGTCAGGGGATCATCCGGGTCATATCCTGCAATTACATCCAGTACCCTTGTGGCATCTTCCACAGTGCGGCACATTGGGCCCACAACATCATTACGAAGATAAAGGGGAACGATAGCGGATCTGCTTACCAGCCCCATTGTAGTCCTGAACCCGACAAGAGCACAATGGGAAGAAGGGCCTCTTATGGAGTTACCTGTATCGGTTCCCAGTCCCGCAGCACCAAAATTTGATGCAACCGCAGCTGCCGTTCCTCCACTGGATCCAGCCGGAACATAATCAGTATTATAGGGGTTGCGGGTTATACCTGTTGTTGAACTTTCTGTGTGCATGGGGCTAAAAGCCCACTCGGCCATATTTGATTTGGCAATTATAATGGCTCCTGCTTCAACCAGCCTCTGTATTATGAAAGCATCCTCACCGGGAATAAAATCCCTGAGAGCCAGTGATCCCGCAGTGGTCGGAAGGCAGGCAGTGTTTATATTGTCTTTCACTATAATGGGGATTCCATGAAGAGGTCTCAATAATCCTGTACGCCTGTATTCATCATCAAGCCGTTCGGCAATACTGAGGGCATCAGGATTAATAACAGTGATGGCATTTATTTTTTCATCAAGCTGTTTAATCCTTTCAATGTAGGCTTCAGCCAGCTGGCGGCTGTTATATTCACCCAGATTGTATGCTTTATGAATATCAGAGATTGTTAACTCACTAACATCTATTGTTTTATTTAAATCATGCATTTGGCAACCATTGAAACCCGTGAGCACTATCACGACAAGAAGGGCTTTAATAAATTTTTCGGGATGGACTCTTTTCATTCTATTTAAATTATTACGGCAATAAGAGATTATGGAATATTATCTGATATCCTGTTTAATAATCGGGGTATATTATCCTTGCTTATATTACAGGTCATCTCTTCATCACCTATCCCCAGTATGCACTTACCTCTTGATGACCTTATCTTTTTCAGATAATCCAGGTTTATAATGCACGAACGGTGTACCCTGAAGAATTTGTCTGCCGGTATGATTTTCTCTACTGTTCCCAGGTTTGATGTTATGGTAACATGTTTATCAGATTTCAATACGAAGTTCGAATAATTACCATCAGCCCTGATCAATATTATTTCCCGCGGATCTATTATTACATATTCAGACATATTCTTAAAGATGAGTTTATTAATACTTTTAAGCAATTTGTCGGTATTAGCTCTTTTTGTCCTGTCGGGTATAAATTTCAAACGGTCAATGCTTTGCTTAATACGCTTAGGGTCGAGTGGCTTAAGTATATAATCAAAAGCCGCGTATTCGAATGCTCTGACAGCATAGTCATCAAAGGCAGTCATGAATATTACTTCAGGTAATTCATCCATATTCTCTTTCATGAAATCAAGAACCTCAAAACCATTCATCCCTGGCATCGCTATGTCAAGGAAAAGCAGGTCGGGCGATTTTGCAATAATCTCACTGACAGATTTTGCCGGGTCATTTCCATATCCACGGATTTCAATTGATTCGAAAGACTTTAGTATATTTATCAGCTTATCTATCAGAATCTGTTCATCATCAAGTATATATGTAAATATTTTATCTGGCCTGTTCATTTCATTCATGACAAAATATTATTATTTTAATTTATATGTTTCTTCCAGCAGGTTGAAATCCCTGGGAATAGTTATAATCACCTCAGTACCACAGGGCTGTTTTTGATCATCATACAGGTCTTTTATCGATAGCCTCATCTTCTTTTTATTATTCCTGTTCAGGACATAGATTAAGCCTCTTGTTACTTCCAATCCCTTACCCATCCCGTTTCTTAATACATTCTTCTTCGTTTTCCTTCCAACACCATTATCCCTGATAGTGATAATATATTCATCATTATTTTCCACTATCACGCTAACCATACCACCTTCAGCTTTGGGTTGTATACCCCATCTAATGGAATTTTCAACAAAGTTATGGATCATCATCCTCGGGATATGTATGCCGAGGATGTCAGGTGAGCTGACCTGGATATCATATTCAAGCTTATCTTCCATAATAAGCTTCTGCATATCGCAATAATCCCTAATAAAATCCAGTTCCTCTTCAAGGGTACGTACGTAATCCTCCTCGGTTATTATCCTGCGCATCAGGTCAGAGAATTTTAGCAGGTATTTGTTGGCTTCTTCTTTTTTTCCTATTTCGATATATACGCCCAATGATGAAATCACATTAAAAATTAAGTGCGGGTCAAATTGTTGGACGAAGCGACCCATCTGCAGCCTGTAGTATTCTCTGGCTGTTTTCATCTCCATGTCGCGCCATTTACGATGGCTTGAGAATACAATGAAGCCTAAAATAGTGCTGGCAATCAGAAGGATGATTACAGCCAGGGCAATTAAATTATCATGCAGACTGAAAGCAGTGGTATAGTGGTTAAATGTCGGGTCTTTATATATTAACATATTAGAGGTGCATAAAATACCTGCTATCATTAATAAGATTATGATACAAAAATGATCATATTGTACGTCAGGCTTCAAGGAGGTGAGTTGATGGATTCAGGATATGAAGATACAAAAAATAATGATAAAATGCAGGCTATTATCACCAGCCGGGTGGTGAGAAAAGCATCAGATTGCATTTAGTTAGAGTCTTATTACCGTATATTTGAAGTTTAATCTCTAATGGCAGAAAGACAATGCTTGTATGGATAATATTCATTACCGCTATTCTTGTTTTCATGGTGATCGACCTGGGGGTCTTTAACAGGCAGGCTCACGTGATATCATTGAGGGAAGCGACTGCATGGACTATTACATGGGTATTCGTAGCACTTGCTTTTTCAAGCGTAATATACTTGCTCTATAAAAGCAATTTAATCGACAATATTAACAACCTGCCACCAAAGTCGGCTGTAATAAAATACCTTACGGGATACCTGATAGAACTTTCTTTGAGCGTCGATAATATATTTGTTATAGCGGTAATATTTTCTACATTCAACATTCCTCTTAAATATCAGCACCGTGTACTTTTCTGGGGTATACTGGGAGCAATTGTTTTTCGCCTGCTTATGATCCTCTTCGGTGTTATGCTTATACATAAGTTTGACTGGATTATATATATTTTCGGAGCGTTCCTCCTGTTCACCGCTTTGAACATGTATATGAACAGGAATAAAGAGAGTGATTTCCGTAAGTCATTGATATACAAGTATATTAAACGCATTTTCCCGATGACTGACAGCCTTAAGGGTCAAAGGTTTTTTATCAGATATAAGAGAAAAATTATAGTAACACCATTATTTGTTACACTGATTATTATTGAAGCAACAGATATACTCTTTGCTGTTGATAGTGTGCCCGCAATCCTGGCTATTACCTCTGATCCATTCCTGGTATTCAGCTCAAATATACTTGCCATCCTGGGGTTGAGGTCTATGTATTTTTTCCTCTCAAATATGGTACACAAGTTCAAAAATCTTAAATATAGCCTTGTAATAATACTTATTTATGTAGGCATCAAGATGATACTTTCTCATCATACTGTTATTGGTAAGCTTGATATCCAGGTTAATTTCCCTGAATGGCTTTCCCTTTCATTCATCATTCTTGCAATGCTGGGAGGGATATTATCATCAATTATAGCAGATAGGAGAAAAGACAAAGCTTTAAAAGCTGGCAGGTAATGAAAAGTATGATGGCGTGGGGATTAACTCCACGCCATTAAAAGCTCCCTGGCATCTCATTGCTCGACATTCATCGCTCACACATGACGCTATCTGCGATCGGTCAGGGACTCCGTTTCACTACGGCTCTCATTGCTCACCTCTCACCTCTCACCTCTCATTTCCTGCCAGACTTGTCAGGGAAGGGTGGTATTGGAGGTAGTTTTACCGGTGATTTTTCCAGTTCACCGAGTATAACTTCTACAGCTTTGTT
>Ga0272441_10005572_pt1 | contig 21750 bp, 26 predicted proteins | sample SSMProp6N_FD_193582 | JGI IMG/M metagenome (GOLD analysis project Ga0272441, IMG submission 193582) | Marine sediment archaeal communities from Little Sippewissett salt marsh, Falmouth, MA, United States - SSM-Prop-6N | ecosystem: Environmental > Aquatic > Marine > Wetlands > Sediment ... | reverse complement strand
GAGCGAATACCTGCGGGATATCGGCTCACCGGCCTGGACCCCCGATCCCGAAGTCAGCGACGCGGAAAACCTGATCGAGGCGGCGGGGAGAATGTGCTACCGCAGCTGGCAGCCCTACGACCCGGAAAAGCCCGAGGCCAGCAACCCCAATGTCACCCGGGTCCGGCAGGGCAACAAACGCTATATCAGCCACGTTCTGGAAGCTGCCCACGGCTCGGTGCTGGAACATGCCAGCATGGCTTTTATCTGTCGCGGCGTTTCCCGGGTTTTTACGCATGAGCTGGTACGCCACCGTGCCGGCATGGCCTACAGCCAGGAGAGCCTGCGCTACGTGCGTCTGGACGGGCTCTCCTTCTGGCTGCCCGCCCGCCTGCGCGGCAACGAAGAGGCCAGGACCAGGGTGCGGGACGCCCTGGATTTCTTGGAGGGCGTCCAGAAGGAGCTGGCCGGGATCTTCGGCATCGAAGAAGTCCGTGACTTCCAGACCAAGAAGGAGCTCACCTCCGCCTTCCGGCGCCTGGCCCCGGCCGGGCTGGGCACTTCGATCATGGTCACCGGAACCCTGAGGGCCTGGCGGCACATCATCGCCCTGCGCACCTCCCAGGCCGCCGAAGAGGAAATCCGGCTGGTCCTCGGCAAGATCGCCCGGATCTGCCAAAAAGAATTCCCCCACGTGTTCCAGGACATGGAATGTAACAAAGAGACCGGGGAATGGACCTTCGCACACCCCAAGGTTTGAGGGAAAACCGCCGATGATCTCCCCGGCCGAGAAAGCGCTCCTGGCCTGCCTGGACCGGGACGAGCTGGTGGAGCTCACCCGCGGCCTGGTGCGCCTGGATTCTGTGATCCGGCCGCAGACAGGCAACACGGAACGGCGGGTCACGGAGTTTATCCGCGCCTGGCTGGAAGACGTTTTGGGGCTGACCTGCCGCCTGGACACGGTCGCCCCAGATCGGGAGAACTGCATCGCCACCATCGACTCGGGCCGCCCCGGCCCCTGTCTGCTGCTGTCGGGCCACACCGATGTCGTTTCCGAGGGGGATGCCTCTCTCTGGCGCTATCCCCCCTTCGAGGCTCATCTGGCGGAAGGGCGCATCTACGGACGGGGCGCTTGCGACATGAAGGCGGGTATCGCCGTTATTCTCGCCTCGGCCCGGGCCCTGCTGCACTCAGGCTTCGCTTTCCACGGCCGCCTCCGCCTGAGCTTCGTCTGCGACGAGGAAGACCTTATGCTGGGAATCAAGGACTTCATCCGCCGCGGACACGCCGACGACGTGGATGCGGCTATCATCCCCGAGCCGGAGGAAAATCAGCTCTGCCTGAGCATGAAGGGAGCACTCCGGGCCCGGGTCACGGTCCGGGGAAGGATGGCCCACGGGGCCATGCCCCTGGAGGGCATCAATCCTAATCCCCGGCTGGCCCGCTTCATCCTGGCCGTGGAGGCTTACGAAGCGCGGGAGGTTAAGCGGTGCGGGGAGGACGAGTTCTTGGGCCGCCCCTCCGTGACCGTGACGGTGGTGCAGGCCCCCCCCGCCGGCGAGCCCGCCCAGCTCAATGTGATGCCCGCATCTGCGACGGCCTGCCTGGATATCCGCACCATCCCCGGCCAGGAACACGAGAGAATCAAACGGGATCTCCAGGGACTGCTGGACGACCTGGCGGCCAAAGACCCCGATTTCGACGCCCGGATCGATTTTTTCGAGGATCGGCCTGTGGTAGAAGTGGGACGGGAAGTGCCTCTCGTCGAGCTGGCCGCCGGCGCCTACCATGACGTCACCGGCAGAGCCCCCCGCTTTAACGGCGTTCCCGGCGCCACCGACGGCACCTTCCTTTCCGCCTGGAAAAAAATCCCCGTGCTGGTGTGGGGGCCCGGCCCCCGAAACCTTCCCCATCAGGTTGACGAGTACGTGGAGATCGATGAGCTGATCGCCTCGGCGCAAATGATACTGCTGACCGCGGCCAGGTTTCTGCAGTAATCCCGAACCCTCGAGGAAACGAAGCCCTAGGCTCCCATCTTCTTGCTCATCCTCTCCCGGAGAGCGGCAGTGTCGGCAACCCGGGCCAACAGCTCCGGCCAGACCGCGCGAAAATGGAAAAAGCCTTCGGCCCGGCCGGCACGGCTGCGGGCCAGCTCCATGAGCTTTTCCGGGGGCGGAAAAAAACGCATGTCCGCATCCGCCGGCCGCATCCTCTCAAGCGCTTCCAGGGCCTGAGTCTCCAGGTCGGCGCCGAAGAAAGCCCCGGGATAGACACCGAACTCCGCTGGCGTCATGCTGGGCGTGTCGGCGGCCTCCGAAGAGAGACGCAGCTTTTCCCGCTGGTAGACGAAGCGGATCACGTCCTGTTGCAGCTTGGCATAGGGGGAGGTGTTGACAGGATCCCCCGGGGCGGGGGGCGGGGGCAGATGGGTGATCACCAGGTCCTTGTCCAGATACCAGCTGAGGCCCGCCAGCCTGGTGTTCATAAGATAATCCAGGTCCTCCCCCCGGGTGATCCCGGGATCGAAGGGCACCTGCCTGTAAAGCCGCCGGGTGAAGACCATGTTCCCCCCCAGGGCCATGGCGCTGGGCACCGTTCGTCCGGGCTGCTCGACGTAGGAGGCAACCTCGTCGTTCATCAGGGCTGCCTTGCGGAAAAAGATGTTGGCCTCCTCCCGGCAGCCCGGCGGCTCGGCCACCCGGTAATCCCCTGCGGCGTTCAGGTAGAGCCCCGCCAGGCCGGGCATTTCCCGCCGCGCTGCCTCATCCTTCAAAGACTTAAGCGCCTTTTCCAGGTAGTCGGCAGGCACCAGCTCGTCGTCGTCGATGGCCGCCACCAGCTCGGCATCCAGAAGCGCCGAGCCCAGAAGCTGGCAGTTTCGGATCTGTGCATAGGCCTCCAGGCTTACCAGGCCGGGGTCAAGTTTTGAGGACTCCAGCTCCCCGCGCACCGCTCGCAGGTCGGCGGGGCCGAACTGGCAGATTGGGTACCGGCGCCGGAAGGGAGCGATGATCTCTTCCACCCGCCGCTCCACGCTCTCGTTCAGCTCCGGGCTGACCGGAGCGGTAATCACCAGCACCTCGAAGCTGTGGGAGCGCACGTTTTCAAGGCTCTTCAGGCAGCGGGTTAGGGTCCCTTCCGCGTCCAGCGGGGTGGGATGGTCGAAGACAGCATCCCCGGGCTGACCGGGGCTGCCGCCGGGCCGGCACCAGTAGGTGGGAATGACGAAGACGATCTTTTCCATATACCCTCCTGTCATGTCCAGTATAAAGCCAGCTGTGATAAAGCTGCAAGTGGACGCCGCTTTCCCGGCCTGTTCTGGCCGGCCAGAACAGGCGGGGTTTGGATGGCAAAAAACATGCGGATGCACTAACCTCTAGGATGGTTTTAAGGAGGTCATATTATGCAGAAGCGACACTTTACCAGCTTAATACTCGTCATGCTAGTCCTCCTCGTTTCCGCCTGGATGCTGCCGGCCCAGACCCTGGACGGCGTGATCAGCGCCGGAGAGTACGACTTCAGCGCCGCCTTCGACGACGGCGGCTTCACGGTTTCCTGGAAGACCGTGGGGGAGAGGGCTTTTTTCGCCCTCAGCGCCGCGACCAGCGGCTGGGTTGCCCTGGGACTGGAGCCCGTCACTGCCATGGAAGCCGCGGACATGCTCATCGGCTGGGTGACCGACGGGGGGGACGTTACTGTTCTGGACTGCTGGTCCACCGGCCCCTTCGGGCCCCACCCCCCGGACATCACCATGGGCGGGAGCTCCGATCTGCTTGACGCCGCGGGGTCGGAAAGCGACGGCCGGACGATCCTGGAATTTTCCCGCAACCTGAGCACCGGGGACGACTATGACAGAGATATCCCCGCCGCGGGAGACTTAAGAATCCTCTGGGCTTACGGTGATGAGGACCTGCCGGAAACCCTGCACCCCTCCCGAGGCTCCGGCGTACTGAAAATGGCAGCCGGCCGGGCGGAGGTCCGCGATCCGGGCTGGCTGGTCGCAGTCCACGCCCTGGCATTAAGCCTCAGCTTCGTCTGCATGCTCGCAGGCATGCTGATCTCCCGCTATATGAAGAAAAAACGCTGGTGGCTCAAGGTTCACCGCGCGCTGGGGGTGAGCGGCGCGGTACTGGGAGTGGGCGGGGTGGCCGCCATGACGGTCATGCTTTCCCTGCTATCCGCCTCCCATATGCGGATATTGCATTCCTACCTCGGGCTCCTGACCGTGATGGGCATGCTGGCCGCGCCCGTGCTGGGGCAGGTGATGCTCAAAATCCGCGGAGGCAGGAAGGCCCTGCCTTTGGCGGTACACCGCTGGCTGGGCCGCCTTGTAATACTGCTCATGGCGGCGACCATTCTGTTGGGTCTGGTGCGCATCGGTCTGCTCTGATCCGGCCTGAAGGGGTAATCCGGTTTTGTTTCCATTCCCCCCGCTTTACGCTATACTCCCCCTTTAAGGGGGAATCCCTTAAGGGGGAATCCCTTAAGGGGGAATCCCTTAAGGGGGAGAGATGAAATCCATTGTTTTAGCAGAGAAACCCAGTGTCGGCCGGGAGCTGGCCCGCGTGTTGGGCTGCACGAAAACCGGGCACGGCTACAGCGAAGGCCGGGACTATATCGTCACCTGGGCCCTGGGACACCTGGTGGAGCTGGCGGATCCCCGGGCATATGACGAGAAGTACGCCACCTGGTCCCTGGAGCATCTCCCCATGCTGCCGGAACACATGAAACACCACGTTATCGGCAAGACCAGCCGGCAGTTCAAAACCATTATAAAGCTGTTCCGGCGGCCCGATGTGGGCAATCTGATCATCGCCACCGACGCCGGACGCGAGGGCGAGCTCGTGGCCCGCTGGATCATGCGCCTGGGAGGCTGGAAGGGTTCGGTCCAGCGGCTCTGGATCAGCTCCCAGACGGACAGCGCCATCCGGGAGGGCTTCCGCGGCCTGCGCCCGGGGCGGAGCACCGAAAACCTCTTCCGGGCCGCCGAATGCCGCGCGGAAGCCGACTGGATCATCGGCCTGAACATCAGCCGGGCGCTGAGCTGCAAGCACGACGCCCGCCTGTCCGCCGGCCGGGTGCAGACCCCGACCCTGGCCATGATCATCGCCAGGGAACGGGAGATAGCCGTTTTTCGCCCGCAGAGCTTCTGGACCGTGCAGGCCGATTTCGGCGCCTTTGTTGGCACCTGGCGGGACCGGAACGGCCAGACGCATCTTGCCAGCGAGGAACAGGCCCGCGGGCTGGCCGACAAAGTCGCCGCTGCCCCGGGGAAAATCGTCGAGCTCACGGTCAAAGAAAAAAGCGAGCCCCCTCCCCTGGCCTACGATCTCACAGCCCTGCAGCGGGAGGCCAACAGCCGCCTGGACTTCAGCGCCAGGAAGACCCTGTCGGTGCTGCAGGGCCTCTACGAGCGGCACAAAATTGCCACCTATCCCCGGACGGACTCCCGCTATCTGACCCACGACCTGGTGCCCACTTTACCCGACAGGCTGCGGGCGCTTTCATCCGGCCGGTATAGTGCGGTCGCGGCGAAGCTCCTGGCCGGTAAGCTCACTCCCGGAAAACGCCTGATCAATGACGCCGGGGTGCGGGATCACCATGCCATTATTCCCACCGAAGAGAAGGCTGATCTTTCCAGGCTGAGCGGCGAAGAGAAGGCCCTTTGGGACCTGATCGTCCGGCGGTTTCTGGCCGTGCTCTCAGCTCCTTACCGCTACCGCAGCATCACCATAGTCACGGAGGCCGCGGGCGAGCGTTTTGCGGCCCGGGGAACCCAAACAATACAGCAGGGCTGGAAAGCTCATGAAGCCGGAGAAAGTGAGGAGGAAAGCGGCGGAGAGCTTCCCGCGCAGCCCCTCAAAGACCACAGCCGGGGAGATATCCTGAAGATCCGCTCCACCTCGGTCAAACAGGGTTTCACCCGTCCGCCGCCCCGCTACACCGAGGGCAGCCTGCTGTCAGCCATGGAGAACGCCGGCCGCTTCATCGAGGACCAAAATCTGCGCCGCTCCATCGCCCAGGGCGGGCTCGGTACACCGGCCACCCGGGCGGAGATCATAGAAAAGCTCCTGTCCGCCTACTATATCGAGCGGCGGGGACGGGAGCTGTCACCCACAACCCGGGGCACCGAGCTCCTGGAGCTCGTCCCGGAGCAGCTGCGCTCACCGGAGCTGACGGCGCGCTGGGAAGAACGCTTGCAGTGCATCGCTTCCGGCTCGGAAAAGGCCGAGGCCTTCCGTGCGGACATCCGCAGCAACGCCGTGGAGCTGGTCTCGCTGGTGAAGGCCGGCAGCGCCCAATACCGCCCCCGCAACCTGAGCTCCACTCCCTGCCCCTTGTGCGGCAGGATGCTGATGCCGGTGAAGGATAAAAAGAACAGGAAAAAGCTGGTTTGCTATGCTCTGTCCTGCGGCTATGAGCAGAGCGCCGAGGAGCACGCCGGCCTCTCCCGCCGGCCCTCGAAACGGGAACAGGCCACGAGCCGGCGCCTGATCGACAGGTACAGCGACAAAAGCAAGGAAACCGCCACTTTCGCCGACCTGATCAAGGCCGCCAGGGAGAAAAAGGATTCATCCTGAACTGTTCTCCTGTCCGGGACGGCGAACGGGCTCCGGGTGGATGGTAGTCTCCATGCCCAGCTCTTGCTGAATCGCACGCTCGATACTCGTGCAGACGGCGTGGGCCTTCTCCAGGCTCATGGATCCGTCCAGGCGGATATGAAAGGTCAACTCCACGTGATCCCCATAGCGGTGGATATGAATATGGTGGATATCCTTGCTCCGGCTGGTGGTCGCGGCAACGAGCTCGCGGATGCGTTTTTCCAGCCCGGGAGGCGGTTTTTCCCCCAGCAGCCTGCCCACGGCGTCCCTGAGGATATCGTAGGTCGTGTAGAGTATAAATCCCGCGACCGTAATTCCCAGCACGCCGTCGATCCACCAGAGCCGTCGGCCGAAGATAAGGCCGGCAAGGATGATCGCCGAAGTGATGGCATCCGAGCGGTGGTGCCAGCCGTCCGCCCTGACGGCCTGGGAACCCGTTTTCCGGGCAATCCAGAAGGCGAACTGGGCGATCGCCTCCTTGGTCACCACCGAGACGCCCACCGCCACCAGTGCCAGTAGGCCGAAGTCCACGCCTTCCTGCCGGCGAAGCCTGCTGACGCCTTCGACCAGGAAGTTGAAGCCCACCACGGCCAGCAGGATGCCGATGATCACCGCCGCGATCAGCTCCGCCCGTCCGTGCCCGAAAGGGTGCTCCCTGTCGGCGGGCCTGGCGGACACCCTGGTGCCCACGATCACCACCATGGAGGTCAGGCTGTCTGACAGGGTATGCCAGGCATCGGCGATCACCGCCACCGAGCCGGTAACGATTCCGGCATAGTACTTCAATCCGAACAGCAGGATGTTGAGGACGATGGATGACCAGCCCTCCAGGTAGGCGAGCCTGTTTACCGCGCTCTTTTGCCGCATGCCGTTTCCTTACTCTAATGCATGTGTCTGTAATAAAATTGACTCATGGTTCAGGGTGATCGCACGACAACACAGATATGGACATTGTCCCCGCCGAAAAAGGAGCTGGAAGTGTTGAAGCAAAACACTCCCCCCCGCAGGTGAGGAAGGGCAAAAGCGCCGGTCAGGCAACAGGCCTGCCCGGCGCCCCTGCAAGACTGTTTCGAATACCCGGGGAACCGGCAACCGCTTTCCCGGGCACATGAAGCCCGGGCTGCTACTTTTCGCTTTTCAGGAAAAGATTCATCTTTGTGCCGCACTGCGGGCAGGTGCCCTTGGCAACACGACGACCCTTATCATTGGTGATAACCTGCGCATCTTGCATCACGCGTTTTGCTTTGCATTTCACACAATACGCTTCATAGTTAGCCATCCGTACACCTCCTCGCTAATATGTCTCTACCATAACCCATTTTTACCAAGAATGCAAAATAGATTGTTTTTTTTCCTGTAAGCGGTTCAGTAGCTGCCCTCGCTCGATCCCCCGCTGACGATCACCACACCGGAGCTGGTCCCCAGGCGGGTCGCACCGGCGGCGATCATGCGCCGGGCGTCCTCCGCGCTGCGGACCCCTCCGGCGGCCTTCACGCCCATTTTGGGGCCCACGGTCCGGCGCATGAGGGCTACATCCTCAACCGTGGCTCCGGCCTTGGAAAAACCGGTGGAAGTTTTCACGAAATCGGCCCCCGCCTTTTGCGCCAGTTGACAGGCGGTTACCTTTTCCTCATCCGTAAGCAGGGCGGTTTCGATGATGACCTTGAGCAGCACCGAGGGCCGGCAAGCCCTCCTGACGGCGCGGATATCCTCCTCCACCACATTCAGCTGCCCCGCTTTAAGGGCTCCCACATTGATCACCATGTCGATCTCCTGGGCGCCCTCTTCCACGGCGTGCCGGGCCTCAAAGGCCTTGCTGCGGCTGTTCATGGCGCCCAGGGGGAAACCGACCACTGCGCAGACCTTGACGGGGCTGCCCCGCAGGCGGCGGGCGCAGCGGGCGGTCCAGGAAGAATTGACGCAGACCGAATAGAAATGATTCTCCCGGGCCTCGTCGCAGAGGGTATCGATCTGCTCCGGCGTGGCCTCCGGCTTGAGAAGGGTATGGTCGATATAGGCGGCCAGCTCCCCCGGGGGGGCGCCGTTGCCCGTCGGCTCCGGCCGGCTGCCGCCCAGGCGCGCCAGGACCTCCCGGGTAATGCGTTCTACCAGTTCCTGTTCGTTCATATCAGTTCGTCCTTTCCCTAATGGGTTCTTTCCCGTTCCACGGCCATCATCTTGTTGATCCTGGCCCAGTGCCGGCCCCCGGCGAAGCGTGTTTCCAGCCAGACCTTCGCCAGCTCGCAGAGCTCGTCCGCGCTGTGCAGGGGGCCACCCAGGGTCAGAACATTAGCGTTGTTGTGCTCCCGGCTGTTGACCACTGTCTTGAGATCGTAGCAGAGAGCGGCCCGGATACCCCGCACCTTGTTGCAGACCATGGACGAGCCGATACCGGCGCCGTCGATCATGATGCCCCGCTCGCAGTCGCCGGCGGCAACCTTGCGGGCCACCCCGACCGCGAAGTCAGGATAGTCGACGCTCTCCTTGCTGTCGGTGCCCACGTCGCTGATGCGGTAGCCCAGGTTGCTGAGATGGGCTTTCAGGAGCTCCTTGGCGTCAAAACCGCCGTGGTCGCTGCCCAGGGCCACGCGCAAAACCCGGTCGGGCGGGGCAGGATCTTCGTCCCGCACGCCGCTTTGCTCACCCCGTTTTTTTATTTCCTCCAGAACCTGCCCGACGATGCCGGCCAGGTCTTTGTTCTTACTCTCTTCCGCCATTGCTTTACCCCTCTTCGGCGTCGATATGGACGGCGTCCACAATCCCGACGATCATGGTGCGCACCGGCGCCTGGGAATCCCCCAAAATCAGCCGGGAGGAATTACCCTCGTCCAGAACCAGAACCGTGTCACCCTCGCCGGCCTGCACGGCATCCAGGGCCAAAAGCGCCTTGCCGCACTTCTTTCCGGCGGCGTTCAGGGGCTGGACGAGCAGGAGCTTTTGTCCGGCCAGCGCTTTAGCTTTGATGGTGCAGACAACATTACCGATCACCCTGGCCAAAATCATTCCGCCCTCCCCCGGTTCACCTGGTCGACGATTCCCATGACGGCGGCATCCGCGGGGTTGTACCAGTTCTCCAGAGCCAGGGCCGCCTCGCGGCCTCCGACCCAGATCACCGTATCCCCAACGCCGGCCTGGACTGTATCACAGGCCACCAGGGGCTCCCCATCCTCCATTAGGGCTTCCGTCAGGGGCTGGAGCAGCAGCAGCTTGACGCCCGCAAGAGAGCCGTCCTTGGAATCGCAAACCACACTGCCGATGACTCTGGCCAGTTTCATGATCCCTCCTAAACAATCCGGAAATAGTCGATCAGGGCGCAGCGCCGCAGGCGGGTAAAGGTGCGTGCCCGTGTAAAACCCTCTCCCGTGGGGCTGGCGATGGTGTAGGACGTATAGCCGGCCCCGCCCTGGGCCATGCCATTATAGGCTGAGCCGTTCTTGACGAACAGGGAGCAGTTCATCACCTTGGCCATCCGGGAAAGCTTCTCGATGTTCAGGGAATGCATGACCGCGGTGTGCCGGAAGCCGTGCTCGCACTCCCGGGCAAAGTCGATGGCCTCGTCCACGTCGGCAAAGCGCACCAGGGGCATCACCGGCATGAGCTGCTCGGTCCAGACCAGGGGATGGTCCCGCTCCACCTCACAGAGAAGCAGGCGGGTGGGCTCCGGCACCACCAGCCCGATTTCCTGGGCGATCAGGTGGGCGTTCCTGCCCACCCAGCGCTTGTTCACCGCTCCTTCCCGGCCGGGCCCGCCGGGCTCCTGGATGACCAGGCGGGTGACCGCCTCGGTCTGGGCCCGGTTGAGCTCGAAAGCGCCGTTCTTGACCATCTCGGCCTTGAGCCGGTCCGCAATGGCGGCCACGGCCAGGATCTCCTTCTCGCAGATACAGATGATGTTGTTGTCCAGGCTGGCTCCCCGAACGATGTCCCGTCCCGCCTTGACCAGGTCGGCGGTCTCGTCCACCACGCAGGGGGGATTTCCCGGACCCGCGGCGATCACCTTCTTGCTGCTCTTCAACGCCTCCCGCACCACCGCCGGCCCCCCGGTCACCACCAGCAGAGCGATGTCCGGATGGTTCATCAGCCGCTGGGCCGTCTCAATGGTGGGTTCCGCGCAGGCGGCCAGACAGTCGGCCGGGCCGCCCACTTGCGTAATCGCCTCGTTGAGCAGAGCCACGGTCAGGGAGGACACGCGCTTCGCCGCCGGGTGGGAGTTGAAAACCACGGTGTTGCCCCCGGCGATCATGCTGATGGCATTGTTGATGATGGTTTCGGTTGGATTGGTGGAAGGCGCGATGGCCCCGATGACCCCGTAGGGCGCCCTTTCGGTCAAAGTGAGGCCGTGGTCGTCGCTGTAGCAGGTCGGCTGCAGGTCCTCGACTCCGGGGGTTTTCAGAGCGGCAAGCTGGTTCTTGACCACCTTGTCCTGCCAGCGCCCCATACCCGTTTCCTCCACCGTTAGGCGGGATATCTTCTCCAGCTCCGCGGTCACCTTTTCCCGCATGCTGCGGACCATCTCACGCCGCAGCTCCAGGGTGGCCTGGATCAGCTTCTCCTGGGCGCTGCGGGCGGCATCAACGGCGGCGTCGATGTCCGCAAAGATTCCCGGCTGCGTTTCCTCCGTCCGCGGAGTGCCCGGAGCTCCCGGGAAAGCAGGAGCCGCCGCACCCGGAGAGCTCAGGTCCAGGCCGTGCACCACCTGCTCGACGATTGACCGAATCTGCTTTTCACTTACTTCCATAGCAAGGTCTCCTCCCGGCCGAACTCGCAGAGAAACGGCCTGATATCCGGATGCGGATTGGGGATGATCACTTCCTGGCAGAGCAGTCCCTTGGCCCTGACCCTTCCTGAGGCGGCGGCCATGGCGGCCTCTACAGTCTCAATACCGCCGATCATCTTCAAAGTGGATTTACCCCCCAAGCCGATGGCCAGCCTGATCTCAGCGATCCAGACCGCCGCCTCCTTGGCGGCCGCATCGCCCGCCTCGATACTGGCGACGGCTGAAAAAGACTCCAAAATCCCCAGGGCGTCCCATAAAGCCGGTTCCTGCGGCTTCCTGATGGCGGGGATGATCTGCCGGTGCAGGTTGGATATGCAAAGCTGGTCCACCAGAAAACCCTCTCCAGCTTCTTTGCCCCGCGCCAGGGACATCTCCACCGCCGCAACCCCGCCGGTAATCACGGCCAGGTATTTCCCCGGGCAGACGCTCCTGGCTTCCAGTATCTCCACGGGGGCCGCCTTGAGCATGCTGTCCAGCACCTTGATGCCCACGGCGATACTCGCCAGCTCCAACACACCGATGACTGAATGCTCCATGTTTTACCGTATCTCACCTTTTTCCGTGGCAATGATCAGCCGCTGTTCTTCCGCCACGAGCACATATCCATTGATACCGGCATGCAGGGTCCGCTCGTCCCCGGTGTCCGCCACCGGCTCAGCACGCTTTACCGCGTCTCCCCGGGCCACCCTCAGCCTGGAGCCCGGGGGCAGCTCCAGCTCGATTTTCCTGGAGTCCAGCTCGCCCCGGAAGTTAAATTCCCTGCTGCCGTAGCTTTCCAGCCCCAGGCGGGCCAGATACCAGCTCTCCGGAAAGCGGCGCCCGGCGGCCGCTGCTGCCGCAAGGTGCGTGGACATCGCCGGCAGCCGGTCCGGGAGCTCCGGCTGCAGCCGCTGCTTCAACACCCGGTTCAAGCGCCAGGGAGAGAGCGACATGACGCACACCGCCTCGCACACACCGCACTCCCTGCAGGCAAGGGCCCCCTTGAGAATTTCCTCCGGTTCCGTAAGCCCCATGCTGAGCTGCCGCATGATACGGTGGGGACTGATGTCCTCACCGTCCAGCGCGGCCGGGCAGTAGCTGGTGCAGAAACCGCAGCCGCTGCACACGGCCCCGGCCAGGTTTAGGATCTGGGCCAGGGACCTGCTCCTGGCCGCAACCAGGGGATGTTCGGCGGGAAGCAGTAAAAGGCTCCGGGTGTCACCGTCCACCGGCCTGTCCAGGTCGCGCTCGATCTCGCCGGTGAGCACGCCGCCGATCAGCAGGACCCAGTGCTCGATTGCGGGTCCGCCGCAAGCCGCGATGACTTCGCGTAAAGCAGTACCCAGGGGCACCCGCAGCAGGCCAGGCTCCCGAACCTCACCCACACAGCTCACATAGGTACTCGTGGGCGGCCGGCCGGCGGCTGCTTCAGACAGCTGCAGCAGGCTCTCCGGCCGGGCTACCGCTCCCGGACGAAGCAGCGCGATTTCTTCGAAGTGCATAAGCTTTAGGTTTTCCCGCTCCTTCAAAGCCGCCGCCGCCCGCGCCTGCAGGTCGCTCTCCTCTGCGGGCAGACAGAGTACACCTCTCTCCGCCCCCAGGTTTTCGACCAGCAGACCGAGCCCGTCCACGACTTGCTCGGTTTGATGAGTCAGCAGATGGCGGCTGGTCCGGGCCAGAGGTTCCGTATCGACCCCGTAGACCACGACCGGGCCGACCGCCCCGGACTCGCCGGCCGCGTCACTTGCGGAAGACAATGTCACCCCGCACCTCGACCAGGTCCACCAGGCCGACAACCACGGCGTCAACAGGCTGCTTGTCGCTGAGCTCAGTCTGGCGCGCCGAGCTGCCCTGGGAGACCAGGACGGTCTCACCCGGTCCGGCGCCCAGGGCATCGAGAACGACCAGAAGCTCACTCCCCGGTTTTCCCGTATGGCTGCACCTGCGTACCAGCAGATGCTTCGCACCCCGCATGGTATCGGCCCGCCGGGTGGCAACCACCGTCCCGGCCACCTGTCCGAAGATCATGGTCCCGCCTTCCGGTAGACTGTGCGTCCCTCCAGGTCGATGGCGTCCACGATTGCCGTGACCGCCGCGTCACTGGGGCGTCCCTCGGTCACGGCGGTCATTCTGGAGCTCGATCCGGACACGTAGAAAACGATCTCTCCCGGTCCGGCGCCGACACTATCCATGGCCACCAGGTAATCCTGCCTGCCCTTCATGGTGACTGCATCGATCTTCTCCAGGAGCAGGAACTTGATCCCCGCAATTTTTGGTTCCTTGTTGGTGGACACCACCGTGCCCACAACCTTGGCAAGAATCATGCTATTTCTTGCCGCCGCCTCTGCCCAGGGGGAGCACCTCGTCCACGTTGCCGTGGGGCCGGGGAATCACGTGCACCGAGATCACTTCCCCCACCCGCTCGGCGGCCCGGCTGCCCGCGTCCAGGGCGGCCCGCACCGCGGCCACGTCTCCCCGCACCAGGGCGGTCACATATCCGCCGCCGGTCTTCTCGTAGCCCGTCAGCTCCACCTTGGCCGCCTTGACCATGGCGTCGCTTGCTTCCACCATGGCGGCAAATCCCCGGGTCTCGATCATGCCCAGGGCATCCGCATAAACATCACTCATACTGCTTCCTCCTCGCGCGAACAAAAATGTTTAGCACGGCGGGCGCAGCGCCTCACCGCAGCTACTCTGACCGGCCCGCCTCCTGCTCCCGGCCTGTAACGGAGGCCAGTCTGGACTCCACGATCTCCTTGCTCACCAGGACCTCCGCTTCCGCTCCGGCGATATAGATGCGCCCGTAGCGGCCGAAGCCCGCGACATTGATAATGTTGATATGAGAGGCCTTCTCGGCCTCATTGGCTGCGTAGTAGGCGTAACCCGCAGGCTCGACCTCCAGCACATAGAGGGTGTCCCCCTTGAGCACCATGTTCCCGTAGCGCACCTTGTTGATCAGCTGTGCATGGTGGTCGTCGATGTTCTTGATCAGCTGACTGGTCAGGATCCGTGGTTTGAGGCGATCCGCTTCCTGGAGCTTCAACTCCCGGAGAATCGCCTCACCCGCCTGGCGGGCATCCGCCTGGCGGTCGGAGTGGACCTCCAAAAGGCCGAAGAGTCGCTCTACGATCTGAATCCCCGGCGTGACGTGGGTAGCCTTGAGGGCCACGTCGGTGAAGCGGTTGATTTCGATGCCCGGTGAGATCTCCACAATCATGCAGGCCTGCTCCGCCACGGGGAAATATCCCCGGGACACGGTAGCCAGAAAGGAGGCCATCTGGTACTGCAGGGAATCGAGAAAGATGTAGGTCCTGAGATCGATCATGACTTAGCTCCCTTGCCGGCGGGTCGGGGCCGGCCCAGGGGGAGCACCTCGTCCACGTTGCCGTGGGGCCGGGGAATCACGTGCACCGAGATCACTTCCCCCACCCGTTCGGCGGCCCGGCTGCCCGCGTCCAGGGCGGCCCGTACCGCGGCCACGTCTCCCCGCACCAGGGCGGTAACGTATCCGCCGCCGGTTCTCTCGTAGCCCGTTAGATCCACCTTGGCCGCCTTGACCATGGCGTCGCTTGCTTCCACCATGGCGGCGAAACCCCTCGTCTCGATCATGCCCAGGGCATCGGTATTCATCATTGCGCCTCCTCTTTCAGCGAATCCCCGTTGTTGCTCACAAAACTTTGTTTTTTTACCATATTTTGTTGCTATTCTAAACTATTTATGTTAATATGTCAACAACTTTTATGGATGCACGCAGAGCAAGGCTGAACAGCATCATCAACCTCCTCAAGCTGAGGAACGGGGCCACCATCCGCGAGCTCTCCCGGGAGCTGGAGGTTTCCGAGATGACGGTCAGGCGCGACCTCTCCGGCCTGGCGGATGACGCCATGGTAACTGTGATCCACGGGGGGGTATTCCTGAATCCCCGCCGCCTGGTTGGTGGGGAGGAAAGCCGCTACAGCCTGGTCCACGAGGAAAGCCTGCACCGCGAAGCCAAGATGCGGATCGGACAAGCGGCCGCCGCCCTGGTGGAGCCCCAGGACATCATCATCATCGACGCGGGCTCCACCACCGAATGCCTGGCCGCGGCCCTGCCCGCGGACCTGCCCCTGACCATCCTCTGCTACTCCCTGAACAGCCTTATGGCCGTTCACCGCCGCCGGAACTGCCGGCTCATCTTCCCGGGAGGCTACTTCCACGCCAATACCCTCATGTTCGAAAGCGCCGAGGGCCTGGAGCTGATCCGCCGCAGCCGCGCCACCAAGGCCTTTATCTCGGCCAGCGGGGTCAACGACCGCCTGGGCATCACCTGCTCCAATGCTTACGAAGTGGAGGCCAAGCGGGCCGCCATCAACTCAAGCCTGCAGAAAATCCTGGTCACCGACAGCTCCAAGTTCGGGCGCATCCGCTCCGCCTATTTCGCGGACCTGGGGGACTTCGATATGGTCATTACCGACAAACAGGCGCCCTCGGCCTACCGGGAGGCCATCGCCGCCGCGGAGGTTCCCCTGCGGACCGTCTGAGCGCCCAAAATTTGGTCCCGGGCCGACTTTACGGTATATTCTATTACAGCTTTCAGAGTCGCTTTCAGCCAGGGGGAGACAGATCATGAAAATAGGTCCACTGCTTCTGCTGCTCGCCGTTGCCCTGCCGGCAGGCGCCGCCCCGGGAGAGGTGGATTTTTCCCTGGGCGCCGGTGCAGCCCTGCGGCCGGCCTGGAGGCGAACTGGGAGCTCTCCGGCCCGGGCGGGCGGCGGACCCTGATCACCCTGAGCGTTCTAACCAATCTCGCCGCCCCCCGCAGTCCCATGACCGACGGCGACTATGATGACTACGCGGGCTACCCTCCCTTGTTGTGGAGCTATACGGAAAGTAATGTCGCCATGCGCTCGCTGTTCGCTTCCGCCGGGGTTGCGCGGCGCCTGCTCTCCGCCGGCGCAGTCGAGCTCTTTGCCGAGGCGGGCTACCGCTTCCAGTACATCTACCAGGAAGCCCTCGATTACAGCGGCTGGCAGTTGACCTGGAACGAAACCACTTCCGAGTGGGAGGTCTACCTGGTCTCCTACCCTGACACGGCCCTCACCTACAGGGTGTTCTATCACCTGGCCAGCCTGGGCGGCCTGGCACATATCGGCATCGCCCCGCGCCTGGAAATAGGAGCACAGGCCTCGTTTCTGGCCGTCCTGGCCTCGGACAAGGACGATCACGTCCTGCGCACCAAGCTCTCCACCGCCGTCGGCGCGGGTATCGGCTACCTCGCCGGATTGAGCGTGCGCTATCGCTTCCATGACCGGGGCGGGAGCCCCTACCTGGATTTGAGCGCGGAGCTCCTGGGTGCGCGGGTGCGCACCACCCAGACCCAGGAATGGTACGCCGATACCGCCGGCGAGCCCCCGCCGGGCACGGTCTACACGGGCATCCCCCATATTATCACCAGTACCCAGGGCCGGATCACCTTGCAGCTGGGCCGTCACTTCTAAACGCGCGGCAGCTGCCGGAACCCGGTCCGCCCGGCGCTCCTGCTGGCCGCCCTCATGGGATGCGGCGAGCGTCTTGAGCTCGGACAAGTCGAGATCAATCCCGCAACCCAGCCGGCCGCGAACCGCATCTTCGCAGAGATCAACGATACGCTGCCCCGGCAGGCGGGGAAAATCACCAACGAGCGGGTGGGAAGCTTCGAGTTCACGCCCCGGGATGTGCGTACCCCGCGCCCCGACCTGTTCCAGGAAGATGTTGTCACCGCCATGGACGTTATCATGACCCTGGGGGACCAGGGCAAGCTGGTTTACACCCTGCAGTGGTATGAATCCATCGGCAGCGCGGGGATCGTCAAGAACTATTTCGTGGACCGCATCAACAACGATGTGACCGAGTACCGCTGCGGTTTCGTCTACGAGGCCGCTTCCCGGCGCCTGGAAGGCCGGGGGAACCATATCCACCTGCCCGCCGACAGCCGGGTGATCTTCGCGCCGGAATACGTGGAGTTTTTCTATATTTGTATCTGACTGCTTTCCGCGCGACTCAGCTGCCGTAGAGAGCGGGCCGGCGGTCGGCAAACAGGTCGTTGGCGGGTGTCACCCGCTTGTCATCCGCCAGCGTGGGAGCGATCTCCACGACCTTCAGGACATCCTCCTCCGCGCCGGCTTGCGCCAGGATTTCCCCGGAGGGCGCCACAACCTGGCTGCAGCCGGTGTAAACCAGTTTCACGCCCCCCCTGTCCTCGCTGCCTTGCCGGTTGGCCAGGACCCAGAAAATCCGGTTTTCCAGGGCGCGCACCCGGGTGGTGAGCTGGCCGTATTCCGGCAGCACCAGGCAGGAGGGGTGGCAAACCAGCTGCGCCCCCGCCAGGACCAAAGTGCGGGCCGCTTCGGGAAACATGTGGTCGAAACAAACCAACAGGCCCACCTTTACGCCATTGATTTCGTACAGGGCTTTGAGGTTTTCGCCGGGGCTGAAGAAGCGCTTCTCCTCATTGAAGAGATGCACCTTGCGATAACAGCCCTGAAGGCCCCGGGGCGAGACCAGTACCGCGCTGTTGTAGAACCTGCCCCCCGCCGCCTCGGGCAGGCCGGCAACCAGGTGGCAGTCATGCTCCCGGGCCAAATGCACCAGCTCCCGGACACATCTCCCGTCCACCGGCTCCGCGGCCCGGGCCACCTCTTCCCGGCTGCGGAACAAATAGCCGCTGGTAGCCAGCTCCGGCAGCACCACCAGGTCGGCCCGGCAGGTTTCCAGCGCCCGGCGCAAAGAGGCCAGGTTGTCCTGCGGCCGGCCGAAGCGGGGAGAAAACTGATAGAATCCTATACGCATGATTCCTCCTTGTCTGCTATTCAACCACAGGTGGACTTTCAGGGCAAGATGCGCCCCAAACGGTTGGCGAAAAATCGCGGGTCGGGCTATAATCACCCAAGCCTTTATTTAAGGAGTGTTCTTTGAGCAATACTGTCAAAACTTTTATTATCGATACCAATGTCTTCATCCACCGCCCCGACGCCCTGCTTTCCTTCCGGGACAATGAAGTCGTCATTCCCCTCTGGGTGCTGGAGGAGTTGGACCGGCTTAAGAGCTCCCGTGACGAACGCGGCCGCAATGCCCGCCACGCCGTGCGCCTGCTGGACGAGGTTTCCCGCCACGGCAATCTGCAGGAAGGGGTGCGCATGGAGAACAACATCACCCTGAGAGTCGTTCTCGCTCCCCAGGGGAATATGCCCGCGGACCTGGACCAGCACAAAACGGACAACAAGATCCTGCTCACCGCCCTCTCTTTGCAGCGGCAGGGCAAGCAGGTCTTCTTCGTGTCCAAGGACATCAACGCCCGCCTCAAGGCCACCGCCCTGGGCCTCAAGGCGGTGGACTACGAGAAGCAGAAGATCAACTTCCACGAGCTTTTCCAGGGCTACATCGAGATCGACGCCTCCCAGGAAACCCTCTCCCAGATCAGGTCGGAGGGGTCCGTTCCCTGGAACGATCGTCTCATCCAGAACCAGTTCGTGGTGCTCAAGGAATCCCGGGGGGAGGAGCGCTGCATTTCCCGCTACCGCGACACCGAGGGCATTCTGGAGGGCATCAAGCAGATTCCGTCGGTAAGCGGCATCAAGCCGCTGAACCAGGAGCAGCAGATGGCCTTCGACCTGCTGCTGGACGACTCTATTGCCCTGGTCAGCCTGGTGGGCAAGGCCGGCACCGGCAAGACCCTGCTGGCCCTGGCCGCGGGCTTCAACCAGGTGCTGGTGGAGAAGAAATATTCCCGCGTTCTGGTGAGCCGTCCAATTATCCCCATGGGCAAGGACATCGGCTATTTGCCCGGCGCCAAGGATGAAAAGCTCTCCCACTGGATGCAGCCTGTTTTCGACAACCTGGACTACATCATCAGCGCCTACAAGAACCAGAACATCAAGAACCTGGATTCCCTGATCGCCCGCAAGCTGATCGAGGTGGAGGCCCTCACCTACATCCGGGGACGCTCTCTGCCGGGGCAGTACATTATTATCGACGAGGCCCAGAACCTTTCGCCCCACGAAATCAAGACCATCGTCAGCCGCGCGGGCAGCGGCACCAAGGTGGTGCTTACCGGGGATCCCTACCAGATTGACAGCCCCTACCTGGACGCCAACTCCAATGGCCTGACCGTGTGTGTGGAGGCACTCAAGGGCCAGTCGCTGTTCGGGCACATCACCTTGCACAAATCGGAGCGCAGCCGGCTGGCGGAGCTGGCCGCGGAGCTGCTTTAAAAAGGCGCTGCAACATATGAAGCATCATGAAGCCGTGCTGTTCGACATGGACGGAACTTTGCTGGATACCCTGGAGGACCTGGCGGATTCCATGAACGAGGTGCTGGCCGCCCGGGGATTTCCCGCCCATCCGCCGGCAGCCTACAAGCAGTTCGTGGGTTTGGGCATTGTCCGGATGATCGAGCAGGCCCTGCCCGCAGCCGCCGGCGACGATGAGCTGCTGCAGGCCTGCCTGGATGAGATGAACAGGGTCTACGCTGAGCGCTGGGCCTGCAAGACCCGCCTCTATCCGGGGATCGCCGCGACCCTCTCCGGGCTGGCGAAGCGGAAAGTCCCCATGGCCATCTTCTCCAACAAGCCCCACGAGTTCACCACCGTCATGGCAAAACACTTCCTTGCCGACTGGCATTTCGCCGCGGTATTGGGCGCCCGGGCAGGCTACCCGCGCAAACCGGACCCGGCGGTGGCCCTGGAGATCAGCGGGCGTCTCGCTGTTCCGCCGGATCGGTTCCTTTACGTGGGAGACACGGGTACGGACATGGCCACCGCCCGCGCGGCCGGTATGACCGCGGTGGGGGTGCTCTGGGGCTTTAGGGACGAGGCGGAGCTGACGGCCGGCGGCGCCCAGGCGATCATCCGCGCTCCCGGTGAGCTGCCCGCGCTGCTGTGAACGGCATATCGGTATTGGGAGTCGGGCTGATGGCGGATCTGACTGTCTGGCTTTTGGCTGCCGCGGGAGCCGTCCCGGTCCTGCTTTCCGTTATCTTCGCCCGGGGCGCCGGGCGGGCCGGGGAGCACATCGCCGCCCGGCGCGCCCTGCTCTACGGTTTGTCCGCCGGCGCCCTGCTCTGGGCGGCGGGTATGCTTCCCGGCCACCTTCGTCTGCTGCTGCTGGTCGCGCTGGGTGCGGTACTGCTGGTTCTGCTGCTGCTTTTAATACTGCCCTTAGGCCGGGTGATGGTGGAAATAGAAACCCCCGCCTCCCGCTATGACGAGCGGGACATTCCCTTCGCCCGCTTCCGCCTGCAGCCGGGCAGCGCCCGCTACCACGACTACTACCGCAGCCGTCCGGCCCAGGAAGCGGCGGACAACAAGACCCGGCGCCTGCCGGGCCTGCTCTCCCTCCGCTCCCGGGAGGCCCGTCCCCTGCCCTTTGCCGCGGCCATGGCCAGCTTCCAGTTCATCCGGGAGCTTCGCGACAGCGTCGAGGGCGGAAATGCGGAAGCGCAGCCGGAGCTGGCCGCTGAAGCCGCCAGGTTGTCGCCGGCTGAGATGAGCGGTTGGCTGAAACGCCTGGCCCGCTTCTACGGCGCCCGCAGCGCCGGCGTCACCCTGCTCAAGCCCTGCCACCTCTATTCCCACATCGGCCGGGGGCCGGGACGCTACGGCGAGAAAATCAGCCTGCCCCACACCCACGCCCTGGCCTTCACGGTGGAGATGCGCAACATCCCCCTGCAGCAGGGCCCCGGCGCGGCGGCGGTCATGGAATCGGCCCGGGAATACGCCGAGGCGGCCGGCATCGCCGTGCAGCTCGCCGCCTTTCTGCGCCTCCTCGGCGCCTCCGCCCGCGCCCACATCGACGAGAACTACCGGGTCATCTGTCCCCTGGTGGCCCGGGATGCCGGCCTGGGGGAGATCGGCCGCTTCGGCCTCCTGATCACCCCGGAGCTGGGGCCCCGGGTGCGCCTGGCGGTGGTCACCACCGACCTTCCGCTTGCGCCGGATGCCTACGTGCCCGACAGGTCGGTCATCGATTTCTGCACCTTCTGCACAAAGTGCGCGGACATCTGCCCCGCCGGGGCCGTGCCGACCGGCGGACGGGAGTGCAGCGCCGGCGTCCTGCGCTGGAAGATCGACGCCGATGCCTGCTACCGCTACTGGAGCACTGTGGGCACGGACTGCGGCCGCTGCATGGCCGTCTGCCCCTACTCCCACATTCCCCTGGCCTCCCCGGCCTGGGTGCGGACCCTGCTCCACCGCTCCGGCTTCGCCCGGCGGGCCTTCCTGTTTCTGGACAACCTCCTCTACGGCCGCCGGCCCGCACCCCACCCCGGCTTCCGCATCTGAGCCCGGTGCCGCTGCAGCGAAAAAATGGCATTGCCGGCGGCAATCGACTATGATGAAAACATGAAACGAGGGAGCATCTTCTATTTCCTTGTTGTTCTGCTGCTCAGCGGCTGCGCCA
>Ga0272441_10005570_pt1 | contig 21758 bp, 16 predicted proteins | sample SSMProp6N_FD_193582 | JGI IMG/M metagenome (GOLD analysis project Ga0272441, IMG submission 193582) | Marine sediment archaeal communities from Little Sippewissett salt marsh, Falmouth, MA, United States - SSM-Prop-6N | ecosystem: Environmental > Aquatic > Marine > Wetlands > Sediment ... | reverse complement strand
GATATGGCTGCTGCCAGCAGAGCTGCCGGAAAATCAGCCATTCTATACGTCAAAAGAAAAACCAGGACCGGCAAAACGGACAGGAAGACCACCTGGAGGGTCATATACTGATGGATCTGCACGCCGTACAGCCACTGGCAGGCAGAAAGGAAAAGCATGTAAAGGGGTTTATCCGTAAACCAGTGATTGAAAATCCCCTCCCCGTAAGTTGTATACAGGGAACCGACATGATAGGGGGCATCATAAATGTCAGGGTAGCAGACAAAGTTTGGCGGAAATTCGCCGACCATATCCCCGCTGCAGGGCAAAGGGATGGAGAGGAACACCCCGCAGCCAAGCAGGTAGATTGCGGATGCTGCAACCGCAATCAGGATAGATTTCTTTTTAAACACTGCTTCCGGGCGGATGAGATAAACAAAAACAGCACAGATCCAGAAAAGAAAAAGCTGGAGCGGGGCGACAGGCGCAATTGCTGGGGTAATGATTCCGCTGCTTAACACAGCATGTTCTTGCATGTAGAGAAATAATGCGAGATAAGCAAGCGCGGCCAGGACAGCAAAAATGAGGGGGGCTTTCTGACCCCTGGGCTTCCCGGTTTTTTCGGCAGAAACCGGATGAACAGAAAGCAGATGCATCACCAGGATGAATTCACCGCTCAAGAAGGTCAGCAATGAAAAAAGTGGTTTGATGCGCAAATACTCATCCGCAAGAAATCCTAAACGGGTTGCCGGCCACAAGTTGAAAAACAAAGAAAAAAGGAAGAACAGGAGGGCAATCCGTTTTGCCAATGTTTGTGCTTTTGAATTCCCAATGAGAAGTTGAATGAATCTTCCTTTCTTGAAAAGAAGGATGAAAATACCAAAAGCATCCACACATAAAACGAGCAGAATTACAAGAAGACGATTAATGGTTAACCCCCAAATAAGGATATTACTGAGGTCAGCGGGAAAACGGACGATGGCGCGAATTGTGAATGCACTCTGGATCAGCGCAAGCAAAATAAAGCAAAGAAAAACCCGATATTTATTTTGCTGCAGGGCGGTCAATACTTTTTTGAGTTTGATACTTATTGGCATGGGGTAATATCTCTAATGCTCCCTAATAAGGTCCAAATTACAATCCATCTCCAACCGCCACTACCCAGATTGTTTTAAACAGGATTAACATGTCGAGCCCAATTGACCAATTGTTGATGTAATACATGTCGCATTCGATGCGTTCTTGAAAACTTAACCTGTTCCTGCCCGATACCTGCCACCAGCCGGTCATGCCGGGTTTCATGCCCAGGATCAGGCCAGGAAAATTCCCGGCCTCAAATACTTCTTCCGGGTTGTATGGACGGGGACCAACCAGGCTCATTTTGCCGGACAGAACATTAAAGAGCTGCGGGAGTTCATCCAGGCTGTAGCGCCGAAGCCATTTTCCGGTCTGAGTGACCCTGGGATCATTCACAATTTTATGAAATTCCGAATATTCCGCTAAAACTTCAGGATTACTAAGAAATCCATCATTCCCCATCTCAAATTTTTCTGTATCCATTGTCCTGAATTTTATTAGCTGAAAGTTCTTGAAATTTTTTCCCAAACGAGCCTGTTTGAAAATAACCGGGCCAGGGGAATCCAACTTGACCAGCATGCCAATCAGAATGAACAATGGGCTGAACAAAATGATGAATATGAAGCCGAGAATGACATCCGCTGTATGTTTGAGCAGAAAAAGTGCATGGTTAGGATGATTATTCCTGTTATTATTTTTCACCTTGGCATCCTTATCTGCTTTCATGACAAGATAAACCATTTGTTTGAATTTTCAACCAGGATATTGCTCCTCCAATCCCGCTGGCAGACATAAATCGGTTTATTCCTGGGCGGTTTACGCTTTCTTCAGATTTTTGTGCGGTGATATTGGGATTTTCCAGCTTTGCTGTTTTCATTCCTGGCCTATTGTATATGCTTTCCTGCGGGAAGGAATCGGTTGACAATTTCATAGATATTTTTTTTGAAATTTTCGATATCAAAGCGCAGGACATTTTGGCGTATCTCCCGGGCATCCAGTTTCATTTTTTCAAATTTTTGGATGGCTGTCTCGAGTGATTCAACGCTCTGTTCCTGGAACAATAAACCGGTTTTATCAGAAAGGATTGATTCTGAAACGCCGCCTTCATGAAAGGCGATCACGGGGCATCCGGTCGCCTGCGCTTCAACCGGGACCAGGCCAAAATCTTCACATCCCGGAACCAAAAGGGCACGGGCGCGGGAATAAAGCTGTTTGAGCTGCGAATCGGATACTTTGCCCATGAATGTCACAATGCCTGCCCCCAGGCCCTGTAATTTCTTTTCTTCAGGGCCGGTTCCCGCAATCACCAATTTCCGCCCAGTATGCCGGCATGCCTGGACTGCCAAATCAGCCCGCTTGTAGGATTTCAGGCGTCCAGCAAACAAATAGAAATCCTGCCGGTTTTCAGACAAAGGAAAATCCGCGATTGATATGGGCGGATAGACAACTTCCGTATCACGCCCGTAAATGATCTTGATACGGCCTGCCATATAATTGCTGTTGGTGATAATCTGGGTGATTTGGTCCGTGTAATGCTGGTCCAGGCGTCTGAGCAGGGGAAGGATGGCCTTTGCAACAAAAGAGTAGGATCCCGGAAAAGGGAGTTTTTCATCCTTATATGAATCCGGATCCCATAGGTAGCGGAAAGGATTATGCAGGTAACAGATATGCGGAACGCCGTCCGGGGGGCGGACATATTTGGAAAGGTATGAGGAGGAGGAAATGACGAGATCCGAACCGGACAGGTCTAAATTGCGGAAGCCAAGCCACCATAGCGGATACAGGGCTTTGAACGCCATTTCGTTTTGTACCATTTTTGACGCCCACATCTGTTTGGGCGGGTTTTTCTTGAAATATGGATAGGTATTTTCCGGCAGCCAGGCAGATGTATACAGCGGGGAAGCCGGGAATATCCGCATAAGTGCTGCGGCCACCCTTTCCGCGCCGCCTGAGACAACAAGACCATCGTGGATTAAAGAAATCTGGGTTTTTTCCATCTGGATATACAGGAATGATTATATCTGCTGGAATTTTTTTATTTACAGAAAGTTAAGTTGGCTTGTTGTATATGCTCAAGGCATGGATTTATGATGCATGTTAGGTTGGGTTGGAATTTCCAACCCAACCTAGACTAAACAGGGTCTTGTGTTTACCCCGCCGGATTCTTCAGCTCGCGGTACACGCGCTGGATGACGTCCACCGCGCTGCCGACCAGGCTCAGGATGAGGATGACGCGCAGGCCGGTGTTGGCGGCGGAGGCGATGCGGGTGATGTTCCACCCCGCGGCGAAGGATGCGTCCCCCAAGCCCTCCAGTGAGATGAGCGGGAAGGCGCCCAGCAGGAAGACACTCAGGATGAAATTGGCCACGTGGGTGGAAACCTGCCACCACTCGGTCAGGCTGGAGTTGCGCCCCTGGACGAGCAACGTGGCGCTGCGCGCCACTTCCATGCCGGTGATGGCCATCATGACGGGCACGAAGCGCAAAAAGTTGGGGGTGAAGATGCGCAGGCTGCCCGCGCCGCCGGGATCGCCGAAGAGCGGCACCGTGCCGCCGGTGTTGTAGATGTAGGTGAAGAATGCCAGGCCGAGCACGCCCATCACCACCTCGAAGCTGGAGCCGACGACGGTCGGTTCTTTTTCCTTTTCGGAGAGCTCGGGCAGGTCGTCCAGGTTGAAGTCCTCCAGTTCCTTGAGCTCCTCGATGTCGGCGCACTCGCTGGCGCGGTCGATGGCCGCGAATATGAGCGTGACAAAGGCGGCCGCGGAAAAAGCGCCGTTCCAGACGCCGCCCAAAAATTCCCAAACCGGAAAACCGGCATCGCTGTAGGTACCGGCGATGGTGCCGATGACGAAGCTGAGCAGGATGGCGCCGACCACCACGGGCACCACGATGCGCATCACCATGATGTAGGCGGGGTAGAGGCGCGGCCCGATCAGGCAGCGCTGGGGGGTGAATTGGCCGGCCAGCTTGCGCGGCGAGCCCATTTCCGCCAGGACGTCCTCCACCTGGCTGGCGCTGAGCTCGCCCTTGTCCGGGTAGCGCTCCTCAAGGGAATCCAGAAGGAAGGATTCGATCTCCCTGGCGATGTCCTCGCGGTCCTTGCCGGTGAGCGCGCGGCGCACCCCCAGCATGTAGCGGTCCAGCATTTCACGTGCAGATTTATTCAGTTTCATTGACAATTCTCCTTATGATTTCGTTTTGTTCTTCCCATTCGGCCTTGAGCTTTTCCAACACCTCGCGGCCTGCCTGGTTCAGACGGTAGTAGCGGCGCGGGCGGGGATCGTCCACGCGCCATTCGCTCTCGAGCAGTCCCTGCTCTTCGAGCCGGCGCAGGAGGGGATAGAGGGTATCCTGGCCGATGTCAAAACCCAGGTCGTTCAGGTTCTTGAGCATGGCGTAGCCGTACTGGGACGCCTGCAGGCGGCTCATCACCGCCAGCACCACATTCCCGCGGCGCATCTCCTGCTTGAGGTTTTCAAATGTGTTGTTATCCATCATGCACCCATTATACTGTATAACACATAGTAATGTCAAGGGACAATAATAACTAATATACAATAATATTATTTGACAGAAACCGGAGAAAATAGAAGAAAAACCAAATGATCTTTTGTTTTTCCCCGGGAAATTCATATATAATCTCTTTAGAAAAAGGAGAGGCCAGGCGTGTTTTTCAGAATATTCAAATTTATTTGAGCGGCTTGTCAGAACGCTGGTCAGCGTTCAGAGGCACCCATGCGCACGCCAGGCGTTTCCTGAGCGGGGATTTTCGCGTCTCCTCCCATCCGCCTGCCGCGCAGGCGGTTTTGCTTTTAAAAAGCTGCGGAAAGGAGATGAACCATCCGTCTATCCATACCGGTTTTTATAAGTATGTTATTCAAAAAAGTGCTTTCGCACGGGATTTTATCTATTAAATTTCAGGAGAGAAAACGATGAAGGAAAAAATAACCAGGTTCTTCGCTTCAAGATGGGGCATCATCCTGACGGGAGCGATCATCGGCTTCCTGGGGCCGCTGCTACAGATGGCCGGAAACCCGACCAATATGGGCATCTGCGTGGCCTGTTTCGAGCGGGATATTGCGGGCGCGCTGGGTCTGCACCGCGCGGGTGTTGTTCAGTACTTGCGGCCGGAGATCCCCGGATTTGTGTTCGGGGCAGCAGCGGCCGCGCTGCTTTTCGGCGAGTTCAAGGCCCGCTCGGGCTCCGCGCCGATTGTCCGCTTTGTGCTCGGGTTTTTCGCAATGGTTGGCGCTCTGGCCTTTCTCGGATGCCCCTGGCGTGCCAGCTTCCGGCTGGCGGGGGGCGACCTCACGGCCCTGCCCGGCCTGCTGGGGCTGGTGGGCGGTATCGCTGCGGGGGTATGGTTCCTGCGCAACGGCTACAACCTGGGGCGCAGCCAGGTCACGTACACTGCGGTTGGGTGGATCATGCCGGTTATCATGCTCAGCCTGCTGGTCCTGCGCGTCCTCCGCGTATCCTTTTCGGACGGCGGGCCGGTATTCTTCAGCGAAACCGGTCCCGGCTCCATGTACGCGCCCCTGGCGGTATCGCTCGCCATCGGCCTTGTCATCGGGTTTCTCGCCCAGCGCACACGCTTCTGCACCATGGGCGCGTTCCGGGATGTGATCCTCATGCGGGATTTCCACCTGCTCAGCGGGCTGGCCGCACTCATCATCAGCGCCTTTATCACCAACCTGCTTTTCGGCCAGGTTAGCTTTGGTTATGCCGCCCAGCCGGTGGCGCACAGCAGCACGCTCTGGAATGTGCTGGGGATGATGCTTTCCGGGCTGGCGTACGCGCTGGCGGGCGGATGCCCGGGCAGGCAGCTGTTCCTTTCAGGCGAGGGGGACGGCGATTCAGGCGTGTTTGTGCTGGGGATGATCACCGGGGCGGCGTTTGCCCACAATTTCAGCCTGGCGGGAAAACCGGACGCAGTGGTTGAAGGTTCGCTGGTCATGGGCGGATTGACGCCATTTGGCATGGGCGCGGTGCTGGCCGGGCTGGCAGTGTGCGCGGCGATCGGCTTCAGCATGCGTGAAAAATTTAATTGAAGGAGGAAAAAATGGCAAAAAAAGTGGACGCGCGCGGATTGTCATGCCCCCAGCCGGTCATGCTGGCCCAGCAGGCCATCCGGGAAGGCGATTTCCCGGTCGAGGTGCTGGTGGAAACGGTGACCTCGCGTGAGAATGTGCGCCGGATGGCGGAGATGAAGGGCTGCCGCGTGGAGATAGAGGAAGTTGAAGAGGAATTCAGGCTGGTCATCACCAAATGAATGCTTCAACCAAAAAGAAAATTGTGTACCTGGATAATGCTGCCACCTCCTGGCCGAAACCGCCCGGGGTGGCAGCGGCCATGGCGCATTTCCTGGAAGCGGTCGGCGCAAACCCGGGCCGGTCGGGGCACCGACTTTCGGTGGAAGCCGCCCGGATCATCTACCGCGCCAGGGAAAGCACTGCCGCGCTTTTCAACGGTCACGATCCCCTACGCGTCATTTTCGGGCTGAACATCACGGATGCCATCAACCTGGCGCTGCACGGCCTTTTGAAGGCAGGCGACCATGCGGTCACCACCGGTATGGAGCACAACGCTGTCATGCGGCCGCTGCACGCCCTGCAGGCAACGGGTGTGTCCTTCACGCAGGCGGCATGCGCGGCGGACGGATCGCTGGACCCGGCTGATATCGAGCGGGCCATCCGGCCCAACACAAAACTGGTCGCGGTCAATCAAGCCTCCAATGTGTGCGGGACCATCCTGCCCATCCGGGAAGTGGGCAAGACCGCGAGAGAAAAAGGCCTGCTTTTCATGGTGGATACGGCCCAGTCCGCGGGCGCCGTCCCAATTGATATACAGGACTGCTGCATTGACCTACTGGCTTTTACGGGGCATAAATCCCTGTACGGCCCGATGGGCACCGGCGGGCTGGTGATCGGGGAACGCGTCTCGCCGCACGAAATCCTACCGCTCCGGCAGGGCGGAACGGGCAGCCGCTCCGAGCGCGAGGTCCAGCCAGATTTTCTGCCGGACTGCTATGAAAGCGGCACGGCGAACGCGGTCGGGATCGCCGGACTGCTGGCGGGGCTGGACTGGCTGAACGAACAGGGAATTGAACATATCCGTGAAGAAGAAGCGGCCTTATGCGCGCAGTTGATTGAAGGTTTGATGGAAATACCCGGCGTGGAAATCTACGGGCCGCGGGATGCCAGCCGGCAGACCGCCACCATCGGCTGGAACCTGGCGGGCGTTGAACCGTCAGAGATCGGGTTGCGGATGGACGAGGAATTCGGCATCATGTGCCGGGTCGGCCTGCACTGCGCCCCGTCCGCGCACCGCACCATTGGCACCTTCCCGGACGGCTGCGTGCGCTTTGGCATCGGCGCATTCAACACCGGCGAAGAGATCGCCTACGCCGTGAACGCGGTCCGGAAGATCGCGGGAGAACGAAGGTGAAAAGCAGGCATTCCGTCATCCTGGTGGACTCCACTAGCCATGCCCTGCGGATAGAAAAGGCGCTGGAAATGGAGGGTATTGCCAGCAAATTGATCCCGGTCCCGCGCCGCCTCAGCTCGGACTGCGGGGTGTGCGTGCGGATCGCCTCAGAAGATGCGGCGCAGACCAGGCGGATCATGGAGGAAAACGGGATACGGTTTCAATCAATCGAAGAATTATGACGCCGTGTAAAAAGAAGGCCAGGCAGGGCAGGTTGGCCTGGCAAAACCAGCCAATAACTTCCTCCCCCCCTTGAAGCCTTTCCCCGTGAACCGGCATGCCTCAAAGGAGTGAGGAATAAAACTTCCTCCCCCTCCCAGGGCTTCGTGCGGTCCAGTTGAGCGCATGAAGTTTTAGGATTGAGGAGAGGGTGGTGTTTTTCTCCTCCCCCTCGAGGGGGAGGGCGAGGGAGAGGGTGTAAATATATTTATAATCCCTTATTGAGTAAACCATTACCTAAACCCATTTAACCCCCTCACCCTACCCTCTCCCCTTTGGGGAGAGGAACTTAGCTTTTACCCCTCACCTTCATCCTGGCTTTGCCATTGCCGCCTTCCACCGGAAGCCGACAAGCCCCATAGGGGAGAGGAACGTAGACTTCCTCCCCCGCTGGCGGGGGCTTTGTGGGCATCATTGAAGCGCACAAAGTATCCTTGAGGAGAGGGTGGACTTCAAATTTGGGTTGATAAAACCAACCCAGCCTACAGATAAAATTTCCGGTGATACACTAGTGGCTGTTTTGCAGCCAATTTACAGAAAAGGAATCCTTATTCATGGACAGTGAGTGCATCGTCTGCCACATACGGCAGTCGCTGGATGTGTGCCGGTTTGTTAACGCGGAAGAAGCCAAAAGGCAGAAGGTCCTGCAGCGGGTGATGGAAATCCTCGTCGAGCGGGAGGCGTACGACCCGGGGGAGATCGGCTTCATCATCCGCAACGAGGTCAAGCGCATCCTCGACCTGCGCGACCCCTACCAGGTTATCAAGGACGAAAGCATCCGCCAGGCGCTGGCGCTCTACCCGCGCCTGAAGGAGCTGGTACGGGAAGCCGACGACCCGCTGCGTCGGGCGGTGGAGATCGCCCTGGCAGGCAACGTGATCGACGTCGGGCCTTCCGGTACATATGACATGGAGGGTGCGGTGCAGGAGGTGCTGGGGGCAGAAAAACACCATTTCGACTGGGATGCTTTCCGGGAAGAATTGGAGAAAGCAGAATACGTACTCATGCTGGGAGACAACGCCGGCGAGACGGTGTTTGACCGCGTGCTGATCGAGGAAATCCGCAAGCCGGTCAAGTACACCGTGAAGAGCGAGCCGGTGCTGAATGACGCGGTGCTGGCGGACGCGCTCGCTTCCGGTCTGGAAGATGCCACGGAGATCGTCGAGAACGGGTCCCCCATGAGCGGCACGGTGCTTTCAAGGTGTTCGGACGCGTTCCTGCGGCTGTATGCGGACGCGCCGATGGTGATCTCCAAGGGGCAAGCGAATTTCGAGTCGCTGGCCGGTGAAAGCCGGCGCATCTTCTTCCTGTTTAAGGTGAAGTGCGACCTGCTGGCCAGGACCTACAGCCTGCCGCTGAATGAATACGTCCTGCTGGACAACCGGGATTCCTGATAAAAGGCAGGTTCTCGTTACTTGCCGGCTTCGATAATTTCTGCGGCGTAATCGAAGCGGTTGAAGGCGGGCATGAGGTAGATGCCGCGGGCCAACCCCTTCAGGTCCGCGATCAATTTCACCGACAGCTCGATCCCTACCTGCGCGCCGTTTTCGCCTGCCGTCCGCATCCGCGAGTGAACGTCCTCGGGGATGCGGATGCCGGGCACCTCCTGCTGAAGGAAGGCGGCATGCCGGTCGGAGGCCAGGGGCAGGACCCCGGCCAGGACGGGCAGGGGGAAAGCGCCGTGCTTCTTCTCATACGCTTCCAGGAATGCCTCAAGCGGCGCCGGGCTGTAAACCGGCTGGGTGAGCGCGAAGTCCGCGCCGCCCTCAATCTTGCGCCGCATCACGCGGATCTCCCGCTCCAGGTCCGGCGCGGCCAGGTTGAGCGCGCAGCCGGCGAAGAAACTGGTCGGTTGGCCGATGTCCGTACCGGCGTGGTCCACGCCGGCATTGAAGCCCTGCTTGATGAGCTTGATCAGGCCGGAGGGCGCCAGGTCGTAATTATCCATGGCGTCGGGGTAATCGCCGATGGCGGTCGGGTCGCCCATGACTACGAAGACATTGCGCACATCCAGCGCGTGCGCGGCCAGCAAGTCGCCCTGCACCCGCAGGAGGTTGCGCCCGCGGGTCGGGAAGTGGAGCACGGTCTCGATGTTCACCTTGCGCTGGATGAGGCTGCAGACTGCCCAGGGGCTCATGCGCATGCGCGCCATGGGGCTGTCCGCCACGTCGATCACATCCGCGCCGGCTTCCGCCATCAGGCTGGCGCCGGCCAGCATCTTGTGGGTGGAAAGGCCGCGCGGCGGGTCCATCTCAACCGCGAAGACGAACTTCCCGGCGGAAAGCTTTTCCGCAAGTTCGGTGGGTTCCTGGGCGGCTTCCTGGTCTGCCTCCAGCGTTTCAACCGAAATATCAAAGCCGTTCATTTCCTTTACCGAGGCGCTTTCCATTGCGGCTTGCATGGCGGCGGTGTGGTCCGGCGTGGTACCGCAGCAGCCGCCGATCACGTCCGCGCCGGCGCGCCAGAAGGAAAGGGCGTAATCGCCGAAATAGTCCGCCGAAGCCGGGTAGAAAATGCGCCCGCCCACCTGTTCCGGCCAGCCGGCGTTCGGTTTGACCCAGAATTTCCCGTCCGGAACCACCGCGCGCATTTCCTTTAATATGCGCAGCAGCTGGTTGGGCCCGCCGGAGCAGTTGATGCCGATCACGTCCGCGCCAAACTGCCTAAGCGATTCCGCCACCCTGGAGGGGCTGTCGCCAAGCAGGGTGCGGTCATCGCGCGTGAAGGTCATGGAAGCCACCAGGGGGATATCCGGGTCGAGTTCTTTCGCAGCGGCCAGCGCCTCGCGGATCTCGTAGAGGTCGCTGAAGGTCTCGATGACAAGCAGGTCCACACCCGCATCGAGGAGCGCGCGGATGGGCTTAAGGAAGAAGCGGCGCGCCTCCCCGGGCTGCACGCGCCCGAAGGGGGCCAGGCGGACGCCCAGCGGGCCGACATCGCCCGCCACCAGCACATCCCGGAAGCTGGCCGCGACCGCCCGGCGCGCCAGGTCCACGCCGGCGGCATTGATCTCCGCCAGTTTATCTTCCAGCCCGTGGCGGCTGAGCTTGATGCGGTTGGCGCCGAAGGTGTTGGTGAGGATGACCTGCGCGCCGGAGTTGATGTAATCCCGGTGCAGTTCGGCAACCAGCGCCGGGTTGGATAGATTAAGCGCGTCAAAGCATTCATCAAAGCCGATGCCGCGCTCGTGCAGGAGGGTGCCGGTGGCGCCGTCCGCCAGCAGGGGTTTGCCGGATTGAATCATTTCCAAAAAAAGTTGTTCAGCCATGTTGCCTCTTCATTTTAAATTGAAAAATAACGCGCTTGCGGATGGTGGACGATGAGCGCGGCCGTCGTGTATTCCGGGATGAACTGGTACGCGGAGGTCAGGCGGATGCCCAGGCGAGAAGCGGGCAGCAACCGCAGCAGGCCTTCATGCTGGGAAAGGTCGGGGAGGGCGGGATAGCCCCAGCTGTAGCGTTTTCCCTGGTTCGGTGCTATTCCCAATTCTCCGCGGATGCGGTTGTGCATCCATTTGGCGGCTGCTTCCGTCAGCTGCACCGCCAACCCGTGGGCAAAATATGCATCCGTTATCCCGCCGCGTTCCTGGAGTGCGGAGACATGTTCCACAGCGGACACGCCCATGGTGACAATCTGGAGGGGCAGGATGTCCTTTCCTCCCGATGAGGCCGGCAGGAAATAATCCGACAGCGAGAGGTGCTGTCCGCCCTGCTGGCGGGGCAGCGTGAAGCGCATCCGTTCTTTACCGCTTCCCGGTTTATAAATTACCAAATCATCCCCGTCTGCGGCGCAGTGCCAGAAGCCGTAGGCAGCGGAAGGCAACAGCCAGCTGTTTTCCAGCAGTTCTTTTTCAAAGCCGGCCAGCTTTTCATCCATTTCCGCCTGATAGCGCTCCCATTTTTCACCGGAAGCGTTCTTGACGCCCCACGAGACGCGGTAGAGCGCTGCCCTGTTCAGGTTGTTAAACAACTCATGCAAGGGAATTTCTTTTATCAGCTGCGCCCCAAGAAACGGCGGCGAGGGGATATCCGCCGGAAGATACTTGCTTGCGCTTTCCTTTTCATATTTGCCGGAAATTGTTTTCGCCCGCTTTTTGATTTTTCCCGAACCGGCTGCCGGTTTATCGTGTATCTGCCCGAGAAACTCAAGCGCGTCGAACGCATCGCGGCAGTAGACTACTTCCCCGGCATAGGGCGGGCTGCCTGAACCTTCCTTTACCCGCTCAGCAAAAGCGGCATCCACCGCGGCACCGCCTATGAGTAGGGGGATATCCATGCCCCTCTGCGCCAGTTCGGAGGCGACGACGGGCATTTGGCGGCTGGTGCTGACCAGGAGCGCGCTCAGCCCGACCGCATCCGCGCCAGCTTCCGCCGCTTTCCGGGCAATTTCTGCGGCGGGAACCTGCTTGCCGAGATCCAGCACCTCATAGCCGTTGCCGGCCAGGATGGTTTTGACCAGGTTTTTTCCGATATCATGCACGTCACCATAAACCGTTGCCAGGACCAGCAGGCCTTTTTTACTACCGCCGGATGCCGCGAGATGCGGTTCAAGCGTTTTGACTGCCTCCTGCATAATCTCCGCCGATCCGAGCACAAAGGGAAGGATGAGCTCACCAGCGGCAAACATTTCTCCCACCTCTTTTATAGCCGGGAGGAGCACTTCGTTGAGCAGTTCAAGCGCGGCTGCGCCTGCGTCTCTGCCTTCCGCATGGATATAATCCTCCAGATCATCAGCGAGGCCGGCCTTTTCCCGGCTTATGATGCGCCGGCGGATGCGCTCGCTCAGGGAAAGCCCGCTAAATTCAGAAACGGTTTCCCGCTTTTGTTCTCCTTCATCGCCTTCGAAAAGTTCCAGGTAGGCAGGCAGGGCTTCCGGACCGCGATTGTAAATCAGGTCTTCCGCGGCATGCCTTTCGTCTTCCGGGATAGCGGAGTAGGGAAGCACATGGGTGGGGTTGAGAATGGCCATATCCAGCCCGGCCTTCAGGGCGTGGTAAAGAAAAACGCTGTTTAGAACGCTGCGGGAACGGCCTTTCAGGCCGTATGAGATGTTGCTCACGCCCAGGCAGGTAAAGCAGGCGGGCATTTCCTTTTTGATCATCTCCAGCGCTTTGAGCGTTTCGACAGCTGACCCGGAGGTCTCTTTGCTTCCGCTCGCGAGGGTGAAGGTGAGCGGGTCAAAAACCAGGCTGCTTTCCGGCATACCAAAATCACCCATTGCCAGGCTGCGAATGCGCCAGGCGACACGCAGTTTCTCTTCAGCGGTCGCTGCCATGCCCGTTTCGTCAATGGTCAGGGCGATCACCGCCGCGCCGAAATCCCTGGCAAGTGCCAGCACGGTCCGGGCTTTCCCCTCGCCCCCTTCTAGGTGAATGGAATTGAGCAGGCAGCGGCCTGGCGCGGCTTTCAACGCAGCTTCCATCACCCGCGGGACCGTCGTGTCGATGACCAGGGGCGCGGCCACTTTTGAGGAAATCCGCCGCACCATTTCTGCCATACGCGCGGCTTCATGATCATCGCCGCTGAGGGCCGTACAGAGATCCAGCGCGTGGGCACCATTCCTTATCTGGTCATGCGTAATCCCTACTGCGGCATCGTAGTCTTCTTCGCGCATGAGCGCCTGGAAAGCACGGCTGCCCTGCGTGTTCATACGCTCGCCGATGATGAGGGGCGGCGGCTCCTGCCGCATGGACAAGGGTGTGAAGGCGGATGCGAGGCTGGGGACTGGGGTAATTTTTCTGCGATCGATTGGCTGTCTCCCCACTTTGTTCACCAGTTCGCGCAGATGTTCCGGGGTGGTGCCGCAGCACCCGCCGAGAACGGCCAGACCGAAACGTTCTGCATATTCCGCCATGATATCCGCAAAATCTCCAGGGGAGAGCGGATAAAAAGCTCTTCCGTCCCGGTTGACAGGCATGCCGGCATTTGGCAGGCAGGAAAGCGGCAGACCGGATACGCTGCTGAGAATGGACAGGGAATCACCCATGGCTTCCGGTCCGGTTGAGCAGTTGATGCCGATGATGTCCAGCGGTAGCGAGGAAAGGATGGCCGCTGCCGCGCTGATGTGCGTGCCGGTGAGCATTCGGCCGTTTTGATCCACCGTCACCTGGGCCTGTACGGGGAGGGAAGTGCCTGTGTCAATGAACGCGTCGTGAATGCCGAGGACTGCCGCCTTCACTTCCAGGATATCCTGCATGGTCTCCAGCAGGAGCAGATCCACGCTGCCCCGGATCAGAGCTGCTGCCTGTTCCCGGAACGCGGACCGGATTTCATCAAAAGAAACCGGAGGGTCCTCATCTGTGGGGAGGGAAAGCAGTCTGCCGGTTGGACCCATCGCGCCAGCCACGAAGCGCGGCGAACCGGATTCTGCATATGCATCCGCGCACCACTTGGCGATCTCAGCCCCGGCGCGGTTGATTTCTGAGACCTTTTCACTTAATTGAAATTCCTTCATGGTGAACCGGTTAGCGCGGAAGGTATTGGTTTCGATCACGTCCACGCCGGAATCGAGGAAAGATGCGTGGACACTCTCAACGGCTCTCGGCGAGGTGAGGTTCAGGTAATCATTGCAGCCCAGGAATGCGTCCCCGCCATAATCGGAGGCGGCCAGGCCAAGCCGGTCCAGGTTGGTTCCCATGGCGCCATCAAAGATCAGGATGCGTTTATTTAATAAACGCAAATACTGGTTCTGATGAGACCTGGTTAATTTCATCTGCACTTTCCGATAAAAAACCTCTCCTGAAAGAGAGGTTTCTTCTTTTCAATCCTCATCTTCCAGAGCCATCGCTTCCTGGCGCTGCCGGAATTGGCACCAACGGTTGCCCGCGGTTGCCGAGGTTTCACAGGGCCGGTCCCTCCACCTCTCTGGATGACTGTTAATTTAGTTTCACAATCCTATCACAAGTTTAATGTTTACCCGAATGAAAATCATTCACTTCATTAATATATTTAAGATGATTAATCAATACCTAGGCAGTATGCTGAAAATGATTCATCCGGTTTGGTTTTACGGGTATATACAAGCGTTTTTTACAGGTAAATGATCGGTTAGTTAGAAATATGTATAAAAAACGCCATTTTTTTGACTTTTGTTCCCAATTATGCTATTTTTAATTGGTTTAAATTTTTTTTATTGAGTGAGAATATGATCCGAGAGAGAATTGCTGACAATGTGTACTGGTTCCAGAGCGAAATTTACGCGCAGGTGACCGCGGGCGCCATCATCGGCTCTGAATGGGCTGTCCTGGTGGATACGCTTGTCGTACCCGATGAAACGCTGGAGATGCGCGCCTATATTGAAGAAAACCTGGGACTGCGCGTGCGTTATATTATCAATACCATCTATCATGCTGACCATACTTTCGGCAACAGTTTTTTCCCAGGCGCGGTGGTTATCGGGCATACGCTTACGCGGCAGCTGATGAAAGAGCACAATTATGAAGCGCTTGAGAGTACGCGAAAACATGATGCCAGCTTCAAACGCGTGCAGGTTGTCCTGCCGGGTATCACATTTGATTCCGGGACGCTGTCCCTCCAAATCGGGAAAAGACACATCAAGGTGTTCCCGACGCCCGGTTCCAGCCCTGACGGGATTTCCGTCCTGGTGCGGGAAGACCGGGTGCTGTTCGCGGGGGATGCTTTCATGCCGCTTCCCCTGATTGTGGAAGGCGAGGTGGATGAGCTCAGCGAGACAATCCGGCGTATCGGGAGAATGAGCCTGGAAAACATTGTGCAAGGCCACGGCGATGTAGTTCTGCGGGGGGAGATTGATCAGGCGGTCAAGAGCAACCTGGATTACTTGGGCGCGCTGAAAAAAGCCGCCAAAACGGCTGCGAAGAAAAAAGACCCAATGCCGGTTTTGGAAGAGATGACCGTTGAAGCATGCGGGAAGAGCCGGGTTCTGCTGGGCGGGCTGGTGGCAGAACTCCACCAGCGGAATTTATCCGTGCTCTACCGAAGGGAAAAAGAAGCGCTGGAAGCGGAAAGTTAGCCTTCCGTATTCCTCTTTCCTTTAAATATCCTTGCAAGCAATCTCACACGCCTTTCCGTTCCCTGTTTAATGCGTTCCAGGTTTGGCCGGAGTGCAATCAGCACAGCCAGGAGCGCCGAAAGCCCGAAGGCGGCATATGCCCAGGGATTTTCGCCGTGCAGCGCGCGGACGATGAAAAGGCCGGTTGCGGAGAAAGCGATGGAAATGGTGGTGAGGGAAGCGTAACCGACCAGGACATAGAAAACTACAGCCAGAGGAAGGATGACCATCCAGCTTCCAGCCCACAGGCCGATGGAAGCGCCCAGGGTTACCGCGCCTCCCGCTCCCCCGGCAAAACGGATCTTGCCGCTTTCGTTTTTATCCAGCAGGAAAACGGAATAATTGTGACCGATCACCGCCAAAAAACCGCTGAAAGCGGCAATCCACTGCGCCCCGGATGAGAAGAGGATTCCCAGCCATACAGACAGTGCGCCTTTGCCAATATCCATCAGTGCCGTTGCCAGGCCCGCCCAAACGCCAGCGGCGCGCATGGCGTTTGTCCCTCCTGTGCGGCCGCTTTCAATCCGGCGCACATCTTTTCCCGAAAGTGCGCGGACAACCAGCAATCCGGAAGGAATGGAACCGATTAAATAAGCAAAAGGAAGCGCTATAAGAGAACTATCCATCAAAGTCATTAAACACAATGAATGCGGAAAGGTTTCTGATCATCCGAGCAGGATTCCCAAAATCCAGAAAATGCCTGCCAGGATGAGGGGTTCAACATAGATGCGTTCGTCCGGATGTTCTACCCGGGAGGCAGCGATACCCACCAGCCCATAGGCAGGGCCGAGGAGCAGGAGGCCAAAACGGACGGGAGAGAGCGGCCAGTAAAAGAGGGCAATGAGCGCCTGGGCAATAATGAGGGAGAGGGCTGCTGCCCATTCAAACCGCCACGGGCCGCCGAGGCGGAATTTGAGGATGCGCAGGCAGAAAAAGGCATAAGCGGAGGGGAGGATGAGGAGCATCAAAAACAGCCGCACATCCGCCATGCGCATCGCGATCGCGATGATCAGGAAGAGACTGTAGCTAACCGCTGAGAGAACCATCAAAGCCAGGGGGTATCGGATATCGCTTTCATCCATAGAGATATATTCCGCTATAAATATCAAGACAACGAGAATGCTTCCGAGCCCCATGATAACCCACCAGGAAGGGCTGATCTCGATCAGCCCCAGCGGGAATCCGATAGCTGCTGCTGTCAGCGCGGGCAGAAATAAATGCGGAATGGTTGTTTTGTCTTTTCTGCGGGGATGATCCCGGAGCAGCCAATCCATCCCGGAAGCAGCCATGGCAGCAGTGAGCAGGGAGATCAGGTTGAAGAAATTGAGCTGGAAAGAAACCAGGAATCCAAAAAGGGAGAATTCAACCTGCCTGGCCGGCGCCTGCAAAAAAGGCAGCAGGGCGTAGCTGACGACGATGCTGGCAGAAATTGTGCTCAAATGGCCCGGATCGGGGAAATGGAGATGCCTGTCCACAGGCTGATTTTACCCCAGCGGATATGTGAAAATGAAAAATACGCTGCATGGTAAAATTAAGGATTGTATGCCTGAAGGAAAAAATCAAGCTGGAATTCACCCCCCGCGAATGATCCCGTCCTTTGCAGAGGGTTTTCAATCCATCGCAAACAGAATTTATATCATCATTTTTCCGGTCCTGCTGGACCTGCTGTTATGGTTCGGTCCACTGGTGAGGATCCGCGAAGTTGTGCTTCCTTTTTTAAACAGGGCTGCGGAACTATCTGCCGGGGCATATGGCGAAGAAGGAGCGGCGCTGATCGCTGAATCCACGGCGGCCTGGGAAGCGATACTTGAGCGATTCAATCTGCTTTCCCTGCTGCGGACTTTCCCGGTGGGGATCCCAAGCCTGCTGGCAGGGCGGGGCGTTGATGCAAACCCGCTTGGATTGGCGGTAATAAGAGATATTTCTTCCTCCAACGGCACGGTGAATATTTCCCTTGGAATACTGGTAGTTGGGATTCTGCTTGGCTGCATTTATTTCTCACTTACGGCCAGCGCCTCCCTCCAAACCAGCGAGCCGGTGAAAACGGGCAATTTTTTCAGGCAGTTTGTCCAGATCATGATTCTAAACATCATGCTGGTTGGGGGATTGGCTATCCTGCTAGTCCCGCTTTTATGCCTGATGGCTTTTCTTTTATTCATGCTCCCGTCACTCGGCACGATCCCGGTCATCCTTTTCGGATTGGCCCTGGTGTGGGTGTTGTTCCCACTGGCATTTTCACCGCATGGCATCATCGCGAACCAGCAAAACGCATCCCGATCGGCAATTACATCCATGCGAATCATACGGTCACTGGCCGGGCCGGCGGGCATTTTTTTTATCCTGGCAATCCTGCTGTCCAAAGGGTTGAATGCCCTCTGGCTGACACCGCAAACGAACAGCTGGATGCTCCTGGTGGGAATTTTCGGGCATGGTTTTATATCCAGCGGCATATTGGCTGCCAGCTTCATTTATTACCGGGATGGCTACGAATGGATCACCAGCCAGCTGGCCGAAAAGGAAAATACCGCCCAGCCAACCATTTCCCAGTGACATCCATTAAAATTATATTCAGGAGATATTTGTGGCAAATTCAGCAGTTAAATTAGGTTCTTACGGCGCGAAAGATATCCAGGTCCTGGAAGGCCTTGAGGCCGTCCGGCGCCGGCCCGGCATGTATGTGGGCGGCACGGACCAGAAGGCGCTCCATCACCTGGTCTACGAGGTCGTCGACAACTCAATTGATGAAGCGCTCGCGGGCGCATGCGACCGCATTTCAGTCACCATTCACGCTGATAAAAGCGTGACGGTGGAAGACAACGGCCGCGGCATCCCGGTGGACCTCCATCCCGAGAGGAAAGTGTCCGCCCTGGAAGTGGTTATGACGACCCTCCACGCGGGAGGCAAATTCGGCGGGTCAAGCTACAAGGTTTCAGGCGGCCTGCACGGCGTGGGCGTATCGGCTGTAAACGCGCTTTCCGAATGGTGTGAGGTTGAGGTGAACCGCGACGGGAAGACTTATTTCCAGCGGTATGATCGCGGGCGCCCCGCAGAGCCGGTGAAAGAAATTGGCAAATCAAAGAAGAGCGAAACGGGCAATAAAACTACATTCCGCTTTGACCCGCAAATCTTTAAAGACGATATCGATTACCGGTTTGAGACGCTGGCCCAGCGCTTCCGCGAAATGGCATTCGTCACCCGCCAGGTGGAAATCAGCCTGGTGGACGAACGCGTTGACCCGAACCGCAGCATGACCTTTTATTTTGAGGGCGGCATCATTTCTTTTGTGAAATATCTCAATCGCAACCGGGCTGTGCTTCATGATGTGTTTTTTGTTGAAAAGGAATTTGAAGGCGTCGGAATTGAGGCGGCGGTGCAGTACACGGATGCGTATTCCGAGTCGGTTTACTGCTTCGCCAACACGATTAATACAGTTGACGGCGGCACCCACCTGACCGGGTTCAAATCTGCCACCACGCGCGTTTTGAATGATTATGCCCGGCGGAACAGCCTGATCAAGGACAGCGATCCGAATTTCACCGGCGACGATACCCGGGAAGGGATGACGGCCATCATCAGCATTAAACACCCGGATCCCCAGTTTGAGAGCCAGACCAAGGTCAAGCTGATGAACACGGAGGTCCAGACCTATACCACGCAGGTTGTGTACGAGGCATTTGGTGAATTTCTGGAAGAGAATCCGTCCGCCGCCAAGGGGATCATCCGGAAATGTCTGACTTCTGCAAGGGCGAGAGACGCAGCGCGCAAGGCGCGTGACCTGGTCATCCGGAAATCAGCGCTTGAGAGTATGACGCTCCCCGGGAAACTGGCTGACTGTTCAGACCGCGACCCGGAGCGGACGGAACTGTATATCGTTGAGGGCGACAGCGCGGGCGGCTCGGCCAAGCAGGGCCGGGACCGGCACTTCCAGGCCATTTTGCCCCTGCGGGGAAAGATACTTAATACGGAACGCGCCCGCCTGGACAAGATCCTCTCAAATAAAGAGGTGAAATCGCTGATCTCTGCACTTGGAACGGGGATTGGCGAGACCTTTAATCTTGCGGGATTGCGGTACGGCAAGGTGATCATCATGACGGATGCGGATGTAGATGGCAGCCATATTCGCACATTGCTGCTGACCTTCTTTTTCCGTTATATGCCCCACTTGATTGAATCTGGTCATCTTTACATCGCCCAGCCGCCCCTCTACCTGTTATCTTACAAGCGGGAAAGCCGCTATGCATATACCGAAGACCAGAAGGAGCAGATCATCAAGGAAATGGGAGCAAAGGAAGAGAAAATAAATATTCAGCGCTATAAGGGCCTTGGTGAGATGAACCCTGACCAGCTCTGGGACACCACCATGAACCCCGCCAACCGCACGCTTTTGATGGTTACGATCGAGGACGGGGCAGAAGCAGACCGGACGTTTGACATGCTGATGGGCTCATCTGTTCCGCCGAGAAAGCGCTTCATCCAGACCCACGCCAAGATGGTGCGGAACCTGGATATTTAGCGTTTTTAAGCGACATACAAAAGGCGGTGAATTCTCACCGCCTTTTTTTACGCCAGACCACCAACCTCGTCAATCAGACATTCATGATTATGGTAATTTCATTTTTGTTGGTAATGGGGTAAAAAGGTAATATTATTTCAACTCCCAGCCAACAGATCCTGGTAGAGCTGATAGGTTTCCTCAGATGGCGGCACGCCGATGGTATCCTTGAGGTTCGATGTACAGAGATCGAATTGCCTGGAGATGCCTACCTGGTTGCCCATATGGGCATAAATTTCCATAGCGAGACGGTGCAGCACCTCATTACAGGTATCGTGGATAAGGGCCTGCTGTATGCAGTCCAGACTTGCGGTGAATTCTTCCTGTTCATTCTTCAGATTCACAAATTCCTTTACAGACTGGATGTATAGATCCAGATAACGCTGCCGGTCTGGTTCCGGCCAAATTTCACCAATCTCCGGCAGATACAGCCCCTTATAGAGGTTAACGGCTTTCTCCAGAAACGCCATTCTCTCCAGTTTTTTCTCCGAGATTCGGGCTTTTTCAATCCATGTAAGAAAATTCTGCACGTCATATTCGTAATCAACAGAACGATTGAACTGATAGAAATTATCTTTATACTGCACAGTATCGGTGCCCACCGCGTGTCTCATACGATAGATGGCGTTCTTGAACCGCAGTTTGAGCTCCGCGGTGGTGGATTCAGGCCAGAAAATGACCCCAATTTCTTCTTTGGTCAATCCCTCCGGATTGGAAAGAAAATAGAAAAATAAATCCCGGCTGGTTCGCGTTTTCCAATCCGAAATGGTGAGCGGCTTATTCTGGATAAATACATCCATGCTGCCCAATGCGCGGATTTCCAGCTTGGGCGGCGCAAAAGGCACGATAGTGGCATATTTCCGTATCTGACGCCGGCTTTTCTGGGTGGTTTTTTCAAAGACATCCAGCTTTTCAAAGATTTTATTGATGTAAGATCCAATTTCTTCAACCGATCTCAGCGGATTTAAAACAGCTCGAAGCTCATGGGCAGAAGATAATGATGAGACCCTTTTTGCCGGTTTATCCATTTCTCTGAGGTATGAATTAATTATCCCTCGAGCTTTTTCCGTCTCCCCTATTCTCGAATAGGATGCAAAAAGGAAAATCCTTGCTCTGATGCTGTCTTCGATATGCCCCTCGTTTAAAAAATATGATTCAGCGATTACCAGTTCTTCCGTAACTTGTTTATAGCGCTTTTTATAATAATCCAAAGCGCATTGTTCCAGACGGCACTTGTTAATTTCGTAAGGTGAACCTGATTTTTTTGCGATCGCTTTGGCGGTGTTGATCTGCATTTCCGCTCTCTTGAAGTCCTTATGGATCATATCCAACCTGGCCATCGCTGTTTTCAGGTAAAAAACAAGGAACTGGTCTTCAATCCGCTGGGCAATCTCTTGTGCCTGGGAATAAGCATC
>Ga0272441_10005569_pt1 | contig 21761 bp, 18 predicted proteins | sample SSMProp6N_FD_193582 | JGI IMG/M metagenome (GOLD analysis project Ga0272441, IMG submission 193582) | Marine sediment archaeal communities from Little Sippewissett salt marsh, Falmouth, MA, United States - SSM-Prop-6N | ecosystem: Environmental > Aquatic > Marine > Wetlands > Sediment ... | reverse complement strand
AATCCGAAACAAATTCAAATCACAAAAATCTAATTTTCCAAACAGAAGATCACGAAGGGAACAAAGTTAATAAGTTGTGAGTGGTGAGAAAATATGTTTCACGCGAAGGTGTGAATATGGCAGGTAAACGAGTAAACAAGTAAACGGGTAAAATCCAAAATATGTTTCACGCAAAGGGGCGAAGAAATTTTGACGCTGATCCGCCTTCGCTAATCCGTCTTCGCCAAGGCTACGACGGACAAGAACTATGGCGGATAAAACGGCGGACAAGAACCCGAAACAAATTCAAAGGCTCAAAAATTGAAATATCAAAACAAGAGAAAGATATTTAACCGCGGATTAACGCAGATGGACGCTGATAAGATTTAAAATCCGAAACAAATTCAAATTGCTAAAATCCCAATGTTCAAAACAGAAGAGAATCTGCAAACGGGTAAACAGGTAAGCAATATAAAAGAACTGCATGGGTTAAGAACCCGTCCTACCAAACTATGAAAGCACCAACAACCATAATTATAGATACAGCCAAGCTCAAACAAATCTAAGGTCTTATAATATATCCGGTCTTCTGTACCGGGGTAATCTTTTTATTCGGGATTCGGGTTTAGTAATACTGTAAACAGCGAAAAGTGGTTAAGTCCAATTGTTGCCTGCATATCGGGGGGAGAGGTTTAATTTCGTTTTGTTAATTTTTCGATAATTATCTGAGGGGATAGAGTGCATAGCTAGAGGCAAATGAGCACAATAACCAAAGAGTAGTTTGGTGAAGTGGCCAAGCGGAAATATACAGTGCTGTATGGTTAATCTCAGTTCAATATGTTTTTACCATATCGCCAAATGATAAAAGACTGAGTGATTAAGTGATTAACAGTCGCCGGATTTTTATTGCTATGGTGTCGCAATGCAAAATGTTAAAAAAATAAATTGCCTAACAATCCTGCTGTCGTGTTTGCTGACATTACCTTGTTTCGCGGGTGATCCTAATGAGCCTAAAGACTTGCTTGATATGGAACTGGCAGAATTATTAGATATTCAGGTTGTGACATCAGCATCCCGACAGAAACACAAGATCACTGAATCTTCAGCAGCAATTACCGTAGTTACCGCCGAAGATATTCATTACAGCGGCCTGACGAATATCGAAGATATACTTCGGTTTTACGCAGGCATGGATGTTCTTCGTATAAATCAAAACCTTTCTGCAGTGGGCGTACGGGGCTTTCATGATTTCCTTTCTGATCGCACTCTTACCCTGATCAATGGCCGACCTGCCGACAGTCCTATCTTTGGCGGATCGGAGTTTTATCGATATCCAGTCCTAATTGAAGATATCGAACGCATCGAAATAATTCGCGGCCCCGGTGGTGCAGCTTGGGGAGCTAATGCCTTTAACGGCATTATCAATATAATCACGAAAAAGCCCGGTTCCGATCCAGGTTGGCTGTCTTCCTCAACTGCCAACGAATATGGCGGTACTTATAACTATTTAAGATGGATGAGTAAAAAAGAGTCTCCCCTGGCGGCGCGTCTTTCAGTCGGATATGACAGCAGGGGCACTTCAGATGAAGACGGAGCTGGTAAAATGGTTACTTACAAACCGTCGCTGGCCCCTTTAACCGGCTTTAACAGTTACAAGGCTCATGATTTTACTCGAAACTTTCGAGTGGATACTGAATTTTCCTACGATATATCCGAAAAGACCATCCTTTCATTCGGCTTAGCTTACTCACATCTGGAAAGAGGAGATTACGAATCTTTGGGGTACTTCCCGCGCGAAACCGCATGGTACGAAACATCTCGAAATTTTGCAAAGATCGAATACGTATTTGACAAGACTAGTAACTTATATGTTCAATGGACAGGAAACTTCAACAGCTCAAAACAACCTTCCATATGTAAACGACATACAAGCGAGAATGATATCGAGGTTCAGTATAATACTTCCTTTGATCGTCATTCTTTGTCAATGGGCGGAAATACAAAATTCATGTATATAGACACCGAGATGGTGTCCGTTGAAAGTCTGAATCCAATTGGTGATCCGTTTCACGAAATGACTATAGGAGCATTTGTCATTGATCGATTCGAGATAAATGAACGGTTGGCCTTAGAGGGACAGTTCCGTACAGATTGGTATTCGGGAACACAGCAGGACTGGGCGACACGTTTGTCAGCATTGTACACTTGCGATGACGACCGAAATCATAACTTGCGCTTCAGTTTTGCTAAAGCATTTCGAACACCTTTAACCAGCCTTGGAAACAACCGGAGCACCAGATTGTTTCACCCTGGACTCTCTGCTTATTTGCTTAATGTTAACACACCCCCGGACACATTATATAACGAAGAAACCTGGGCCCTGGAAGCAGGCTATAACAGTCGCCTGCCCCACGGAATAAGCTTTAAGGCTGATGCGTATTATCAAAAGTACAGCCGTCTGATCGGCTATGAAAACAATGGGGCCGTTCCAACTGTTTTTACTGCAGACAATATCGACGGCGCTGCGTCCTGGGGAGTTGAAACCGAACTAGCTATAGAGAATAAAACAGGAATATTTTCTGTGTGGTATGCTTATAATGATTTTCAGGAAGATATAAGCCATCAGTTGATTCGAAGTTATGCGCCAGCAAAACACAAATCCGGTTTGAGAGCGATACTTCCAATTGCTGAAGGATTGACGTTGGTCACAAATTATCGTTTTACCAGCACGACACCTGTTATAGGAGACACAACGATCTTTCCTGTCGCCCCCAGTCATCGGCTTGACATTACACTGACCAAATCGATATGCAAAGGTAATGGTGAACTGATGTTTGGCGTATCAGATCTTCTTGAGGTCGATAACGACGCCGTTTATGGAGTGGGAAGTCTCAGTTCTTATACAACCCCGGGCAGAACGTTTTTGGGACGAATACAGATAAGGTTTTAATTTTTTCAGATCATTTAAGATTAATGCACCAATAATATGACATTTTAAGAAGCGCCATACATGCATGATAAAAAATATAAGGAGCTTAGACGTGTTGAGCATTAAAAGGTATTTTATTTATATTGGGCTGTTTTTGGTATTTAATTTTGCATTATTGCCATTGAAGGCGGAATCGGAGCCGGAGGCAGAGGAGGCAGCTTCAACCGAACAAGAAGCTGATGATTTGCTGGGTATGGATTTGGCAGATTTGCTGAATCTGGAAGTAACTTCGGTATCCAAAAAGGCCCAAAAACTGATCGAGGCCCCGGCGGCGATTTATATCATAACGCAGGAAGATATACAAAGGTCGGGGGCGACTAGTATCCCGGAGGCGCTGCGGATGGTGCCGGGTATGGAGGTAGCGCATCTGGACGGTAATAAATGGGCTATCAGCGCGCGGGGATTAAACAAGCAATATTCCGATCAGTTGCTGGTACTTATCGACGGGCGCTCGGTGTATACGCCGTTATTTGCCGGGGTGTACTGGGACCTACAGGATGTGATTTTAGAGGATATCGAACGGATCGAGGTGATTCGAGGACCGGGGGGTACTTTGTGGGGGGCCAATGCGGTCAACGGGGTGATCAATATCATTACCAAGCAAGCGCGGGATACACAGGGTTTTCTGGTCAGCGGCGGGGGCGGAACAGAAGAAAAAGGATTCGGCAGCCTGCGCTACGGAGGAAAATGGTCAGAGGAAGTGTTCTTTCGCGTTTACGGTAAATACTTCAACCGCGATGAGGCAATCGATATCGCAACACATAAATCCGGGGCGGATGACTGGGAGACAGCGCGGGGCGGATTTCGGTTGGACTGGGACTGTTCGGACTCAGATATGTTTACCCTGCAGGGTGATTACTACGAAGGCAATTCCGGCGAGAGAGTAACTTCGACATATTTGGACATTAAGGACAAAGACACAGACTCGCGCGGAGGCAATCTGCTGGGCAGATGGGGACACACATTCTCGGAATCTTCGGACATGTCGGTACAACTTTATTACGATCATACCGAAAGAGATGTGTTTCAGTTAGGAGAAAGACGGGATACGCTGGATTTCGAGTTTCAACATCGTTTTCCTTTCGGAGAAGTGCATGATGTAATCTGGGGACTGGGGTACCGTTTAACCCGGGATAAAACAGAAGAAACAGTGGTCGTACAACTGGATCCAGCCGACAGGACCGACAATTTGTTAAGTGCTTTTATTCAGGATGATATTGCGCTGTGCGAAGATAAGTGCCATCTGATTCTGGGAACCAAACTGGAACTGAATAACTATACAGGCTGGGAATATCAACCTAACGCCCGTTTTGTCTGGAATTTTCATCCTGATCATATGGCCTGGGCGGCCGCATCACGAGCAGTACAGGTGCCCACGCGTATTTCTTCAGACGGGCGACTAAATTTGGCAATGATTACGACGCCGGGGGGCAGTATGTTGCTATCTTTTTTCGGAGATGATGATGTAAAATCACAGGAAGTGATAGCGTATGAGGCCGGATATCGACTGCAGGCTACCGAGAGCGTATTTTTTGATCTGGCCGGTTTCTTCAACAATTACGACAATCTGCATAGTTCGGAATCGGGCAGTATGTTTTTTGAAACATCTCCTGCCCCGCCCCATATGACAATACCATTGGTGCGGGGTAACAAGTTATCCGGAGAATCTTATGGGGTGGAAGTCGCGGGGAATTGGCAGGTATGTCCCTGGTGGAAATTAAGTTCAGGATACAGCTTCATCCAGCTACAGTTGCATATAGACAATGACAGTTCGGATACCAACAACGAAGGGGAAACTGAAGGCTCTACACCCCACCATCAGGCTCATTTGCGTTCCTATATAAATCTGCCCAAGGGTTGGAGTTTCGACACGGCCCTTTATTACGTGGATAGTTTGCCGGCGTTGGGGACGCCTAGCTATATCCGGTGTGATGCGCGGGTGGCGTGGCAGATCAATGAAAATTTAGAGCTTAGCATCGTGGGACAAAATCTGCTGGATAATCGACATCCGGAATTTGCCGAAATGACCAACGGATTTAATGGCACGGAAGTCCAGCGCAGCTTTTATGCAAAATTTACCTACAGGTTCTAGCGTTATTTGTTAAAAACTGGTAAATAACAGGTAAGGTTTATTTCTTATCCTGTTTATCATGTTCTTTGTTCTGTCGGCAGAGAGAACTCTTAGTCTGCAGCCTATCAAGGTTTTACGCTCAGAAAATCGTCGAACAAAGCCACCTCTTACAAGGGTTTTTAGAGGTCACCTAAATAACCAAGGGGGGTGATATTGCTAATTTTGTAATCGGGAATATAATGTGTAATAATGGAGATACGTAACCGTGAAACAAACAGGCGATTTGAGATCGTCAGTGAATATGAGCCGGCGGGTGATCAGCCGGGGGCCATTGAAAGTCTGGCGGCGGGGCTGGGGAACGAACAGCAGTATCAGACGCTGATGGGGGTGACCGGGTCGGGTAAGACCTTTACCATGGCGCACGTGATAGAGAAGATGCAAAAGCCGACGCTGGTTATCAGTCATAATAAGACGCTGGCGGCGCAGTTGTATGAGGAGTTTCGGGAGCTGTTTCCCAATAATGCGGTGGAATATTTCGTCAGCTATTACGATTACTATCAGCCGGAAGCGTATATACCACAGCGGGATATATATATCGAAAAGGACGCGTCGCGAAATGATGATATCGACCGGCTGCGGCTGAGTACGACGACGTCGCTGATGAGCAGGTCGGATGTGGTGGTGGTGGCGTCGGTTTCGTGTATCTACGGATTAGGCTCGCCGGAAGATTATAAGCATATGGTGGTACCGCTGCGGGTGGGGCTGACAGTAGAACGGGATGAGATGCTGAGGAGCTTTACCGATATCCTGTACGAACGGAATGATGTGGCGTTTGAGCGAGGGAAGTTTCGGGTGAGGGGGGATGTGGTCGAGATCTGGCCGGCCTATGAAGAGTTCGCGGTGCGGATCGAGATGTTTGGGGATGAAATTGAAAAGATCACGCTTATCAATCCGGTCAGCGGGGAAGAGCTGGCGGAGGAGCAACAGAGCTTTATCTATCCGGCGCAGCATTATGTTATGTCGGAAGAGCGGATAGAAACGGCACTGGAGTCCATATCGGCAGAGTTGAAACAGCGGCTGCTGCAATTGCGCGGGGAGGGGAAACTGCTGGAGGCGCAAAGGCTGAGCGCCCGGACCAGGTATGATATGGAAATGATAAAAGAGGTGGGGTATTGCAGCGGAATCGAAAATTATGCCAGGCATTTGGCGGGGCAGCCGGCGGGGGCGCGGCCGCATACGCTGCTGGATTATTTTCCCGACGATTTTCTGGTGTTCATAGACGAATCGCATGTGACAATACCGCAGCTTCGAGCGATGTATGCGGGGGATTACAGCCGCAAGACGGTGCTGGTGGAGCATGGGTTTCGGCTGCCCAGTGCGCTGGATAACAGGCCGCTGCGGTTCGAAGAATTTGAAAAGATACTCAATAATATAATTTTTGTCAGTGCGACGCCGGGGCCATACGAACTGGAAAAATGTCAGGGAGCGGTAGTGGAACAGATTATTCGGCCGACGGGATTAATCGATCCGGAAATCCGGGTGGAAGAGGCGCGGGGGCAGGTGCCACATCTGCTGGAGGAAATCGAAAAACGGGTGGCAGTTAAGGAAAGGGTGCTGGTAACGGTTTTGACAAAACGGCTGGCGGAGGATCTCAGTACCTATATCCGCGAAAAGGGGCATCGGTGTCAATATCTGCACAGCGAAATCAAAACGCTGGAGCGGGTGGAAATTTTGCGGCAGCTTAGACTGGGTGAATTTGATGTGCTGGTAGGGGTGAACCTGCTGAGGGAAGGGCTAGATCTGCCGGAGGTTTCGCTGGTGGCGATTCTCGATGCAGACAAGGAAGGGTTCCTGCGGAGTGAGACGTCTTTGATTCAGACTATCGGACGAACGGCGCGTAATATAAATGCCCAGGTTATCCTCTATGCGGATACGATTACCAACTCGATGCAGCGGGCGATCAACGAGACCAACCGGCGGCGGGCAAGGCAGCAGCAGTATAACAGCGAACATGGTATTACGCCGGAAGGGATTAAAAAGGCGGTACGGGACGGGTTCGAACATGAGCTGCAAGCACGGAGGCTGGCTCAGCAGGCGCTGGTTCATGACGAAAAAGAATACGAAAAGGAAGAACTGCTGGGGATGCTGGAGGCGGAGATGTATGCGGCGGCGGAGGCGCTGGAATTTGAAAAGGCAGCCCAACTGCGAGATCAGATCAAAGAACTACAAAACGCACCGGATATGAAAACCACCAAAAAAGGTAAAAACAAGAAGCAACATTCGAAAATCTGAAAAGGGGGCGGTCTGAGAAGCTGCGCCGGGCAGGCTAAAACCATTTGAATTAAGAGAAGATAGAAACTATATTGTAGATAAGATTTTTGAGGCTATAAAATGATTAAACCTCCTGAAGCTGAAAGTTACCTGGCGCTGATTGAACTGGCCCGGCAGGAAGATGTGGGCGAGGGGGATATCACTACGCAGGTGATGATAGCGGCCGAGAAGGTGGGCAGGGGGAAGCTGGTGTTTCGGGAAGGTGGGGTGCTGTGCGGTATGGGGATGGTGGAGCAGGTGCTGCGGGTTTATGACAAAGAATTGAAACTTAAGGGTGGATATGAAGACGGGGATAAGATCGCGGCCAATAAGGTGGTGGGCGAAATTACCGGACCATTGCGAGCGATGCTTACGTGTGAGCGGGTGGTGCTTAATTTTCTGCAGCAACTCAGCGCGATTGCCACGGTGACGGCGGCATATGTAAAAGCGGTCGCAGGGACGGGGGCGAAGATATATGACACGCGAAAAACCACGCCCGGTTGGCGGGAGCTGGAGAAATATGCCGTCCGATGCGGAGGTGGTGAGAACCACCGGCAGGGGCTGTATGACGCGGTGCTCATCAAGGATAATCATCTGGCGGGGTGGGAGGGTAAAGAGCTGGGGGCGGTGTTAAAAGAGGTCATTGGGAAGATCCGCTCGGCCGAGCGCAGGCTAGACTTTATCCAGGTTGAGGTTGATACAAGCGAACAGTTACGGTGCGTGTTGGGGGTGGAAGGCGTGGACATTGTTTTACTGGACAATTTTACACCAAAACAGCTACGGGAGGCGGTGGCGCTGCGAGATGAAATGACCGGTAAGGACGGGGTGCAACTGGAGGCGTCGGGGGGCGTGACGCTGAGCAACGTGCGGCAGATCGCCGAGACCGGGGTCGAACGTATTTCAATCGGGGCGCTGACGCATTCGGTTTCCAATCTTGATATTGCTTTGGATATAGAGAACAGCAGTGGTTGATTCGTTTTATATAGAAGAACAGCATGGGCTTGGTTCGACAAGCTCACCACAGGCGAATCCCATCCTACAAGACTGAAGGGGCTGACTCGTGCCAAGAAGAACTGCAGGGGCTGAAGCCCGTCCTACAAGACTTTGGATATAGCCTAACTATGCCACTACCACTACTTCATCTGCTGCGAGGTCATCGGGGGGGGTGGCTGACGATGGAGGCGCTGCAGGTGGCGCTGGAGCTGAGCCCGGGGGAAATTCTGGGGCAACTGGAAAAGCTAAGCGAGATGGGACATAAGCTGGAGAAATCGCCCGCCTATGGGTTTCGGCTGGCAGGACCTGTGGCGAAACTGACGGCGGAGTTGATTGAATACGGGCTGCAAACAAACTATATAGGACGTAAAATACTGGTCTATGAGTCCACCGACAGCACCAATGATGTGGTGTGGCATTATGCTAAAGAGGTGGATTATGATGGGTTGGCGGTCTTCGGAGAGTACCAGCGGAAGGGACGGGGGCGGTTTCAACGGCGGTGGGAGGCGAAGGCGGGCAGCAGTATTTTATGCTCGGTTCTCTTACAAAAAATCAGCCGCTCTGAAGCAGGCAAGCAAAGCAGTACAGCGGGGCTGACATTGTTGACGGGGCTGGCGGTGGCGCAGGCGATCGAGGATGTTTGTCCGGTTAGAAGCCGAATCAAATGGCCCAATGATGTGATGGTGGGAGGTAAGAAACTGGCGGGTATTATGGTTGAATCGCGCAAGATAAATGGGGGACCGGCGTACGTGCTGGGGATCGGAATCAACTGTCTGCAGGAAGATGATGATTTTGACGAAGAGATTCGCGGGGGGACCGTTTCGCTGCGGCAGATATTGAAATCGAAAGCAGATATCGATCGATTGCAATTGGCGCAACAGCTTCTATACCGTCTGGATCAAGGGGTGGTGGCCTGGGAAAATAATCAGACCGATACGCTGCATGAGCAGTGGCTGGCGCATTGTGATGATCTGGGGCAAAGACTGAAATTGGCACAGAACGGTAAAACCTATGCGGGCAGGGTAATCGAAGTCAGTATTGAAAGGGGCCTTATCCTGCAACTGGATGACGGGGCAATTCATATCTTTGATCCAGCAACTACTACTGTCGTCGCATAATAATGGGCAGCGAAGGGCAAATTAACAATCTTAACGAAATCCGAAGCACTAATATCTAAATCCGAAACAAATTCAAATTTTCAAAATTCCAATGATCAAAACAGTAAACAGGTAAACGAGTAAATGGGGGACCCGCTGATTTTACATCAAGGGCTGGTCATTTTTAACTTTTACGGCCTATAACTGGGCGAGTCGGTGAGAACAGCAGGAATTAGCAATAGGGCCGGAGTCAACCACATCTCTAACCAAAGTAATCCCTATAATCCGAGCAGTTGTCAATATCCACATTTCTACCAAGAGTCATTTGGGTAACTTTAACGGTTGTAGCAATCAGGCAAAAATGCGACGGGGGAGAGGATGGTAAATTTAGATAAAAAGGATTGGCTTTTTTTGCCTCGAGATGATTTTGATAGTACATTTTCACTGATGTTTTGTATATCCAAGGATCAACAGCGAATAAATTCTTCCAAGAGGGGACAGGTTCGTCCTGCCCAGGGACTAATACTGGGCATTTGGGAAAAGTGACTAAATCAATTAACCGATAAATTGTACAGCCTGATTATTTGTTTGTAATTAAAAAAGGTATAGAAAATTTGACAACGGAACAGACGGAACAGTTGATACAGGAATATGAACTGGGATCACAGGGAGGCGGCTTGGCCCGTGATCCCCCTTAAAGCAGGGTCGCAAGGAGGGAATAAGTAAAAAAAGAAAGATTGTTGTTCTTATTGTAAATTGGAAATTGTAATTGGTGTAAAAAAGTAAAGAGAGTGCCTCAGGCACCGGAGGAAAGAAAAATGAAAACTCGAAGATCTGGTTTCACCCTGGTGGAAATTTTGATTGTGGTTGTAATTTTAGGTATCTTAGCGGCGATTATTATCCCGCAGTTCTCGAATGCTTCAAATGAAGCCCGTCAATCAACCCTGGAAAGCAATCTGCAGATGCTCCAGTCCCAGTTTGAGCTGTATAAAGTCCAGCACCTGGACGTCTATCCCTGGGACGATCCGGCAACGGCCGCCGTTGATCTGGACGCTACCGCCAATGTCATCACCCGTCTGACCAGCAAGACTGATAATGATGGTACCGTCAATGCTAACGGCGATTTTGGCCCCTATATGCAGGAACTTCCAACCAATCCGTTCTGCAGCAACGATCCGGCGGTACTGGCCGGTGCTGCTGCTGCTGATGGTTCGGTTGACTGGGCGATCGACATCAATACCGGCTCGGTTATTGATGGCTATACCGGTCACCCGTAAGCTAAAAAAAGTTTAGTTAAACAAAGGGTTATATTGTGCTGAAAAGCAAAGAGGCCCGGCAGTTGAATATCGGCTGCCGGGCCCTTTTCCCTTGTTTCGAGACGCACTGCTAATGAGGTTTATAATGAAGAAATCAAGATTTCAAATCAACTGTTTCAAGTGCCGCACCTGCAAGAATCAGGGATTTACCCTGGTAGAGATCCTGATAGTGGTCACAATCCTGGGAATTATGGCATCAATCATGATACCCAAATTCTCCAACGCCACCGAGGAGACCCGGGAGAATATGCTGCGGGAAGAACTGCGTATCCTACGCACGCAGATTGCGACCTATCGGGCCCAGCACTGGGATACGTGCCCGGGTTATGATGGGGGGGGCAATGTCAGCGAACAAGCCTTTATCGACCAACTAACCATGTACACGGACGAAAATGGTAATACCAACGCTGTGGCCGGTCCGGTTTTTAAATATGGTCCCTACTTAAGGGAAATACCTGAGAATCCATTAAATAACAAATCCTCGATTCAGTTGATCCCTGACGGCGGGGCGATGCCGGGGGCGGCCACAGATGCCGACGGCTGGATTTTTAAGCCGGAGGAGAACATTATACGAGCCGACTCTGTGGGTAATGATAACCAGGGCAATAGTTACTACAGCTATTGATGTCTGGGGGCAGAATGGCCGATAAATGTAGTAGTAATTGACGCCCGTGTTACCGGTACCCAGTTTATTCGGGGTTTAAAGGTACGGTATGGATTCGGGGCGTTTTACGGAATTTGTGCTGGTTGTATCAGAAAAGAGAAAGGCCTTAATATGAACAAGCAAATAAGGGAATTATTCTGGTTTGTTCTTTTTGCCTTGAGTTTTCTGGCCCCCTGGACCTTTGTGATGGGCACGGCAGTGAAGATACAAACCCGCCATACGGGCAATTTACAGTTTCTCGACGGGGGCATGTATGTTTCGGTGCTAATGATTGTCTGGTTGGCATACCGTATGACGATAAATATGATCCATAGAGAGTTTCCCAGGTAATAAGTCTTAATATAAAACTGCACATGATAAGTTAGGAGACAAGCTATGACAGTGACCGTGGACAACTACACCCGGATACTTTTGACCACGATTGCCTTCCTACTGGTGGTAGTGGGAGTCGGACTGTGGCATGAAACCCCCACAACGTTACCCAGCGCTTACGGCGGGATACCGGATTCCGGTCAGCAACTGGATCAGTTGATTCAGGAAGTAAAAGAAATCCAAACTTCCCTGGCTAAATTAAATCTGGTGCTAACGTCCGGTAAGATCAAGGTTCAGGTTGTAACGCCCAAAGAGGCCAAAGCCAAAGATATACAACCTGCGGAAAAATAAACCACTCAACCTCATTTATAAATGGCAGGAGAAATGAGTAAGAACGGTAAAACCGGCTTTACCCTGGTGGAAATGCTGGCGGTGATAGTGATTCTGGGTATTGCCGCGATGGTGGTAATACCCTCAATCGGGGATAGCTCCGATTTAAAGCTGGCTTCGGCCGGCCGGCAACTGGTGGCAGATCTGCTGTTTGCCCAGACCTATTCTATTGCCCAAAGAAAACCCTACCAGGTCGTATTCGACACGGTCAACAATTCATACGAAATCCAAGACCCCTCAGACGGCTCGGTAATTATCCATCCCTTAACTAAATTACCCTACCGGATGGACTTTCCGTCCGATAATCACCTCAGCCAGGTTAGTATCACTGCCGCCGCCTTTGACGGGGGCGTATTGGTGAGATTCGATACAATGGGGATACCCTACAATGGGGCCGGAAATCAATTAGTCGGGCAGGGCCAGGTGACACTGGCGGCCGGCAATCAAAGCGCCACCGTTACGGTGGAGCCGATTTCCGGCAGAATTAATATGCCCTAAATCCCAAATAATAGAAAGCAGCCCTAAGGTATTGCATGTCGTTATTAGCGCGGGCCAGACCGATAACTGTAAATTAAGGACTTTGTGTAACCATTACGTCGATATTTCCGGTAGGCCCGAAGATGGCCAACTCAAGAGATATTAGTATTTGCAATAACTAAGTTTAGAAGCTGTTCCCGTTGACCGATACATATATTAGTGAATGGCAACGGCGCCTGGACGGCGTCGGAATGTCGGCCATAAACAAGTAAGTAATTTGGCACAATGTTATAAAAAGACTATGGGTAGCGTAGCCCAGTTTTGTTCTATTGATAGAGGAGAACCAAAATGAAACGTTTCCCGACCGTATTTGCTGTTTGCGTGATATTGCTGGGGGCAATGTGCATAGGCAATCTTTGGGCCCAGAATACACCGGCAAACAGCCCAGCAACCCCAGCGGCAGCGGCCGAGGCAGAATCCACTACGGATATCTCCAAACCCGATGCCGAAGGAGTATTCCCATCTATCGTGCACAAAGGAGACATAGTCGATTTTCTGAAATTCCTGAGTGTGGCCTGTAATAAAAATATTGTTCCCTCAACGAATGTCAGAGGCCAGGTTAGTGTGAATCTTTTCAACGTGACTTGGAAGGAAACACTCAATGCGGTGCTGAATTCCAACGGCTATGCCTATGAAGAAGAAGGCCCGTTCATCTATGTTTATACCGCCAAGGAACTGGCAGAAAAGAAAAAGGCGGCCCGGAAAGTTGAGCCGCATGTTTTTCAGTTGAGTTATATATCAGCCAGCGACGCTGCCGATCTTATCAAGCCGCTGATCAGTGAGAACGGTCAGATTACCACTTCTCCGGAAGCAGCGAAATCACAAGGCAGCTCGGAAACCACAAGCGGTTCAGGCGAGAATTGGGCCGGTGACAATTACATTTTAGTCGTCGATTATCCCGAATATATCAAAAGCATAAAGGATTTGGTCGCCAAGATCGACCGCCGTCCGGCTCAGGTCTTGGTCGAAGCCACAATTATGGTGGCCCGACTGACCGATAAGAATGAACTGGGTATAGACTTTAATGTACTGGGTGGAGTTGACTTCCAGAGTAGTGGGGGTGTTTTACATCCTGACACATCCGCCAATGTCGCCCTGAATGGAACAGAAACCACAGGCCTTACCAGTTTTACCGGTAACGTAACTCCGGGAGGGCTGTCCATCGGTATCGTCAACAGCAACATCGGGATGTTTATCGAGGCCCTGGAGACTGTGACCGACGTGGTAACGCTGGGTAATCCCAAAGTGCTGACGTTGAACAGACAGGAAGGCAAAGTCATTGTAGGTCGGGAAGACGGTTATATAACCACGGAAGTATCGGCGACAACGACGACCCAGACAGTGGAGTTCCTGGAGACGGGTACGCAACTTACCTTCCGTCCCTTCGTAATGGAAGACGGCTATATTCGGATGGAACTGCATCCTGAAGATAGTGACGGCGGCGTGGAAGTATCGGGTCAATTTATCATTCCTTCGAAAAACACGACGGAAGTAACCACCAATGTGCTGGTCAAAGACGGTCGCAGCATAGTCATCGGCGGTCTGTTCCGTGAGAGAACCGATATCAATCGCAGTCAGATCCCCATCGCGGGCAATCTGCCTTTAATCGGACCATTGTTCCGAAGCACCGTGGATGATTCCACCAAGGAAGAGGTTATCTTTATTATTACTCCGCATGTTGTCAAGGAAGCTGCTGATTATGCGGTAGCCGAAGATGTTATGGCCGGCATTGATGCAGTAAACATGGGAGCAAGGGAAGGGCTGCAATGCTGGATGCGTCAAAGACTTGCTAATGCCCATTATCAAAGGGCGCGGCAATTCCAGGCCGACGGCCGCTTAGGTCTGGCTTTGTGTGAAGCCAAACTGGCCACCTTCCTGAATCCTCCGTTCCTCGATGCTCTTAACCTTCGTAACGAACTGCGGGCCCGCCGCGTATATGAAGGTAATTACGGCAGTATGCGTACCTTGATGCGAGAGTTGATTGCCAAGGATTAAGAAATATTTTTCCGGATACTTCCGGAAAAACTTATAATAGCTTAATAATAAGCCGGATGTTGTGCCCCTGGAGCTGCTTAGCGGCTACGAGGGGCATAACATTACACCGGCATCGATGTTTTGCTTTTTCAAGGTTTTACAAGAGCAACTTAATACCCAACACCGCTGAGCCTCAGGAGGCATATAATGAAACGATATCTGTTACCGGTGTTATTGAGCCTGGTTATGCTGGGCTGTCAGAACATGCATAAGAGCCATAAGGAGTCCGCCAAGCAGCGCTGGAATTCGGCACGATCGGGGTTTAGATATGACTTGGCCGATCGACAGTTTAAGGCGGGTGAGCTATCCAAGGCTCTGGCCTCGGCCCAAAATATTATAGATGGTGATCCGCAATTCATACCAGCCTATATCCTGATGGGCAGGATATACCTGGAACAGAATCGCCTGGGCCCGGCTCAGAAAAGTTTCGATACATCTCTTAAACTCGACCCCTGTTGCGTAGAAGCCCATTATTCTCTGGGCATTCTCCGGGAAAAGCGCGGCTCACTGGATCAGGCCCTGGAGTCCTATCAAAAGGCCCGGCGCCTTCAGAGTAAACATGCCCCCTATCTGCTGGCGGTGGCAGAAACGCTGGTTGCCCTGGATCGTCAAAAAGAAGCCCTGGAGTTGCTACAGGGGTATATCCACGCCGAAGATCAAATTGAACCGGATGCGTCAGTATATCTGGCAGCGGGTAATATATTGTTGAATATGAATAAGCCCGACGAAGCAGTAGAAATGTTTCGTCAGTGTGCCTATCTGCAACCCGACGACCCCTTCGTGACCGAGTCGCTGGCGTATGCGCTGTTCGAAGCAGACAAATCCCTGGAATCGGTGGAATTGTTTGAACAGCTCCAGCAAAAGACCGAGCAGGAAGGTAAACAATTTTCCTGGGCCAATTACCTGGCCCTGGGAGACGGGTATATGAAGCTGGGCCGTTACTATAAAGCTCAACGCTGTTATGAAACCGTGGCGGAACATGATAATTCCAATCCGGAAATCTGGATTCGCCTGGGACAGGCAGCTCTGGCCCGCAATGATCTAAACGGGGCAAGACATTATCTGGATAAGGCCATGGTGCTGAAACCAAATGATGTCAATGCCCAGTTGGCATTGGCCTATCTGGCCCTGAAGACCAGCGAATACGCCCGTGCCGAGGAAATCTTAAGGCAGATTATAACCGCGGATAATAACAACTCTTTGGCCTATTGCCTGCTGGGACAAACTCTGCAGGCCCGGTCTCAAATGAGCCAGGCACGTGACTGTTACGACCAGGCCCTGAAGATTGATCCGCAGGACAGCCTGGCGCGTAAATTGATACTTGACCTCCAAAAAGAACAGCCAACCCCTCCGGAAAAACAGAAAAAACTTTGATTGCGAGACCTTGAGAATATTTAAATTTAATTGATAACCACCGGCCTAGACGGTGGCGGTTGCGTTTTTTGTTTGAGGTTGCAAGTTGTTACCAGCCCGTAAGACATTACCGGTATTGATGATTCTGCTGGCCCTGGCCGGGGGTACTTCCTGGTTGGCCGGGCGCTGGGCGCCGGTCGGTGGGGGGATTTTTTCCATCTGGCTGACCTGGTTATTAATAATCCTGAGCGGAATTTTCTGCTTTTTCTGGCTGGTACTGTTCAGACAAAGACATATCTCAACTCTTAACAGTATCCGGGAACAACTGCAGCAATTCGAGCAGACTGATCGCATCGGTATGATTATGATCGAGGGCAACGACGAACTTGGCGGCCTGGCCTGCGAGATTAATCAATATCTCTCGAATATCAAAATGCGATTTGAAAAGCAGCGGCTGGAGCGCAAGGAGCTGCTGCTGCAGTCCAGCGTAGCCGAAACCGAAAGCCGCCAGGGTCGTGCCATTATTCAGAGTATCTCCGAGGCCGTCATTGTGACGGATCGGTTTGACGAAATACTGACGGCAAACCAAGCCGCCCAAGAATTGTTGGATTTTCAGTTTAGCCCGGAAAGTCGGCAGCCTGTAAATACAGCTATTAAAGACCAGGACCTGCTGCAAATGCTCAAGCAGGTGTGTCAGGAAAAGAGCACTAATCTGATCCGGCTGGTCCAACGCACACACCCCCTTACCGGGAAAATGCTTGACCTGAAGGTGCTAACCTCCTGTGTTTTCGATGACGAAAAAGAGGTGATCGGGGTGGTAATGGTGATTCATGATATCACCACCGAAAAAGAAATCGCCCGCATGAAAGACGATTTTGTAAATTGCGTTACGCATGAGCTGAAAACACCTCTGGCGAGCATAAGAGCTTACGCGGAGCTGATCGCCGAAGGAGAAGTGGGGCCGGTGGAATCGCAGCAGCAGTTTTGTTCGATTATACAGGAACAGGCCGAGAGATTGAACCGACTTATAGATGACATTTTAAACATCTCGCATATTCAGGCGGGACATCTGGAGCTGGTACTGGAACCGTGTGCATTGAGGCTGATAATCGAACAGGCGATAACCACGATCCGGCCGCAGGCGCTGGAAAAAAATATCGAACTGGTATCATCCCTGCCCGAAGCAGAAATAAATATATTGGTGGATCAGGACTTGATCTATCAGGCTGTGTTGAATCTGCTCAGCAACGCCGTCAAATACTCCCAGCGCGACGGCAAAGTTACGCTGCGGGCGTGGCAGGACAACGAAGGTCGAGCGTATCTGGAAGTCGAGGATCAGGGGGTGGGGATTCCGGCAGATGAGCTGGAACGTATATTTGAAAAATTCTACCGCGTACCGCAAAATAATTCCCAGGCCGAGGGGAATGGACTGGGGCTGCATCTGGTGCACGAAATAATTCAGATTCTGCATAAAGGCACTATAACGGTTAAAAGTCAGCCCGGCCAGGGAAGTACCTTTACGATAAGTTTACCGCTGTGCCAAACAGGTGAGCCGGTTTTATGCAGCAATTAAAAATAGGGAAAAAGAGAAAATATGAAAGAGAAATTGAAAATTTTAGTTGTTGATGATGAAGTGCACATTTTACATGTAGTGGCTCTTAAGTTTCGCAACGCCGGTTATGAAGTTATAACCAGTCAGGACGGACGGGAAGGTCTGGAACTAGCCCAGGTGGAAAGGCCCGCTCTGATCATCACCGATTATCAGATGCCTCACCTTTCAGGACTGGAGTTGGCAAGGCGAATTCGCCATATACCGTCCACACGAGATATACCTGTTCTCATGCTGACCGCCAGAGGTTTTTCGGTGGATCAGGCAGCTTTGCAGGCGGCGGGCATAGAAATATGCATCGAGAAGCCGTTCGGGCCGCGGGAACTGTTACGCAAAGTGGACGAAATCCTCCAAGAGCAGCCTGTTTGACCACGGCTTGCATCGGCCGCAAGCATATGCGAGCCAAGGGAGGAAAAATAAACCACCATTTAGTGTTATGAATGAAAAAATCCGTCAATCTGATCCTGGTGCTGAACTGGAAGCACTGACCAATTCACTCATGCAAAGTTATGAGGAGTTGGCCCTGCTGCATCGTATCAGCGATCGGATGCGGGTCAATCAGAATCCGGTGGACTTTCTAAACCGGCTGGGGCCGGATGTCAGGGAAGTGATCGAGGCGGAGCAGCTACTTGTGTTCTGGTGCCGCAAGGTATTGCAGCCCTGGGAGCTGCCGGCGGTTATAGCGGCGGGGGATATGGATTTGGAGAACATGCACCTGGAAGTCATCTGGGACCGCTGCCGCCAACAGGTGAGTCAACCAAACAGCATTCTCAACGATAGTAATGTGGATCGGCCGTATCGTTTTGCCTGGCCGAACCCTATTCGGAATATTGTCGGGGTGCCCATCCACAGGCAAAAACAACTGCTGGGGGCACTAGTGGGCCTGAACAAAACCGGCAAAGCCGACTTTGATTCGATCGATACGAAGTTATTAATCTCGGTGGCCAACGAAATCGCCGTATTTTTGGAAAACTACCGTTTATATCAGGATTTGCAGGAACTGTTTCTGGGCTCGCTGCGGGCCTTGACAAGTTCGGTAGATGCCAAAGACCCCTACACCTGCGGCCATTCCGAGAGAGTCTCTCTAATCGCCCGTTATCTAGCTGAACAATTGAAGCTGGATGAGGAAAATGTCAATGGTATTTATCTGGCCGGACTGCTGCACGATGTGGGAAAGATCGGAATCGATGAAGCGGTGCTTTCCAAACCGGGCAGACTCAGTGACAATGAGTTCGACCAGATTAAAAAACATCCCCGGATCGGAGCGGAGATACTCAGGCCCATCAGACAGATGGAACAGGTAACTCAGGCGGTGCTGTCGCATCATGAGCGCTATGACGGGTTCGGATATCCGGAAGGTCTGTCAGGTAATCATATACCCCTGGCCGGGCGGATCATCATGTTGGCCGACTCCTTCGATGCGATGATCTCGAATCGCACGTATCGGGGGGCACTACCTGTGGGGGCGGCATTAGCCGAGATAAGACGCTTCAGTGGGACTCAGTTTGATCCGGAACTTTCCGATGTGTTCCTGGGATCAGATATCTCCAGTTTGCTGGAGCAACTTGATACGATCAATACCAAATCCTTTCCGGTTGGGGTGGGACAATCCTTCAATAAATTATTCATTCCCACTCTGAATTAATTAAGAGCCGGAAGACTCCCTAATCTTCCGGGCCATATTCCTGCCCAACTCGCGACATTTATCCAGATCATCAACCCCAGGGGCAAAGCGGGCTTCCACAACCGGTTCAATGAGCTCAAGATGGCTGTTCTGGGTGAACTCCTGGAGCGTTTTGACAGCTCCGCCGCTCCAGCCGAAGCTGCCGAAAACTCCCGCGAGACGATTTTTAATCATCTTGGTTTCCAAAAGCCGAAGAAGAGAATCCATCAGGGGGAACAATTTGGTATCGTAAGTCGGGCTACCCAAAAGCAGACCCCGGTACCGCCAAACATCCCGGATGATAAACGAGGCGTGACTGCGGGAGACGTTGTGGATGCGAATAGTGGAGAGACCTTCATCCTGCAATCCGCTGACCACCGCTTCCATCATCTTTTCGGTGTTCTCATACATGGTGGCGTAGGCGATGACAACGCCTGGTTCGGCCTCGTGGCGGCTCCAACGATCGTATAATTGCACAATGCGTTCGGGGTGCTTACGCCAGACGGGACCGTGGGTAGGAGCAATAATCTGGATGGGGGTACCCTGTAATTTGGCGATGGCCTTTTGGACGGTACTGGTGTATTTGCCGACGATGTTTGAAAAATAGCGAAGGATTTCATCCTCGAAATATTTGATATCAACATTGTCCTCGAATATCGAGCCGTCCAGCGTGCCGAAGCCACCAAAGGCATCGGCCGAGAAAAGGATCTTCCCGGTGGTCTCATAGGTCATCATGGTCTCGGGCCAATGGACCATAGGGGTCGAGACAAACTTCAGTTTACGCTTACCTAAATCCAACTCATCCAAATCCTGCACAACGCGGACACCATCGGTAATTCCGTATAAATTTGCGAGGAACTCGGCCATCTTTTTGGTGCCGATGATTTCCATCTGCGGATAAATCTCCCGCAGCACGGGCAGCGAGCCGGAATGGTCCGGTTCCAGATGGTTTACAATCAGATAATCGATCTTACCCCGATCACCCAGAGCCTGCTTGAGTTTGGCCAGATAAGCCGGCAGAGCGATTTTCTTGACCGTGTCCATCAAGGCGACTTTTTCATCGACGATGAGATAGGAGTTATAAGAAACACCACGGGGCAAAGGCCAAATCGATTCGAAAAGATCGGTCTGGCGGTCGTTAACGCCCACCCAGTAAATGTCATCAGTGATAGGTACGATAGGCTGCACTATAATATATTCCTTTCCGGTAAAAGTTAGAGCTTAAAAATCTGATGCGGCCCAGCGGCAATAGCAACACTAAAATTTAAAAGTCACTAAGCGCGGTAGGGTCAGATTTGAAGTTCACGGGCGATCTCGGGGGTGCCCTGGTCGTCCCAGCCGCGTTTCTGGTAATACATATTCAGCATAGTTTCATACTCGTTGCGGTCACATACCTTGCCGGCCAGGGGCCCGCTGTGGATGGGTACCTCAAAGGCGCGCTGCGGGGGATAATCGTCGGCCTTTTTGGTGCCGAATTTGGAACCGATAGCGCGAGTCATGTTATATATATTTTTTGATCGTTCCAACAATTCGTCTAAACCATATTCTCTACCTACGACGGCACTGAACAATTGAGCGTAAAAATCCTCATGAAAGCCCAACTCAATCCAGGGCAACCGGCACACCCCGAACATGTCAAACAAGGAACGGATGTGCTGGTGATATATAACCAGATCGACCTTCTGTTCGGCCCCCCAGTCGGCTCCCATCTCCAGTTCCTTACCGACCGTCCAGGCCCGGGTGTGATGGGCACCGATGTCACTGGTGCCGTAGGCCAGGGCCATGGAACTTGCACCCCGGCAATCATAAGCGGACTGCTCCAAACCCTTGACATGCTGGACCAGGGGTTTCAACTGCGGCCATCTTTTTAGCACGCCCAGCGAACCAAGGGCCAGTGTCGCACCGATCGACTCACAATCAGCTATCTGCTGAACCAGTTCCAGTATCCTATCCGCATCGCCCCAGCCGATGGGTTTGCCGTCAAGGTCGTCTATGGTGAGCAGGTCTTTCTCATAGCCTTCGATAATAGCGCCGATCAAATTTCCCGTTGAAATCGTATCGAGGCCAAGATCGTCGCATAGATGATTACCACGCAAAATCACGCCGAAGTCATCGACGCCGAGGTTAGAACCCAGCATGGCGGCGCTTTCGTATTAGGGACCCTCGACAATCGTACCGGTGAACTTACCTTCCTTGACCAGGTTGATGTTGCCACAGCACATGGGGCAGGCAAAACAGGCGGAGTTGCCGATTTTATAATTTGCCTCCATGGTATAGCCGTTTATCTTTTCGGCCTTTTCAAAATGAACATCGTGAAAGTTGTAGGTGGGCAGGATGCCTAACTCATTGGCATAATCGATTACACTCATAAGGCCCTGTCGCTGCCAGAAGCTCATCATTTTATGATCGGCGAGGTTTTTATAGGCCTGTTTCGATAGTTCCTC
>Ga0272441_10005568_pt1 | contig 21764 bp, 12 predicted proteins | sample SSMProp6N_FD_193582 | JGI IMG/M metagenome (GOLD analysis project Ga0272441, IMG submission 193582) | Marine sediment archaeal communities from Little Sippewissett salt marsh, Falmouth, MA, United States - SSM-Prop-6N | ecosystem: Environmental > Aquatic > Marine > Wetlands > Sediment ... | reverse complement strand
GCTTTGTGATGAGATTATAAAGGCTTTAACCCGGGGTGTTAACGTTAAGATTTTTATGGAGGGATCGCCTGTTGGTGGTGTTTCGTTGGAGGAGAAATATGTTTTAAAACGGATTAGTAACTATGGTGGAGTTATTCGTTTTATTATAAATGATGAGGAAAAAAGGATTCATAAAAGGTATAGTTTTAATCATGGGAAATACCTGGTTATAGACAATGAGACAGTTATTGTGGAAAGCTGTAACTGGGCGGATACTGGTGTTCCAAAGAATCCATGTTTTGGGAACCGGGAATGGGGTGTTGTAATTAAAAACATGAGTGTTGCATGTTGTTTCCTGGATGTTTTTTTTGATGATTATGATCCTTCTCGTTGTGATAGTGTATCATATGATAAGATGGGTTTTAAGGTTCCATCTGATTTTTCTATGGATGAAAAAAATGGTTATGGTCTTTATACTCCTATTTTTGACCCGTTGGTTTTCAATGAAAGTTATTCGGTTCTCCCAGTATTTTCTCCAGATACAAGCTATGATGGTATTATTGATCTTCTTGATTCAGCGGAGAGATGTATTTATGTTGAGCAGCTTTATGTTTACAGGGATTGGGCGGATGGTTTGAATCCTTTTGTTGAACGTCTTATAGAAAAGGCTGAGCAGGGTGTTGATGTTCGTGTTATTCTTAATTATAATCCTTTTTTTGATAGTACAAATAGTAGATGTAATCAGACTAAAGATTATCTTGAGGATCATGGTGTTTTGGTTAAGTTTATTTTTTCTAATTGGTCTGTTTTTTCTAATGTTCATAATAAAGGGGTTGTTGTTGATAACCGGTCTGTTCTTGTTTCTAGTATTAATTGGAATGAGAACTCTGTGGTTTGTAACCGCGAGGCGGGTGTTATAATTGAGAATGAAAAGGTTGCTGGTTTTTTTGCTGATGTGTTTTTATATGATTGGAATCTTAAAGAACCTAATAATGAAAAACCTGAGGATGAACCACCTGTTTTAGAGGAAAATGAAAACACTATTTATATAGTGGTTCTATTCACTATGACATTCATGGTTATCGCTCGTGATTGGAGAAAACGTAAATGGACATAGTATTTCTTCCGCAGCATTTGGTCGCACTTGTTGTTTTTATCATAATTATTGTTAGTTTAGTTGTTGCTGTTATGAGAAAATGGATGATTACTTATGCTTTGCTTATCTCTAATCTTATTGTTTTTGTTTTAACAATGATTTTTATGGATCAGATTTTAGGTTCTTTTAATGAAACAGCATTAATGCAGGGTAAAATTGTTTTTGATTACGCTGGTTTAGGTTTCAGACCATTGTATTTATCCGTGGAGTATCTACCTCAGAATTATACGCTTTTTACTTCAATGTTTATTCATGGTGGTTTTGTTCATATTTTTGGTAACATGTTGGTTTTGTTTTTTGTAGGAGTCGCATTTGAACAACGTGTTGGTTGGAAGAAATTCCTTGTGATCTATCTTATCACCGGTGTTGTTGGTGCTCTTGCTCATTCAATATTTAATCTAGATTTCCCAAATCAATATGTTACTCTTATTGGTGCATCTGGTGCTATTTTTGGTATAATGGGTGCTTTTGCATTTGCTTATCCACGTGATGAGGTTGTTATGCCCATTCCTCTCGGTTTCTTTATGATTATGAGGCGTATCAAGGTTATTTATGCTGTTCTTCTTTTTGCGGTTTTAGAGACTATTATTGTTTTCATTGATGTTAATGATAACACTGCGCATTTTGCTCATCTTGGAGGGTTAGTTGCTGGTGTGGTTCTTGCTGCCATATTAATTCGTAGGAAAAAAGTTGGTGGCACTGCAACATCTGAAACCATGTATTATGATTCTTATGCTCAACAACATCCAAGGGATATTGATTTTCCAAGTCTTAAAAAATTTGCGATTACACCTGAATTAAGAGATATGCTTAAAAAAATTGAGAATGAAACAGTGCCTCAGGTCCGTGATATCTGGCTTGAGCATTTCTTTGAAAAAGCAGTATGTCCCAGGTGTGGTAAAAGTTTGAATCATTTCAACCAGAAAATCTGGTGTGACAGTTGTGGTTTTAAAAGCAAGTATTAACCTTTTTTTAAAATGAGAAGCTAAGAGTTAAACCTTTTAGTTCTCCAAATAAAATAAGACTAGAAATAATATACCCGGCAATTGCTCCTCCGCAGAGACATGGAAGCCCTGCCTGGGGTTTACCTTTTATCACAAAAACCATTAGAACAATAAAACCTACTAATGTACCAAGAATCACTGAGAGAGCTATCGGAAGCCCTCCTTCAATGTTATGATAAACTGCTGTTACTAGTATCCCTGGCATGACAACATCTCCAAGGCCCATGAAAAAAGCATCACGTTCCTCATCATCCTTAAGTTTCTCCTTAAGACGCTTAGTCTCCCGGATAAGGGAATAACGTCTAACCTTTGGTATAACCAATAAGACTGGTAGTTTAAGATCCATCACAGTATCCGCCAGGTCAATCATATGTTTGGTTTTATACACAGAAATAGCATCATAAATCGCTAGGGCAACCAACAAGATTAATACAAGTAGAATACCAAGTGATATACCAAAGATTATAATAGCGCCTATTCCAACTATAACTCCTGAAATGTCAATAATGTACCATTCTGGGTATTTATACAATGCTATAACGAGTATAACCGCTGCAACAATTGAAACACCTAGGATAAGGGTTGTGAAGGATACCGGCAATATAAGTGTGAAAACGGGTAAGAAAAACGCATAGAAACTAGTATAACCCACTGCCCCTAGGATTATAAACTGGATTAATTTCTCCTTCCAGAATTTCGCTATCAGTAAAATAACAAGTGTAACAGATAACATTATAACAATGATATAAACAATGTTAATTGGATCATTGATATCCTCAAAAGCAGGAGTAACACCAGCATCCTCAACAAAAGGCTGGGTCAATAGTAAAACCATACTATAAACCAAGAGAAATATGCAACCCATCAAGAAAACAGGGACGATATCCTTTTTAAATGATTTCCCCTCAACAGCCATAACAGGTTCAGATATAAAATTTAACTATATAATCAGTTTGATTTTAGAAAAACATTGCACGACCAAAGAAAATATACCAAATGAAAACACTATAAAGAACCAGCATACCAACCCCTTCAACTCTTGAGATAGTATGACCTGTATAAAGAATTGGCACAATTATAACTGTTACACCGAGAAGTATTATCATATGATCAAATGATGCAACTGCTCCAAGAGGGATAAACAAGGCAGCAGCTCCAAGAATTAAAAGAATGTTAAAAACATTAGAACCTAGTACATTTCCCACTGCTACATCTGATTCGTTTTTATAGGCGGCCATGGCACTCACTACTAGCTCTGGTAAAGATGTACCTATGGCTACCATGGATAACGCTATGAAAAAAGTAGGAACTCCCAGCAGGCATGCAATTGTTGTAGAGGATTCTATCAGGAGCCATGCTCCAATAACTACTCCAGCTATACCTAATATTATAAACAGGAGATTTTTTCGCCTGTCCCCAGTTTCATATTTTTTCTGCAGATCTCTTTCTTTTTTTGCACAATAGATAAAGAACCATATAAAAAGTGTGAAAAATATTAAGAAAAGAATTCCACCGTATATATGATAGTCATCAAGTAAACTGAAATACGAGAAAACGAGTAGTATCAATGTTGCAATTAACAGTATTGGTACTTCTCTTTTGATGACACCTTTTTTTATCTTTATGGGCCTTACTATCGCGCTGATACCCAGGACTAACAGTAGGTTTGCTACACATGATCCTACAATGTTTCCAAGTGATATATCTGCACTGTTTGGATTATTTTGTGCTGCTGCACCGACTGATATAGCGAATTCTGGTGCTGATGTTCCAAAACCTACGAGTAGTACTGAGATTATTAATGCGGATATTCCAAGTTGGACTGCGATTTTTACTGTTCCATCTACCAAAATATCTGATCCTTTGTAGAGTAAAATTATGCCTAGTATAAATGCTGGGATCGCGATTATTTCAAGACCAACTGGGAACATTCTGAGGCGTAATAATAGTGGTTACTTAAATATATACGTGAAGCTCAAGATTGATTTTATAAAAAGAGGTTGTTTTTTAGGAGCGTCAGCAGTATTTTTAGTATTGGGAAATATTGTATTTTTTCTAAGAAATCTTTGTTTTTTACTGTTTTTTTGATGTTTATTTCATGTGTTTTTGAGTTTTCCATTCCGTATGCATCTTTGACTTTGAACGTGATGGTTGTTGTTTTTTCTTCATTCCAGTTGTGTTCTCTGAGTATTTCTTGTCCTGATTTTATGTCGTTTATCCAGCCGGTGTTGGTTCCATCGCCCCAGTCGATGTAGTATGATAATGTGTCTTGTTCGGGGTCTGCTGCTGTGAATGTGAAGGGTTCTGTGTTTCCTGTGTTTGCTTTGTTTGGTCCTATAATCCTTAAATCTGTTGGACCTTGGTTTTCGTATACTGTTAGTTGTAGTGTGTCTGTGCTTTTTTGGTTTAACCCATCTGTTAATGTCATTGTTATTGTGTAAACACCTGGTCCGTTGTAGCTATGTGTTGGGTTTTGCTCGTTTGATGTGGTTCCATCTCCAAAGTTCCATTTCCATTTGTAATCTGATGCTCCATTTTGTACTACTCCGGTGAATTGTATTTGGTTTTCTGGTCTGAGGTTTGGTGGTAGGTTTATTATTGTTGCTGTGGCTTTTGGTAGATCATAGTCGTCATAAACAGCGAATTTTGCTTGGGCATCGTTTTGTTCGAGGCTGAAAAGATCCTCCCCACCTACGCTGTTATCTGGTGGATCATCACCACGGATCACATAGTATCCATCGTCCAAGACCCAGTAATCACGGTAGTCATCAGGGTTTGGGTTATACGTCTTTAATGGGTATGGGTCTGTTGATCCCATGTCATACATTCCATGCCAGATTGATGCGCGTTTGTCAGGGGTGCTGTCATCTTTGCCATTGACATCTGGCTGAGCATGACCGCTTACATCTGCTAGGTCATCACCAGTGCTGTCGTCAAATTCCATGACTTTGATATTTAAAATAACGTATCTGTCCCATACAAGTAGTTCATGTTCCTTCTTAGGACTCCAACTGTAACTACTAAACCAGTCATCAGGAGTATTGCTGTACTCTCCATCTTTGGTGTTATGATTAAGATCCTCAGAGGTTTTAACACCCGGGGAATCAGGGAGATTTGATACTGCTTGAACCCGGTAATACAGTTCTGGCAGATCATCACCAAAAGGAGGCGCTATATCAAGACCGTCTTTTGATAAAATTTCATCTACTAGTATTGTAACGGTTGGTTTTTCGTTTTTGATTGTTACAGAGAGGGGATCTGCCCAGATGCTTTCGATACCTGTGTCATCCTTGGTTTTAACGATAACATTATACATCCCACCTTGAAGCCATCTATGACTAACGCTAACCTCAAAGCCAGGACTATATGGACCAAGCCAGCCAGTGTTAGTGTCATCTCCCCAGTCGAACCAGTAGTATACTTTATCGCCTTCTTTATCACCAGTACTAGTCTTGTAAGTATATTCATCTCCAACTAATCCCTCTTCGGAACCTGCTGGTTTATCTGGTTTACACGGTGGATGATTATCAATTTTATAGTTTGTCCCAACTAGATCCATATAAAAATTCGATTGGATGTAGCTGTTTTGACCCCACATTACTTCTTCTTCAACCTTAGCAAGGAAACCAGTTTCTGGTGCGTAATACACCTTGGAAATATACCCAAAGTTTCCACCGACGACAACTGTGTCAAAGTTACCAGCATCTACATGGACTGTTTCAACACCCTTAGACGTCATAAAAGCCTGGTAACCTCCTTTTTGTGTGTAATCAGTTACATAGTTAATTGGGCCAAAGATATCTATTTCAACATGAGCATTAAGCACTGATTTTTCGATGTTTACCTCCCATTGATCTTCCTCAGGGTATATTGGGAAACATAGGAAATCATATCGTGGATTGAATGAGATGTTCATTTCAAAATAAAAACCAACAGATATTATGTCAATTCCTCCGATTTTTATAATGTTTAATTTACCATCAATTATAAACTCGAAGAGTTTAGGCGCAAGCATGTTTTTATTAAGATAAGCTGTACCTTTAAAATCAGCGTTTATTTCTCCGAAATTAAAAACATTTAAGAGTTTTACATTGCCTGAAATGTCACCATCAAGGGATAAAACATATACTTCTTCGTCATCCATTTTCTCGATGCGTTCAACTCGTGCGTACATGTTTGTTACAAGTGCGTCAACGTTTAATTTGTCCCCCTCGTTTTTATCATGAGCGATGAAATCAAAATCCATGTCATATATCCAGTAATTACCGATATACCATGGGGGAACATTGATAGGGGAATCCAGTGGAATGCTTTGTAGATTTAATGGTTCATTAAGATTTTTGTTTTCAGCATTTAAAACTATGTAAGATTGAACAGCAGGTGTTATTGTTAAACCTAGGAATAGTATTACAGCCCATATCAATATCCATTTTTTCATTTTTACCATCCAGTTATTTTTAAGATTAACTTATGAAACACTCTAAAAGCGGGAATTTCTCCATTAAATATTTTAGAATCTCTGAGTATAAATTATGCGTAAATGTCTTTGATTTTGGTACTTTAACAATAAAAGAATCTGACCAGTCACTCTCTACGCCAACAGTGTTTTTTGCTTTTACTCTTACTGATAAACCTTCATTGCTCTCTGTATACCAGGTATGTGTAGCTTCGCAGATTTCCCCGGATTTATATGGTCCCATCCATTTAGTATCTAATTCGTTTCCCCAGTCCCATAAATAATATACATCTAATCCTTGGGGATCTGTAGTAGAAGTTGTATATGTTGATGGTTTTTCTTTTCCTACTGTTTCTTTTCCAATGGGTCTTTCTGGGGTATTTGGAGGAGTTGCTTCATCGGGTATTTTTATTTCAACAGCGGGGTCTCCGAACAATGTTAATTCCCAGTAAATATATTCCATAAAAGCTGCTGAAATATAGTTTGCAAGGTTTATTTTTGAGATTTGAAGGGCTTGACCTATTGCTCTAACATCTTCATCAAATACTGCGTCCCAAAAGGTTCGACATGCTCTTTGAGATGGTCCGTCAGTTGTCTCTTGGCTTTGACCATAGTTGATGCCGTATCTTGTATTCCAAACTCCAGCAAAGGCACCTGCTGATGTTTTTACTGTAAAGTGTTCTGCTATACAATCATAAAAATCAGGGTTATCAAATGCTCCAGCGTAGCATCCGAATGATGAGTAAATGAAATAAAATTGATTATTTGTAAGACTATAAACATCTGGGTAATCAAGTCGGAGGCAATGACCAGAATTTGCATGTCCTTTATGGATAATAAAACTATATGACTGACTTAATTGATTGATAATATCTGATTTTGACCATTCACCGGATATATCCCGATCATAAAGTTTATGGATGTTGAAATAGTTTTTTTCAGGTATACCATTTGTACAATAACCATAATTGCAACATTGACCTATTATTTCATCTAAGTAGTCGCCACCGAAACTGTGTGTGTTTAGTGTCTCACCTGCTAACAGTACGTCTCTGTAATCATTGTTTTCACCAGCCATATAGATGAGTGTTTTGTAAACAAAATTTTTTACTTCATCGATGCTATCTACACAGGCTCTTCCGATACAAAGCTCTGGGTAATAGTCAGGATCTAAGTTTACATACCATTGATCAGTTGGAACATATTCCTGCCCAACAGTTGAATCTGGGCTGTCTAACAATCTGTTGGTATAAGGTATAACGGGTTCATCAGCGCCTAATAAAACAAAACGGATGTGTGTGTTCATGTACATGTCGTTTATGAATTTTTTAATTTTTGTTGAAAGGTAATCACCAGTGTAAAGTTGATCAATATCTTCAACTGTTGTGATACCTGTTTTAAGACCTTGTAAGTTATGAGCATCCCTTAAGTCATAAAAGGAGAAATCCTCTGATTGATCCAATAAAGCTTCGCTTGTGATAATTATCATATCATAGTTTTCATTGAATGTACCTATGGATTTGATCATCGGCGTATAACTAGTTTTTTCTTGATAACTTATAAGGTTTTCAGGGTTATCTACAAGTTTTATTACATCATTTCTGTCTGCATCGAGATTTCGGAATAACGTGTTAACTCCTTCTGTTGGCTCTGTTGTAACTTTGATTTTAAATGAGGTATAATATGATATTTTTCCAGATGCTGGTATATATTGAACGGGGTACAGGTTTAAAACTAGTATGCTGTATCCTCTGAAACTCTGAACCCCTACTATGTCATGTGTTTTTCCCGGGAATGGTTCAGATGAGGAGTATATTTTTTCATCTGGGATAATAGTATGAACAGATGATCTCATAGTTGAAAAAGTAATAGCTTCTCCGCATGGTTCGATATGATAATTTCCTTCAATCTCAGTTTTTTCACCTGTGACTTGTACATCTGTATATGTTGTTTTCTGTGGTAAAAGGATTCGTGCAGCTTTCATGGGTATATTTGGTTGATTTGGGATACCGATTTGATATGTGTCTGGCATTGTTATTCTATGATAATTGCAGTTGTCGATTTCTACTGTTTTAAATGATGGTTCTGTAAAATTGTATGTTATAATTATTTGTTCATCTTCTTTATTTTCTGCTACAGCCGTAAAACATGCTGTTAACAGTAATATGCTTATGATTCCTATTGTTTGTATTTTTAGGTTCATTTTTATCATCTCATAATTTTTTTAAAATAACAAAGTCTGGAATATTCGTTCAAATAATGGGAAAATTTTTGTTATTTTTAGGTTTAGAAAATTATATAGTGGTTTTTGTTTTGCTAAATCTACTTTGAAGGTTGACCAGCCACTTTCTGCTCCGTATTCATCTATTGCTTTTACAGCGATTTCAAAATGTTTTGATTCCTCGGGGTCGTCTTTGTAGTATATATTTAATGCAACTGTGTAAACTCCTGATTTAATTGGTCCTACCTCAGTATCTGATCCATCGCCCCATTTGACATAATATGTTATAAGGTCGTTTTCTGGGTCGGTTGTTATTAACGTTATAACAAATGGTGTGCCATCTGATGCATATGGAACACCTTGTATCTTTGGTTTTTCTGGTGGTTGATTGCTTTGTGTTGGGTCGAATGTGAAAACTGCTTTTATGATGCTGTCATCGTTTATTTTTACAGTTGTTGATTTAGAGTTTAGTGATGTGATTTCTGCTCCTAATACGGGTCTCCATTCGCTGAATACATAGTGATGGCTTTCTGCTGCTTCTAGATTATATGTCCCGGATTCAATGTTTGTGCCGTCTCCATGGTTGTATGTTTGTTGGTTGAATTTTATGGATCCGCTATATGTTGGTTCCGTATCAAAGGTTATTTTATGTTGTGGTTCATAACCGTATTCACATAGCATTCTGACATTGTCTACCCAGAATTGGAATTCCTCTATGCCTCCTCCCATGCCCCCGAAGAGTCTGATGTATAGTTTGAATTTTAGGGTGTAGATATCACCGTTTTTGTTGAATAAATCTGCTAGTGTATCTTTGCTTTGGATTATTTTGTTTTCATTGGTTGCTGTGACATATTTACTTAGTTGGTAGTCGTCGTACTCGTATTTTGGGTTTTCTCCGTGTATTATATCTTCTTCATCGTACCATTCACTGACGCATATTGGGTCCCAGTAGTCTGTGCACCATCCACCATAGGTTTCTTGTGGGGTGTCTGGTAGGTTTGAGAAGTATTGATGTTCAAGTGGCCATTCGTTTACTCCATCATCAATGTATATGCAGAAATACAGGTAGCTATTTGTATCATCGAAATCGTAATCATTTGAGTAGATTTTATAGTCGCAATATAACGATACATCTGTGAAAAATAGTTCTGGGTCGTTTGTGTTTATGAATTGGCTTAGGTCAAAGGTTTTTTCTACGGAGGTCCATCCTTGTGAGTCTTCATCCCAGCAGCCTTGTTCTCTGGCGGTGGTACACCATGCGCCTTTGGCTGTGGTTTGGTCTCTTAGGTCTTCATCGTTTCTTACTTCTGAGTAGAGGCCGGGTGAATCGCTCCATGTGTTGTCGGGTATGTCGTCGAAGTCATCTTGTGTTATTTGTTTGTCGCATGTCCATTGTTCCCCGTTTTCGAATCTTCCACCGTCTATAGTGTGTGGGTCGCTTTCTGGGTTGAAGTCCATCCAGAACCAGTCTGTGCTGGTGGTTGTAGTGTTGTGTGTGTTTTTTATTATGGTTGCGTTTATTGTTGGTATTATTAGGGTTGATGCCAAAAATAGGATTAATATAATTTTTATTTGTTTTTTATTTCCTTTCATTTTTTACTCCGCTCCAATATAATTTAATATGTAATATATTATTATTTATAAACTTTTTGTGAGATAATAATATAGATTATGAAAAACATCACACACAAATCAATTATTTATAACAAATGTTTTATAATTTTAAACACTCCAAGTGCATCAAAGAATCTTTGTAAAAAATCAAAAGAGAAAAACTTACCAATCTTATTTTTATTATACTCAGTTTTTGATACAAACTCAAACACTTCGTTTTCGCCATCAAAAACACCATCATTGTCAATATCAATAAACAAAGATGCAGTAACCTCAATGCTTATTTTCTTGTTACAATTCTTATCATACAAATGTTGACCTAGATAAAACGGATCCTCTTTATGAACTACCTCGATGTTTCCATCACCCCAATCAGTTACATACGTAAAATTAATATTCGTTTTAGTAAAATCATTAATTTCTGATTCTATATTTATGATGTCATCTTTTCTAAATTTTGTATCAACAGTAACCGTCCAAAGAGAATTATCATTAAATGAGGATGGCGGGGTAACATCAACATCTGGGTCTTCACCAAATGGGTTATAATAAAAAACAGTCATATTCAAAAATTTACTATTACCTGCTCGATCTACTGCCTCCATTATAACATCTCTAACGCCCATGTCGCGTTCATTCCAATTCCAATAATACAAACAGTCATAATCTGTATATTTTTTATTCTCCAAATCTTCTATGTAAAAGTTAACACGGCTTATACCTGTTTGACTGTCACAGGCATCAGCAACTATATCAATATCGCCGATTATAATTGGAATTGGAAAAGGTGTTACTATCTCCTTGTCGTTTATGTACAACTTTTTTTCTTTAGGTTTTAAAAAATACACAGACGGATTGGTTTTATCATCATCCGCGGACATTGGTGAAACACCGGTTAGGATTATTCTTCCATCTCCATGGAATGTCCCCTGGCAATCTTTTTCATTGTTTTTACTTAACTCGATTAGTTTGTATTCGAGATTAATATCTAGGAATTCTACAGCTAAATCAAATTCTATTTGGAATTCTGTGTTTGGGGGAACTGTGAAATCGTATTCAAAATAGCAGGAGGCGTATCTGTTATATTGTTTGATATAGAAATCATCGGTGACATCAGGATTTTTTGTATAACTCATTGTTTTTTCAGCTATTTCTTCAGCAGCATAAGCGAATCTGGAAACAACGCTTAATGCTTTTAGCAACTCTTCCCAGATGGTTGCTGGACTATTAGCCCAGTCATTGGGGCCATCAGCATCTTGGATGTTCATCCCTCCTTTTGCCATGACGCCTCCACCGTTTACTCCTTTAGTATGGTATACTTTAGCCATCATGTTTTTACCGTAGAAGGGATAATTCGCATATTCTTCTCCGCTGTATACGCCTGTAAGTCTGAGTTTATATGTCCATTGGTTACGGTAATTATCCCATATGTAGTCATAAAATTGGACTGCGAAGGCAGCAGATGCTACAGTATCTCCTGTTATTGTGAGTGTTCTCCAGCATTTTGAGGTATAGATTATGTCATCTGATATTTCTGATTTAATGCTGTTTTTTTCATTTTTTTGTGTTTTTATGTTGATTGCTCCTGCAAAGGTTGCCGCGGTTAGTATAAATATTGTTGTTAGTGCAATGAGTGTTTTTTTCATGTGTATTATCTTATATATAATTATAACAACATTTATATAATTTTCGTATAATTAAAAATGTTTTTCTAGTAACCACCGCTAATACATCTCAGAAAAAAAATGACGAAACAAAAATTGATCTTCATAGGCTTAGGATTATTTGACGAGAAAGACATCTCACTTAAAGGCATAGAAGAAATCAAAAAATCAGATAAAATCTTCGCAGAATTCTACACAGCCAAACTCATAGGAACAGACATTAAAAAAATAGAAAAAATAACTGGAAAAACAATTAAGGTTTTATCAAGAGAAGAAACAGAAAAAGGAGACACCATCCTGAACACCGCAATGAAAACTGATGTTGTTTTCCTCACAGCAGGTGATCCCATGACTGCTACAACCCACGTTGATCTTAGAATCAGAGCAACTAAAATGGGCATTAACACAAAAGTAACTCATGGTGCCAGTATTATTTCTGCCGTCCCAGGGCTTCTAGGCCTGCAGAATTACAAGTTTGGTCGTACAACCACGTTGGCTTATCCTGAAGGGGATTATTTCCCAACTAGTCCTTACGATGTAATTCAAGAGAATAAAAAAATAGGTTTACATACTCTTGTGCTTCTTGATATTCAGGCTGAAAAGAATCGCTTTATGACTGCAAATGAAGGACTTAAACTGTTTTTGGATATGGAAAAAAAGATTGGTAAAAAACTTTTAGACGAAGATAGTGTTGTTTGTGTTGTCGCTCGTGCAGGTTCAGATAACCCAGTTGTTGCTGCAGGTACAATCAAGGATTTAATTAACATGGATTTTGGTCATCCATTGCACACCTTAGTCGTCCCTGGTCGTCTTCATTTCATGGAAATAGAAGCCCTAATGGTACTTGCACATTTACCTGCATATCTCGGAGGAAAATTACAAAAAGTATAATAAACCCGGGAAGTATATGCCGAAAATATTAGGGGTTTATGTGATGCAGCGGAAAGAAGGAGTTGTCGGATTTATATACGGAGACGTAGGATCTACTGATTTTAATTTCGCAGTAGATGGTCATACAGTTCGTAAGTTTGATTATATTTTTGCCCCTCACAAAGAGGGTAACATTCTTGCTCAGATTATGGACATCAGACAATTATCTGATCTTCGTTTTCAGGATGCCACATTGATGATGACAGGTCAGGAGATCCCTAATATTACTGCTAGTCTTTCTGCTTTTGCTGATGTAATTGGTTATCGTGATAAACAAGGACTCCTGCAGAACCCTCGTAGTCCTTTCACAGCGGGTACTGCTATTATGAAGGCTAATGAAGATCTTATTCGTCATGTACTTGGCCTTAGCGCTTCTAAGGAGAATGGTGCATATGTTGGTCTTCTTAAGGGGCATAATCTCCAGGTGTTTTTGAATATTGATGCTCTTGTTCAGAAACATATCTGTATACTTGCAAAGACGGGCGGTGGAAAAAGCTACGCTTGTGGAGTCTTGATTGAAGAGTTCTTGAAACATAAAATCCCTATGGTTATTATTGATACCCATGGTGAATATCATAGCCTTGCTAAACCAAATAAAAACAAGAAGGATCAGCATAACATGAAGCGTTTTGGTGTTAAACAACAAAGCTATGCTGGTCAGATGAATGAGTATTCACCTATCAGTTCAAAGGGTGACATTAAACATATAACCCTTAACGGGGTTAATTTGGAGGCCCGTGAAATTATTGATCTTCTTAGCGCTAAGCTTTCTGGCCCTCAGGTTGGAGTATTGTATCAGGCTATTAAAGAGGTCAAGGAGTATAAAAAATTATATAATCTTAGAGACATCATTGACTCTGTTAACCGGAGTAAAAGTAACGCACGTTGGAATGTGATTGCTTCTCTGGAGTCTTTGGATAGCATTGGTGTTTTCTCAGAAAATGGGACGCCTACTAGCGAACTCGTCAAGAAAGGGAAGTGTACAACGATTAACATGAAGGGTGTGCCCCCTGATATTCAAGATGTAGTCGTGGCACGTTTGGCTAAAGAATTGTTTGATGATCGTAAATCTGGTAAGGTACCGCCGTTTCTTTTGGTCGTTGAGGAGGCTCATAACTACTGCCCTGAGCGTGGTTTTGGTCAGTCTGTATCCTCGAATATTCTTCGCACTATTGCCTCAGAGGGACGTAAGTTTGGTATGGGACTATGTATTGTAAGTCAGCGTCCTGCTAAGGTTGATAAAAACATAATTAGTCAGTGTAACACAAATTTTATCCTTAAGGTTACGAATCCTAATGATCTTAAAGCTATTATTCAATCAGTTGAAGGACTCACAAGTCAAACTTACAGAGAGATACAACGTCTTCCGATTGGTGTAGCGTTGATCTCTGGAGCAGGATTACAATTGCCTGTTATGACAGAAATACGTACACGTGAAACCAGTCATGGTGGTAAATCTGTGGATATCTCTCATAAAGGAGGAGATGGTATACCACGTCCTCCACCAAGCGTCCCACAAGCACCAAAACCTCCTGAGCCAACGCTCGGACCACCGAGACCTAAACCAGCTCCAGCACCAAGTGAAACTGTTACAGATAAAGCAAAAAATGTGACACGTGTAGCCTATCGTCTTGGATGGGTGAACACAACTGATACCGATGAGGCAATACAGCTCCTCACCAAAGAAGCAGATAAAATGAAGGAAAATGTTTACAAATACCTTGAATCACTAGCAAAACTTGGTAAAAATTATTGCCATATCGAAAACCCAGCATGTATAAAATGCCCAATGAACCAGGGATGCAAATATCGGGCGACAAATAGCCCCAAGAAAAAAGGGCTATTTGGAAGATAAAAAAAATGTATTATTTGAGGAAATGAAAAAAAGAAACCTGTCGTTAGTTTTTATTCCGATAATCCTAATCTTGATGATATCAGGTTGCATGGAATTTTTCACTGTTGATGATGGTAGTACTACTTATGAGCCACATCCTACAAAAATCAGTTACACAATAACATATGGTTACAATATCACGTGTACTGGTACAGGCGGATTCACTGTTAATTATGATTGTGATACACCAGATATAATTGGAACTGGATCAGTTCTTATTAGTATTTTAAATGATGAATATGAGGATAAAACAGTTGCAACTTATAACACTGTTAAAAGCTGGGATATTACCAAGGAGTACTGTGCTGATCTGTTATTAGGGCTAACAGCAAATGTAGAAGCTGAAAGCTTCATAGTTGGTGACCTGAATGGTGCAAATGCTCTAACGATACAACAAATACAACAGCAACACCCTGAGATTGTAGATCAATATTGCCATATACAATCCAATGAGACAACAACATTCATAAACCCAGATGAATCAAATATAAGGACTGAAGCTTTGGAGATTTACAATAATGGCGGGACAGATAACGCGTTTATTGTTGCTAAAAACATTTTCATATGGTTAAAACAAAACACTACCTATCAGACTCATAATGATAATATCATACAAACAGCACCTCAAACATATAGTGAGGAGACGGGTGACTGCGATGATCTCACATACTTGTATATATCACTATGTCGAGCAGTAAACATACCCGCACGGTTCATCAGAGGATACCTAATAGAGGAAACAAATGCTATTGCTCATGCATGGGCAGAAATATATGTCGGAGAAAGCCTTGGAAACAATGGATGGATACCAGTAGAATGCGCGGGGACCTCCAGTAACATAAATGTCGAAATACATCAAAACTTTGCCATAGAAACAGCAGATCACCTGCGATTATTCACAGATGACGGAAGCGATCAATCCTTGATAGCATCAATGTCAGGGATATCATATACATATGATGACACTGTACAATTGCAATCACCTGAATCAATTGCAAAGGTAACAAATTACCAGGTTTTACAATCCAATGAGCTTTACATTGATAAAAACGGAAATAGAGCATATAAATAAACATTAGAGTTTTATATTAAAAAAATATTTCAAATATTGGATGGGACACATCACAGAAACAATAACATTGTTAATTTTAAAAAGGCGAAAAGATAGATGAAAAAAACAATTAAAACGAAAAAAAAAGTACATATAAGTCTTTCTCTTAAGTTAACATTAATTGTGATGCTAGTAGCAATTATAGCTATTTCAACGATAACTATTTTTAACATAGATACGGAGCAAGAAAAACAACATTTCTATGAATCACAATATGATAAAGCAGCAGCATTAATACAGGCTTTAAATATAAGCTCTGGAACACAGGAAGATATAGAAAACCTAACCTTTCAAATCAGAAACATCAAAGAATTCCGTGATTGGTATATCAAAAAGAATGAAAGCATAATACTAAAAGTTAGTATCAATCATTTAAATGAGCAAGATGAGTTGGTAGTTTTTGCCTCCAGTGATACTGACTCAATGGGCAAGCCAGCTGTTTCATACATAGTAAACGATGAAGATTATACTCTTCTTTGTCATACTAAGGATCACACATATTATATACCACAATCTGAAGGAAACCCGCCGACTCTGATAATTCTCTCCCCCATTAATAGAACTGGGAATATAACTGGCACATTTGAAATCATCGAGTCAATGAGTGCTTTACATGATTATCTTAACGGGGTAATTGAGGAGAGAACCCAGAAGATAATACTAGCCTCTGCAGTTATATTGGTAATAATGATTACTTTCTTCCTATTCTTGTTAAGAAGGGTTATTGTGAAACCGATTATTACTTTTAGAAATACAGCAGGCATTATTGGAAAAGGAGATCTTGATACACGTGTACAAATTGATTCTAAAGATGAACTTGGTGATCTCGCTGAGGCTTTTAACAAAATGGCGAAGGATCTTAAAGAATCACGTGATAAAATAGAGGAATATAACCGTATTCTTGAGAGGCTACTTGATCAAAAAGATGAGTTCATAGGTCAATTGGGTCATGATCTGAAAAATCCTCTGCAGCCTCTTGTTGGACTGCTACCTATGCTTTTAGAGCAGGAGAAAGACCCTAGTATCAAAGAAGCTCTTGAGGTTATGAACCATAATGTTGAATACATGCAGAATCTGATCATGAAAACACTTAAACTTGCGAAACTCAGGTCTTCTAATATCAAGTTTGATTTTGAAAATGTGAATCTAGCTGAAGAGGCTCAGAATGCTATCGCTTCTCAGGCGATCCATCTAAAAGAAAATAATATAACTGCTGAAAATAAGATCAATAAAAACATAACCGTAAATGCAGATAAACTACGTCTTTCAGAAGTATTTAAAAACCTTATTGGTAACTCTGTGAAATATATATCTAGAAAAGATGGTAAAATCATATTAGATGCCTGGGAGGAGGACAACATGATAACCGTATCAGTCCAGGATAACGGTGTTGGTATGACCAAGGATCTGGTTAGAAGGGTTTTTGATGAGTTCTACAAAGCAGACAGAGCTACAAGCGAATATCATTCAACAGGTCTAGGACTTGCGATTTGTAAACGTATTGTTGAGAAGCACGGTGGGAAAATCTGGGTTGACAGCCTTGGAAAAGGAAAAGGATCCACGTTTTATTTCACATTAAAAAAAGGAAACGAAAAATAAATAAGAAAATATAATATATACCCTTATTTGAGGAATGAATTGGGATGGTAAAAAAAATATTGGTAGTGGATGATGACCCCGGTGTTATTTTCACTGTTAAACGTGGAATTGAACAACTAGATAAAGACTATGAAATAACACCCGTGAATAGTGGAGAGAAATGCCTGGAATTCTTAAAGAAAGAGATACCTGATCTGATACTCCTAGACATTATGATGCCTGAGATGAGCGGATGGGAGACCTATCAGAAGATCAGAGAGACCTATAAAGATGAGAAGCTACCTGTGGTTTTTCTCACAGCTCGTACTGATCAGATAGCGCGAGAAGCAGGGAGTTTCCTCGGTGAGGACTACATTGAGAAACCATTTAAAATCCCTGAGCTTAAGGAAAGAATAGATAAAATCCTACAGAAATAAATACAATTTTTATTTCTTTCTTGTTTTTGTGCTAATAGTTATAATATAACATTTTTAAAGAAACCTTTAAAACATAAAAAGTAATACTAGAATTCTGTCTTTAGTTTGGATGAGATGCAGAATGAGTACTAGAAGGATGGGACTAGTTAACAGTATTAGTTACTCTAAAAAAATAATATGTGTCTACATTGTGTTTCTGTTTTTAATTGCTAGTTGCCCTCAGATCTGCCTGTCCAACGAAGACCCACAGGTTAGTGTCTCAAGTCCATCTACTAGTCCTTATCGGACTAATAACTCTTATGTGAACATAACTGTTAGTGTTGTCGATGATCTTAATGTCTCCAGTTTTATAAACTGGAATAACAGCTTGGTTGGTTATTGGAATTTTGAACATGTTGGATCAACAGATATTAAGGATAATTCTTCTTATGATAATGATGCAACTTATGCTGGTGACCGCGGGCAGGACAATGTAACCCTGGGGAAATATGGGAATGCGTTTTATTTCAATGGTACATCCACTGGATTTATTAACTGTTGGAAGAATGAGAGTCTAAACATTACCGATGAGATCACGTTGGAACTATGGTTTAAAGAATTTGAAACAAGTTTTAATAAAACTTTTAGAAACACAACTGGTGATCTTGATGATTATGGTTCCTCTGTGCAACAAACCTCTGATGGTGGGTATATAGTTGCAGGGCAATGTGATTATGACGGCTCTCAAACAGGGGATGTTTATATTATTAAAACCGATGATAAAGGCAACCTTGAATGGTCGAATGCCACAGGTTTAGATTCCGGGCAGGATGAAGCATTGGATGTAAAACAAACCAGAGACGGTGGATATGTTATCGCAGGATATACAGAAGTAGCAACTAACAACTTTGATCTCTATGTTATAGAGTTTGATTCAAATGGAACAAAAGGTCGATCATGGATTGTAGGAAACGGAACTGACACTGTTGATATGGGTTATTCCATTGTTCAGAATAACAGTACCGGTGATTATATAATAACCGGATATACTGAAGGTTTCGGTAATTCTAATAACGAGGATTTATGGTTTTATAAAATCGATTACACTTCTGAAATTAATACTAGTACAACTTGGGGAGAGGCCGATGAACTCGATGAAGGACGTTCAATTTATGAAACACATGATGGAGGGTTTATAATCACAGGGCAGAATGGATCCGCGAGTACTTGGAATTTCACAATTTTAAAAGTTGATAAAGATGGGAATGAAGAGTGGAATCAAACCTGGAATTCATGCCCAAGTAAACAAGAAGGTGGTTGGTCTATTCAACAAACATATGATAAAGGATTCATCGCAGTAGGATATCACAATTATAGCATCGGTTCAAACAAAGATATTTGTATTAATAAGACTGATGGAAATGGTAATTTCCAATGGAATCAGACGTTTAATGAAACTCAGACTGGAAATCCTGTAAATAGTGGTTTATTTGTTAATCAAACTAGAGATGGAGGATTTGTGATTGCTGGAAGTTCTGGTGGACTAGCAGGATCATCTGAAAGAGGTTTAATAATTATAAAAATAGATTCTATTGGTAACCATTTATGGAACAGGTCATATAACTACAGTGGAAATGATTGTGGTTGGTCTATACATGAAACCACTGATGGAGGATTTATCGTAGCTGGTAATACAGATCTAAATAATGGCAATGGGGTAGATCTCTGGCTTTTTAAAACTAATTCCTTTGGAAATATAACAGAAAGTAATAATAACCAAAGTCTTAATAAAACACTTCTTGGAAAAGGAAGAAATAGTTACCAGCTTGAACTTTGCAATGGTACTATATCTGGTTATATAAATAATGAGGCTAGGGTTTGGTATAATGAAACTTTGTATAATCTTTCGCAGCATTGGAATCATGTTGTCTTAACATATGATAAATCACAAGTGAAACTCTATTTTAATAAAACACTGGTAGACTCCATTAGTTACACTGAGGATATTACTATTAATTCAAAAAATCTCACATTTGGTAACAATTTCAGTGGCATTATTGATGAGGTTCGTGTTTGGAATCGTGTTTTATCTCATGAGGAGATAAATGCATCCTTTAATGCATCAAATCCGTATTATTGTAATTTTACTGGTTTAACACCAGAGGTCTATAGTTATAACGTTTTTGGGATAAACACAAGTGGTGGAGAAAATCAGAATAGTAATCAAACTGTAATTGTAAACTATCATACCTATGTTGATGACGATGCCCCTGATAGCTGGTATGATGCTGTTCATGTTCATACTATCCAAGAGGGTATAAACAATGCCTCTGAGGATAGCACTGTGTATATTTGGGATGGGGCTTATAATGAGAACGTGTCTTTAAATAAATCAGTGAGTTTAATTGGTAATTCAACAACTGGGACTATCATATCTGGGGAGAATCTCAACGCAAATGGTATCAACATAACTGTTAACAATACCCGAGTTCAAAATATCGGTATTAAAGACTGTGTGAATGCTATTAATATCACAAACAGTAGTTGTACCCTTCAAAATACTACAATAACCTATACAAAAATTTATAACAATAATGGAACTGGGATAAACATTACAAATTCAGAGAACAATACTATAACCTCAAATAATCTCACTAATAACTCTGTTTTTGGTATACAAATTCATTCAGGGGAGAATAATTCTATTTATGATAACTATCTAAATAATACTTATAACGCTCGTGATCTAGGCTCAAATAACCACTGGAATATCACAAACACGTCAGCAACAAATATTGTAGGTGGACCCTACCGTGGTGGTAACTACTGGAGTAACTACACAGGCTACGACACAGATCATGATGGAATCGGAGACACAGACTACGATGGAGTAAATGATACATTTCCTCTAGTAATATCCCCCGCTGTAATCTCTTATTCTCCAACCGGATCAAGTGCACCTGTATCCTCAAATATTGAGATAAGTTTCAATAAATCAATGAATCAGACAATCGTTGAAGATAACATTACATTCGTTCCTGCAGATTTTAGCTACACAACAACCTGGAGCAGTTCTAACAAAACATTAACTATAAATCCAAATTCAAACCTAGCATACAGCAACATTTACAATGTCACAGTTGGATGGAATGCTACAGATTCAAACAATAATGTATCGCTCTATAATTACTCCTGGCAGTTTACAACAGAAACAAGCGGCGGAGGGGGGAGCCCTGGTGGAGGAACTACGCCATATATCCCAGATGTAACAGATCAAAACGATACAGATACTAACCAAACCGATAATCAAAACAATACAACAAATAATACCAATGAAAACCTTAACCCAATCATCAACATCATTCAACCATCAAATGGAGCAGTAATATACGATACAACACCAACAATACAAGCAACCTACCAGGCGAGAAACGGGTCAATAAACACAGACAGTATAAACTTAAAAGTTGACAATAACGATGTTACATCCAGTGCAACCATAACGTCGACATCCATAAAATATCTACCAGAACTAACAATCGGAATTCACACGGTACAACTCTCAGTATCAGATACAACAGGTAACACTGCAACAAAAACATGGTCATTCACAGTATCAACAAGTCAAAACTATGAAGAACAAGAAATAGGCAACATCACCAACAACACACAGATAAACATCACACCTTCAAAACCATCAACGATAATTAAAAAAATAAATATAACACCCAACAGAAACCT
>Ga0272441_10005567_pt1 | contig 21765 bp, 12 predicted proteins | sample SSMProp6N_FD_193582 | JGI IMG/M metagenome (GOLD analysis project Ga0272441, IMG submission 193582) | Marine sediment archaeal communities from Little Sippewissett salt marsh, Falmouth, MA, United States - SSM-Prop-6N | ecosystem: Environmental > Aquatic > Marine > Wetlands > Sediment ... | reverse complement strand
CGCGAGCGCGAGCGTATGCGCCGCCTCGCCGATCCACTTGCGGGCGCTGTTGGCCTGGATGATGAGCGGTCGCTTGTCCAAGCGGCCCGTCCTCCCGTGAAAATCGGCCCATAAGAGCCCGCAAACCCGACCAGACCCCCATTGGATTATATCGGGTTCCGAGGCCGGAACAAGAGAGAGGTTTTTTTCGCCCCGCAAAACGGCACCGGGCGGACACAGGGGGGGCGGACGGGGGACGATTCAACGGCGGGGGCCCCTTTATCGCCCCGCCCGGGCCGCCCGGGACCGAGCGGCAGAAACCTCCGTAGCGAATGCGGGCCATCTCGTCCATAATTAGAGGAGGCGCGCGAACGCGCATCCGAAAGCGGGAGGTCGCATGCGCACGGATCCTCATCGGACGGGTCTCCTTCTGGTCGGCATCCTGACCGTTGCCGGAGCGCCGGGCCTCGCCGCCGGCGGCAAGACGGAGATCGCCCGCCGCATCGCCTCGGAGGTCGGGGTACGCAGGGGCCTCGCGCTTGATCTCGGCTGCGGGGACGCGGGCCTTGCGATCGAGCTCGCCCGGCTGACCGCCCTCCGCATCGAGTGCGTGGAGTCGGATGAGGCGGCCGTCGCGAAGGCACGCGAGGCGATCGACGCGGCCGGGCTCTACGGCACGCGCGTGACGGCCGTACGCGGCGACCTTGCGCACCCCACCTACCCGGACAACTGCGCAAATTTGATCGTCTGCGGCGACGAGTTCGTGAGGGGCCGGCGCGGCCGCGACCTGGCGGAAATCCTCCGCTTCCTCAATCCCCACGGCTTCGCCTACATCGGTCAGAGCGCGGCGGCCGCGGGGAGGGCGGACGGCGAGAAGCTCACACGCGCCGCTCTCGAGGCGTGGCTCAAGGAGGCCGGTGTCGCGAGCTGCAAGATCGTCGAGTCGGGCGGTGTCTGGACGCGCGTGGCCAAGCCGCGGCCCGAGGCGTGGGGCGAGTGGACGCATCGCGCGCGTGACGCGGGGAACACCTACGGCAGCACCGACACCGCGGCGGTGCCGCCGTTCAAGCTCCAGTGGGCGGTCGAGAGCCCGCCCGCGCTGGGCTCCGGCGGCCTGCTCGTGGCCGGCGGCCGCGAGTTCGCCCTGGGCCTCGGATACCCCGAGCACCCCGACACCACGCCCTCGATCCACGCCTACGACGCATACAACGGCGTCGAGCTCTGGTCGCACGTCGGGGCGAAGGCGCTTCCCATCGACCGGACGTGGAAGAACTACACGCCCGAGAAGGCTTCCTCGGATGCGGTGGCGACGGAGAAGGGGCTCTACATCCTCGGCGGGAAGATGCTGCACGTCTTTCATCCGGACACCGGCGAGATTCTCAAGTCGGTCCCCGTCCCCGGCGGAGGCTCCATCTGGATGCAGCTAATGCACGCCGACGGGCTCCTCGTCGGCGCGATGGGCTCCGGGATCAACTTCCGGAAGCCGGGCAATCACGGGATGGGGTTCCGCGGGATGGTCCGGTCGCTCGTGGCGCTCGATCCCGAGCGCCTCGCGGTGCGCTGGCGCGCGCCGGCCGCGGCGTGGACGAACTCGCTGTGTGCGGGCGGCGGCCGGGTCTACTTCGTCGACAAGGGCGGGAAGCTCCAGGCGCTCGACGTCAAGACCGGCCGGAAGGTGTGGGGCACACGGGAGAACGTGATTCTCAAGGATCACATCATCCGCCTCGTCACCTACCACCGCGGAAAATTATGGATCCTCCAGTTCCGGCGGGGCGGCAGGAAGGAGCGCCGGTCTATCATCGCCGGCATGGAGGTCGTCGCCTACTCGGCCGAGGACGGCAAGAAGCTCTTTCGGCCGAACTTCAACGGCAAGAACCCCACCTTCCTGACCTTCGCGGGCGACCACGTGATCGGCACGCCCTGCCACTCCTCGACGCCCGCCACGCGGATGGCTGAGTCCACCGGCGAGATCAAGTGGGTCAGGAAGCTGGGGTCGGGGGGCTGCACGCCGGCAATCGCCACGCCGGGGTACCTCTTCGGTCGCTTCCGCGGCGGACCGGGCTTCGTGGACCTGGGGGGAGAGAAGATGCGGGCCGTCTCCTACCCCGGCCTGCGTCCCACCTGCTTCTTCCCGCCGGTCCCGGCGAACGGGATGATCTACATCCCCGCGCCGGGCTGCAACTGCCGGCACGCCTTCCGCGCGAACCTGGCCATGGCCCCCGGCACGATTCCCGCCGCCGATCCGAAGGACCGGCTCGTGAAGGGTCCGGCCTTCGGGGGGGATATGCCCAAACCGGAAGGCCCCGCCCCCTGGGCCACGTGGCGGCGCGACGCGCGGCGCTCGGGCGCGACGGACGAGAGGGCGAAGGCACCGCTGAAGCAGCTTTGGAAGATCGATCTCCCGGGCCGGCCCACGTCGCTCGCGGCCGGCGGAGGCCTCGTCTTCGCCGGCTCCACGGACCGGAAGCTCTACGCGCTCGACGCGGCCACGGGCAGGAAGAGATGGGACCACATCGCCGAGGGCGCGATTTTCCGGTCGCCCTGCCTCTGGGAGGGCTTCGTCTACATCGGCGACGAGGGCGGCTGGGTGCACTGCCTGCGCGCCGCCGACGGCGCGCTCGCCTGGCGCTTCCGGGTCGCGCCGGCCGTGGACCACATCGTCTGGGAGGGCCGCCTCACCTCGCGCTGGCCCGCCGGCTGCGGCGTGCTCGTGCGCGACGGCGTCGTCTACTGCACCGCCGGATTCTTCCCGCAGGACGGCGGCGTCACCTGCGAGCTCGACGCGCGAACCGGCGCGGTGAAGTCCGAGCAGAAATCCGGCGGCCGGGGCGGCTCGGTCGCCCGCGGGCCCCTGGCCCTGGCCGGGAACCAGCTCTTCGTGCCCACACCGTGGGGCTCGCCGCGGACGGTCAAGGTCTCGGGGGGCGCGTTCAGCTTCACCGGCGCCGGCGCCGGGCGGGGCAGGCCAGCGAAGGGCTCGCAGCTCATGGTCCTCGACGAGGGACTCGTCATCCGGGCCACGCGCCTCGAGTACATCCACCACGTCTGTAACTACCGGCTCTTCTCGGCCGCGCTGCCGGTCGTCACGGATGAGACGATCTACCTGCGCGACGGCCGGCACCTGACAGCCGAGAGGCGGAAGGCCTACAAGCTCTCGGGCGGCCGCTTCGTCCCCGTCCATCCGCCCGAAAAGAAGGCGACGAGCGATCCCTCGGCCGTGAAGTGGGGCGCATGGAAGGGCGCGCGCATGACCGCGGTCGTCCTGGCGGGCGACGTGCTCCTCTCGGGCGGCGCGGGCAAGGTCTACGCCACGGGGATCGAGGGCGGAAAGGAGCTCTGGAGCGCGGCCGTGCCCGGCCGCGTCCTGGACCTCGCCTTCCAGGGCGGGCGGCTCTTCGTCGCGTCCGATGCGGGCGTCGTCTGCTTCGGGAGCGCGCAGTAGGGGACCGCACCGGCCATTTCGCGGGAGGCCAAGACTTGACAGAACGCCGCCCCGCCGGGTATACTCCGCCGAAGCCGGTGGGGGATTAGCTCAGCTGGGAGAGCGCAAGGCTGGCAGTCTTGAGGTCACGGGTTCGATCCCCGTATCCTCCACCATCCCCTTCACAGGATAAGCTTTGGCATCAGAAGGGGTTATGGCAGGCTCCTCAGACCCTCCGGCGGCCCGTGCAACTCCTGTGCAACTCTCACGAGCCGCAAGAGTATCTGAGAGCTTCTCTGCGACAGCCTGCACCGCAGTACGCAGTCTCTTGTCTTTGGCCTTCGCATAGGTTTCCATGCTCAGTTTCGCGGAGCCGTGACGTGCCATCGCCTCCCCACCCCGCCCGCATCGAATCCCCACCCGCGGTGCTCGGCGTGCCGGAAAGTTCCGTCAGCAGGTACGTCCGCAGCAGAACCGGCGGGTGTACCTGGTGTCCTCGCCGTTCAAGCGGTCGGCGAAAACCTCGGCCAAGCTGCTGTTGTCGCGGTCGCACGAGAACCCGCGCGCCAGGCCCAGCGGGTGGAGACCGTTCAGGAGCACCTCCCGCAGGGGCCTGTTCGCGACCTCGAAACGCAGGCTCTTGAACTCGGGCACGGATACCGAAGAGTGTGGATGCCGAGAGCCGTGCCCGGGTGTCACCTTCTCTCGTTCACTTGCAAGTACGCTTCAAGGGATCGGCAAGAGGAAGTTCGTCTGACAAGAAATCTTCCGCTATTTCGTCAACCTAGCATAGAGCGAGGGGAGAATTTCAGAAAGTCGCCCCACGTTTGAAAGGATCGCGAACCGATTCTGCGGAAACATGATCTCCAGATCTGCGCGCGTGTCTTTGTCCGTGGAAACGCAGAAGGTGTGGATACCCAGGCGCCGGTTCTCCTCACACGCCTTTCGCACGTCATGCTGGGCGTAGCGGGTGTTGGGATCGTAGTCGCTGTCCATAGGTTTTCCATCCGTGATGAGAATAAGCAGGCGCGTTCGGGCCTCCAGCTGGGCAAGGCGGTATCCCGAGTGCCGAAGCGCCGGTCCCATTCGCGTGCTGTGTAGCGAAGTAGCCGCAAGCACGTGGTCTCCTCTTTTTGCATTCCACTCGTCGTCGAACCCCTTGTAGATAAAATACTCGCAGTTTTTGCGCCCTTGGCTGCTGAAGCCGCAGACCGCGAAGCGGTCGCCAAGAGCGGCCAAAGCATGCCCCAAGACGAATGCGGCGTGCTTTTCGATCTCGATGACGGCCCTCTCGCTCTCCCGGTGCTGGGTCGATCCGCTCACATCGAGAAGGATCAGGACGGCCAAGTCTCTTTCCCGAGACCGGGGCTTCTCGTAGAAGTCGATCCTGGGAGACGGCCCGCATTGGCGGTTTACCAGGTAGTCTACGAGTCGCTCATGATTGATGACCTCGCCGTCCGCCAGGCGCTTCTCGCGCCGCGTGACGTCGGGCCGGAGGAGTTCGAACAGGCGCTTCATGCGGTTGGCTTGGCACGCCACGTCATCGGGGAGCGGGGACGGAGTGCCGCCCGGCTCGCGCTCGTACACGAGGCAGTAGTGGCGGTAGTAGTCCCGCTCGCGCTGGCTCCATTCGTCGTAGACGTAGCAAGCCGGGACGATCCGGGATCCCTTCTCCCGCTCCCCGTTCTTCTTCTCCGTGTCTGCTTTGTCGCCCGCGCCTTCGGGGAGCCCGATAGGCCCCGAGTTCTCGGTGTCGCGCGAGCTCGCGGCCTCGCGGCGGGGAGGCCCGCTTCGAGTTCTCAGATCCGCAACCAGGCTCTCAGACGGCGCTTTGGCTGCTTGTCCCGGGTAGAGAAAATCGGGCAGGAAGCTGAACGGGCGCAACGGGAAGCGGTCTAGGCCAGGGTAGTCGACGAGAATCCGGCCGACCCAGTCTTCGTTCAGGCGGGCGGCCGTGTCGAAGAGATCTGCGGACTCGTCCGCGACTCGCCCTACCAACTCGGCGCCGCGCGTGGCGGGTCCCTCGGGTGCGATCGCGTCGAAGAAAAGCTGCTCAGGCGGTGTCGCTGCGGGACGGTCCTCTCGCTCCGCACGCAACCCGAAAGCAAGCAGGCCCCTGGCCCCGGGCCAATGCTCCCGGATGTTTTGCAGGACGCGAAGGTATTCCAGGAGAACGAAGAGGTTCTGGTTCAGGCATTCCTCTCCGACCAGGTCCGCGCAGCTGGTACAGTCGGAATGTCCGTGGATGCACGGGAAGCTCCTGTACGAGAGCGTGCCGGCGGCCGCGATCCCGGCGAGCAGATACCAATTGCGGTTCTGGGCCGCGCTTTCGAACCGCCGACAGCGCCGCGGAAGACAGAGTCGCCGCGCCATGCAGACCATATTCGTGCCGCGCTCGAGCAGCACGTCCGAGTCAAGGTAGCCGAGATCTCCAACCTCGACCTCGCATCCCGAGAGCGCTCTGAGCAGGGTCTTGAGCGCTGGCCGTACCTCGGTCAGCCGGCACTCGCGCGAGAGAACGCGAAGGGTCTCCTCCGAGCTTCGCAGGAGGCCCTCCATGAATCTCAGGCCGCTGGCTCGGTTGCTTCGGAACACCCTCAGCCCGCACTCGATGTACTCCTCCATCTCCACCGGAGCCAGTCGCTCGACGAGGTGGCGGTACCCCTTCAGGAACGCGATGGCGAGATTCTCGTCAACGGTGTGCAGGCGTCGGAGATGCGCAAGGAGATTCCGGACCTCAGCGGGCGAGTTCCCGAAGCCGCCCTCTCCCCAGATCCTAAAAAACGTGGTCCCATGGGGCAGCTTGGCCTCGCCGAATTCCCGGCCGAGGCGAATTAGACCGGAGAAAACGTCCGGCAACACCAGGAGCTGGCGTGTGTTGGGATGTAGGGAAACCAGGAACTCCTTGACCACGGCATCGAAGCCCGTCCGCCTTGCACCGCTCAGGAAGGCGAAGAACTCGCGCGTCGAGCTTTCCCGGCCCGGCCCGATCAGGTTCGCCTCGAAAAACTCGCCGATGGCAGTCCGGAAGATGTCGCGGTAACCCCAGATGACCTCGTCCAAGGAGAAACCCTGTGGGCCTTCCCACTCCTGCGGCGGTCCGGAGCTGCGGGCGCCGGTCACGGTCTTTCGCCCGCCATCAGATCCCCGAAGTAGAGCTGCACGATGTTTTCGATGGAAGTCATGATCTCGGGGTCATCGGTGAGGGTCTGGCTGATGGCGCACCGGCAGGCCTGCGGCATCGCGAGGCCTGCCTTTACGAGCCTCCCGACGTAGACCAGCAGGCGCGAGCTGACGCCTTCCTCCAGTCCGAAGCCGGTGAGCTCGCGGATTTTCGCGCCCATCTCTGCCAGCTTGGCGCTCTTCTCCCCAGTCAGTCCGGTCTCGGTGCGGATGATCTCCGTCTCCACCTCCGCGGTTGGATGCAAGAAGAGCAGGCTCGCGAAGCGCTGCTTCGTGGATTGCTTCAGATCCTTCACAATGCTCTGGTAACCCGGGTTGTAGCTGAGCACCATCATGAAGTGCGGATGCGCCTGGATCACCTCGCCGGTCTTGTCGATGTAGAGCATCCGTCGGTCATCGGTGAGTGAGTGAATGATAACTGTCGTGTCCTTGCGGGCCTCAACGATCTCGTCCAGGTAGCAGATTCCGCCGTATCGCACGGCCAGCGTCAAAGGACCGTCCTGCCAGACGGTCTCGTCCTCCTTGAAGAGGTACCGCCCGATCAGGTCAGCGGCGGTCAGATCCTCATGGCAGGAGACTGTGACGAGGGGGAGATCCAGATGGAAAGCCATGTGTTCGATGAAGCGGGTCTTCCCACAGCCGGTCGGGCCCTTGATGACCAGCGGAATGCGACTCTCGAAGGCCGCTTTAAAAACCGTGACCTCGTTGCCGTGAGAGATGTAGTTGGGCTTCTTGCCCACGCGGAACTTCTCGATGGCTTGCTTGCTCTTCATCAGGGACGACCTCCAGTGATTGCCGGGCTCCAATGTCTAGTGGGCATTCTACCACAGTGCCTCTGCAGGGTCTCTCGTGTTTCCAATGATTGCATTTCTAAGACGAAATACGGCCGGTACGGTTACCGGCGGGTGACCGCGCTCCTGCACGGAGAGGACTGGCGGGTGAACCGCAAGCGGGTGGAGCGGCTCTGGCGGCAAGAGGCGCCGTTAGCCCGCCGGATTCCATCACACTTGGCTGGGCCGGCACAAAGGGTACGCTCATTACACCTGGCACGGAATACCCGGCCTCTCGAGGCCCCCCTGTGGGGGGGGGCGAATAGCCCATCCTTGCCGGATTCTCTGTCGGGTCCGCGGGCCCGGCGGTCTTACAGGTATAGAGAAAGCATTGTTGAAACTGCGGCGTAATATCCGGGCGGCATGTGCTTAAGTATCGAGGAGGGGGCTTCATGGCGGTGACGCACCCGGCGGTCGAGAAGGTCCTGGCGGGCGACAAGGATGCCTTCGCAGAAATCGTCGAGACGTACCAGGGACCGCTCCTGGCCTACGCAGCCTTCCGCGTGCCCGACGCAAGCTTGGCCGAGGAGGTCGTGCAGCGGACCTTCATCCGCTGTTACGAGCAACTGGCCGACTACCGTCCGGGGGAAGACTTGGGCGCCTGGCTCGCCACGATCTGCCGGTTCATGGTCCTGGAGGAGCTCCAGCGGAGCGCCCGGGAGCTGCGCAACCGCAGGCACTATGGGGATGTCCTCAAGGGCCAGCTCGTCGAAGCGGCTCTGGCCCGAGACCCGGAGTCTCCGGGGGGTGAGGCCCTGGGCCGGCTGGAGACGTGTCTGCGGCGACTGCCGCCCCGCTCGCGCAGACTGTTGGCCTGCCGGTACGAGGAGGAGGCGCGGGTTTCGGACATCGCGCGGCAATGGGGCCGGTCCGCAGCGTGGGTGGCTACGCGGCTCTTCCGTATCCGCACATCGCTGCGGCGGTGCATGGGACAGGCCGTCGGCTCGGAGAGCACCTGATGGATACACCGAGGCTTGAGGAACTCGTGGAGCGCTTCCTCGATCGCGATCTGAGCGAGCCCGAGACCGGAGAACTCGCCGAGGCGGTCCGCGCCTCGACCGACGTGCGCGAACGCGTGCTCGATCATCTTGTCCTGGCCAACGCCTTGTCCCATACGCTCCGGCAGCGGGATTTGTGGCCGCAGGTACTGGCCGCACTGCGCGACCGTTCAGAGAGGGACCATCTCACCCGGAACGTCCTGGCCTGCATTTCCTCAGGGACCGGCGACGAGCCGCCGGCAAGCGCGAGGCGGGAGGGCCGGAGCCGGAGCGCCGATCTGCACCAACGGCGGTTCTCCTCGACGGCGCACAGAAGACGGAACTCCTCCGCGAGGTGGACCTCGAGGCGGCGCGGGAAGATGCGCGTGTGGCTTCGCCACGTCGTCCTGCCCCTGGCCGCGGTCGCCGCGTTCCTCGCCATCGTTCACGTCTACAACCTCAAGACCATTGCGGATGCCCAGGCCGCCCTCTGCGCCGAGATCATCGAGGTCCGCGGCGAGGTCCACCTGGATGCTGCGCCAGCGAGGGTAGGGGGTGAGGTCCGGCCGGGACGGGAGATCCGCGCGGGCTCGGGCGGACGCACCAGGCTGGAGTACCAGGACGGGACTGTGATCGAACTCAGGGAGGAGAGCAGCCTACGGTTGCTCATCAACCCGAGCCGGAAGGACGCCTCCAAGGCCCTGCGTCTTGAACGCGGCGAGTTCATCGGCGAGGTCGCGAGGCAGGCACCAGGCGCGCCGATGCGGATAGAGACACCCCATGCCGGGGTCGAGGTGATCGGTACGCGGTTCGCGCTGGCCGCCGAGCCGCGGTTCACGTGGCTCGAGGTCGAGCACGGCCGTGTCCGCCTGACACGGAGCGGTGACGGCGCTTCGATCGAGGTCGCGGCGGGGCAGTACGCCATTGCCGGTGCGGGCCGGCCGCTGACCGCCAGACCGCTGGTGGAGATGGAAACGGTGCACGTGTTCGCCGAGGCCGATGCGGTCGTCGAGAGCGGCAAGGATGCGGGACGGCCCTACGAGCCGGCGATCCCCAAGCCCCATCTGGCCGTCGCCAAGTATGGGAGCGATATTGAGTCACTGGAGTCTTTTCTGCGCTTCGACCTCTCGAGCGTTGAAGGAAAAATCGCACGGGCGGTGCTTCGCCTGTATCCAGCCCCGGTCTCTCCGGACAAGCCGCACGCCGGCCGCCACGCGGCCGCGTTCGTCGCGGACGACGGGTGGGACGAGAACTCCGTGACCTGGCTGGCCAAACCGGCCTCTTTCGAGAGGATCGGAGAGTGGGACCCCAGGCAGGAAAAGGTGGTGTGCATGGACGTCACCGCCCTCGCGCGCCGCGAGCGGGAGGGAGACGGGAAAATCTCCGTGCGGCTCTACGGCGTAGCGCCTGCCGAGAGCGGCGCGTGGTACGGTGCGCGAGAGGGGAGGCCCGAAATGAGGCCGAAGATGGTTGTGGAGGTCGAAGTCCGGGCCAGCTGGAGAGACCTGAAGTCGCGGTAACCCGAGAAAACAGCGGGCTCGCCGCGGCCCCGGTCTTGCTGCGCATGCCAGTCGGAGGAGGTGGGGATGTCAAGCAACGGATGGAACTCGCGGAGTCGGCGCTTCGAGCGCTTTTCTTTTGCTCCGGCCTGCACTCGTGCGGCACTGTGCAGCCGGACTGAGGAGGAATACATCATGACGCGGCATCGGACGGGGTGGCTGCTTGCATTGGCGCTGGTCCTGGCGACGGGCTCGGGGGCCGCGTTCGGTGGGGAGCCGGCCGAGGAGAACGAGCGCAGCGGCATGTTTTTCGTGGACCAGGGCAATACCTGCTACGTGCCGCAGAACATAAAGGGCCTGCTGATCAAGGACTGGGAGATTGAACTCCAGGCCTACTGGGGCCCCGCGTACGGCGCCGGAAACGTCTTCATGCAGCGCATTCGCAACTACGGCGGGAACGGGTGCAGGGTGTGCGACAAGTACCTGATCTCACCAGCGACAGGAGCGATTTTCCAGTCGAGCCTCGGGGTAGGCGGCCAGTTGCAGAACGTCAATCTGATCAGCAACAACTACGCCTACCAGAATAACTGGCACGGTGCGAGTTACACATTCCCGCTCGACGACCTAGCCACCCACTACGGCGGCGTGAACGGAGCGCACGGCGGCGAGGGCATGCTGATCTCGCACGGTCTCGTCCTCGGCTGCCGATTGGGACAGACCCTGCCGCCAACCGACTTCTGGTTCAGGGACGACCTGTCCAGCAGCCGCATGTTCGGGTATTTCAACAGCACCCGATGGAACCGGACCCGGGAAAGCATGGGCATGGGGCAGTACGATTCCTACACGGCCGCGGCCGGCTCCGGCGTGGTCCTGATCCGCTCCTACACGGGGCTTGTCGCGCTCGACATTCTCACGGGAGAGACCATCTGGCAGCGTAGCCCGGTGGCGAGCGGGGGATACGTCTCCTGTAGGGACGGTGTCTTCTACGTTCCATCCGGGAGCAAGGTGCTGGCGCTCGATGCGACCACCGGCGCCACGCTCTGGGAAACGGGCGATCTTGGCTCAATCAGCAGCGTGTACCCGCCGGCTGTTACACCAGACCGCGTCTTGGTCGCGAGCGGCGGCAATCTCACGGCCCTCAACCGGGCCGACGGGTCGTTCATCTGGCAGAAGCCAATTGTCGGCGCCCCTGGCTTCGGCAAAGGACCGATCATCGCCGGCGAGAGCATCTGGATAGCGAACGGCACCGCGGTCCACAGCTACAGCCTTGCCACCGGCGATCCGCTGACGAGCTTCGACGTCGGCAACAGCATCTACAGCATGTGTGTGGCGCGCGGCCGGATCTTTCTGCGGACCGGCCCCACGGCCACGATGGGAGGCAACGGCGACGGCACTGAACTCTCCTACACTACCGGGACCACCAAGCTCGTGGCGCTGCGTTCCGCTCAGACGGTAAGGGGCAAGGTTGTCGATCCTTCCGGGGAGCCTGTTCCGTTCGCCAGGGTCGAGATCGGCGATCTGGCCACTGGGAGCGACGAGGACGGCAGCTTCAATTTCCCGTGGGTTGAGGCGGGATCTCACACCCTGACGTTTGACAAGGACGGGTATCAGGCCGACAGCACGGGGGTGACCGTCTCGGCGGGGCAGACCACTACTACCGGGGACCTGATGCTTCAGCCCGCAGGTTCGGACCCGGTCCTGAACGCGTCCTACTACTACTCGCACAGCCTGTTCGGTGGATATGAACACGGCGTCTATCGCGAGGGCCGTCTGGTCACTGGGCACCAGTACACGACGACGATCTACATCCACAGCAACCGGAAGCTTGCATCGCTCAACGTAACGGTGGACCAGCAGGGCACGGACGATCAAACGCTTTCCGCTGCGTTTGTCAGCATGGATCGCACCGGGGTCTACACGTACAAGGCCGCGTTCACTCCGTCCGAGCAGGACGGCGGCGCGCACCTCGACGGCGTGGCCGTGCTGACGTGTTCGGGCACGGACACGGCCGGCCGGGCCTTCACGAACGTGCCTGTTGTCGACGGCGAGATCCTCATCGACACGATCCCGCCCGCGCCGTCGACCGCTCTCGCCGCCCGGCCGACGGCGGACGGCGCCTACCAGCTCAATTGGACGCCCTCGACGAGCGGCGACGTCTACATGCAGCGCTACGCCAAGGACGGCACCTACAACTGGAGTTGGAATCTGGAGCCCGCAGCGAGGTTCCTGGAGGTCTCCTCTGCCGACGCGGTCAAGTCCTGGAGCATCGCCGCGTGCGACTATGCCGGCAACCGGGCGGTCTCGAACGCGGTCGTGCCGGACCAGTCCCCCACTCCCCCGGCGGATACCTCGCCGCCGGTCTTCACGTTCAGCCGCATCGCGGGCTGGGGCAGCAGCGGCTACGCGGTCCTCGACGAGGCCAGCGGCAAGTACGTAGCGCGGGCCGGGAAGTACGATGTCTTCATCCTCCCCTCCGAGGCCGTTGACGGGACCACCACCCAATGGTGGTTCGAGCCGGCCGGCACGGGCGGCGGCGAGGCCAAAGCGGACTCCACTATCGAGTCGATCCGGCTGGAGATCAAGGCGGACACGCCGAACGGCGAGGCGAGATTCTACGTCGCCGGCTCCGACCTCGCGGGCAACGCCACGCCCAAGACGCTTGCGGGGACCTTCATCGTGGACACCCAGGGGCCGGTGGCCTCCGCTGTTACCGTGAGCGAGATTACCGAGACCAGCGCGTGCGTGGCCTACACCACGAACGAGTCCAGCCGTACCATCGTGGAGTACGGCAGGACGCCCTGCTTCGGCCAGGCAGTGAGCCGCACGCTGCACACGGACGAGCGGGTAACGTCGCACGACATCACGCTCACGGAGCTCGTCCCCGGCACGACCTACTACGGCCGCGTGGTCGCGCGCGACCGCCTGAGCAACGAGACGCTGGGCGAGGTATTCACCTTCACCACCCCCGGCGCCCCGGACGATGCCACCCCGCCGCTGGTCTCGGTCGGATACTTCCGCGACCCGGATTGCGCGCAGCAGATGCCCTCGTTCGACGGAACGGCGATGGCCAAGGCCGGCATTGTGTACCTCAAGATCGTCTCGAATGAGGGGCTCGGCACCGCGCCGCTCGTCTCGATCGACCAGGCCGGGACGGCGGACGTCGTCAACGAGCCCGCCGAGAGCGTCCTCGGCGGCGACGCCTGCTGGCGCCTCGCCTACACGGTCGTCGCCCACGACGGCGGCGCGCACCTCGACGGCCCGGCGGCCGTCACCTTGAGCGGCCTCATGGACAAGGCCGGCAACGCGGCCGCGGACTTGGCGAGCTCGTTCTGCATCGACACGACGCCTCCGGCCGTATCCTCTACGGTGCCGGAGGACGGCGCGGGCGAGGTCTACTACAAGCTCAACTCCGTCACCGTCGAGTACGACGATATCCTGGACGGAAGCACCGTCTCGACGGTGGACTACTCAGTCTCGGGGAGCACCAGCGGCTCGCGGACGGTGAACAGCGTAACCGTCTCAGAGGCGGACGGCCATACGCGGGTCCGACTCAACCTCGACACGGCGGTCACGTTCGACCAGGGCGAGACCGTGACCGTGGCGGCGAAGAACGGCGTCTACGACGTCGCGGGCAACCGCCAGGCTTCGAACCATGGCTTCACCTTCGCGACGGCCTCGAACTACTACACCATCTCCGGCCGGCTCACCAAGTCCGACGGCTCGGCCTACCGGGCCTGGGTTCACGCCGCCAACGATACGACCGGCCAGACCATGAGCGCCTACGCGGACACGAGCGGAAACTACACGATTGTCGATATCACGCCGGGCGACTGGCGGGTGTATCCGTCCTCCAGCAATACCAAGTGGTCCCCGGAGGAGCGCAGCGTTACGGTGATCAACGCGAATATTTCGGGTCAGAACTTCACTGGGACGGTGTATCCGTATCGCGTGTACGGATACGTTCGCGATGCGTCGGGCGTCGGCATCGGGGACGTGACCGTGACCTGCCCCGGTGCGGCGACGGAAGAGTACGCCACAACATCATACGGGTACTACAACTTCTACGTTCTCGAAGGCGCCACCGTAACGGTGACGCCGTCGAAGACGGGCTGGTCGTTCAGCCCAGCCTCGCAGACCGTGACGACGCAGACCACGTACACCTATCTGCCTGACTTCACCGGCACGCAGTCTTCGGGGCCCAACGATCCGCCGGTGGCGGAGGACCAGGATGTAACGACGCCGGAGGACGCGGCGAAAGCGATCACGCTCATCGCGACCGATCCGGACGGTGACGCGCTGACCTACCAGATCGTTACGAACCCGGCGCACGGCATGCTGGCGGGTACCGGCGCGAGCCGCACCTACACGCCGGATGCGAACTGGCACGGCTCGGACAGCTTCACCTTCAAGGTCTCGGACGGCCAGGCCGATTCGAACACCGCGACCGTCTCGATCACGGTCTCTCCGGTCAACGATGCACCGGTCACCGATTCCTTCGAACCGCCGAGCCCGGTTTCGATCGAGGCCGGCTCGACCGAGACCTTCGGGGTCTGGTGCTCGGACCCGGACGGCGACGCGCTTGTCCATGCGTGGAAGATCGACGGCGCGGCAGTCGGCATCTCAGACAACCTCCTCGACTACAACCCGGTCGAGGCCGACGCGGGCGCACACACGATCGAGGTTCTGGTCTCGGACGGCCAGGGCGGCTCGGTCGCGAACACGTGGAACGTGACCGTGACGGTCCCGGCGCCGCCGAACACGCCGCCGGTGGCCACGGACGACGCGACTGCGACCGACGAGGACGCGGCGGTCGCGATCGACGTGCTGGCGAACGATTCGGACGCGGACGGCGATGCGCTTTCCGTCCTGTCCGTCACGCAGCCGGCGCACGGCGCCGTGGTCAACAACGGAGATAATGTCACGTACACGCCGGACGCGAACTTCAACGGCACGGACGGTTTCACCTGCACGATCACGGACGGCAACGGAGGCGAGGACACGGCGACGGTGACGGTGACTGTGAGCTCGGTCAACGACGCGCCGCAGGTCTCGGCCTCGGCTGTCCCGAGCTCGGGCGAGGCGCCCTTGGCAGTCCAGTTCACGGCCGCGGGCTCGGATGTGGACGAGGACGCCCTGACGTACAGTTGGGTCTTCGGTGACGGCGATACGTCAAGCGTGCAGAACCCGCAACACACGTATGCCGTGACGGGGACGTACACCGCGATAGTGACGGTCTCGGACGGCGCAGCGCAGGCCTCAGACTCTCTCTCGGTCACGGTGAGCGACGCGCCGCCACCGCCGCCGCCGGGCCCGGACTTCGTCTGCACGATCCGGGCGTCGGGCGGGGACTACGCGACGCTCTCGGCGTGGGAGGCGGCGGTGGAGAGCGACCTCACCTCGCCCGCGTCGCTCGTCTTCAGTATCTCCGACCGCGACACGTACGATCCTGCAACCGATGACGGCACGGCCGTCACCTTCACGGGCGGCGGCACCGGCACGCTCAAGCACGTGAGCGTCGCGGGGAAGGTGTACGTTGTCGCGTGCGCGGGCGCGGTCCAGGCCGGTGCGGTAACCTGCGCCTCGGGGCACGCGTTCACCATCTCGGACGCCGGCACGCAGGTGGGCCTCGCGGTTGCCGAGTGCTACAACGACTGGCCCGACGGGCTCGCGGACCGCGTGAGGGTCGAGGGTTGGACGACCGACGCCGAGCACCACGTGGTGATCCGCGCTGCCGCGGGGCAGCGGCACGACGGCACGCCGGGAAGCGCCGGCGCCTTCACCGGCTTTGCGGTGAAGACCACCGCCAACTACCAGACCCTCTTCGACCTGAGGGAGCGCTACACGGTCGTGGAGGGGGTCATCGCCTCGCTGGGCCACGCCTCGGGGTACGGTTTCAGGGCAGAGGAGGACGATGTAGCTGTACGGAGTTGCATCGCGCTCGACGCCAAGGGCACGAACACGGGATTCTTCAGCGCTTTCCAAAGCCTGGGGCTTTTCAGCAACGACCTCGCGATCGGATGCAGGATCGGGTTCGGCACGGCCAACTACGCCTACGGCCGGTTCTACAACTGCACGGCGATCCGTAGCGTATCACGCGGGTTCTCGATGGGCGCGGGCATCACACAGGGGAATCTGTGCCTGAGGAACTGCCTCGCAGTCGGCAGCGTAGACGAGGATTTCCGCTTCCAGGACTCGGCGGACACGGTGGTGGAGCACTGCGCCTCGGGTGACGAGACCGCGGACGACGCGGGCGGAGACGGAAACCGGACCAACCAGACGTTCGCGTTCGTCGATGAGGCGGGCGACGATTATCACCTCGCGGCGACGGACGCCGGTGCGAAGGATCGTGGCATGGACCTCTCGGCAGACCCGGTCCTTCCTGTCGATACCGACATGGATGGCGAGGTGCGCGGCGACGCGTGGGACATCGGCGCGGACGAGGTGGGTGGGGGCGGGCCACCGCCGAACAACCCGCCGATCGCTGAGAATGGGAACGTAACGATGGCGGAGGACACGGCAGCGGCGATCACGCTCGTCGCGACCGACCCGGACGGCGACGCCCTGAGCTACCAGATCGTTACGAACCCGGCGCACGGTGTGCTGACGGGCACCGGCGCGAGCCGCACCTACACGCCGGAGGCGGACTACAATGGAACGGACAGCTTCACCTTCAGGGCGAACGACGGCCAGGCGGACAGTAACGTCGCGACCGTCTCGATCACGGTGAGCGCGGTGAACGACGGTCCCGCGGCCGCGGACGATGTCGCCGCGACCGACGAGGATACGCCGGTCGTGATCGATGTGCTGGCGAACGACAGCGACATCGACGGCGACGTCTTGAGTGTGGTCCTAGTGACGCAGCCGGCGCACGGGTTGGCCGTCAACAACGGCGACAGCGTGACCTACACGCCGGAGGCCGGCTTCAACGGCACGGACTCGTTCAGTTACACTGCCAGCGACGGCAACGGCGGCACGGACACCGCGACCGTCTCGATCACGGTTGAGGACACAACCGGACCGGAGATCTCGATCTCGTCGACGGTGCTCAAGGGCACGGTGAGCGACGCGAGCGGCGTAGCAAATCTCAAGATAAACGGGGAGGACGTGGCCGTCGCGGCGGACGGCTCGTGGGAGAAGGAGGTCTTCCTCGCTGCTGAAACGACCGCCGTCACGATCGAGACCACGGACAACGAGGGCAACACGACGACCGAGACCGTGACGGTCACGAAGTAGCGCGGAACGGAACGCGAGGCAATGCGCGGGCGTGCCTGACAGGCACGCCCGCTTCTCCAGGGAAACACGAAAATGACGCGGCGAAGAGGCAAGCGCACGGCGGCTGAGGGTTATAGTGGCCCACCCGATTGTGATTCCTTCCCCGAACCCCACCCCCTCCATGGGCAAGTCTCTCAGCGGACTATTCTCAGTTCCTATGTTACAGTAGCGCTGAAAAAATGTGCCAAATCGTGTTACATAAATCCGGCTTTGATCTCGGCAAAAGAATCCTGTAATTCCCTGCTCGGAAATGCCCTGTGGTTCTGGTATCTGTGTAGATCCGCTGACCCTGTAACACTGCCCGATGTTACAATCCGGTCCTCGAATGCTCGTCCGAAGGCGGTGCGTTTCCCGCAGCGGCGCGACCACGGCCACATAGAACACCGCGAGGCCGAGAATGACCACAATCCCCACCGTCGCGAGAAACACCGCTGCGCGCGTGTGGTCGGAAGGCTTGGGGGCGTCGTCCTCGGGCATAGCGGTTCCCGCTAGGGCGCGCTCCTGCGCTCACGCTTCAGGATGGCCTTGAGAAGTTCGCCGTGCCGCCGGGAGTTGGCCCAGAGCCTGAGAAAGGCGTTGATCTCGGCGGTCTGCTCGGGCGAGGGAGCGTAGTTGTAGGCGGTCCCCTGCCCGAAACTCTTCAGGAGGCCCGCCTTGACGAGGTCGTGCAGCGGTTTGTAGAGTGCCGCCTCGCTCTCGCCGGTGGCCTTGGCGAGGGTCTTGACGCTCACCACGTCTATGTGCTTGGTCGCAAGGAGCTGGATCAGGCGCACGTGCAAGCGCGAGGTCACCACGTGGCGGATGAGGCGCTCGGCCAGCTCGCGCGGCGACTGCTGCTGCGTCTCTCCCGCCTGGTGCTGGGCAACCACGTCGGTGCCGCCCCCCAGGGCCGCGACCGCGTGCGCGAAGGACTCGTGGATTTCGAAGAACTCGAGGAGGTCCATCAGGCCGAGGATGCGCTCCACCGCCGGCTGGACCCCGGCGAGGACCAGCCGCCCGCCGTTCTCCTTCACCGTGTCGCTAGCCTTGACGAGAACGCCGATACCCGTGCTCGTGATGTGGTCGAGCCCCTCGATCGCGAAGATGATCTTGCCCTGCCCCCTCTGGCAGAAGTTCTTCAGCCGCTTGGCGAGCGAGCCGATGTCCTCGGCGCGCGGTTCCCTCAACGGCCGCAGGATCGTGATGTCGTCGTGATGGCTGATCTGGACGTCCATCGGCATCCCCCGCCGCCGCCCGGTCTCACCGATATTGTCCCCATCCGCTCCCCCGATGCAAGGGGATGCGCCGCGCTTGACCCGGCCGCGGGGAGGGGGGGCCGCGCCGCGGAGGGCCGAGGCCGTTGACACGGCCGCGTCCGGCGCCTAGAATCCGTCCCGAGGAAGGGCTACGCGTGCGGGAAGGGGGGCGACGTGTCCGAGCGGAAAGAAACCGGTCTGTTGCGGGAAGGCGGCACGGGGGCGGACGGCGGCTCCGGAGAGGCGCTCCTCGACCGCCTCGCCGAGGGAATGGAGGGCATGGCCGCGCGCCTGCGCGAGCTCGAGGCCCTCGAGCGCGCGCGGCGCTCCGGCGCCTTCTGGCAGGGCCTCGTCCTGGCCGCGATTCTCGCGCTGCTCGCGCTTAACCTCATGGCCCACGTGATGAGCATCAAGGCGGCCCGCGCGCGCGCGCCCATCGACCGACTGCGCAGCGACCTCGTGCGCATCACGCGTGAAGATGACCCCGCGGGTCTCAACATCGAGTGCATCGTCTACCCGTGCATGGAGTTGAAGAAGGCCGATCGCCACGAGGAGACGGGTACGGAGTACCGCCGGTACTTCATCTCGGACGAGAAGCTCCAGAAGCTCTTCAAGCTCGTGCCCGAGGTCAAGGAGAAGGACGAGAAGACCGGCAAGAGGGCCGGCGACCCGCCGCCGCAGACCTCCTCCGGCGGCGGAGAGTAGGACTCTCAGACCAAGACGTGTCAATTTGACCCGCTCCGATTGATTCCTTCAAGCCGGCGTATTTTGTAACCATATTCACGTCAACATGTTAGCCTCCTCCAGATTTTGGCACGTCTATTGCATAGGTATTGGGCAGAGAGCGAAATGGCTCTCAGGCGGAGAGAAAGGAGGCTTACGATGGCTCTTCACAGATGGGGTTGGGATCCATGGCAGCACTTCGACCACCTCTTCGGCGGTCTCCTCGGCTCGCCGCGGGGCGATGGGGGCCGCGACTTCCCGCGCGTCAACCTGTACGAGGACGCGGACGGGGTCACGCTCACGGCCGAGCTCCCGGGCGTGAAGGCCGGGGACGTGGACGTGTCGGTCGAATCGGGCACGGTCACGCTGAAGGGCGAGCGGAAGGCGGTCGAGGTCGAGGGCACGCGGCACCGGCGCGAGATCGCGACCGGTCGCTTCGAGCGGTCGTTCACGCTGCCCTACCCGATCGACGCGGACGCGGTCGAGGCGCGGGCGGAGGACGGTCTCTTGACCGTGCGTCTGCCCAAGGCGGCGAGCGCGCGCACGCGGCGGATCGCGGTCAAGGCGTCCAAGTAGGGAAGGAGGTGCACGATGGTCGAGAAGAAGAACCTGCCCGCCGAGGCGAAGGCCGGCGAGGTCGCCGCGAGCGAATACAGGCGGCCGGGCCCGCACTACGTGCCGGACGTGGACATCGTCGAGACGGACGAGGCGCTCCGGCTCGTGGTTGATCTGCCCGGCGCGAGGCCGGACGAGGTCGAGGTCCATCTCGAGGGCGACCGGCTCGATATCTACGCGCCGCGCCACACCGGCGGCCCGGAGGCCGCGAACGCCCTCTGGCGCGAGAGCCGCGAGGGCGGCCACTACCGGCGCAGCTTCGAGTTGGACGTGGACGTCGAGCGCGACGCGGTCGGCGCGGACTACGCCGACGGCGTGCTCACGCTCTCGCTGCCCAAGGCGAAGGCGGCGCGGGCGCGGCGGATCGAGGTCAAGCGGAGCTAGCTCCGCGCGCAGCGAAGCGCAGGGACGTTCCCGCGCGCCGGTTCCCGGGAGGGGCCGGCGCGCTTTATTTGCGGACGGAGCCCGCGATGGCTATTGCGGAAAGCATGGGCTGAGGGTCACGGAGTGCTGGGGCTCTCGCTCATGGCCTTGCATGGCGAGCGCGGACGGGGGATAATGTCGTCATCGGCAATCGCGGGAGGAGGCGGGGCAGGGCACTCAGAAAATATTAATTGGAGGGCGAGAGGAATGAGTCGGAAGACCAAGCGTAACTTCGGGAGTATTCCGATCATCCTTTTCGTGGCGTTTCTGATTTCGCCCACGGGATGTGGCCACCGGTCAACATCCGGGACCGCGGTGCGCGATGCTGGGCCGCAACGAGCAACCGGGCAGGCCTCCGCCCTCAAGACGGTCATCTACGACATCAGCGGCCTTGTCGTCGGGGATGGACGCATCATCCATTCAACCGCCCTGGGTATCGTCGGCGAAAACGACGCGGTGAGGAGAGGGCACGCTGACAGGTCCTGCGTAGCCCAAGAAGAGCTCCTTGCCCAACTATACGACCTGGCCCCCTCAGGCCCTTGGGCAGAGGATTCTATCATTGTTGCCGGAGATCAGTTAGCCGTGCGACAAACACCTGAGGTTCAGAAGAAAGTTCAACAAGTTCTCAACAAGCTGCTGGCTGAGCAGTCGCGGGCACTTCGTGTCAAGTCATATTGCATTACCGGCCTTGACTTGCGCGAGCTGCTGCAACTCATGGGGAAGAAGGCGAGGTATCGCGAACGCTTTTCCCTGTCACCGACGGAAATAAAGGATCTGCTCGACAGGGTCGCACGAGTTAAGAAAGCGACGGTCATCCACGCGCCAGAGATCGTCACGATGAATCGTAGTCCTGCTGTCATTCGTCTTACGGACGATGCCAAGACCTTCACCTCCGGGCACGATGAGGACGGCAAACAGGTGAAAGGGCGCATCAGGACGGGGCTGGTGTTTGAGATGACCCCGGTTGTTTCGAGCGACCGCGAGAGCGTTACGCTCAGGCTTCGCGTTGTGCGGTGTGAGCTTCTCCGAATGGACGAGGTACAAACACAGCACGGCGTAGAGCACAGACCGATACTGAACATGGCGGAGGTTAAAACCTATATGTGGCTGCGAGACGGTCATTCCGCAGTCGTGAAGCTGTCCCCGCCGTCTTCTTCCGCGAAGGCTGCGCCGACGTGGGCGATCATCGAGGTGAAACTGCTCAAGTGGCAAGCGCCAACGGTCAAATTTGAGAGCCGCTAAACTGAGGAAGCCACCAAGTCGCCCGCGAAGCCCTGACGAAAAAGCGCACGATGTCTCAGCAGTAATATTCTGATTTCGTCGCTCAATCCGGCCTTCCAATCCAGACCTAACCTACGTTCCCCGCCCCCCTACCGCCGCACCCAGACGGGCGACGACCATGCATACTCGCCGTCGTGCTGGCGCACGCGCGCGTAGTACCAGTCCACCTCGCGCTCGGCGCCGGCGGCGTCCTCCCACTCGAGCGCGGCGTCGGAGCGCGAGCGGTGCGCGGTCCACTGCGCGACGACGCGCGCGTTCTTGACGATCTCCATCCAGATGAGCGGCGCCTCGCCGTGCGCCTCGAGCCGCACGGTGCGCGCGCCGCGG
>Ga0272441_10005566_pt1 | contig 21767 bp, 16 predicted proteins | sample SSMProp6N_FD_193582 | JGI IMG/M metagenome (GOLD analysis project Ga0272441, IMG submission 193582) | Marine sediment archaeal communities from Little Sippewissett salt marsh, Falmouth, MA, United States - SSM-Prop-6N | ecosystem: Environmental > Aquatic > Marine > Wetlands > Sediment ... | reverse complement strand
GGGGCCGGCGGCGGGGCTGGGGCCGGCGGGCGGCGCCCCCTGTCGGTATCACCGTCTCCATCGCCGGCGCCCCGCGGGGGTCCCTGCGGCCTGGTGGTGCTGACCGCTGGTGACGCTGCGCTTGACGAGGTGTATCGCCAGCTGTCACAACTCGCCGAGCGGACTTCGAAGCTGTTTGCGTACCTGTCGCCCTCGGCCCGCAAGGTGCTGGACCTGCCGGCCATCCGGCGGACCTGTCCGACCGCGGACATTCTCCCGACAGAGGTGACCCACGATCTGCGGGGCCTGGTCGATGGCTGCGACGCGGTGTACCTGCCCACATTGACCCTCAGCACGGCCTCGAAGATCGCCTTTCTGAACGGGGACACGGCCGCGTCCCTGATGCCCATCTACGCCTTGAGCTGTGGGAAGACCGTGGTGGCGGCCAGCAACTCGGTCTTCGGGCTGCGCGCGGATCTCCCCCCCGTCCCCGACGGCTTTCGCCGCCGCGTGGACAAGATCTTCACCAACCTGGCCGACGTTGGCGTCCGAGTGGTGGACATCGCCCAGCTCGCGTCGAGCGAGGCGGCCATGTCATCCCCACCTGCGATCCCGGCGCGGCCGGCCGCGTCGGTGAGCTTCGTGGCACCGCAAGTCGTTCCGCAAGCCCCAGAAGAACCTGCCTCCAGTAGCTGCTCTTTGAGCAACGGCGGCGACTGCGAGGCCTGCGGCCAATGCGCCGAAAAGAACGAGAACGGCGTGAAGAGTCTGGTGTCGGGCGGCGCCGAGCGCATCGGCGCCACGCCGGGAACCCGCGTGCCGGACCGGGACCTGGCCAAGTACATCGATCACACGCTCCTCAAGGCAGATGCCACCGAGGAGGACATTCGCAAGCTCTGCGAAGAGGCCCGGCAATATGTCTTCGCCTCGGTCTGCGTCAATCCTACCAACGTGGCCCTGGCTGCCCGGCTGCTCGCGTCCAGCCCGGTGAAGGTCTGCACGGTGATCGGGTTCCCCCTCGGCGCCACCACACCCACGGCGAAGGTCATCGAGACCCGGGACGCCATCGCCAACGGCGCCACCGAGATCGACATGGTCATCAATGTTGGAGCCCTCAAGTCCGGCGACGACGATCTGGTGCGGAGGGACATCGCCGCGGTGGTGGAGGCCACCCGCGGCGCCGGCATCGTGAAGGTCATCCTGGAGACGGCGCTGCTCTCGAAGGAGGAGAAGATCAAGGCCTGCCTCCTGTCCAAGATGGCCGGAGCGGACTTTGTGAAGACGTCCACCGGATTCTCCACCGGTGGCGCCACGGCCGAGGACATCGCCCTCATGCGCGAGACCGTGGGCCCGGACATGGGCGTCAAGGCCTCTGGCGGAATCAAGAGCGCCGATGACGTCCAGAAGATGGTCGCCGCCGGCGCCACCCGCATCGGCGCCTCCGCCTCCGTGTCCATCGCCAAGGGCGAAGCCTCCGCCTCCGGTGGCTACTAGACAGCCCGCAAAGCTCACCAGTCCCGCCGCCATTTCTACTTCACCACAGCGAAGCGCAGCCCTCGCGGAGCGAGTGCCCTTTTTTGCTTCACCGGAGCGCGGGCTCCGCGAGCAGAGCAAGGCTAGGATTGGTATGTCGAGCCCCCAGCCGCTGACCGTAGCCGCCCCTGACACTGTGACATGGTGGGGGTGGAGCTGAAAGGAGGTGTCCACATGACCAGGATCGCGTGCGCCATGGGGGTCGTCGCATTGATGGTGCTCCTGGTCGCCGGCTGCGGAGACAGCGGCTCTGGCGGCGAAAACGAAAACAACGACAACCTCAATCATACCGGAGTGGACGCGGGGGAGCCCGACTCGAGCCTGCCTGACGCGGGGGAGCCCGACGCTGATCTACCCGACGCGGGGGAGCCTTTTTGTGGCGACGGCGTGGTGAACCCGACGAGGAATGTGACGACGCCACGGGCAACAGCGACGCGGCGCCGGACGCCTGTCGGAGCGACTGCACGGCGGCGGGGTGCGGGGACGGCGTGCAGGACACGGGGGAGGCTTGCGACGACGGCAACTTGGCCAGCCACGACGGCTGCTCCAGCGGCTGCACCCTGCCGGAGCCGCGGTGGTCCCTGGTCACCCCACCCGATGCGCCTGAGCCGCGATCCATGCACGTCATGGCCTACGACGCGGGCCGGCAGCGCATGGTGGTCTTCGGAGGCACCTCCCTGATGGGAACTGGACCAACACCTGGGAGTTCGACGGCAACACCTGGGCGGAGGTGACCACCGCCCTGGCGCCCGGCCAGCGCACGGGCTCCCGCATGACCTACGACGCCTCTCGCGGGGTGGTGGTGCTCTTCGGCGGACACGACGGGTCGGTCCATCAGGGCGACACCTGGGAGTACACCTGGGGCTCGAGCTGGCCCGACGAAACCTGCGACAACGGCACAGACGACGACCTGGATGGCCTCATCGATTGCTTCGATCCCGACTGCCTGGGCTTCCCTGACTGCTGATCCCTCCGCCTGGTTCTTTTCCCGCGTTTTTTCGTTCTCTGTGGAATACCGGACCCGGAAAGTGCTATTGGTGTCTACGCGTAGGCTACGCGTAACCATGGAGCAGATCGATGAACCCCAGATTGATCCCGAGAGCCAGGTGTTGGGTGCTCGCAGCCGTCACCTTGGCCCTGGTTGCCGCCGGCCCCCCGGTCGTTCGCGCCGCCACCTTCGACGACCAGACCGGTCGCCTCACCCTGGACGCCTCCAGTTGGTCGTTGCCCTTCGACTCCCTGTTGGAGCTGACCGGCGACCTCGGCGCGTGGTTCGGCAACGCCGACGACGACGAGCTCAGCGGCCCGGAGGTGGCGGCGCTGTACGTGGAGGACGCCTCCGGCCTCGAAGGCACGGGCTACCTGCGCATGGGCGGTGACGTGCGAACCGTCCGGCTTGACCTGGACTCCCTCGTTCCGCGATTCGGCGGCCGCCGGGTGGAGGTCCGCTTCTGGCAGCGCCCAGAGGGCACGCGTATCAGCGCCTCGCTGCAGTGGATAGCCCTCGCTGATCCCGGCGTGGCCGAATCTGTGGTCGTGGGCTCGTTCCGCTTCCAACCCACCGGCCGGGTCACCGATGACGGCTGGGAGGAGTGGACCTCCGGGGAGGTGGATTTCCTCGCGGCGGGCGTGGTGCCGCCGGCCCTCCTCGAGCTCCGGGACATCCAGCCCAACAGCCACTACAGCTATGTGACCCATCGGAACGACCTGCGGGTCTGCGTGGACGGGCTGGAGATCAGCGATGTCGGCCCGGCCCTGGTACCCGACGCGCTCTGCACGTCGGTGGACATGGCCGAGGTCTGCGGCGCCCACGGGGTCTGCGCCCTGGGCCGCTGCGTGGACTCGGCCATCCTCTTCGGCCCCACGCCCCAGGACGCTCTCCTCAAGGATCAGTACCTGGACCGTCAGCGGTTCCAGTTCCAGACCTTCGAGGGTGGACGCATGCCCCAGTCGCTCATGAACATCCTGGCGGCGGCCATCGAGGTCGCCCGCAACGCGGCCGCGCCCATCCTGTTCTGGGGCAGCCTTCGCAAGGGCGTGAGCGCCCTCCGGGACGGGCACGCGAGCTCCCCCATGTTCGGCTGGGGCCTCAGCGCCCAGGCGACGAATTTTGGCGTGTGCATTCACCAGAGCGAGGCGGATCTCCTGCCGACCCCCGGGGCCGCTCCCATGGTCTTCTCCGTGGAGGCGACCAATCCAGTGGCGGACAAGCTCCAGGTGGGCGACGTGCTCGTGGAGGTGGACGGCCTTCCGGTGGACGAGTGGAAGGTCGCGCTGGACCTCCGCGCGGGTCACGGCGCGGATCCGGACGCCTTCGATGTCACCTACGCCCCGAGCCTGATCGCTGCCGCCGGTGTCTTTGGGGGGCGCATGACCTTTGCCCGCTGTGAGCGCACCGGGCCCAACCCGACGCCTTGCACCCCGGGCGAGGTGGAGCTGATCGATGTCGACCTCGCGACGCTGGTCGGTGAGCCCTTCTGGGCAGGGGACATCCCCGGCTGGCTCGCCGACAACCAGAGCTGCGACTATCGTTTTCTCCGGGCCGTGGACAACCCCGACGTCAAGGGATATAGCTTCGCGGGCTTTGCCGATGAGGGGCCCATCCGGACGCTCATCATCAACGGGCTTCCCAACCCGTACGGCTCCTCTGGCAACGCCTGGCTCGACGCGGTGACCGATGCCATGGATCCGCCGCCCCAGTACCTGATCCTCGATCAGCGCCTGGGCAGCGGTGGCTCGGTGACCACGACGGACTACCTCATGGGCCTCCTGTTGGCGGAGGCCGACTTCGACCGCGCGGAGATCGTGCCCATGTTCGAGCGCCCCCTCGACGATACGGTGTGGGCCGCCCTCGATGGCTGCTCCTCCCAGACCGACTGCGCCAGCTACTGGCCCTGGATCCTCCACGAGACGTCCGGGATGGACCCCAGCCTGCGCGGCGTGTCGGCGAACGTGCGGCTGGCCGTGGTCAACGGCCGCGACGTGTCGGGCAACGACTTCACCGCCAAGCTGGCCCAGTACCGGTCCGGGGCCACGCGCATCTTTGCGGCGGGAGTCACCCACGGCGCCTTTGGGCCCATCGTGAGCCTGCCGCCGCACTTCTCCGAGATCTCCGGCGGGAGCATGCAGCTGTGGGACTCCATCTTCGTGGAGCACCCCGGGGATCCGAGGCAGGTTTTCGAAACGGGGAGTGGCGTGCCGCCGGACGAGGTTGTGCTGCAGCGCCAGAGCGACGCGCTGTTAGGGGTTGACACCACCATCGAGGTCGCCAAGGCCTGGCTGCTGCAGGAGTAGGATCATGCAACGCACCTGGAATCGCCGCTTCTGCGCTGTCCCCGCCCTGGTCTGGATCGCCCTGGTGGGCGGCTGTGATCATCCCCCCGGGGTGCTGGTCGACGCCGCGGCCGAAGTGGACGCCGGACCTGACGCCGCTGCCGACGTGGCCCCCTTGCGCTCGCTCACCCGACGCGGGCTCTTCGCCCAGACCCCCGTGGAGAACCGGTTCTTCGATCCCACCTTCGCCTTGATAGACGGCGTGGCCTGGAGTCCCTTCCACCCGCTCTCCTACGACCTGTGTCCGGTCACGCGCCTGCACCAGCCCACACCCCTGGGCCAGCCGGCCCTGCGGCTGGAGCGGCCCGCGGGCCAGTCCACCGGTCAGGTGGTGGGCATGGCCAAGGGCGCGCCCGGACCCATGGAGGTCTCGGTGTGGCTTGGCCGTCTGGTGGGGACCAACGTTGCGGCCTATCGGGTGGCCCTGTATGGGCTGTTTCTGGACGGTAGCGGCGCGGCGGACCTGGAGCCGGACCCGATCCTGGCTCCGGTCGTGATGGGGGGAGTGACCTGGGTCCAGCACCGCGCCTACATCGCTGACGGACCCTTGAGCTGGGCGTACCTGTGGATCACCAACCAAGACATCGTTCCGCTGTTCATCACGGCGCCGGTCCTCGTGCGGGTCACCGCGCAGACCCGACGCCTCTGGCCCCGGATCCCTGCGGCGCTCCGTCCGCTCCTTCCCCTGGAGCGGGCCTCCTGGGCGGACTGGCAGCGGCGCCTAAGGGGTCGTTTCGGCGGCGCCCCGCGCTAGGGAGGTACCCCGCGGGATCTGCACCCTTGCACTTGCACGGTTGACGCTGGCAAGACCCGGGTCCATGACATATGATGTTGATTTGGCGAATTGAGAGGCACCCATGACTTCGTTACGACTCAGCCTGTTTGTGATGGCGGCTCTCCTGTCGGCCTGTGGGCCCGCCGGGGGGGACAACAGCAACAACAGCGACGGGCACGTGTTCGACTATGACGCGGTGGTAGACAACAACAACGTCAACCTGAATACCAACACCAACACCGAGTGGCAGCCCCCCACCAACAGCCGGATCTATGTCAACACCGCGGACGAGCTGTACTACATCGATCCCGGAGTGAGCGACGACCTCGTGCTCATCGGCGCCTTCTCCGGGCCGTGCACCTCGGGCAGCGGCTTCTACGACATCGCCGTGAGCGAGGGCGAGGTCATCCTCGGCATCGCCGCGGAGGCGCTGTATCTGGTGGACGCCGAGACGGCCGAGTGCACCGTCGCTTTCCAGTTCCCGGCGGACCCGCCGCACTTCTTTTCGCTGTCGTATGTCAAGGGCGTGGATCCGGCCGAGCCGGCCGTGGACAAGCTCATCGCGGCCTCCGTCGAGGAGGGAGAGTGGGTACGTATCAACTACCCGGGGGACACCATTCCCGAGATCTTCGTCCATCTGGGGCACTACGACTTTCCGGATCTGGCCTGGCTCTCTTCGGGGGACATCATCTCCATCCAGGTGGACTGGACCGAGTACCTGACCTACGCGACGCTCAAGTGCCCCAACTACACCGAGCCGGGCTGCGAATCGGACTGGCTCGCCGAGATCGACCCCCAGAACGGAGACGCCCGGCTCATCGGTGCCACGGGCTATCAGCAGATCTTCGGCCTGGGCTACTGGGGGGATCGCGTCTACGGCTTTACCAACGACGGCGACTACATCACCATCGACGTGGACACGGGCGCGGGCACCCTGGTGCAGAATTTCCCCGCGCTGTCATTCTGGGGCGCGGGCAACACGACCATTCCGCACATCGTGAAGTAGGCGCCCGGTGAGCCGGGCGGTCTGGGGTCAGTACAGGGTCTCGAAGTCGATCAGGATCTCGTCGAAGGTCCGCGCCTCGGTGTAGCCGCCCTGGAAGGCGCCGTTGACCGACCCCACCACATTGCGGGCGATGGTCACCTGCAGGGTGCAGTCAGCGGGCAGGTCCGGGGGCGGCAGGTCGTAGATCGGATCGGAGACGAACATGCCGGAGTCGGCCACCAGGGAGTAGGCGTGGTCCTCGATGCAGTCCCCCTCGATGTAGATGTCCACGTCGTCGCCAGGGTCGCTGTCGTCCCAGTAGATCGTGAGGACCTCGTCGGACAGGACCACATCCCCCGGATCCAGGCTGGTGATGACGGGGCGCTCGGGAGCCACGATCGTGGTGGAGACCAACTCATCGAGGCGAACGAAGTCGATGTCGTAGATGTCATCGGGGTCGGGGCCGATCACGGCGCGGGACCAGTGGTAGTTGGTGATGGGCTCTACCCACTCGGTCATGGACGTATCGTTGACCTCGAGGTGCTCCCCGGCGGTCAGGTCCACGATGGTGCCGGTGCTTCCCCCCACACGGAGGACCCCCCGCACGGTAACCGTGTCGTGGGCGTCGTGCTCCACGGTGAATCGGGCCCAGATGCCCGAGGTCTTGATGTTGGTGGATTCGGTGATCACGCAGGCGGCAGCGAGTCCTGCCACGGCCAGACACACCCATAGTGTAGTTCCTAGTAGATAAGCGCGCTTCATCTGTATTTCCTCCTGGACGGCAGACCTGGTTATACGACAGGGAGGAGGACATTTGACCCGATTCTTTCGCAGCGTGTGTGTGATCGGGTGGGTTTCTTTTCGGTGCGGTTGAGGGTACGCTTGAAAAAGGGACTCAGCGTAGCCCGAGCGGAGGCATGGATCATGAGTAGACGTTTTCTTTGTATTTCCGTGGGATTGATTGCTGTTGCCGTCGCGACGCCGTCCACCGTGACCGCCCAGGCGTTGGTCACGAGCGAGCCGCACCTCGCCATTGGGGACAACGGAGGCGCTCCGGCGTGTGTCGACACCATCAGCTTTACCCAGGCCGGCGACTCCATCGACGCCTTTCGGGTGGGGCTGGCCATCCAGCACAGCTACCAGGCCCAGGTCCGGGTGCTGCTCCTGCCGCCGGGGGTGGTCTGGCCCTCGGCGACCTACGCCTCTGCGGACATCCCCTCTGCGGTGGCGGCAGGCGCCATCGAGCTGGTGGCCAACGCCGGGGGGACCAGCGACGACATCGGCTACGGGTGGACGCAGCCCTACAGCTTTACGAACCTCACGACCTCGGGGGATCCGGCCTTCGATCCGGCCTCTGTGGCGACCTCCATATCCACCGCGCCCTCGGCCACGGGGCTGTCGGGCACGTGGCTGGCCCACGACGAGGCGGCCCTGGAGTCCGTCTACGGCGGCGACCCGGCGAACTTCGGCGGCCAGGGCGGCGACTGGACCCTGGTGGTCATCGATGACGCGCCCACCGAGGACGGGACCCTGGTGGCCTGGCAGGTGGAGTACGACGTGGTCTCCGCGGACCCGCCGGAGATCCTGGTGCTGAGGGGCGGGCCCATTCCCGACGGCGGTGTCGATGATCTGGGCAGCCTGACCGCCGGCGTGGTCGAGGTCGTCACCTACAACGTCGGCAACACGGGCTTTGGTCCACTGCACGTGACCGCGGTGTCCACGGCGGCCGCCACCAACTGCATGGTGACCGTCGTCACGCCGTTGCCTCTGACCGTGGCCCCCTCCGACGCCAGCCCCCTGGTGGTCGAGGTCACACCCCTGGCCGAGGGCCCCTTCGACTTCGATCTGCTGCTGGACAACGACGACGCCGACGAGAGCCCCTATCGGATCCACGTCACCGGCACGGCGGACCTGGCTCCCTACGCGGTGCTGCACGTGACGGGCACCACGGCCTTTGTGGCGCCGTCCGTGTCCACACCCGTCAGCGCGGACTGGCTGGTGGAGAACCTGGGGAGCGAGGAGCTCGTGGTGGAGGCCGTCACCCTCGAGGGACCCGACGCCGTCGCCTTCGCCCTGGGCGGCGTGCCCGGGCTCCCGCTGTCGGTGGCGCCGGGCGCGACCGCGAGCCTCTCGGTCATCTACCTGGCCCCCTCCACCGAGGACGCCAGCGCGGCGGTCAGGCTCGTTTCGAACACGGGCGGCGTCGCGGGGACCGTCGAGCAGGTGAACATCACCGGCGCGGTGACGCCCGACGCCACCGAGACGGGCACGCCGGAGCTCGTCATCGTGGGAGTGACCTCCTTCCGCGCCGAGGACGTGGGCTCCTTCGATTCGGCGCTGTGGTCGGTGAGCAACGCCGGCGACGCCGACCTGGTCATCACCGCCGTGGACACCAGCGGCGTCCACGCCGGCGCCTTTGCCGTCGGCGGCCTGTTTCTGCCCACCACGCTCCCCCCGGGCGGCAGCGCGAGCATGCAGGTGTTCTTCGCGCCCACCGATGCGCGGGCCTACTCCGGAGTGATCCGGTTCACCTCCAACCACGGCGGCGTCGCAGGGTCCCCCACCGAGGTGGCGGTGACGGGCTTCGTCACGGGCAAGGTAGAGGACCCGGGCTGCAAGTGCCAGGGCGCCGGATCGGGGGGACCCTTCCCCGGCCTGGTCTTCGGGCTGGTCCTGCTCGCCCTGGTCGGCTGGTGTCGCCGGCGGCGACCCGGGGAAGGTCGCTGACATGCGCCGGGCGGTGCCGCTGCCGCTGCCTCTGTTGCTTCTGTGCGGAGTCTTTGCCCTGACGGGCTGTGGCGACGACGGTGGCTCGTCGAACCAGACGAACGACAACCAGGTCAACGGCAACGAGCCCTCGGCCTACGGGATGTGCGGGGAGTGGGTCGAGGGCACCATGGAGGGGGACGACGGCGCGACCCGGGACTACTACAACCGTGGGGCGTCGCTGCCCTGGCGGAACTACCTGGGAGACTGGCACGACGCCAGCGACATCCCCCAGGGGGACGCGCCCTTCGCCCGGACGACGTTGGTGGACGACAACACGCCGGACTATGCCGAGTGGGACGTGACCGCCCTGGTGCGGGCCTGGCTGGACGGTGACTACCACCCGCGGGGCTTTCACCTGCGGGCCGTGGGCGGGGACGGCACGTACAACTTCTACGCCAAGGAGCACCCCGTCCCGACGGAGCGGCCCGAGCTGGTGGTCGTCACCAGTGACGGTGAGACGGTCCTGTCACCGGAGGCGGACACGTACCTGGCACCTTCCACCTACCAGGGGTTCGGCGACGACGTGCAGCTGAGCATCTCCACCGAGCGCCCCGCGCTGCTGCGCTTCGACCTGTCTGGGTTGGATTCCACGGTAGAGCTGCAGAGCGCCACCCTGAGGCTGTTCGAGTACGAGGACTACGGCGGTGGGACCCTCGACGTGGGCGTCTTCCGCTCCTCCCAGGGGCTGGACGAGCCGGACGACGGGCCCGAGCTCGGCCTGGCAGCGGACTACCCTGGTGACGAGTCCATCACCGACCATCCGGACGTGCTGCTCTTTTCGGACTTCGAGTCCGCGGACTGGGGTCTGGACTGGTCCGCGGGTACCGACGCCGAGACCCTCGAGCTGGTGACTGACGACCCCGGCAACCAGTTCGAACCCCACCAGGGTCAGGCCCTGCGGGTGCTGGTGCCCGGGGGCGAGCACACCGGCATGGGGGTGACCTTCAGGTTCGCCGACGAGGTGGGGGCCGAGCCAGAGGAGATCTACTTCCGCTACTACCTGCGCATCGGCGACGACTGGTGGCCGGACTTCGGGGGCAAGCTACCCGGCATCTCGGGCACCTACGGAGTGGCGGGCTGGGGCGGGCGACCCTCGGACGGCACGGACGGCTGGTCCGCCCGGGGCACCTTCGAGCTCCCAGTGTTCGCTGGCAACCCCTACGGCGGCCACACCCCCATCGGCAGCTACGTCTACCACGCTGACATGGAGGGTACCTACGGCGACGTGGACCTGTGGCTCCGCGGCTGCCGGGGCCTGTTGCAGCCCAACCAGTGGTACTCCATCGAGCAGTACCTGCGCATGAACACCCCGGGGGAGACCGACGGCGTCCTCCGGGCCTGGGTGGACGGGCGGCTGGCCTACGAGCGCACCGACTGGCGCTGGCGTACCGTGGACACCCTCAAGATCGAGCAGATCTGGATGAACGTCTACCACGGCGGCACGATCCCCGCGCCGGCCGACATCCACCTGTACATCGACAACGTGGTCATCGCCCGCGCGTACATCGGTCCAATGACCACGCCTTGACCACGGCCACGCCGGAAGCTGCTCCGGCCTCCAAATTCCGAGCAATTGGGTGGGAAATTTGAATGTTCGAGCGGGAGCTTCGTTTCTCGATTGACGGCGACATGTTTCGTCTGCACTCTTTCAGCCAATGTCCTGGCCGACGATCGGCAGGCAAAAAAGGAGATGAAGATGAGAAGTTACCTCATTGGACTGGTGGCATTCCCACTGCTGGTGACGGGGCTCATGGTTTCGGCGCCGGAGGCGGAGGCCGCCCGGTTCTGCAAGTTCAAGGGGCGGAAGTACACCGTCCACACAACGCGATGCACGAAGGGGTTCAAGTACCGCTGCGTGCGGCACAAGCACTGGAAGCGCATCGGCCGTTGCGGCGTGCGGGTGGTCAAGAGGGCGCGGTTCTGCCGGTTCCTGGGGACCAGGTTCGCCATCAACGCCACGCGCTGCACGGCGCGTTCGCGGTATCGCTGCGTGGCCCACAAGACCTGGAGGCGCATCGGCCGCTGCGGGCCGCCCATCGTCAAGAGGGCGCGGTTCTGCCGGTTCCTGGGGACCAGGTTCGCCATCAACGCCACGCGCTGCACGGCGCGTTCGCGGTATCGCTGCGTGGCCCAAAAGACCTGGAGGCGCATCGGCCGCTGCGGGCCGCCCATCGTCAAGAGGGCGCGGTTCTGCCGGTTCAAGGCCCGCCGCTTCGCCATCAACGCCACGCGGTGCACCAAGGGATTCAGGTACCGCTGCGTGCGGCACAAGCACTGGAAGCGCATCGGCCGCTGCCGGCGCTGATCCCCCCCCTCACTTCCGGTAGAGATTCTCCAGGTCCTCGAGCCGCTTGGGCCAGTCTTTCTTCAGCAGACGGGACAAGGAGCGGTCGGCCAGAAGCCGGCCCTCGTTCTGGCACTTCGCGCAGTAGTTGCACTCCCGGTCGGCGTAGCGGATGCGCTGGACAGGCGAGCCGCAGTCGGGGCACGGCTTCTGGAACCGGCCGTGCACCGCCATCCGGTCCCGGAAGGCGGTGACTTTCTCGGGGAAACCGTCCCCCACCTCCGCGCGCAGGTGGTCCGTCCACCACACCAGGGTCTGGTGGGTCGCCTCGTGCAGCCGCTTGATCTCCGCGGCCGTGAGCTTTTGCGTGAGCCGCAGGGGCGAGAGGCGGGCACGGTGGAGGATCTCGTCGGAGTAGGCATTGCCGATGCCGCTGAAGATCCGTGGGTCCGTGAGGGCACGCTTCAGCGTTCGGTTTTCCCGGGTCAGCGTCTCCCGGAAGGATGCCGGTTTGGCCTCCAGGGGCTCGAGCCCGCCCGGATCGAACCGGGCGAGAGCGGCCTCACCGCGTACCACGTGCAGCGACGCGCGCTTCTTCTTGGACGCCTCGGTGAGCAGCAGCGTCCCGGCGGAGAAGTCGAAGGCTGCCAACCCCACCTTGCCCGGGACCTTGGCGCCGGCCTCGCGCCAACGCAGCCGCCCTGCGATCATCAAGTGGATCACCAGGAAGACCTCCCCCTCGACCCCCAGCACCAGTCGCTTGCCCAGGCGCCGGGTGGAAACCACCCGTCTCGTGGTCGCCTCCTTCAGCGGCGGGTCCACGGTTCTGAGCAAAAACGGGCTCGTCATCCGCACCTTGTCGAGGGTTTCCCCCAGCACGTGGCGGTTCAACGCCTCCAGGTACACCACGACGTCGGGCAGCTCGGGCATGGGTTCGGATCAGACCACAGTTGTCCCTCGGACTCAATCTCCTATACTCATCCAATCGACCACGGTGCCGACGTGAGGCCATGGGCGCGATGCAGACGATCTTGATTGTCGACGATGACCCGCACATCCGGGAGGTGGTGCGGTTCGCCTTGGAGAAGGCCGGGTACCATGCGGTGGAGGCGGCCGATGGGCAGGCGGCCTTGGTGCAGTTCGCCGACCTGGTGCCGGATCTGGTGATCCTGGACATCGTCATGCCCGAGCTGGATGGGACGGAGGTCTGCCGGCGGCTGCGGGCGCAGGCGACCACGCCCATCGTTTTTTTGTCGTCCCGAGATGACGAGATCGATCGCATCGTGGGCCTCGAGCTGGGCGGGGATGACTACGTGACCAAGCCATTCTCCCCGCGGGAGCTGGTGGCCCGGGTGCGCGCGGTGCTCCGGCGCACTGCGACCGGTCTGGAGGCCGCGGGCACCGCGGCACCCCCCGTGGCGAGCGAGGGACTGGTGACCCACGGGCAGCTCACCCTGGACCTGGACCGGTTCGTGGCGCGGTGGGGCGGGGTGGAGGTGGTGCTTACGGTGACCGAGCTCGGCATCCTGCGGGCGCTTTCGGGGTTCCCGGGCAAGGTCTTCAGTCGGGACGAGCTGATGACCCACGCCTACCGGGAGCCCGCCGTGGTCACCGACCGCACCATCGATAGCCACGTCCGTCGCATTCGCCGCAAGTTCTCCGTCGTGGGCGGCGACCCCGTCCAGACGGTCCATGGCGTCGGCTACCGGCTCGGTCCTTGTGACCCGGCGGCGGGGTGAGCCGTGCGCTGGCGTCCCCGGGTCCGCACGGTCCTGCTCACAGCCAACCTCATGGTGCTGCTGTTCCCCTTGGGGGGAGTGCTGCTGCTGCGCCTGTACGAGAGCGTGCTCATCCGACGGACCGAGTCCGAGCTCCAGGTGCAGGGTGCGGTCCTGGCCGCCACCTACCGATCGGCGCTCCTGGGGGAGCTCAAGCGACGTAAGATCGACACCCGCGGCTATGGCTTCCGGCGCAGGTGGACGCCGGCAGACCTGCGCGGGCGCATGCCCACCCGAAGGCCTTTCAAGCCCCTGGTGCCGTCGCTGGACCTCAGCCGGGACCCCGTCTACCCGATGCCCCCCCGGGCGCGGCCGCCCACGGTGCCGCCCGACGAAGCCGCTCGGGCGGCGGGCGCGCAGGTTGCCGAGGTGCTCCGGCAGGTCCAGCGCTCCACCCTGGCCGGCATCCGCGTGCTGGACCACCGCGGCACCGTCGTGGCCTCCACCCGAACCCAGGTGGGGCTCTCGGTGTCCGGCCAAGATGAGGTGCGGCGGGGCCTGGCCGGAGAGCGGGTGAGCGTCATGCGCAAGCGCCATCGGCTGAGCCGGGGCGGGTCGAGGGCCCTGCGGCGCGACGCCGCCATCCGCGTCTATGTGGTCATCCCGGTGATCCACGGCGAGCGCGTGGTGGGCGCGGTGCTGCTCGTGCGCACGCCGGCCACGGTGCGGCGCAGCCTGGTGCGGCGGGCGGGGTTTCTGGTGGCGGCGGGGCTGGCGGTGCTCGGGGTGGCCCTGGCCCTGGCCCTGGTGGCGTCCTGGACCGTGAGCCGGCCCATCGGCGCCCTGGTGGCCCAGGCCGAGCGGGTGGCCCGGGGGGACCGGGGGGCCGTGATCGAGCTGGGCCGACCGGGCACCCGGGAGGTGCGCCAGCTCTCCCGGGCGCTGGTGAAGATGTCCAAGGCCCAGGAAGATCGCGCGCAGTACATCCGGACCTTCGCTTCCAACGTGTCCCACGAGTTCAAGACGCCGCTCACAGCCCTTCGCGGGGCAGTGGAGCTCCTGGGAGATCACGGGGACGACATGTCCACCCAGGAGCGTGCACGTTTTCTGGGCAACCTGGAGCAGGACGTCGATCGGCTCGATCGCCTGGTGCGCCGGCTGCTCGAGCTGGCCCGGGCAGACGTGGCCACGCCCGCGGAACGGGCGCTGGTGGTCGGACCCATGGTGGAGCGGCTGGTGGCACGGTATGCCGATGAGGGGCTGGACATCCGGACGGAGCCGGGCGAGGCGGCGACGGCGGTGACCATGGAGCCTGACGCGCTGGAATCCATCCTGGGAAACCTCGTGGAGAACGGACGACAACATGGCGGAGAGGGCGTCGAGGTCGTGGTGTCCTGGCGGGAGTCGGCCCCGGACCGGCGGCAGGTGGAGCTTCAGGTGACCGACGACGGCCCGGGGATCTCCGAGGCCAACCTCGAGCGGGTCTTCGGTCGTTTCTTCACCACCGCGCGGGAGGCGGGGGGCAGCGGCCTGGGCCTCCCCATCGTCCGAGCCCTCGTGGAGGCACATGACGGCAGGGTGACCCTGCGGTCGAAGCCTGGAGAGACGGTCGTCACGGTGTCTCTTCCGTCTGCGACGGATCGGCGTTGAGGTCGGGCGTTTTGGTCGTCTGATCCGCCTTCGGAGTCGTCGCCTGGCCAGGCTGCTGGTGCTGGTGTTGCTGGTGCTGGTGTTGCTGGTGCTGGTGTTGCTGGTGCTGGTGTTGCTGGTGCTGGTGTTGCTGGTGCTGGTGTTGCTGGTGCTGGTGTTGTTGGTGTTGCTGCTGCTGATGGTAGTGGGCCCAGGGGTCCTGCCAGGCCGGCGCCGGAGGCTTGGGCGGCGCCTTGAGCACCTCGGCCCACTTGATGCGTCCGGTGGACTGCATCACCAGGAACAGCGTCAAGATCACCAGGACCGTCACGGAGATCCCGGTGTAGCCCTCCCAGAAGTGCGCCATGGAGAAGCCGATGAGATAGACGAGCTGGGCGATGGCCGCTTCCACGAAGGCGAATCGGTTCGACACCACCAACCGCAGGTACGTCACCACCAGCCCGATGGACACGAGGCTGGAGATCACGAAGGCCGGCACCACCGTGATGTGGTCCACCGAGTAGCTGAACACCAGGTGGAAGGCAAAGAAGCCCGTGGCCAGAAACAGGTAGTTCACCGGGTGAATCTCGATTTTTCGCATGGTGGCTAGCATCAGGATGATCAAGAAGAAGAACCCCAGGGAGATGGGCGCCGAGAATGACAGGGACGTGGCGAGCGCTCCGGGCTGGATGTGCTTGGGCATGATCATGCCCATGTGGTGACCGGTGATGACCTGCTTGAAGCTCCAGCGCAGGATCCACCCCCCCCCGCTGCGCTTTCTGCTCGAGGGCGAGAGGCTGCCCTTGGGGAAGTCGATTTCGGCGAAGCTCGTGACCAGGGTGAGCCGGAACTTCTCCAGGTTGGCCACCGTGGGGGCGGGCACATAGCGCCAGTCACCCAGGCCGCGGCTCTTGTAGGCCACGACGAGCTTCACCGTCTGACCGGGCTCCACCGTGATGACGCGGGCGATCTCCTCGGCGTCGGGCTGCACCCGATTGGCCGAGTCCTTGCCGTCGACTTCGAACCGGAAGCCATCGTACAGGGCGCTTCGGTCTGGGAACTCGAAGGCGATTTTCACCTCGCCGCGCGCGTCTTCTTGGTGCGTGTAGGTCCACTGTCCCAGAAAATCCACGTCGTACAGGTCGTACCAGATGAGGCCCCGGCGCCGTTGGTCCAGGTTCAGCTTCACGTCCAGGTCCGAGGAAGACAGTCGCACGTCCCGGTTGGCGGTGCTGTTGTCAAGGCCCAGCAAGGTTATTTTGGGGGCCTTCTGGGCCATGGGTGCCCCCCACAGGCTGGTGACGTCTCCCCGGAGCTTGCCCGATTGGTGGTTGGTTCGTCGGTTCATGGATTCGCCCAGGATGGCCCAGCCCGCGGTGGCGATGGCGAAGACGACGCCCACGCCCAAGAGTCTCGTGATCGGATGCATGTGACTACCTCGCTTGGTGGTGGCTCGTTGCGTGATGAGTCAGTGGTACCGCGCCCGGGTGACCTCATGACCACAACGGTGAGGCCATTTGGCGGAGGGACTGTGCAATTTCTGTGCAGACCCGCGGAGGGGGTTTATATTCGGCGCCATGGCCGCCGATCTCCAGGAGCGCATCGCTGCCAAGAGTCGCCCCGTGCAGTTCCGCGCCACCCGCGGATTGCTCGGCTCGGTCACCCTGGGGGTGGGGGCGCTGATGGGCGCGGGCCTGTACGTGCTGGTGGGCATCGCCGCGAAGGAAGCCGGCCCCTCCCTGTGGCTGGCCTACGCCGTCTGCGGCGTGCTGACGCTGCTGTCGGTGCAGATGTACTCGGACTTCGCCCGGCGCATGCCCATCTCCGGCGGCGGCTACGTCTACGCCTATCGCCAGCTCGGTAGCTTCTGGGGCTTCATGGTGGGCTGGCACCTGGCCGTGGGCTCCATCTTCGCCTGTGCCCTCTACGCCTACGGCTTCGCCTCCTACGGTGCGTCCCTCCTGCCGAGGATCGAGGTGTCGCCCTGGATGGTCAAGGCGGCGGCCGCGACGCTGGTGGTGCTTCTGGTGGCCATGGCCCTGCGCGGCGGGCGGGGCGGCGAGGGGCTCCAGCGGCTGCTCACCTGGGGCAACCTCCTGGTGCTGGTGGTCCTGGTGGCCGTGGCGCTTCCCCTGGCCAAGGCCAGCCGATTCTCGCCGGCCCTGCCCAACGGCATCGGCGGAGTGGGCGCGGCCATCTCGCTCATCTACATCTCCTTTTTTGGCTACCAGCTCATCGCCAACAGCGCCGAGGAGGTCCAGGACGCCCCACGCACCGTACCCCGGGCCATGATCCTGTCCATGGTCATCGCCTTGGTGGTCTACCTGGTCGTGTCGGTGGTGGCCGTGGCGGCCATGGACTGGCGGGATCTGGCCGGGTCCGACGCGCCCTTGGTGCTCATGGCCTCCCGCTCCATCGGTGTGTACGGCGCCGTGCTCATTGGCGTGGGCGCGGTGCTGGCCTCGGCCGCGGCCCTCAACTCCACCCTGATCAGCCAGGGGCGACAGATCTACGCCATGGGCCGAGATCGGCTCCTGCCCTGGCAGCTCGGCACGGTAAAGGAGACCAGCCAGGTTCCGGTGGCGGCCCTGGTGGCCGGCGGTCTCGTCACGGTACTGGTGCTGGTCCTCGCCGATCTGGCCTTCATCGCCAAGGCGGCCAACTTCGCGTTGCTGTTTTCCATGCTGCCCATCTCCGTGGCGCTGCACCGGCTGTACCAGGTGCGCGCGGACACCGATCCGGTGGTCCCGCTCTGGCGCCGCGCCGTGCCCTGGGCTGCGCTGGCTGCCAACTCGGCCTTGCTGCTCACCCTGGACTGGCAGTCGCTCCTCTTCGGCGGCATGGTGGTGGGAGCGGGTGGCGCGGTGTTTTTCACCTACTCCTACTCCGCCGAGAAGCGCGGGCAGGCCGGGTTCTCCGTGAGCCTCACGGACCACCGGGCCGCGCCGCTGCTTCGGCGGGGCGAGCGGATCCTCGTGCCCATGGCCAACCCCCGCACCCAGGAGTCCCTGATCTCCATCTCCGAAGCGCTGCTCCCGGCGGGCGGCGGCGAGATCGTCGTGCTGAACGTGGTCCTCGCCGGGGAGGGACAGTCCCCACGGGAGGCTCTGCGCCGACCCAGCGGGCTACACGAGGCGGTGGACGTCATTGAGAGGGCCGACGAGATCGCCGAACGTAAGGGCGTGATCTTGCGACCGGTGGTGCGGGGCGCGCGCAGCCTGCCGGAGGGGATCCGGGACGCCGCCGTCGAGGAAAAGTGCCAGCTCATCGTGATGGGCTGGTCCACCCAGCCCGACGCGCGACCCTCGGCCCTGCTCGAGGAGGTGGTCCGCAAGGTGCGCACGGATCTGATCTTGCTGCAGCTCACCGAGGACCGGCTGCCCGAGCGGATCGGCGTGTCCCTGGGCGGCGGCGGCGCCAACCTCGCGCTCATGGTGCGCGTGGGCTCGACCCTGGCCGAGGAGTACGGTGGCGAGGTGACGTACCTCAACGTCATGCCCGAGTACTATGAGAACGAGCACCTTCGCCACGCCCGGCAGGTGCAGATAGAGGCCATCGGGCGCCACACCAGCCTCGTGCCCTACCGCACCGAGCTGCTGCGCTCGGACAACCCGTTGGGTGCCATCGTGGAGCGGACCAAGGACCTGGATCTCCTGGTCGTGGGCTCGGCCCGGGGCGGCCCCCTGTCCAGCGGCGCCGTGGGCTCCTTCAGCGAGCTGGTGGCCCAGCAGGCCCAGTGCTCGGTGGTCATCGTACGCAGCGCCTCACCGCTGGGGCGCATCCTCCCCTCCCAGGTGGACGCCCTGCGCGACCTGGGCAGCGGCACCGGATCCGACGATTCCGACGAGCCCTAGTCACTATGAAGTGACCGGTTCCGAGTTCGCACACTCGTAGGTTACGCTGCGAACTTGGAACAACCCGTAGCGCAGAGCTACATACGAAAGGGAACCGGTCACTTCATAGTGACTAGGAGTGAGGATCAGCGCCGCGGCCCTCCACGACGTCACGGAGCCTCAGCCAGCCCTCCACGTTTTGCCCGCGCCACGGCTGTGGCACTGGGCGGGGGTGTCTTCACGTTCGGGCGGCCCAGGCGGAGGGTGGCGCCGAGCAGACCGATTGTCACCGCGAGCGCCACCAGGTTTCCCCAGACCGCCATCAGGCGGCCTCGCGTACGAGGCGCTCGCCGATCAGCTCGGCCACCAGGGTCTCGGCGACGGGCGGCGGCGCAAAGAGGCGGAAGGTGCAGTCGCAGGTGCCGATGCGTTGGGCCAGGCGGCGCAGGTGCCGGGCGCGCAGGGCAACCCTCGCCGGGTTCAACCGCCGGGTCAGGATCTCGAAGATCTCGTCGGCCGTGAGGCCGTGTAGAGGGCGATGACAGGCGGGACAGTGGTGACTGTGGCGGTGCGACATGGCTTCTTCTCCTTGGCTGACGTTTCTTGTCCGGTATGCACTGCAACGCAGGTGCCAGGTCGGGGCGGCGGGGCCGGCAAAAGGGCACACGTGGACAAACACTAGTGTGTTCAGTGGCTTACAAGAGCACTGGGGCGCATCCCGGGTGACCCGTGATCGTCACCCTCCCGGCCTCGACGCGGCGGCGGTCGCGGGGTGGTCTCCGGACGGTCTCCGGTCCGTCTCCGCCCTGGTGACCGCGACTCTGGACGTTGCCGCGTGGCGGTGGCTCCGGTACCATGCGTGGCATGGAAGGTCAGGTGAGCCATGCCCGCCGGTGACGCCAGGGAGCCGCCGGTGTACCTGCCTCGAACCGGCGCTGTAGACCGGGGCGAGTTCCAGCAGCGCCTCGCCGTGGGCCACTGCCTGGTTTGGCTGCACCCACTGCCTTGCCCGGCGGCCGAGGGCTCCGTCCCGCCGGGGCTGTGGTGGACCGAGGACGGCCGCGGGCGGCGGACCCTGCTGGTGGATCTGGACGTGCAGCCGGCGCTGTCGGTGGCCCGGGAGGCCGTGGCGCGTCCCTGCCTGGTCGCGGCCGACGGTCTCCTGACGGTGCGGGTGCCCTCCGACGAGGCTTACCTGGACGTGTCGCGCAGCCCAACCCGGCTCGACTGGGTCGAGGGCGAGGGGCTCTCGCTGTCCACGGCGTCGGACCGCGCGGTGGTCTGGATCGGCCTCGCCGACCTCCGGGGCCGGCTACATGGGGAGGCCGTGCCGGCCTGGTCCGCGGTGGGGATCGGCCCCGTGGTCCTGTGGTACGTCCCGCGGCCGGCCGACCTCGCGCAGGCTCTGGTGACGCCTGCGCCGCGTGACAGCCCGGACTTCTATGCCCTCTCCCAGGCCACTGATGATCTGGTCCGGGACGTGCGTCGGCGAGCCGATCGCCGGGTAGACGCGCCCCCCACGGCGTCGCTGCCTGCCTGGACCCACGGCGAGGGATTCATCCTGGCGGGCGAGACGGGCGTGGGCAAGAACGTCCTCGCGCGGGCTGTGCGTCCGGAGGCGGTGGCCGCCGGCAATTTTGCCACGGTGCAGCCCCAGGAGGTGCGCGGCTGGACCGACCTCGTGCCTTTCTACGGCGCGCGCAACCTGGCCCACGACGGCCAGCGGGTCCGAGACCAGGAGGGTCGTCTGGACGTGGTGTCTCGGACCGCCGGGGTGCTTCTGTTCGACGAGATACACTCCCTGGACGAGGAGTTTCGCTACCGGCTCCTGGAGATCCTCACCTACTGGACCTTCCGGCCCCGGGGTGACACCTCCGGGATCAAGCCCATTTGCGGGCTGCCGCTCTTCGCCACGAGCCGCCTCGCTCAGGTGCGCGATCCGGGGCAGTTTCCCGCGGACCTCTTCTTCCGAATGGGGGGCGACGCGAACGTGGTGGTGGTGCCGCCCCTGAGGGAGCGTCGCTGGGAGGTGCCCGGGTTGGCCGAGCGGGTGCTGCAGCGCATGGCCCGCCGACAGCCCGCTCCGGCGGTCGCCGCCACGCTGAGCGGCTCGGCCCGCCGCAAGGTGCTGTTGCACGGCTGGCCCGGCAACTTCCGGGAGCTGGAGCAGTGCCTGGTGGAGGCCGTCAGCCTCACCGGCGCAGGAGGCGTCATCCGTCCGGAGGCCCTCAAGATTGGCACCGTGGAGTCGACGCCGCACGCCCGGCCCCTTCACCGGGGCACGCCCCTCGCACCCGAAGATCCCAGGGCAGGCGTGGTCCCGCGGCTGGCGCCGGCCGATGTAGCCGAAGCCATCGGCCTGCCGGACCGCCTGCGCTGGCCGGACCTGTTCCTGCTCACCCACCGCCTGCCGGATCGCGCGGCGCTCACCGAGGCGCTGGTGGCCCACCGCGAGCGGCGCGGTTTGTCCGGAGCCAACGCCCGGTCGGTGAACAAGGAGATCGGGCGGCTGGTCCGGTGCGATCGTTTCCCGCGGTCGGGCTGCCAGCGCTGCTTCTGTTGTCGATTGGTGACAGGGGGCGCCTCCGAGGTGATCGCCCGACTGAACCGCACGGCACGGGACGCCGGGCTGGCGTCCGACGCCGTGGTCCCCTGGATCGCCCGCGGCGTGGAGCGACTCGTGGTGGATCGACTCGGGAGCGGCGCGGACGAGTGGCGCGGCCCACGGGAGGCGCTCCAGGCCGCTGGGCGATCCTCCACCGTGGACCTGGAGGAGGCCCTGGTCGAGGTGGCGCAAATGCTGGGCTAGTGGGGTGGATCATCGATCCGCTCAATAAGTTCGCGATCAGTCACCATGCGCTCGCAGGGTCTCGCTGCATGAGCGCACGACGTTCTCCAGGATGCAGTCTGCCGACTTCGTCCACCTAAA
>Ga0272441_10005564_pt1 | contig 21773 bp, 15 predicted proteins | sample SSMProp6N_FD_193582 | JGI IMG/M metagenome (GOLD analysis project Ga0272441, IMG submission 193582) | Marine sediment archaeal communities from Little Sippewissett salt marsh, Falmouth, MA, United States - SSM-Prop-6N | ecosystem: Environmental > Aquatic > Marine > Wetlands > Sediment ... | reverse complement strand
TAGAACGCCCAGGCCGAGTAGTAATATCGCGTGCCGATGGTCAAGGGGCCGTCGACTGTCGAACTGCCGAGGGCGTCGTAGACCAGGTCGCCATCGTTCGGATCGGTCGGGAAGCCCGTCGTGCTGCGGCGGATGAGGACCCCGCTCAGGCCGGGGTCGAGGGGGTTCGTCCAACTCAGCGAGATGTTCGGATCGCCGTCGGCCGCAACGGCGCGAAAGTCCGAAACGCCCTGGGGAGGCGGTTTGATTTCGACCGCCAGGCAGGCCTGCTCGAGGTTATCCCGCTGAGTCTGCGTCCAGCCCAGATTGACGGCCGCCTGGGTGACGGCGAAGTAGAGGTCGCCGTAGTCCGAAGCCGGTGTGAGAAGGCCGGTCTGACATTCGTAAAACAGTTCCGCCGTCATGGCGACGTCCATGCCCGTGACGGTGTAGCCGTTGAACGTATCGCCGTCGGTCAGCAGGTAGCACAACTTGTTGCCCACGCCGCTGTTGATGTGGACTCCGCCGTTGTCGTCGGAACCGGTGTAGAAGTTGGGACTGCCCATGCGGTCGGGATCGCCGAAGGCGGGCGGGTCGGCCATGTCGCGGATGGCCCCGATGGGCAGATCCTCTCCCATCAGCCATCGCACCTCGTCTCCGTCGCTGCCGGCTGCGTTGGATTGGTCGATCCACTCGCCCCACATGTCCGACAGGGATTCGTTGATCGCCCCGGACTGATCGGAGTAGATCAGGTTTGATTCGTTTTCGGTTACGCCGTGCGTCAGTTCGTGCCCGACCACGTCGTCCACGGCGTAGTCCTGGCCGAAGTACATCCGCGAGCCGTCCCAGAATGCGTTTGGGAAGGGGCAGGGGTAGAGGATCAGGCAATAGCGGACAGTAGCGCTGAGTTCGGCGCCGGCATTGTCGAGACTGTCGCGTCCATGCACGTTGAAGTAGAAGTCGTAGGTGTCGCCGAAGTAGTCGTAGACCAGGTCGGCATCGGCGATGCCCGACGGAAGTTGACCCTCGGATCGCACGAGCGTACCGGGGTCGGCGAAGAAGCTGTTGTTAGCGTCGTAGATCGAGCGCTCCAGCGCGTCGTGAATCAGCGGGTAGCGAAAGGCGACCCGAGCGGTGCGAGCGTCGACCAGTACCATTTCCCTGACGGCGGGTGCTCCGACATTACTCACCTCGGTCTGCCAGACCAGTTGTGGCTCGCCGCTTCGGCCGAGGACTGACGGGGCGTACACCATCAGGACCGCCGGGGACGAGCGGAACGCGAGGCCCGGATTCTCCGTGGCCAGCAAGGCGATCGCTGCCTCCTGTGCATGGGCTGCCTCGATCGCCGGGCGCGTGGAAGGCGAGCCGCGCCCCAGCTTTCCCACATTGCGGAGGATATCGCTCAGCACACACTCCACGCCGCCCGAGTTGCCGACCTGCACCATGACCCGTGCGCCAAACACCGCGATGCCGTCGTAGGTCTGCTCGAAGTGCACGTTGGATCGGCGAGCGCCGGACTTGACGCGGACGGGTTTGAATTCTACGGCTGGACCGGCGGTAACCAGCAGATCACGCCACTGCTCCAGGAAGGTATGCGCACGCTGAGCGGGTCCGGCGCCCGGTGTTGACGGCGTAGAGAAGTAGGCGGAAGGCGGGGCGGCCAGGAAACGCAGGTGGTCGCTGGGTGTCGGCGCTACCCGAGGTGTTCCGTGGCGAGGCGCACCCCGCAGGGAGCGCATCAGGTTCGTCGTATCCTGCGCGTACGTTGAAGCCGCAAGCCAGGCGACGAGCATCAATGAAGCGCACAGCAACCGACCGCCGATTGCCATACCGCCGCGGGTTGCCCGACCGGATACGATGAACCTAACCATGTTCACATTCCTCCCGCAACCGACGGTGCCCGTTGTGATGCGTGCATGGTGAATGCGCGCACATAACTCTGTCCGCCCGACAGGTCATTGTAGGCCAGGCGTCTGCGCGCGTATGGAGGTTTTGTGGCCAATCGCATGATTTGCGGCGTTGATCGAACGGTTGGCCGGAGAGACAGTCCACACATTGTCCCATAATCATTGAACTTGTGCATGTGCGATGTGGTCTTGCCGTGTTGGGCAGGGATAGAGTTTGGGTGAATGCCCGGCTGCCTTCCAATTCTGTACAGGCGCTAAGCCTCCGGTTTTGCGGACCGGCCAACAGCGCGGAGCACAGTCGAACTGTGCATGGTGGCGACTACGAGACGCGCTCTGACGATGGACCGTGTAATCGAAGTGGGCGGCAAACCATCGGGTTGGAGGAACCGACAACGCGGTCAGCCGTGGCAAGATATTCGTGGTTCGAACGGGGCGGGCCGGGCTGGCATGGTCGTTGGCTGTCTGTGCCGTGGCGGGCAGCGCAAAAAAAGAGGCCCCATTGGGGGCCCCGATTTACCATGAGCAGAAACGAGCGGTTTACGCTTGGGCCGGCCACATGAGCCAAGCCGTTCTCACGGTCGAGGACGGACAGACGCCGGCACCTGCCCGTCGCTGGTTTTGAAACGTTCTGCGAACAGTCCTGGGACGGTTACCACCGTCGCCCGCGGCCGCCGCCGCCGCCGCCACCGCCTCGCGGACCGCCGCCGCCGCCGCCACGGCTGGTCTTGGGCCGGGCTTCGTTGACGGTTAGGGTCCGACCGGCCATCTCCTTGCCGTTAAGGGCTTCGATGGCTGCCTTGGCCCCCGCGTCATCGGACATCTCGACGAACCCGAATCCGCGGAGGCGCCCGGTTTCACGGTCTGTGATGAGGTTGACACTGTCCACATCGCCAAACTCGGCGAATAGCTGCCGCACCTCCTCTTCGGTTGCCTCATAAGAAAGGTTTCCCACATAGATATTGGCCATCGGGACGCTCTCCTGCGAAATTGACTGATTCCAAGGCTAACGGAGGTGTGGCGACATCGCCATCACAGTGGACCCCAGCGAAAACCATCGGACAGTCGAACGTGGGGAAGATAGTCTGGGAGAGGCCCGCTGTCAAGCACCAATCGTGGCGGGCGACCGAGGCGGGGCAAAGCCCGGGCATCCTCAGGAGCCGGCTGCCCACAGGGCAAAAACGGCACAAGATAAGACATCTGCATCACATGCTGTCAGCGAACTGCGGCGCGGCTTGAGGCAACGGGGATGCGAGGCGGGGTGATTCGTCTGTAGACCCGCATCGCTGGGCCCACTTCGCGAAGCGTTGCCACCCGGGCCAACGGCCAGTGCCCAGTTGCTGCCCTGCCCACGGCAGGGGCGTGGGACAACCCCGCGCAAATACATGCTGTGAGCCGTGTTGCGCGAGCGTCAGTTCAACGGGCCGGCCGGTCGTCGCGACCGTGACGCGCCCATCGCCCAGGTTGAGCACTTGGCCGGGCCTTGCGCTGACAGCTGCTGCATGCCGAGCCAGCCGCGCACCGGCGACCTCGATTCGGCGCTCGCGCCACATCACGGCGCAGCATCCCAATCGGATCACGCGAAGAATAAGCCAGGGCGGGACGCTGAAGTCGACGACTGTACGCCCGCGCGGACCGAAGCACCTTTCCCAACTGAAGTCAAAGGCCTCGTCATGCTTTTGCGGATGCCTAGGCACGCAGCCGCAACGGAACCCCCGGATGATGCGCCGGTACATGGGGCGCAGCAGACGAGCAGCCTTCGTGCAGATTTGCTCCTCGGTATCGGTCGAGAGAATCGGGATCTCACGTTGGAGGATGATGTCACCTGTGTCGACGCCCTCGTCGATGAAGTGAACGGTCACACCCGTATGGGAGAGCCCGGCCACCAGCGCGCCAGGGATCGGGTCGGTCCCGCGCAGGTGTGGCAAGAGGGAAATGTGCGTATTGACGCAACCGAGAGGCGGCGCCTCGAAGACCTCGGGGCGCAGGATGCGCCAGCGCGATACGACGACGAGGTCGACACGGCGCCGGCGGAGTAGCTCTATGAACTTCGGGCTGTGCGCGTCCTCGATCTGAAAGACCTTGCCGGCGATATTAGCGGGCCATCGTGTGCGCAGGGCGATGTGCATGCGCATCCGCCAGGTACGAAGGCGATCGGTCGGTTGGGTGCTCGGCTCGACGACGGCGGCAAGCGTCCCACCGCCGTCCAGAATGCCGCGCACAATCGGCAACTGGAAGCAGCTTGGATGGGCCAGCAGCAACACCCGAACGTTGCGAACTTCGTTGCCGAGCGAAGATGTAGCTGAACGCCTCACGACGGGCCTCTTATTCGATGCGCCTGGACCGAACAGTGGGGCTACACCATTGTCTCTTCGGCTGGATAGGGCAATTCCTGCAGAAATGACGGTCCGGGCCGCGACCTGCGCCGCCCGTAATGGGTCGCTCGCAGTTACGGCCGGTGGCGTCTCAGCGTCGACGGCCTATCCGAGCCAGCAACAACATGCCGATCGCCAGACCCAGCGGCGTGGCCGGGCCGGCAGCCCCACAGCAGGCCGGTTCGCATACGTCACCGACGCCGTCGCCATCGGCATCGGCCTGGTCGGCATTGGCGATATCGGGGCAGTTGTCACAGGCGTCACCCACACCGTCCGAGTCGGCATCGGCCTGGTCGGTGTTGGTGTCGTCGGGGCAGTTATCGCAGACGTCGCCCACCCCGTCGCCGTCGCCGTCGTCCTGGTCGGCGTTGGCGACGTTCGGGCAATTGTCTTCAGGATCTACGATACCGTCGTCGTCGGTGTCGGGGGTCATGAGAAAGCCGCGCGAGTTGCCGCCGATTGTGCCCACCCCGACGATCTGGCCAACCTCATTGATGTCCTCAGCCTCTTTCAGCTCCCAGGTGGAGCCGGGGGGCAGCAGATCGTTGAGGTCGGTCATCGTACCGTTCTCATATAAGAAGGCATGATGCGTACCGCCGGAGATCTCGGACCAGCCGACAATCTGCCCCGCGTTGTTGATGGCTCGAGCGCGGCCGAAGAAGCCCCCGCTCAGCAGACCCAGGTCCTGACCACCGCCGCTGGCCGGCCAGAGTATGGGATGCTGGTCTCCGCTGACGGTCGCGTAGCCCACTGCGTCCCCATCGTCGTTAATATCCAGGGCTACGTGATCGCCGCCGAGGCCACCAAGATCGGTCTTGGTGCCGTCGCTGTAGACGAAGGCGAAAACGTCGCCGGAGGCGTTTTCCCACGAGCCGACGATCTGCCCGGAGTTGTTGATCGCGTACGCCCAACTGTAGACGCCACCGATATCGGGGTGGATCTCCGTCGCGGCGCCGTCGCTGTACACGAAGGCCTTGCCACTCGTTGTAAAGCCCACAACGTCCCCGTGCTCGTTGAGGTCTCTGACCTCAGCATAGGTAAGAAGGCTGCTGATATCGATTTTCACGCCGTTATCGTCGAGGAATGCCCTGTAGATAAGGTCCCAGGAGTGGCCGGCGATCTGTCCTGCGTTGTTGATGGCGAACGCTTTGCCTTCGTCGTCCCCACTGAGCACCCCGACATCGAAGACGAGGCTATTCTCCCACAGTGCCGGTCGGTCGTCGCCACCCGAGTTGTGGGCCATGCCAACGACCTGGCCGTCGTCATTGATGCCGTGGGCTCCGCTGTAGGTGCCGCCGAGAGTGCCGAGTTCGGTGACGATGTAGCTCTGAGCCATGGCCGGCGGCGACGTGGTCAACACGAGAGACGCCGACGCAGTCAGCACTACAATACTCGCAGCAGTTTTGAGCGTGCACATGAGAAACCTCCCCGGGAACTGGCCCGAATCCTGCGGGATTTTACTGTCAAGCCGCATACGGGTACAAGGCAATTCCAGTTGCTGGATGCCACCCTCGGAAAACGGGATACAATAGTGGTGATGCACGCGGCTGACGGACAGGTTGACAGAACGGAGTCTGCATTATGTGGGGGCAGGCTGATCGTGCTGCTGATCGTAGGGCTGGCGGCGACTGGATGCTTTAACGACCCGGTGAGCGAATTGGCGGTGTGGAGCGAGTTCCTGCCGCCGCAGGAGGTGAGCGGACAACTGCCCGCGCTGGCCCGGTTCGAGGCCGATCTGTATCTGGCCGTCCAGCCGGATGATCTGGGCGAAGACCTGCTGGCCTTACTCCGTGAGGCCAAGACACAAAACGTAGGCGTTCGGCTGTGGCCTCAGTTGCCGGACTTGGGCGTCTGGATCAACGAGACCAATGCGGTGGAGTTCGGCGTCTACGTCTTTGAATTGCTGGAGTGGATGGCGGCCAACGACGTATCGGTTGACTGGATCATCTTCGATCTCGAGCCGTCGTTCGAGTATGCCGAGCAGCTCCGCGGCACGCTCAGCGAAGAAGGTCTGGCAGGCGTTCTGGATTTGCTTGCGGCCCATCGGGTGCCGGAAGACTTCGAGGCCGCTCGGCGCACCATCGCCGAGATTGTGGAGCAGTTGCACAGTGTGGACGTGCGGGCCATGGCGGTAACGCTGCCGTGGACGATCGACGATCTGGCCGACAGCGACGCGGACTTGCAGGACATCTTCGACACACCGCTGGTGGGTATCGGATGGGACAAGATCAGCGTGATGGCATATCGGCCATGGTTCTCGGACTTTGTGGGCGCATCGTTGTCGCCGGGGTTTGTGGGCAGCTACGCCGAGTCGATCGCGGCGCTATTTGGCGATCGTGCGCAGGTGGCGATCGGCAACATTTCCTCGCCTGGCCTTCTGTTACCGCAGGGCTATTCGGATCCGTTCGACGTGACGCGCGACGTTGCGGCCGCGCGATCGGCGGGCGTTGCCGACGTCAGTCTCTACTCGCTTGACGGTATGGTGCTGGCGGGTGGGGCCGAGCGGTGGTTGGCGGCCGCGTCGGGTCCGACGCTGGCGCTGAACCAGGCCGACCTGCCGACGGTGCTGATGCGGCAGGTCTTTGGCCTTTTGGACCGGGCTCTGTCTTTGGCCGAATGACTTCGGCCGGATGGCGACTTGCGCTTACCTGACAAGGATCGGCGCGGTGGGGTTGATCCCGAACACGCTCCTGACCAGGTGTTCGTCCACGTGAATCACGGCGTCACCGTCGATGTCCAGATGTCGTGCCAGGATCATCCCGTAGTAGTCGCCGGTGCCCTCGAGAATCACCAGCGAGTCCGGCGCCATGAGGCCGCCGTAGAAGCTCGCGTTTCCTGTCAGATTGACCAGATGGCCGTCCGAGTAGATGACGAGATTCGGTGGATGCTGTGTGGTGTTGATGATGCCGCCACCCGTGAACAGCCCGGGACCGACCAGGTACATCTCTGTCGGGCCAGTGACCGTAACCTTGGCCTGCCCGTCGATCGTAACGGACGTGAAGAAATAGGTTCCGCCCGCCAGCGTCAGGCTGTCGTTACCGGTTACGTAGAGGTTCCACGGGTTCCCGGCGAACGGATCGTTGCCCTTGGTCGTCAGGCCGATGTTGGCGTTATCGTTGTTGTAGGCGGCGGCCTCAAAGTCGGGCGCCTCTACCGGCGCGAGGGCATCGTGTGGGCCGATAATCCCCGATACGGTGTACGACGTGCCGGCCGGTATGAAATTGTACCCCCGGCCGTGCATCGCGTCGCCACGGATCTCGATACCGCCGTTGCTGATAATGTCTCTGCAACTGCACACGTCGCCGTTCTGGTAGATGTTTCCTACGCCGTAGAGGCCTTCCGTCGAGTCATAGCTGTCTGTCACGATGTCGCCGTCGACGGTGACCAGTTCCAGTCCCCAAAGGCCCGCACAGAACCCCGCCCCCAGCAGCGCGACCGCGTCTTTGGCCACATTGGCTTTGTTGATTCCCATTACGCGGGCGAAGAACAGGTCGATGTCGGCGCGGTGGCCGCTGACCTCGACGGCATTGGGTATGTAGCTGCCACTTGAGCCCGGGGTGAACAGGCGGGCGCGGTTATCCCAGTTGCCTAGGACGATGCCGAGCTCTTCCGGCATGACGGGGTTACCGGCCACCAGGTTCAGACCACCGAAAGTGGTAGCGCGGTGGTAGACCACCCCCTGGCTCTTCGGCAGGCCGGACGCACCCGCCAGGGCCGAGGAATCGACCGCGTTGCGCAACTCGGTAGCGGCGGCGTGGATGTAGCCCATGTCCACCGTCAGCGCCACAAAGCTCAGCAGCACGGTGATGAAGACCACCAGCGCCGGTACGATCGCGGCGCGACGTCGCGGTCCCATAATATTCGCTTCTCGTATAACCATGCGCGCACCTACCTTGGAGGCTGAATCGGTGTCCACCGTTTAGATATCCAATACAGATTCTTCGAACGCAAGCCGCTGAGGATATTTCGTCCCCACGCAAAGGTGACATAAGGTTGCAGTCGGCTGCATTCTGCGGGCACAGAGAAGTGCTGGCCGGTACGGGTCGCCCAAGGCGGGGGAAGATGCCTCACGGCTTGGCCTGCGTGCGGTGACCTAAGTGCCTCTCGACCGCCCTGCAATCGACTGCCGTCACCGGGGGGGGTTGTCTGGCGTCGCTGCACAACCTGCATACATCGAGCGCACACCGGCCACGGCTGATCGGCCCATACTCCGGCGCCCATCGGAAGGGCGAGACCGTAGATATGGATGTATGTCACGGGACTCGCCGCCCGGGCAAGTAGCTGGCAGGGCGCCCGGGGAAGCAGCATAGCCTGGAGCGGCTCGACGGCCCATCGCCATCCCCCCGCCGCCGGCGTGCATCGCCGGCCGAGCGTTGTGAGGAGTTTGATTTGCCTTTCTCCCTTTCTGATGTACACTTCTAATGGCAGTAGGTCTCATCTGGCAACGACTTCTCGTCGTGCCTGCTAAAACGTGATGTCGAGTGAACATCGACGGTGCGCCGAAGAACTCGGGCGCAAGCAGGTACGCGATGTATCTTTGCGGATGCGGTGCCGCTCGTGTCGGGCGGCACCGCCTTTTTTGTGGCAAGTCCTGCGTTCGGGGGGCAAGGCAAACGCGGCGTCGTGCGTTCCTGTCCTATGTGGCTTCGCACGGCCGGGGCCCACCGCAAATCCCGAGCACTGCTTGTTCGTCCAATCCTGTCCGTCACCGTCTGCCGCAAAAGCCGTCCAGACCGGCGGATCGGTCTCGCACGTCGGCGGCACGACGGACAGGCTCAACCGCGCCTACGTGGTGGGGGCGTCGCGAATCTCTGGCATGGCGGCGAACGGCGCTATACCATCGCGTCGGTACCGGGACGGCCGGTGCGTCGGCCGCCGCCGGGATGACGGCGTTTGCGGACGCATGTCGGGTGTCGGACACCACCAGGAGAAGGTAGCCATGAGATCTCACAGACACTGCATCGTGGGGGCGGTTCTGTTCGTGCTGATACCGGGCCTGTCGGCGGCGCGCGGGGACCAGAAGAAGCCGCAGCGCGTCAGCTTCAAGACGGCCGACGGCGTGACGATCGTGGGCGACTACTACGCGCCGGTACCGCAGGCGGGCCAGAAGGCGCCAATCGCCATCCTGCTGCACATGTACCCGGCCGACCGTTCGAGTTGGCACGATTTCGCCACGAATCTGTCGAGCGTGGGCTTTGCCGTGCTGGCGATCGACATGCGAGGGAAAGGTGGGAGCGTCGAGCCTGCCGACATGCGTCTGGCCGACCGCTACCAGAAACGCGACCCGAAGCTGTTCCGGTCAATGCACGAGGACGTGGCGGCGGCGTATCTGTGGCTTACGAAGCAGCTGGACGTGGACCCGGCGCGTTTTGCGTTGGTCGGCGCCAGCGTGGGCTGTAGCGTGGCGCTTGACTATGCGCGGCAAGACCCGTCGGTCGACGTGGTGGTTTGCCTCTCGCCGGGCACCCGCTACATGGGGATCAACTCGCTGGCTCACATCCGGAAGTATGGCGATCGGCCTCTGCTGTTGGCCGCCAGCGAGAAGGAGCGCGACGCACCCGAGGCGCTGGCCAAGTCGGTCCCCAAGGCCGTCGTGAAAATCTACCCGATGGGCGGGCGGGATGCGTTCGGCATGCACGGCACGAACCTGCTGGCGCACGCGCCGGACCTGGCCAAGCTGGCGACCGATACGATTCGCGAGGGCGTGGGCAATCCGGCCGTCGCGCCCGTGGTAGCCAGTCTCAACAGCAAGGTGTACCACACGCTCGACAGTCCGAATGCGCAGCGGATCCAACCGAAGGACCTTCGCTACTTTAGTTCGGCCGAGGAGGCCGACACCCGCGGCCTGCGGGCGGTCCACAAGCCATGAGTCGGCGGGCCGGATCGATAGACCCCATGGCGCCGCGCGTGCCGAACTCGCATCGCGGTGTCATCCCAGTAACACGTCAGTGGACACGAACCCTACATGCGTGGAGGAATGCATAGAATGAGCGATGTTGTTGTGTCGCCGGCACCCGATTTGTTTGTCGTTCCTGATTTCGATCGCGGCAGGATCGCGGTGAGCTTCACGCCTCCCGCCGGCTGTGCGGCTGTTACATGGCGCGTATGGAAGGCCAACAGCCAGATCGCCGACGGCAAGGTGGAGCCCGGCTCGGATGCATCCATCACGCGGTTCGAGGCCGACATGGGCGACTTCGTGCCCTGGACGGTCGGCGAACCCTTCCTCTATGTCTTGGAGTTGTCACTCGATTCGGGCGGTCGCGAGGTGACAGTCCGTCAGCGGTTCGGCATGCGGAAGATCCACGTCGAGGGCAACCAGATTTTCTTCAACAATCACCCGTTCTACGTTCGCGGGCACATCCGAGGTCGTGAGGCCCACGATCACCCGAATCTGATGGGCGTGTCGGAGCGCGACTATTACGTGAAGAATATCGAGGCCGCCAAACGGTACGGCTTCAATCTGATCCGCTTTCACTCGCGCGTGCCGCCCGAGGCCTACTTCGACGCAGCCGACGAGTTGGGCATGCTCACACACATCGAGATGCGCAAGTACTACGGCAAGTACCAGAGCGAGCGAGAGTTGATGGATCATCAACCCCACCTCGTAAGCGAAGCCGATTGGGTGGAAATGGTCCTGCGGGTGAGGAACCACCCGTCGCTTCTTGCGTACTGTCTGGGCAATGAGATCGACGATCCGGGCAGGAATCCCGAGGTGCAGCACCTGGCCAGGGTGACCAAGAAGCTCGATTCGACGAGGCTTTTTATCGATACCTGCGCGCGGGGCCAGTACGACCGGGCCAACGTGGACTTCGACGTGCAGCACATGGGCTACTTCGCGCCGTTCGCTCGGCACGATGATATGTTCGACACGACCGGCAACTGGCGCATCTTCGGCTCGGTCGACGATCGAGCGATGGTCGAGCAGGCCGAGGGCGGCGGGCCAGCAGACCGGACGTGCCGCGAGCTGCATGTGGATCGCCCGGTCATCGCACACGAGATCTGCCACTACACCGCTCTTCGCGATCTGGACGCGCTGGGCGCCAAGTTCGACCGGTACGGCGCGGACCGGCCCTGGTGGATTGGCGAACTGAAAAAGCTCGTCCAACAGAAGGGCCTGGAGCGAGACTACGCGAAGATGCTGGCGGCGTCGGAGTGGTATCAGTACATCTGGCGGAAGCAGTGCATCGAGCGCGTGCGGCGCAGCCCGATCCTGTGCGGCTTCCATTTTCTGCAACTGGCCGACACCGAGCGGTACGAAAATTCCAACGGGCTGCTGGATTGCTTCGACGATCCGAAGGGCTGCGCGCCCGAGCAGTTCCTGCCGTTCAACACCGACACGGTGCTGATCGCCGACTTGCCGGTCCGCAGCTTCTTCGAGGGCACGTCGCTGGAGATTCCAATCTGGCTGTCGCATTACTCGGGGACTCTTGGCGGCCAGGCATCGCTGAAATGGAAACTGGTCAGTCGCGACGGCCGGACTATCCGGCTGCGCGGCAGGATGGACGGCTTCGACCTGAATCGAAGGGGGCTGCGCAGGCTCTGCACCATGCAGCTTACGCTGCCGAAGGTGGCGACGGCGCAGGCGCTGCGTTTCTCGTGCAGCCTCGTGCCGGCCGGTGCCGACGCGGCGGAATCAGTGGCCGCCAACGAGTGGAACCTGTGGCTTTTCCCCAACCGCCCCGAGACCCTGCCGGACGACAAGGTGACGGTGAACCTGGCGGACGTCGACCTGGCACGAAGGTACCGGCAGTTGCGGCTTGAAGACGGCCCGCCGGATGTCGGCAGACTATATATCACCGATCGGTTCGGACCCGAACTGCTAACGCATCTGGGCGCCGGGGGCGACGCGATGGTGCTCTATCGCATCGCCGAGAACCGCGACCGGCAGGCCGGGCGCGAGTCGTACTACCTGCCGTCGACGCAGGATCGTTTCAAGAACGTTATCTGGGACCGGGGGCACAACCAGGGCGGGTTCATGCGGCCCAGCGAGGCGCTGGCGGGCTTCCCACACGGCGACTACATCGATTTCCAGTTTTGCAGCCTGATCGACGACTGTGACAAGATCGACCTGGACGACTTCCCTGTGTCGGTCGAGCCGATCATTCAGGGAGTGGACAAGGCCTCGCGCGACCGCTTCGACGTGTTCACGTTCAAGCTTCGCGAGCTTCAGCCGGACTGGACGCTCCGCAGATTCGCCTACCTTTTTGAACTGCGTGTGGGCAAGGGCCGCCTTCTCGTCTGCGGGCTCAACTTCCGTGGTCTGGCCGGCGACGTTCCCGAGGTGTGCGGACTGTTCGAGTCGCTGTATCGGTACGTCCGCAGCGACGCGTTCCAGCCGGTCACTTCGATCCCGCCGGATGAGTTGGCAGCGTACCTGCAAGCCAAGGGCTCGGCGCCACGGATTAGCGAACGGATGATGACGCAGTTCTGGCAACTGGACGACGCCCCGCTCGAATCAGACAAGTTCTGGAAAGAGGCAGAGGCCCACATCCGTCGAGGGTGAGCCCCGACGCCCCGATCGCGACGTATGCGAGCACGTCGATGCCGATGGGCCGACGGGTAGTCGCGTCCGATACGTCTTGCTGGCGGGACGGATGCCCAAATGGTAGACTTGCGGCGGTTCGGGCGCGGGCCTGCGAGGCCGCAGGACGGACTTGCCGGCCGGAGTGTTGACCCGACCCGCCGCGCCGCCAACAATTGTGTGCATCGACACGTACGTATCCAACAGGCGAAACGCTCTATGCCAAAACGCAATGTAGCCTGGGTTCTGGTCATCCTGGTCATCGGGCTTCTGACCTGGCAGCTCCCGCAGACCGTCGCGCGACGCGACGCGGTGTACCAGGCGTTCAGCACGCTGGTCGACATCCGTGCGCAGATTCATCGCCGCTACGTGGAGGAGGTCGACGACGAGGAGCTTGTGCGCGGGGCCATCGACGGAATGCTTCGGCGCCTCGATCCGTTCAGCACCTACATCCCACCGGATGAGTACGGTGACTTTCAGGAACGCACCAATGGTGAGTTGCATGGCGTCGGCGTCGAAATCCATATGATGAACGGTGAGCTGACGGTCACCTCGCCTATCGACGAGACGCCGGCGTTCTACGCGGGGGTCATGCCCGGCGATGTGATCACGGAGATCAACGGCGAGAGCGCTGAAAAGCTCAGCATCTCCGAAGCCGCCAAACGAATCAAAGGACAGCCGGGCACAAAGGTCACCCTTACGCTTCGTCGTGCGGCCAACAACAAAAAGGAGCAGGTGACGATCACACGCCAGGCCATCAATCTGCCCGCCGTGAAAGGCTGGTCGCGCAAGGTCGACGGTAGTTGGGACTACATGATCGATCGCGAACAGCGAATCGGCTACGTCCGCTTGGCCAGTTTCGTACCCAACACGCTCAGACAGCTTGACGAAGCCGTGGAGCAACTACAGGCCGAGTCGATGCAGGCCCTGATCCTCGATCTGCGGTTCAATCCGGGCGGGCTGTTGAGCAGCGCCGTCGATGTCGGCGACCGCTTCCTGAGCGAAGGCGTCATCGTCGAGACGCGCGGGCGATGGCAGCGCAGCGAGAAGCACGTCGCCAAGGCTGAAGGCACATATCCGGACTTCCCGATGGTCGTATTGGTGAATCGTGTCACCGCCAGTGCGGCCGAGATCGTGGCCGGGGCCCTCGGCGATCACCAGCGCGCCCTCGTCATCGGCGAGAGGACGCTTGGCAAAGGAAGCGTGCAGAACGTCATCGAGTTGGAGGACCACGAGTCGGCCGTCAAGCTGACAACCGCCTACTACTATCTGCCCAACGGCGAATTGATCCATCGTACGCAGGCCGCCGAAAAGTCGGGCAAGTGGGGCGTCGAGCCGTTGGTCGAAATCCGCCTCACGGACGAGGAGACCATGGAGATCCTCGATAGCCGGCGCGAGAGCAGCGTCCTGCGAACCGGCGGGAATGCAAGCTCGCCGGCCTTGTCAGACGACACGGCGGCCGACCGGCCCAGCCCGGTCATCGACCGACACCTTCGACAGGGGCTGATCCAGTTGCGCGTCAGGCTCCAGCAGCAAGCCCCCGCCGCCTAACCTGGTGTCGACTCGCAACGTCACCGCATCCGAACCCGGCTATGACTACCGTCCTGGGTATCGAAACATCTTGCGATGAAACGGCTGCCGCCGTCGTATGCGACGGGCGGAGGGTGCTCGGCAGCGTGGTGGCTTCGCAGTTCGAGCTGCACGCCAAGTACGGCGGGGTCGTGCCGGAGATCGCGTCGCGAGCCCACATCGAGCGGATCGACGGCATCGTGGCTGAAGCGATGGGGCAGGCGGGCGTCGGGCGCGATCAGATCGACCTGGTGGCGGTCAGCAACACGCCGGGGCTGGTGGGCTCGCTGCTGATTGGGGTGACGGCCGCCAAGACGCTCGCGTGGGCGTGGTCGAAGCCGTTGGTGGCCGTCAGCCACGTCGAGGCCCATGCCACCTCGGCAGCCATCGATCTGGCCGCGCCGCCCTGGCCGGCGATTGCGCTGGTGGTCAGCGGCGGGCATACGAGCCTGTTCTACGTCCGCGACTACGACGCCATCGAAACGCTGGGCGTTACGACCGACGATGCAGCCGGCGAGGCCTTCGATAAGGTCGCGTCGATCCTCGATCTGGGCTATCCCGGCGGCCCGGCCGTCGACCGCACCGCCGACGCCGGCGATCCCCGCGCCGTCGACTTCCCGCGGACCATGCTTGCTCCTAACTCTTTGGACTTCTCGTTCAGCGGGATCAAGACCGCTGTGCTCTATCACGTGCACGGCCACGGTCAGACCAGCGGAGGGCTGGAGCGTCTTAGCAGGCAGGACGTGGCCGATATCGCCGCCAGCTTCCAGCAAGCCGTTGTCGACGTATTGGCCCGCAAGACGCTGCTGGCGGTCGAGAAGATGGGTGTTCAAACGGTCGTGGCCGGCGGCGGCGTGACCGCGAATCGTGCCCTGCGGCGGCGGCTCGAGCAGGACTGTCGCGAGGCGGGCGTGACCCTGCACCTGCCGCCGATGGGCTACTGCACCGACAACGCCGCGATGGTGGCCGCTCTGGGCTATCACTTGTTCCGGCGTGGCCGAATATCCGACCTGTCGATCTCGGCGATGGCCTAGCGACCGGCGGCCCGCGTTGCCTGTCAGGCCGGGTCGGCCTACACTATCGGCAGCCATGGATACCCAACGTCTGGCGGATTTGCTGACCCAGGTGCGCGACGGCAAGCTCGCGGTCGAGCAGGCGCTCGAGCGCCTGGGCACCATGCCGTTCGAAACGCTGGATTTTGCGACCGTGGATCATCATCGCGCCCTGCGGTGCGGGTTTGCCGAGGTGATCTTCTGCCCGGGCAAGACGCCCGACCAGATTCTGACCATCTTCGAGAAACTGGCGGCGACGGGCACCAACGTGATGGCCAGCCGCGCCGAGCCCGGCGTCTTCGATCGGGTCCAAGCGAAGTTCCCCGACGCCGAGTACAACGAGTTGGGTCGCACGATCACCTTGCGGCAGGTGCCCGCCAAGCTCAGCCCTGGCACGATCGGGATCGTCTCAGCCGGCACGAGCGATCTGCCGGTGGCCGAGGAGGCCCGTGTGACCGCTGAGATCATGGACCAGCGGACGCAGACGTTCTACGACGTCGGCATCGCCGGGCTTCACCGCCTGCTGGCGCGCAACCAGGAGTTGCGCGAAATGAACGTGCTGGTGGTGGTGGCCGGCATGGAGGGGGCGCTGCCGAGCGTGGTGGGCGGTCTGGTGCAGGTGCCCGTGTTGGCCGTGCCCACCAGCGTGGGATACGGCGCCAGCTTCGGGGGCCTGTCTGCACTGCTGACCATGCTGAATAGCTGCGTGGCCGGCGTGGCGGTCGTGAACATCGATAACGGCTTCGCCGCGGGATACCTGGCCGCCCGCATCAACAGTCTGGCCGAAAGTCGGCGCGAGTAGCAGCCCGACCGGCATCGTTTCAGTTTTGGCCATGAGCAAATCTCCTGTACACATTCGTCGACTGCCCAAACTCAGTCCCCGAGCGAGCGACGCGCACAAGGGCGATTTCGGTCGCGTGCTTGTGGTGGGCGGCAGCGTGGGCATGGTGGGGGCACCGGCGTTGGCGGCCAACGCGGCGCTTCGCGGCGGCAGCGGCTTGGTGAAGATCGCCTGTCCGAGTATCGCCCAGCAGGCCATCGCTACGCTCGCCCCCTGCGCGACGAGTTGGCCCGTTGCCTCCACAGCCGATGGTCTGATCGCAGGCAAGGCTCGCGCCGACCTGCTCGCCCTGGCCGATCAGCACGACGTGCTCGCGGTCGGTCCGGGCATGGGGCAATCGGCTGAGTTGCGGCGCATCATCGCCTCGCTGCTGAAACATCCGGACAAGCCGGTGGTGATCGACGCCGACGGGCTGAACAACCTCGCCGCGGTTCGATCGTGGTGGCGCACCTGTCGTGCCCTGCCCGTGCTCACCCCCCACCCGGGTGAGATGCAGCGTCTTCTGGACGGCGCCGGCCTGAAAACCGACGTCGCCCAGCGCGAGGCCGCCGCGACCGCCCTGGCCCGCAAGACCCGTGCAGTGGTGGTGCTTAAAGGCGCCGGCACGGTGGTCACCGACGCGGCGCGCATCTACGTCAACCGCACCGGCAATCCGGGCATGGCGACGGCCGGCAGCGGCGATGTGCTCACCGGGCTGGTAGCGGCCTTTCTGGCCCAAGGGTTGGAGCCATTTGAGGCAGCCGTCCTGGGTGTGTGGGCTCACGGCAAGGCCGGCGACCTGGCGGCCGCGGCGAAGGGGCAAATCGCACTCATCGCCACCGACCTGCTCGAGCACCTGCCGCAAGCCTTACGCAGCGTCACCCGCCGATAAACTCCTGCCCCTCAGCCTGCCGGTGTTTGACCGGGCCGATAAGCAGCGAACAATTCACTGTCACGTTTACTTTGACGATGACGTTGTCGGAGCCGCGTTCGGCCGGCCAAAAGATCCATGAGACTCAGACTACTGCTATTCGTTGCACCGATGGCTGCTGTGGCAGCAGGCTGCGCCTTGGACCCGCTGGGACTGCTCCTGTCGAACCAGCGGCTGGGACCGCTGATCGACTCCGGACCCGACTATCTGCTGTTTGACTACGAGCCGGGCGAGCTGCTGCGTGTCGTGCAGCCCGATCACACGCTGCTCGACAGCTACGTGCGCAGGCCTGGGGCGAAAGACCGTCACGCGGCCGTTCTGGCTCTGCACGGGGCAAGCCCGCAGTTCATTCAGACACCGACCGATCACGCAGCCTGGTTTGGTCTGGCGGCCAATCGATACCTGACCGATGCAGGATTCACCGTGGTGTCGCTGGACTATCCCGAGACGTCTTCGCCGCTGCTGACCGGCGATCTTGCGGCGGCGCTGTATATGGGCGAGTGGCTACAGCAGCACGGCCCGGAGATTCTCGGCACCCGCCGGCTGTACGTCTTGGGTGTGTCGCGCGGGGCGGTTCTTGCCCAGCACCTGAATCTGCAACTGTCGGTCGACGGCGTGGTGTCGCTGTCCGCCGTTACCGATTTTGAGGTCCTGGACCTCGAGGACTTCAGCGACGAGAACGTCCTTAATATGGTCCTGTTGGCCCGCGCCTACTATGGAGAGGTTGACGAAGCACCCGAGACCTGGCGGCAACTTTCAACCGTCAACCGGGTGGATGAGATGTTGGCCGGTATGCTGGTTGTACACGGCACAGCCGACGGCACGATACCGGTCGATCAGGCGCTGCGACTCGAACAAGCCGTCCGCCAGAGCGGGCGCAGCGACATCACCTTCCACTATGCGACCGGCGCCGGCCACTGGGCGTTCATGCTGCCCGAGGTACACCAGGTCGTCCAGAGCTATCTGACCGAACTCGACGAGGTAGAGTGACCGCGCACCCAGCTTCCGTCGCCGCACGTGATGTTACGAGCCTGACCTCACGTAAAACGCCAGCCCACCGAGGGCGAGCCCGCCCAGTGCCAGCGCCAGCGCGACGATTATCGTGATGAGCATGCGCTTGCCCTGCACGCGCAAGGCGTCGGACAGTTTCTCGTCTCGCTGCTCGGCCGCCACCTGAAGCAGTCGAAGCTGATCGGACTGCGTCTGTCCCTGCTGATTGAGTATGTGGACGGCTTTGCCCAGATCGCTGAGCGAATTGGCCACCTGTACGCGCGTCTCATTCGACAACCCGAGTTGCTCGTTCAGCGACTTGAGCGTGTCGGTCTGGCGCTGGACCGATTGCGGAAGCTCGCCCACGGCGTCGGCCAATTGCATCGTTCGCACATTGGTGGTCTCCAGTTGCGAGGCGATCGAGCCCATCAACTCAACGAGGCGACGCACGTGAGTCGGCGTGTCCTGCGACACGGCGCCGAGTTGCCGGACGGCGTCGACCAGTTGCTCGGTCCGCGCCTGCTGGATTTCCATGTGCCGCTGCACCGAGTCGAGCAAACCAGCCATCTTGTCGTAGCCGTCCTGCAACTGGTGCAGCGCCTGCTCGCGTCGCGACCAACGGGTGATCGGACCGGGCGGTTTCTCTGTGTCCGCCGACTCATCCTGGCCGGCTAGCAAACCCTCCTCGTCGACCGGCGGTAGGGACGCCGACTCCGACTGCTCGCCGCCGCGGAGCGACCCGGTCAAACGCGACCACCAGGTTTTCTTCGGGTCCGACATGGCCAATCCTCCCGCTTGCCTGACGTGAGCGTGGCCCACAACCGGCTGGCACTGGCTGCATTCTAGCGCTGAAGCGTCGAGTGAGTCAACGAGGCGCAACGCCCACCCCGCCTTGCCGCCGTTGCCACGCCCGCCTAGACTCAGCCCGATGGATCAACGTATCGACCAACGAGAACGTGCTGCCGTTGCCGACCTGCTGTCTCAGCTCGTGGCGATTCCGTCGGTCAATCGCGGGCTCGAACAGGCCCGCACCGATCAGCCCGAGAAGCGGATCGCTGCCTTCGTGGCCGATTACCTTGCCGATCTCGGGATGCACGTCGAGACGCAGCCAATCGGACCGGGTCGGCCCAACGTCATCGGTCATTGGCCCGACCAGCGCGGGCAGAAGCGTCTCATCCTCGAATCGCACATGGACACCGTGGGCGTCGAAGGCATGACCGTCGATCCGTTCGATCCGGTCCAGCGCGATGGGCGTCTGTATGGCCGCGGCGCCTGCGACACAAAGGGCTCGCTCGCGGCGTTTCTGGCGGCGCTGCGCGTCGCCCGTCGGCGAGGCATCGAACCGGCCGACCGTATCTCCTTTGTCGGTGCGGCAAGCGAGGAGACGGGTTGCCAGGGCGCACAGGCCCTCGTCGACGCGGGCTTTCGCTGTGACGGCGCGATCATCGGCGAGCCGACGAACTGCCACATCGTCAGCGCCCACAAGGGCAGTCTGTGGCTGAAGGCGGTGGTGCATGGCCGCAGCAGTCACGCATCGACCCCTCAGTTCGGGCGCAATGCGATTGTGGCGGGGGCGCGAATCGTCGACCTGATCGAGTCAAAACTCAAACCGCAGCTTCAGCAAGAGCAGCACGACTTACTCGACCGGGCGACGGTGTCGATCGACGTGATCCGCGGCGGCACGAAGGTCAACATCGTGCCGGATACGTGTGAGTTGGAGATCGATCTGCGCCTGTTGCCGGATCAGCAGCCCGCACAGATCGTCACCAGACTCAACGAGTTGATCGCCGACGCCCTGCCCGATTGGAGTGATGACATCGAGGTCCGCCAGGTCTGGGCAAGCCCACCCATGCTCACGCCCGCCGACGCGCCACTGGTGCGCAATCTGTTGGCCGTCGCCGCCGAGCGCACCGGCCAGCAGAAGTTACTCGGCATGCCGTACTTCGCCGACGCCGGGCCGTTTCGGCAGACGGGGGCCGACGCGATCCTGTTCGGCCCGGGTGACCCCAGCGGCGCCCATACGGCCGATGAGTCCGTCGAGCTCGAGCAACTCTACATGGCCACCGAAATCATCCTCGACCTTTTTGCTCGACACCAGAAACGCTCGTTACTAGTCTAATTGAGCCAAAGCGTCCGCTCACGCGTGACCATTCACATCGGAGGCCGATCATGCAACGCGCCACGACCGACGTGCTCTACTTTTCCACCGGTCCGCACAACAAGCCCACCATGACCGTCAAACCGGGCGAGCAGTTCGAGGTGCAGACCCAGATCAACCGCGGCCCGTGGATCGACGGCCATCCCGATGCCGACGCGCTCCGCAAGAAGCTCACCGGCGGCAACCCATCCAGCGGCTGCATCGCCGTCGACGGCGCCCAACCGGGCGACATGCTCACGGTCGAAATCCTCGACATCCAACTCGACGACTTCGGTTTTACCGCCTATGGCGGGCTGCCGGCAGCCATGCCGCAGTGGATGGGCACCGAAGGCTTCGGCCAGCAGTCGCGCGTCGTGCGGATCGAGAACGACACCATCCTCTGGGATGAAAATATCCGCCTGCCCGCCCGGCCTATGATCGGCTTTGTGGGAGTCTCACCGGCCAACGAGATGCATCACAACGGCCACAACGGCGACTGGGGAGGCAACTTCGACGTGCAGGAGATTACCACCGGCGCCAAGGTGCACCTGCGCGTACAGTGCCACAACGCGCTGCTGCACATCGGCGACATGCACGCGATCCAAGGCGACGGCGAAATCTGCGGGGCCGGCGGCATCGAGACCGGCGGTCTGGTCCGCGTCCGCACGGCGCTGACTCGCCCGGCACCGAAGGCCTTCTGGTGGCCTCGGATCGAAGACGCCTCGCACATCGCTGCCCTCGGCTTTGCCCGTCCGGCCGAGGACGCCTTCCGCATCGCCCTCGAGGCGATGGCCAAATGGCTCGAGGCCGACTACGACATGCCCGTCCCCGAGGCGCTGATGTACCTCGGTCAGGTGCTCGAGGCGCGGTGCACGCAGTTCGTCAACCCGACCTATAGCTATATCTGCAAGGTCCGCCGCGAGTTCCTGCCGCCGACAAAAACATAGCGCCGCGCCGACGATCCGACAGCGCGGTACCGACCGCGCACGTCCCGATGGTAAGACCGCGCTCCCCTTCGGGTCGCCGCTAAACAAATGCTGCGCAGCGTTCGCACGCTGCAAACGCAATATCGCTTGCGACAGCGCTTTGCGCATGCTCAGCGCAAGTCTGGTCCGCTGCAGGAGCGCACCAGCGCACGATCCAGTGATCTGCGCACGACCCAAGGGATCGGGTATGATTCCCATGTTTAGCGGCGACCCGAAGGGGAGCGCGTGACAGGAGCGTGATACCCAATCGTTTAGCGGCGTCCCGAAGGGGAGCGCGTGCGCGCAACATCGAACGATCTACCAACGACTCACGAGATCGGGTACGATCCCCGTGTTGAGTCCGATTCCCATGTTTAGCGGCGACCCGAAGGGGAGCGCGTGCGCACAACATCGAACAACCTACCAACGACTTACGAGACGGGACATGATTTCCACGTTGATGCCGATTCTCACGTTTAGCGGCGACCCGAAGGGGAGCGCGTGCGCGCACCGTCGAGCAACCTGCCAAA
>Ga0272441_10005563_pt1 | contig 21774 bp, 14 predicted proteins | sample SSMProp6N_FD_193582 | JGI IMG/M metagenome (GOLD analysis project Ga0272441, IMG submission 193582) | Marine sediment archaeal communities from Little Sippewissett salt marsh, Falmouth, MA, United States - SSM-Prop-6N | ecosystem: Environmental > Aquatic > Marine > Wetlands > Sediment ... | reverse complement strand
GACGCACACCGTGGAGTTCCACACGGCCGCGCTCGCGGTCGGCACGCACAACCGCAGCTTCACGGTCCAGGACAACGGGTCCGGCGCGGGCAACGGCCCGATCACCGTGAACCTCGAGATCACCGTGACGGCCGGCGCGAACGAGACGGTCGAGGTCCGCATCAACTCCTCGACACGCGACGTGGAGGAAAAAGTCGCGGGCGGCGCGATGTCCTACACGAGCACCGATCTCGAGATGATCAACGACCACGGGAACAACCAGCTTGTGGGCCTGCGGTTCGGGCCGCTCGCCGTGCCGCAGGGCGCGACGATCCAGGCCGCCTACGTCCAGTTCACGGCCGACGAATCGCACAGCGCGGCGACGAGCCTGACGATCGAAGGTGAGGATGCGGACAACTCGCTGACGTTCTGGAATTCGAACGTCTCCGGCCGCACGCGCACCAGCGCGAGCGCGAGTTGGAGCCCGGCGCCCTGGGTGGTCGGACAGGCGGGCACGGCGCAGCGCACGCCGGACCTCACGGCGATCGTGCAGGAGATCGTGAGCCGACCCGGCTGGTCGAGCGGCAACACGCTGGCCCTGATCGTTACGGGCAGCGGCACACGCTGCGCGGTGTCCTACAACAAGGCGCCCGCCCAGGCGCCGCTGTTGCATGTCGAGTATGGGGCTGCCGCGGCGTCTGCCGCCGCGGCCGCCGCCGACGACCCGCCGGTCTTCCCGGCAGCCGGCGACGCGGACGCGAACGGTTTGGACGACCTGTGGGAGCACCGCTTCTTCGTCGGCGGCACGGCCGACCCGGACGCGGACCCGGACGGCGACGGGCTGACGAACCTCGACGAGTTCATCGCGGGCACCGACCCGCTCGGCGCCGACGAGTTCATCGATCTCGAGATCGCGCTCGCCGGCGGCCAGCTCCAGGTGCTGTTGCCCGCGTTCGATACCGAGGGCGAAGCCTATGGCACCCAGAAACGCTACTACGCGCTCGAGATCTGCACGGATCTCGAGGCCGGCACCTGGCAGACCGTGCCCGGCTACGAGCGGGTCGAGGGCCAGAACGCTCGACTGACTTACACGCACAGCGCCGCTGACGGGCTGGCCCTGTTCCGGGCGCGTGTCTGGTTGGAGTGAAGGGCGCCGGGCAGCCGCTCGGTTGGCACCACGGTCTCGGCGGGCGTCGTCAGGCGCTACGGCTGGCGCGCGCCCTCAGGCTTCGGGCTCGCCGTCCATGAGCTGCCGCAAGAACTGACGATCCAGAACGTCTTTCTCCCGCTGCGTCTGTTTCAGGCGCCAGAGCAACTCGCGGCTGGCGAAGGGGATCACCACGTCCTTGATTTCGACACGCATGATCTGCTCACGCGCCTCGTCGTATTCGACGCCGCAGGCGGCCTTCATCAGATCGACGACGAACTCATCCGCGACACGCACCACGACATACCTGTCAAGGTCGTCGGCTGCCATTTCGCGTATCGCGGCGTCGGGCAACTGTTCCAGTGCCGCTCGGATCTTCTGTTGGTTCTCGGCAGAGGCGTCGACGAGCAAGTCGATGTCTTCGGTCGCGCGCACGAACCCGTGCTGGATCACGGCCATGCCGCCCACGACGATGTACTTGGCCCCCGCCTCGTTCAGATTGCGGCAGAGACCGAGCAGGTCGTCTAGGGTCGGCGGCCTGGCTTCTTCTGCCGAGCCATCATGCGGATCGACCACTCCTGTGCCTCCTCGAAAGTCTTGAACCGGTGCAAGCCGCGCGGCATGAAAGGCTTGTCGCCCCGCAGTTCGATCACGGTATGCAACAACGTGTCGGCAGCCCGCAGACCACCGCGTGCCGGGCGCCGGTGCCCGACCACCTTGACCCCTGCTGTATCGCTGTTCCTCAAGCGGCTCTCCCTCCGCAGACCCAACGATAGCACGCCGTGCACGTCAGATCAATCTGTGATGAGACTATTGGCCTGGCACCATGGGACTTTCGCCTCGGAGTCTGATCGTCGCGTCAACAATCCCGCCACTCGAGAGATCCACGGTGCCCCTCGCCCGGCCGCCCGGTTGCTGGACCTCAGGACCCGAAACGGCATAGTCCCTTGCCCAGAGCGGGAGATTCTTGACGATTGCCACGCCGTTCTCATCGGTCGTAGCCTGGAAAGGCTTCGTTCGGTGACGGTTGCGTTCGTCCCTGTCCTTCACGTACGCGGCATCGGATTCGAATCGAAAGCGTTCCTCGGAAGACATTGGCGCACCGAAAAAGACTCCTGATCCGCCACTTCGCCATTTCACGTTGGGCCAAAACGCTACCCGCGCGCCCATGACGCCCTGTCCGTTGCTGTCTACGACTCTCGCCCTGAACGTCGCGGTCGGCTCCATGGTCAGCGTGATGCGTGTTGCGGCGTCCTTGATCTCCCAGCGCTGTGGCACGTGTTGAATGTGGTTCGCGATCGGTGCCCTGCTGCTTGAGATCCATCCGTCACAGATGGCGATCACCTCCATTTCGCCCGGCGGCATGGGATCCAGCAGAAACGTGCCGTCCGGCGCGATAGTCGTCCAGCTCCACCATTCCACGGGCTCACCGCCCAGCTCGATTCCCACGTTCGAGTTGGCACCGACAACCCCGTTCCTGACGGGGCGCGGCACTGAATCATCAATGGCGCCCTCAACTCGGATGCCGGGCTTGAGTTCCAGATGGTATTCGTGCCTCGTACCTTTGCCTGCAACGAACATGACCGGATCGCTGAAATGGACCGGCCCCTTCTCCGGGAGATACGCAAGGAAGACCGTGTGGCGCCCTTCAGGGATCTGGCTGGTCATCTTTCTGCCGTTGCCGAGATTGCGCCATGCGTCCCTGCGAATGGTGTAGCGCTGGCCCGTCAAGGGGTGGACCTCTGCCACCACATTGTCTTTGGTGCCAAGGTAGCCCGAGACGGCGAGCCCCGCTCCTTTCCGGAGAACGAAAGGTGGCGCTGAACCGTCGGGTCGAAGCAAGGCCATGTATCCGTGCGGCCCGGAGACGGTTTTCCGGATCCGTGTCCATTCCTCGCTGAAGAACAGGACTCCCATGAAGCTTGCGTACCCCGGCCGATCCGCAATGACGGTCAATCCGCGCGTTGGCCCGTAGCCCTTGACTTCCCGTGGCCAGCGGACAGTCGCCTTGCCTTCGGCGTCGGTGACAACGTAGGCCGGCTCGCCGCGTGGCGAGGGATCCCAGGGCATGTTGCCGGTGGAATCGCCGACCGGGACAGCAAGCGAATGGAGCCGCAGCCTTGCACCGGACACGGGATCTCCCTCTTCATCCACTACTTCTATTGTCAATGGGACAAGGGGCAGGTCGGCAGGTTTCGGTTCCGCAATCGCTGCCGCGCCGGCGATGTCTGTTGCCGCAGCCGGTCGTTCCTGCTCTGGTTCCGGTTTGTCGGCCCCCCTGTAGACAACGGCAGCGCCGACAATAACCGCACTGGCAACTGCAACAGCGGCAACTTTGCCGGTACTCGTTGCCAGGAGTGTTGTCGTGGCTGCAGAGGATGCAGCTGCCGTCCCCTCTGCTATCCCTGCCATCCCGATTTTGGTCAGGGCAGAGAGCAGTGGCGCCGGCACAGCCGTCGCTGTGTGGGCCGTGAGCATGCTGGAGAGCGCCAGCACGGACGCGACAATGCCGGACTTTCTCAGACTCTTGCGAAGCTCGTCGATGCCGGCCTGAAGGCGTCGCGATACCGTTGACTGGTCGATGCCGAGATCGTTCCCGATCTCGGTTTGAGTCTTTCCCTGAAGGAAGTGGAGGATCAGCGGTATACGCAAGTCGTCGGGCAGCTCCTCAAGGGCCTCGTCGACATGCGGACCGACGGCATCCCAGGTTGACGGAGTGGCCTGCTTTGTGTCTGCCGCGGCCTCCACCTGACGACGTTTGCGCCTGACGGTTCCCCTCACGAAGTCCTTGGCACGACTCATTGCCACGGCGTGCAACCAGCCAGACAAGGAAGAAGTAATAGAACCAGCCTTCCGAGCAAGCTCCAAGAAACACTCTTGAGCAGCATCCTGTGCGTCGTGCTCATTCTGTGTGATCCGCACGCAAACACGATGCACCAGCCCGGCATAGCGACGTACCAGCTCTGAAAAGGCTTCTGCATCCTTGCTTTCAGCGTACAGCCTCAGGAGTGCCAAGTCGTCGGTCACAAGCATCCTTCTTTCCGGGGTCCGACCCGTCTCTGGCCATCTGCTTAGTAGACGCCGGCCAAACAGGGATTATGCACGGCAAGTCAGAGAGTTGAAGGAATATCAAGAAGGCGGGGGGATGCGCGCGCCCCCGGGCACATGCGCTCGAAGCCGACGAGAGGCCTTGACACCAGCTGCAATATTTCTTACCTTATAGTAAGATAACAGCAAAGAAGTAATTCAGGGTACAGGGGGAGGTCGGGATGGCGGCATCGACACTGACGAGCAAGGGCCAGGTGGTGGTTCCGAAATCGATTCGAACCAAGATGCATCTTCACGCCGGCGACCGCCTGGATTTCGTGCTGCGCGACGACGGCAGTGTGGTGATTCGGCCTGTCGTTTCCGACGTGCGTGAGCTGAGAGGCGCGTTGGCGAAGAAGGGAAGGAGGCCGGTTTCGATTGCCCGGATGAACGCGGCGATTCGCAGGCGGGCGGGAGGCCGGCAATGAAGGGTTTGGACACCAACGTCCTGGTCCGGTATCTGACGCAGGACGACGCGGCGCAGGCCCGGAAAGCGACACGTGAGATCGAGGGCGAGGACGCGAGTGAAAGCCTGTTCATCGCCGACGTGGTCATGTGTGAGCTCGTATGGGTGCTGGAGACCGCCTACGGGTACGGGCGGGCGGAGATTCTTCCGGTTCTGGAGCGGGTCCTGCGAACGCGTCAATTCGCATTCGAGGACAAAGACCTTTTGTGGCGGGCGGTCGATGACTACCGCTCGGTCAAAGGCGATTTCGCGGACCACCTCATTGGCCGGGTCGGCAAGCAGACCGGGTGTCGCGAAACCGTGACGTTTGACGCCGGCCTGAAAGGCAGCCCCCTTTTCCGTGTGCTGTAGTCGCTGCGAGTCGTTCGTGGTGATGCGGGGCATTAGGGACAGGCAGAATGTAGCGTGTGGCGCGCGCGGGATTCAGCCGTCCCTACGGGACGGCTGCTCGAGACGTCCCGGGCGACTGTGCCCCCGCCCAACCTGCCAGCTCACGGCGCAGGCAGGTGCGCACATGCTCGGTCAGGTCCGCGACGACATGCGAGCCGCCTGACCCCTGCGAGCCCTGCAACGGCAATTCGAACGCCAGGTCGGGCGCGGCCAGGCGGGCCTCGAGCGTGGCCCCGATCCGCTCGCGCAGGTCGGGATGCGCGGCACCGATCCTGAGCAACGCGCGCGCGGCATGCGTGAAGTCGCCAAACCGCGTATGCGACGCGTCAAGCACGGCGCCGAGCATGCCGACCGCCTCGCGGTCGGCGAACACACCCAGCAGGAACATGGCCGCGTGACTGCGCGGTTGCGCCTTTCTGCTGTCCGGGTGGGACGTGTCGGACACGGTCTCGCGCAGCACCGGCAGCGCGGCCGGATTGCGCAGCAGGCCCAGCGCGAATGCGGAGTGCCTGCGCAGATTCGCGTCGCCTTCTTCGGTCAACCAAGCGAGCAGCTTGTCCTGGATGCCGTTGCCGAGCCTGCGGCACGACCAGATCGCAACGCCGGGCGCGTCGGAGGCGAGCCCGTCCCGAATTTCGGCCGGCTCCGTCGGCCACGGCTCCCATGCCAGGGGTTCGGACGGCAGGCAGCCGGTCGCTTCGAGCTTCGCCTTGAGCGCGGGGTATGGCACATCGGCTGTTGCACAGCCGCGCTTTGCCGCGATGGCAGCGGCGACACCGGCAATCTCGCCAAGCTTCTGCATGTCCGGCTGCATGCGGAAGCTCTGCGCCGAATCGTGATCGAGCGAGATGCAGCGCCCGCTCACCAGCAGACCGTCGAGCCCTTTCGGCACGATGACTCCATGGGGGACCTGCGCAACAAGGGGCCGCAGGAGCAGGTCGCAGACCGTCGTCCACGCGCGGGCGAGGTCGCTCTCGAACGCCCAGTCCCTGGAATGGATGTCGTGGTGCGAGTACATCTGCATCACGACCCGTTCGCGCGGCACTTCGTTGAGGACGTCCTCGAACGTGATCGTCTCTTCGCATTCGATCAGCCGCCCCTCGCGCAGCCCAAGCAGCGGCGCCAGGCAAAGCAGCCGAGACGGCTCGTCCTCGTACCGGTCGCGCAGATGCAGCGTCTGACCGTGGCAAATCGCGCGGGACAAATCGGCGGGGTCGCACGGGTCGACATAGCCTGCATCGAAATTCGCGTGTCCGACCGAGCCGTCGGCCGCCAGTCGCGCGCGCGGCGCCGAGTAGGGCTGGGGCAGCCCGTCGAACGCGCGGCCGAGCCGGAACCCGCACCCGGCCATGGCACAGGCATGCGCGTCGCCGCTCGCGTCGACCAGCACGCGGCAACCGATATTCGTGATGCCGTCCGCCGTGATCGCCTGCAGACCCACAACCTTGCCGGCATCCCGAAACACGCCGCAGACCTTCGTGTGGTACAGCAGCTTGGCACCCGCGTCCGTGGCCATGTCCTCTAAAACGTATTTCTTGACCTCGGGATGGAACCAGCGTTGCGCCTTCTGCGTCCGCGGCCCATACTCCGGCGCGAATTCACGACACTTCGCATCGACCTCGTCCTGCAGCCCGCCGCGTGTGCCCCAGTAGTACCAGTTGATCGCGCCGCCGGTCCCGATCCCGCCCATGAACCCGAGCGCTTCCACACCGAGCACGTTCACGCCTTCGCGCGCCGCCGCGATCACAGCCAACGCGCCCGCGGTGCCGAGCCCGACCACCGCAACGTCGCAGGCCCGGTCGAATTCGCCGGTCCATTCCTCGCGTGCCATCCTGCCGTCTACAAGTGTGCATAGATCCATCGGTTGCCTCCGTCGTATTACTCCGGCAATTAAATGGTGGCATCCCATTCAAGTTGCGACCCTCAGTCGATCTCACCCCTAGTCGTCTCCCCCTAGTCGTCTCCCCTTAGTCGACCTCTAACCGGGTCAATCGACCATGATCGACTAAGGGTAAGATCGACTAAGGAGAGACGACTAAGGATCCCTGTTCGGTTGCCGCATTAATGAGCCGGAACTTCGTTTCTTACAGCCGCACCCGCATCGTAGGCCGCCAGCAGATTCTCGAACCGTGCCGACGGCAGCAGCGTCCAGCGCTCCGACGGCGACTCACGCCATGCCGGCCGCTCGATCAGACGCGCACCCACCGAGGCGAGATGCCAGTCCCGCAGAGCAGCCGGCCGGCTCAGCCAGAATCCGTGCAGCCGCCGGCGTGCCGCCGGCCAGTCGGCCTCCAGCGGGAGATCCAGAACCAGAAACGCCTCGCCGGGAAAACGGCCCCGATGCAGGGCACAAGCCGCCTCAGAACCCGATGCCGGAAATTCGTCCGGCGGATTCGGACAACTTAACGTCGCCCCGATCGCTTTGCGATCGAGGCCGGTCGGCTCGCCCACCAGCGACACGGCACGTGTGGTCGTGTCCAGTATGCGCGAGGCGCGAATCGTGCTGCGCCCGCCCGTGTCGAAGAGGGTCAGCTCAAAACCGGAGCCCTGTTCGCGGGTCGCCAGGATGTCCGTCCAGAAACGATAGGCCACCCGCGATTCCTTCAAACGCGCGAACAGCACCGCCGCCACCGCCGGCAGATGCAGCCGGTCCCCGTCCAGAATGTTGCGCGTCACCAGTTCATCCCGCAGACTCTCGGCTTCGGGCCCGAGCCCTGCGGGCGCCCCCCACCCCACACCGGGGTCCATCGCCTCGATGAACTCCCCGCCAACCGACGACGAGGATTCCACCAGCAACGTGCCGTCCGGATGCGACAACGCATAGCCCAGCCCCGCACACGTCGCTCCCACCACCACTGTCTCATACTCCATCCGCATCGATGTGTCCTCCCTGTCGAAACCTTGTCCCGCCAGAGGCGGGCAGGCAGTGAACCTCGTCGTAAACCTTGTCGAACGCCCCGGCATGGACGTCCGCCTGCCCCCGCACTCCCTCGTTCGCGCTATTCTGGCGTGTTCAGCGGACAGAACACAATGGACAGACCTGCCGGTTTTTTATATTCTTCTGCTGCATATGGCACTCAAAGGTAAACCAATAGCCGTATCGAAAGAGACGGGACCGGACCGGTTCCGGCACTTGCTCGCGGATATCGAGCAGACGCTGCAGGTGACGCTGACGATAAAGGACTTCCGCGGCGTGTTCCGTGCGCGGGACGGGACCGCGCTGTTTCCCGGGCGCGGCAGTCACACGCACGCATACTGCGAGCTGCAGCGCAAGACAGTTGCGGGCTGGAACCAGAACTGTTGGGACCACTGCCAGGCGTACGTGACGTCGCGCTGTGAGCGGGAGCGGGCGCCGTTCGTGACGTGCTGTTGGAAGGGCGCTCTGGAAGTGATAGTTCCCGTGGTTCGTGACGGCAGTCATGTCGGGACACTGTATGCCGGCGCGTTCCGAGATCCGGACGGGCGCGGCAAGCCGACCGACGACGGGTTCCCGAAGAAGGTCCGCGACGCGTACGCGGCGTTGCCTATTCTGCATACGCGCGAGGTGCCGCGGCTGGCCCGCATGCTGCAGGCGTTGGGACTGGGCTTCCTGAACCTGGTCGACCAGATTCACTTGGAACAGGAGACGGACCTGGACCGTCGCGCGATCATCCGTCGCTTCATCTACTACCATGCCCAGGAGCCGGTCCGGCTGCCCGATCTTGCATGCGCTCTGTGTCTGTCCCCCTCTCGAACGAGCCACGTGGTGCAGGAGCTTTTCGGTGTTTCGTTCCGCGAACTGCTGATCCGCGAGCGCATCGCGCGCGCGCGCGCGCTGCTGGTTTCTTCGCCCGACTCGGTTGGCCAGATCGCGCGGCGTGTGGGCGTACCGAACGAGTTCTACTTCAACCGCCTGTTCAAGAAGATGGTGGGCGTCGCACCAGGCCGGTTCCGCAGGGCGCGTGTCGCTCCGGTCCGCAGAGCGGAGTGAATGACCATGGCGTGCCGGCCGCCAGGGCGGTTCACGTCCCCTGCCGCCTTGCGCGGCAGGGACGCGAGATTCTCTCTGGCAACCGCTTGCGGGTGCCAGAGCCTTCCCTCACGGCTCCAGACAGACCCCATCCGCGAGCAGGGCCTCCCGCAGCTCTGCATAGGGCAGTTCACGGACTCCGCAGCCCCCGTGTGCGCACAGCGCGGCGGCGGTGCCGGCCGCCTGGCCTTGGCCCATGCAGCAGACGGTGTTGCGGGTGGACATATGTGCGTCGTAATCGGACGTGATCACCATCCCGGCGGCCAGTAGGTTGTCGAGCCCGGCGACGCGCAGCGCGCGGTACGGGATCCCGTAGGTGCCGCCGGTGTAGCCTTTCAGCTCGATCAGCGTTGTCCGCGCGCCGCGCCGCGGCCAGTGCGGCGACGACACCCGCGGTACCGCCACCCGCTACGACGACGTCACACTCACGGACCGGGATTTGTCTGGCCGGTTCGTTGTATGTTCGCATGCGCTGCTGCCCCCCCCTCTAACCAAGCTTGCCGCACATCGTACCGGAACTCGGGGCAAGGTCAATCGGCGAGGCCAGGTGCTGTCGGCGCCGCCATCATCGGACAGCTCGGACCGGTCGGACATGTCGGACGGGCCGCTTCCGCGCTCACGGCGCCGGCATCAGGCCCTCGAGCAATGACGAATGACCCGCCTTCGCCCTTCGTGGCTACGTCGGGCTCCGCCAATGTCCACGTCCCCGCGCCTACCACATCGCGCCATCGTCGAGCTCGCCGCGCTTGTAGACGGCGGCCATGGTCGGGTACGGCAAACCGGTTTGACGGCCCGTCGTCTCGTCGCAGATAAGCCAGGTGCCGTCATGGTCCTTGCCGGCCTTGGTCGGGTTGATGTTGGCCAGCACGACATTGCTGCTCTGCCCGCTGAGCCACATGTAGGCGCTTCTGGAGGCGGACCCGTGCCGCGACTTCGGGGGGCCATGCATGACGCCGCTGCTGAAGATGCCTACGTTCGCGGAATTGTGCACCTTGAAGATGGTGTACGAGAGCTCCACCTTCGTGCTGAAGGTTCGGACGTTTCGGGAATTCCGAATATGGCACGCGGCCGCACCGAGCCCTTTCTCGAGATTGCAGCCGTAGAGCCAGAGCGGCTCGGTCGTATTCTCGATCAGCATGTGCTGGTACTCGGGGTGCAGGCTGGCTGAGTTCTTATCGACGCCCCAGAAATACCATCGTCCGCCGCCGCCATCGGTGATCTTGTACATGCTGTGCGGGTTCGTCGTGAGGTCCGCGCCCTTCTGCTTGCCACTGCGGAACCCCTCGGCGCCGTTGCGTTCGGTAACGCCGAACACCATGGATCTTCGGCCCGCCCGCCAATGCAACACGTTGAACCAGTCGCGTTCTTTCGAGATCATCTGGAACCCGATGTGTATATTGCCCAGGTACGTGGTGGCGTTCGGGTCGTTGACGGTCTGAATAATCGTCGCTTCCTGGTTCGGCCGCCAGTCCGGGTGCGAGTAGATCCGCGCCTGCGCGCGGTCGCCCCCGAAGAGCTGTGTGTGCGACAAGAGCGTCAACGTGTTGCTGACACGGTACCTGCCCTTAGGCACGAAGATCTTCCTGTGCGTGTTGATCGCCTTCTGGATCTCGGCGAGATCGTCGGCGTCGTCCGTGCCGTCGGCCTTGCAGACCTCCGTGAGCACGACGCAGTCCGGATCCTCGAACGACGGCAGCTCGTTCCAGAGATGCCGGCTCACGAGGTTCGGCGGCGGCCCGCTCGCTGCGTTGCGGATACTGACGACTTCGTCCCGACCGATCTTTCCGTCAACCGCCGTGTAGCCCGCGAACTTCACAGCACCGGGCTCGTACGGACCCTTCCTCTCCTTGGTGTACTGTTCCGGCTGCGCATACTCGACGATGTGCTGCCAACCGCCTTGGCCCTGCACCGTGCGTTTCGGGCCCGCGACCAGATCGCGTGTCCCTTTCACGTACACGTTGCGCAGATAGAAATTCCTGCCGGCCGTATTGTCGAACGCCGGCCCGTCGCCCTTGAGTTCGACGATGCCGTCGTAGAGCGTCATCGTACCGCCTGCCGTGGACCAGGCCGTCTCGTCCATCTTGATGACCGGCCCGGAGTCTTTGACGATGTGGAACCCGACCATGGCGACGGGCGGGAAGTTCCTGGAGTAGAAGGCGGCTTTCTTCTGGTTCCTCAGTGTAGCACCGACCACAACGGAGCTGGCCCCGCTGGTCAAATACAGGCCGTACTGGCCGCCTTCGACTTCGACGTTCGCCGCACCGGCCGAGGACCGGCTCGGGATATCCCAAATCCCGGCGAACGCGCCGGTCGCGATGACGTTCAGGTTGTGGATCTCCGAGTTCTGCGCGGCCGCGAACCGCAGCCCGACAGCGCCCGAATTGCCGGCCGTGCCGTTGCAGTCGATGGTCAGGTCGCGGATGCTCTGGAAGAAGCCCATGGCGGCGGAGCGGACGCCCTTCCTCTGGATCTCGAACTCGTTGCCCGGCGTGCCGAAGCCCTTGCGGGCCTTTTCCCTCACCTGCGAGATCCACACGATCGGCTTCGGCTTCTCGGGATCGTCGAAGCCGGGCGCGTTCTTCCGCAATCGGATGACCGGACGCGGCCCCCTCGTGGAGCCGGCCAGCGTGTTGTTGTGGAAGTTGACGAACCGGATCCGTTTCTTGATCGAATACAGCGTGTCGGAAACCGTGTAGGTGCCGGTCGGGAAGAAGACGATCAACTGGTACTCGTACCCGTCGTCGATCGCCTTTTGCAGGGCCTTGGTCGAGTCGCGCGCGCCGGTCGGGTCCACGGGGTTCCCTTCCCACCCGTCATATAGCGTCACGTCCAGGAAGCCCAACTTGAACAGCCGGTTCTCTGTCGCACCGATCTTCGCCAGATGCGGCGGCGGCTCGTAGCGCGGGGACCCGTAGTAACGGCCGGCGCCCGCCGAGGTCACGCGGAACACGATACGGGTCGGTTCGGAGACCTGTCCCTGCGAATCCGTGGCGCGGTACGTGTACCCGTCCTCGCCCCTGAAGCCACGCTCGGGATGGTACTTCGCCTTCTGACCCTTCGTTCGCCAGTGGATCTTGTGCAAGCTGACCCGCCCATGCGCCGGCGGGCTGACGATCTCGTAGGTATAGGGCGGGGTCCCGCCGCTGCCTTGCATGTAGTGCAATAGCGTGATCCCGGGCGTTTCGTATTTCCCGGGCTCGGCAGTGACCGGCCCGCCGGTCTTCGGCGCTTTGGCTGCTGTGGCGGGCGCGCACAGGGCCAGGAGCACGAGTGTGGCTGTTATCAGACTGAGTACGGCGATCCTGCGGATTCTCATGTCCATCTCCCTCCGAAGCACTCCGGCCAAGATTCTCTTTGGCCCGCCAAACACGCGAATATTCGCGAAAAGGGATCTCTAGTACGGATTTCACGGGTGAGCCCGGCTGCCTTGCCATTGACTGAGCTATCTTCTGTTCGGTTCCGCCGCTCAAACATGGACATCAAATCGCAGTATCCGACATTCTGACTTCTCGCGTCTCCGCCTCTGCGAGCCTCTGCGGCCTCTGTGGTTCAGAAAGCACCTTGGAGAACGTAGACTGCTGCGGCCGGGCGACTTGATACCGGCGCATCGATCGCCTAACCTGGAAGCTATGAACAGCGCGCACCGACACCGGATCAGTCAGCGTTGCCTCGCGAGAGCTGTCGTCATCGTGGGAATGCTCTGCACGCAGCCGCTGCGCACACGGGCGGCGGGCGCGGGCGGTTTGCCGATGCGCGGCACCACGCTGATCGCGGTCACATTCGAGCGTACGCCGACCGGCCGCTACACGAAGGAACGGCTTGCCGCCGATTTCACGCGCGGCGACCTCAGCCGCGTCGTGCGCTTCCCGAGCCACTCCCACATGGAACGGCTCGAGATCGTGGCGGACCCGACCGAGCCCGGGAACAAGGTGATGCGGATCGCGCACACCGAGGAGTACGGGCGCACACCGCGCTTCGCGATCGCGCTGGACCGGATGTACGAGGAAGCGACGTTCCGGTACAAGGTGCGGTACGGCCCGAACGAGGGCGGCACGCAGTATCCGCTGCACAGCATAGCGAAAATGCCCGGGCTCGCCGGGTTCACCGAACGGTACAACACGCAGAAGGAGATCCGGCCGCACAAGGCCTGGTACCTGCACGCGGATCCGGACCCCGACGGGCCGGGCGGTGTCCCGACGCTTGCATTCTCCGTGCGGTCCCAGAATTTCCGGACGGACAAGACCGGGCGCAAAGCCCGGCTCGGCGGCTACACGTACTGGGCGGACATGCGCAAGCCGCGTGTCGGCCAGCCCTACAAAGGCAACGACGCCGCATTCATCGTGCCGGGCAAATGGCACGAGATCGCGCTGCACGTCGTCATGAACACGCCCGGCGCCGCCGGCGGGACCACGGCCGGCGCGCGCGACGGCGTCATGGCCGTCTATCTGGACGGCACCAAGATCGTCGACGTACGCACGCTGCGGTTCCGCGACGATCCCACGCACGGGATCAACTCGCTGAACCTCTCAACGTTCCTGCGCGAGACGGTGCCGGGCAGCAAGAAGAAGAACCACTACAAAGCACGCCCGGGCTACATCTACTACGATGCCCTGAGCCTGACGGTCGGCGCCGCGTCGCCGCGGTAGCGGGTACGGTCACACACAAAGGGCTGGACAAGGACGGGATGATTCTCACAACATCACCCCCGGTAGGGCAAGAAGCGAAACCAAGCGGGATTTCTGCCCGCAGATCACACAGATGCACACAGATGACGCCACAGGCATCCGGAATCTGTGTGAATCTGTGGGCAGCTCTCCCTGTTTTCGAAGGAGATCAACATGCACAAGTCAGCATTTCTGGGCTGCGGTCCGCGTGCGAGGGCGCATGCACGGGCCTACCCGATGGTGGAGAAAGGCAAGCCCGTGGCGGCCTGCGACCTGGACGAGGCACGGCTCGGCGAGTTCGCGGAGGAATTCGGAATCGCGCATCGCTACACGGACATCCACGAGATGCTCGACAAGGAGAAGCCGGATCTGCTGCACATCGTGACGGCGCCCAGTCTGCGCGTGCCGCTGATGACGATCGCGTCGGAACACGAGGTACCCGTCGCGCTGGTCGAGAAACCGATCGCGTTGCAGGGCGAGGATTGGCGCGCGCTCATGGCGCTCGAGAAGAACACGAAGACGCGGTTCCTGGTGAACACGCAGCTGCATTTCCACGAGCGGAACCTGGAATTCAAGCGCGACGTGGCGGACGGCCGGATCGGCGAGGTCCGGTTCATCGACATCAGCGCGCGCTCGACCATGCCGGACCAGGGCGTGCATATCCTGGAGCTGGCCCACTCCTACAACGGGTTCAGCGCCCCGACAGAAGTGTTCGCGACCGTGTCCGGCACCGAGGCGTTTGCCGCGTCGGCGCCGGCGCCCGACACGGCGCAGGCAACGATCGTTTCCGAGAACGGGGTGCGCTGCCAGATGGTGACGGGTCGCTACGCGCCGAAGAGCAACCCCGCCGACAACGTCTATCGCCACAAGCGTATCGCCGTTTACGGGACCGAGGGCTTCGTGCACTGGACCATGGTCGGTTGGGAGCGTTTCACGCAGAACGGCGGCTACGAGTGCGGCGAGCACGATTACAAGGAAGAGGACGACAAGGCGCAGGCGCGGCTGACCGACTCGGCGTTCGACCTGTGCGACGACCCGTCGATCGCGCACGGCACGCGGCTCGAGCTTGCGCTCAGCCAGTTCAACATCATACTCGGCGCCTACACGAGCGCGCTCGAGCGACGGCCGGTCGACCTGCCCTGCGAACCCGGCGACGGACTGCTCGATGCGCTGGCCGCCGCGCTGGGATGATGCCTCTCTCCGCTGGAGATTGGGTGTTCGATCTGGACCGAGACGTTCGGGCACGCCGAACATACGCTCGAGGAATCCACCCCCGATTCACTGACCTGATTGACGTTATTGACCGTATTGTCAGTGGCGTCAACGCGGTCAACAAGGTCATTCGTCGCGTAGCGGCCTGGTTCCTCTTGAGCCGCCCGGCTCACGGCCCGGCGACCAACCATACCCGCGCGCGGAACGCGCAGGGCTCCGCGTCGGCCGCCGGCGCATACGTCACGGGCGTGCCGGTCGCGAGGGTGTCCTCATAGCCCGGCACGGGCGCCCAGTGGCCGTCGCCGGTCAGCGGCCGCTGTTCCAGCGCGTAGTGCCGGGTCAGGCCGTCGTAGCCGGGGCCTTCGGCCAAGACCGTATCGAACGAGACCTGGAGTTGCCCGCCGTTGAGCCCGGCATCCAGCATCCAGCATCCAGCATCGTCGCGGGGACTCGTCCCCGCGACATATTCCTCCAGGTTCGACAGCCCGTCGTTGTCGGGGTCCGCGTCGGACAGCTCGGACCCGTCGGACAGGTCGGACAGATGAGCGGCCTCCCACAGATCGGGCAGCGCGTCCTGGTCGGCGTCTGCCGCCAATGACCAATGGCTGATGACCAATGACAACTCCGCGTCCGCGGTGAAGTCGCTGCTGCCGGAAAGCGAGCTGTTGAAGACCTGCAGCGCGAGCACGTTCTCGCCCTCGTGCAGCACGGGCAGCGTCCCGCCATTCAGCGTCGCGGTCCATTCGGTGCCGTCCGCGACAGAGGCCGAGGCGGTCGCGGAGTACGGGAGGAACTGACCGGGCTCCCCGCCCATGTTGTGCCGTGCGAGTTCCTGGCCGTTGAGCCACAAGACGAACCCGTCGTCGTAGAGCACGTGCAGCGAGAGCTCAGCGACCGCGGCCGGGTTCGCGACCTGGAAGGTCTGCCTCAGGAACAGGCAGCTGTAGTTGCCCTGCATGTCCGCGAGCTCCGTGCCGTACGGCCCGTCGCCGTAGCCGAACGGGGCGGCGCCCTGGGCCCAGCCGGAATCGTCGAAGCCGGGCCGGCGCCATGCGGCGGGCGGGTCCGACGCCTCGGCGGTGCCCTTGCGATAGCGCCAGCTTGCCGCGGGCACGATGCCGTCGGGCGTGCGTGCCCAGACAAGCGGCGTGTACGCGGAATTGCCGGCGCTGTTCCAGGCCTTGACTTTGTAGTAGAACTTGGTCGCGGCAAGCACGGCCGTATCACTGTAGCCGGTCGTGTCCGGCGCGAGTGTGGCGATCCGTTCCCAGCTCGTCGTGCCGCTCCGGCGCCGGTCGATTTTGAAACTCGTCTCGTTGCCGCTCCTGTCCTGCCAGGCCAGCTGGATGTCGGTCGAGGAGACGGCCAGCACCTTGAGCTGGTCCGGCGCGGCCGGCGGGTAGATCGGCGTGGTAACGGCGGCGATCGCGGACTCCGGCGATGAGCCGACCGCATTGTAGGCCGCGACCTTGTAGTAGTACTTCGTACCCTCGGCCAACCCGGCATCGTCGAACGTTGTGGTGTCCGCCGCCACCGTCCCGGCCGTCAGCCACGTGTCCGTCATGCTCTGGCGGCGCTGGACCCGGAACCCGGTCTCGTCCTCGCTGTTGTCGACCCAACTCACGCGCACCCGCGTCGAGGACAACGGCGCGGCGGTCAGCCCGAACGGTGTGTTCGGCGGCCGCGGCGCGGTGTAGACGAGACACAGCTTCGGCGCGGCGGCCGCGCTCTTGTCGCAGGAGACCGCGACCCGCTTGCCGGCGCCGTCGATCAGCAACGCCAACGCGTTCCCGGCCTGCCAGCCCGGCCGGTCGATGATTGCGCGCACGACTGCCGCAAGGTCCGGGCTCGAGTGCCGTTCGCCCAACGTGTCCCATGCATCCGGCGCCCACGCGACCGACGCCGTTGTCCGCGGCCGCGCGCTCAGATTGCCGGTGCTCGAACTGAACGGCGCCGCATCGTCGGTGGCCTGAGCTCGGATCGTCAGCGCGGTCGGCTCGCTGCTCGTCTCGTCGGTCGCGAATTCAAGCCAGGCTTGCTCGATCGTGGAGCCGGCCGGGATGGACATGTTCGCGAACCGTATTCCCACGAGTTGCGCGACGGCGCCGTTGTCGTCGCGGACCAGCTCCAGGTCGCTGCTGGACAGGCTGACCGCGCCGGTATCGAGCCGTTCCTCGGCGTCGTCCGCGCCGGTCGCGACCCGAAACGTCGCGTTCGGGCCGTCGGCCAGCATCGCGTCGTCGTCAAGCGCGCCGCGCTTGTAAAGCGAGACGCATTCAGGCCACGTGACCTCGACACGCGGGCTGCCGGCAAGATCTTCCCTCAACATCGGCTCGCCGTTCGGGTCGCCCTCGTTCACGGTCTGCGTGATCAGGTTCGCCATCAGGACCTGATCGCTTGTGCCATAGACCTGTACGTACCCGCCGAGCCCGCTCTTGATCGCGCCGCGCATCGCGCCCGAGCTGAACATGGCGACGTTCCGGCTGTCCTGCACGATCAGGGTCGGGCTGTTTCCTTCTCGCTTCACGCTGTAGATCCGGATGTTGGCCGCATCACGGATCTCGATGTTCGTCGCGCACCTGATGGGTGCCTGCTTGGTATGCTCGACGTTCAGCCCGTAGAACGAGAGCGGCTCTGTCGTGCCGTCGATCAGCACGCCGCGGAACTCGAGATGCCCCGCGTGCACGTTCGGCTCAATCGTGTAGTGCCGGCCGCCGGCGCCACCGGTGAACTTGATGACGTTGCGCGGGTTCGTCGGCACATCGGAGCCGACCCAGTCCTGATCGAACTCGATCGAGACGATCATCGAGTTGCGGCCCGCACGCCAATGCACGTGGTTGTAGCGATCGTAGCGATACGCGCCGTCGGACTGCACGCCGCCGTCACGACCGCGCACGTTGATTTCGAGGAAGCCCAGAAACGTTGTGGCGGCCGGATCGTCGTCGGTCCGTACCATGCTCGGCTCGCCCGTTGTCGGCTGCCAGCTCTCGTGCCAGCTGATCCGCGTCTTGCGCTTGCCCGCGCCGGTCAGGACCGTGTTCGAGCGGAGCGTGAGCGTGTTGCCGATCCGGTAGACGCCGGCGGGCAGAAAGACCCGGCCATGCCCGGCCGCGCTCGCGTCGTCGATCGCCGCCTGGATCGCGGCGCGGTCGTCCGTCTCGTCGTCCGGCGTCGCCCGGTACGGCGCGTCGGTCACGACAAGCGTGCCGTCCGCTTGCCCCTCATAAAGCGGGAGCTGTGTCCAGATGTGACGGCTCAACAAATCGGCCGGCGGCGCGTCGGCATTGTCTTCGATCGTGACAGCCGGTTCCGGGGTCCGGCTGACACTCCCGTTCAGCACACTGAACACGCGGAAGAAACTGTCGTCGGTCTCGTACGGCGGGTCGCCGCTCGGCGTGGTCTGGTCGGTATGCGAATACTCGACGATCCGTTTCCAGGCGCCGGAGCCCGTAACCGTCGCTCGGTTCTTGCTGCGGATCAGCGAGTCGGTGCCGGACACAGACACGTTGCGGATGTAGACGCTCTTGCCCTCGTCGTTGTCGAGCACCAGCCCGCTGCCCACTTCGATGGTCCCGTCGATCAGGCTCATGCAGCCCGGCGCGTCCGACCAGCCCCTGCTCTGGGTCGTGATGACCGGGCCGGCGCTCTTCACGATCCGGAACCCGACCACCGCCAACGGCACGAAGTCGGCGTGATGGATCGCGCGCTCGGTCTGGCCGATCAGCGTGGCGCCCGCAATGACCGTGCCCGCCATGCTGCCTTCGCTTCTGATGCCGTAACGGCCGCCGATGACCTCGACGTTGAAGGCGCCGCCGTTGCGACCGGGTAGCCCGACCAGGCCCGCATAGGCGCCCGTGGCCTCGACACGCACGTCTTCGATGGAACTCGACTGCGCGGCCGGAAAATACACGCCGAACGCGCCGTCGTGCCCGTTGCAGTCGAAGTCCAACCCGCGCAGCTCGCACCCGAACAGGCAGGCCGTGGAATCCGCGAAACCCGGCGGCAAGCCGAGCGGATCGCTGGGCTCCACAGGCTCGGTCGAAGTCGGGACGGTCGCTGAAAACTCGCGGTAGCAGAGCATCGGACGCGGCTTGCCCTCATCATCGAACAGAGGCGCGCTCGGCGCCAGCCGGATCAGGGGGCGCTCCGCGCCCTGCGCGGAGCCGAGCAGAATGTGGTTGTCGCGCGGCGGGATCGACGCCTTGTCCTTCGACGCCACCCACAGATGCCAGCGATAGCATTTCAGCGTGTCCGTGATCTGGTAGGTGCCCGCCGGGAAGAAGACGGTCAAATCGTTCTCGTACGCATCCTCGATCGCTTGCTGGATGCCCGCCGTCGAATCGCCCGTCCCGTCCGTGCGAACCCCCGAGTAGTGGGTTACGACCAGGTAGCCCAGCTTGTAGCGCGCGTCGTTCCTGGCGGCCCAGGGGATCGCCGCGTGCGCCAATGACGCCGTGAAGAGAACAAGGAGCAGGGCTTCAAAGACGCAGGCTTGGCCCGCACGGGCCCGCGGCATGCGCGTTCGCTGTGTGTGCATTTGACTTCTCCCTTCGATCCGTCACGCTTCATCTAACCGCAACCCGCCGGGGCACAGAACGACCCGACTGCTTTCTGTTCAAACGCAGAGCCCGACTATGGACACAGGATTCGGTTTATGCTTGCATTTCCTATCTAACCATGGTGCTATGACCATAGTTATTACGGAGGCCGTAGATGAAGATAGCAGCAGGACAGTTCAAGGCGCGCTGTCTGGCGTTGATGGATGAGGTGCGGGAGAAGCACCGGACCTACACGATCACGAAGCGCGGCGTACCGGTGGCGCGGCTGGTGCCGGTGAAAGCGGACGCCGCGACGCCGGTGTTCGGTCATCTCCGGGGTCACGCGCGGATCGATGGTGACGTGGTGGCATCGACCGGCGAGGTGTGGGATGCCGAGAAGTGAGCAGACGCGCGCGCTGGTTCTGGACACACATGTCTGGCTGTGGCTGATGGAAGGCGACAGTCGGCTGAGCGTGCCCGCACGCGAGCGTCTGGAGCAGGCTGTTTCTGACGGGAACCTGTTCGTATCGGCAATCTCGGTTTGGGAGCTCGCGATGCTGGAGGCGAAAGGCCGCGTCACGTTCGACGAAGATTGCGGGACGTGGGTCCGCAGCGCGCTCGACGCGCCGGGCATCAGCCTTGCGCCTCTCACGCCGGAGATCGCGATGGCCAGCACCCGTTTGCCGGGCGGCTTCCACGGCGATCCGGCCGATCGGATCATCGCCGCGACGGCAAGGCTGAACGGAGGGACCGTGGTCACGGCCGACAAGCGGATCCTGAGCTACGGCAGGACAGGACATCTTGCCGTGCTCTCGGCGTGACCGACGGGGCGTTCCTTCATGGCCGCGCGGAGAACGAGCGGGCAGGCAGCGGCTCCCAGGCCGCGTCGTCGAGTGTGCCGCGCTTGTAGAGCGTGAGTGTCTTGTCCCGTGGCAGCGAGAAGTCCTTGCCGCCGGTGTTCCGTTCGTAGACTGAGAAGCGCGCCGGCTCCCGGTCGCTGGCGCCGGCCAGCGCGAACGCGACATCTCTCGAATCGATCACGCGCAAGAATGAGCCGCCCGGCGCCCGAGCGGGATGCCCGCCGAACCCGGCGACCAGCACGTTGCGCGAATTGCGGACCTGGATACTGTCTTTCCCGTTCCCCGCCTTGATCGCGAACAGCCGCACGTTGCGCGCGTTGCGCAGCTCCAACGCCGCCGCGCTGTTCGCGCCCGGCAGGTTCAACCCGTAGCAGGACATCGGCTCGTGCGTACCGTCGACCCGGAACAGCCGGAACTCCGGCGCGGGTTTGCCCGGCACATGGCCGGGATTCCAGAAATACCAGCGGCCGCCGCCGTTGCCCGTCACACGAACGATGGCCTGCTGCTGCGTGCGCGGTGCGGAAGCTCCGAGCGCCAGTGATTTGACGAGCGAAGCGCGCCCTGCACGCCAGGTCAAGAGGTTCGATCCGGCGCCGGTCCCGCGCAGACCGATGTTCGCGAGACAGGTGCGTGCGCGCGGATCGTCCTCGGTCATGATCAAGGGGGCATCCGACGCGCCGCCCCATTCCTTGCTTGCCATGATCGCGGTATGGCGCTTGGATGCACCGACAAGCCGGGTCCGGCTCCGCAGCAGCAGCGGCCGGCTGATCGCATACCATCCTCTCGGCAGAAAGACCGTCTCGAACCTGTCGATCGCGCGCTGCAACGCGGCCGTGTCGTCGGTCTGGCCGTCGCCGCGTGCGCCGATGTCCGGATCCGTCACATCCTTCGCGCCCCGCTCCTCGAACGAGGGCTGCAGCTGCCACACGTGGCGGGAGACCAGGTCCGCCGGTGGCGGTGCGGAGTTCGGCTGGACCCGGACGATCTGCTCGTTGTTCACGACGCCGTCGATCAGGTTCAGGCTCGACTCCCGGCCGCTTCCGCAATAGGCGTACTCCGCAAGCCGCGTCCACGCGCCGGAACAGGCAACCGCCGGTCTGTCTTTGCTTGCCACGGCGCGCTCGGCGCCTCGGAAACAGACGTTGCGTAGGTAGCAGATGCCGCCTTCGTCGTTTTCGATCGCCGTGCCGCGACCTGCACGGATTTCGATCGTCCCGTCGATCAGCGCCACGCTGCCTCCGATGCCTTGCTTGTTGCGACCGAGCGTGATGGCCGGCGCACGGTCCTTGACGATCCGGAACCCGGCCATCGTGACCGGCGACCACTGCCTCGGGATGTGCAGCGCACGCTCGGTCTGGTCCCTCAGCACGACGCCGGCGAACACGGGGCACGGCGCGCCGCGTTCGAGCAGGATCCCGTACC
>Ga0272441_10005561_pt1 | contig 21780 bp, 16 predicted proteins | sample SSMProp6N_FD_193582 | JGI IMG/M metagenome (GOLD analysis project Ga0272441, IMG submission 193582) | Marine sediment archaeal communities from Little Sippewissett salt marsh, Falmouth, MA, United States - SSM-Prop-6N | ecosystem: Environmental > Aquatic > Marine > Wetlands > Sediment ... | reverse complement strand
TGAGAATTTTCTGCGCTGCTTTTTCATGGTCACTTCCTTTCTTGAATCTATATACTAATTCAAATTCAGGAAATGTCCAATTCCGACTGAAGCATTACACTTCTATTCCTTTAAAGAACGAGTTATTGATCATTTGTTAACATAACTAATATTGCTACGATTCATCGAGGTATATAATATATTTCATTGTTCTGCTTCTCGTAAATATACCCTTCGCAAGTCTTTTAGGCAAAAGAATAATTTTATCTTCATACTATATAGATATGGCGTAGCACTAGTTCATAACTTAGAAAACCAATGTTTTCAGTGCTGATATCGACGCTTAAAGGAATCATAAAATCGCCTATAGGAAAATAATCTCGAATAAGGATATAGCAGGAATATTCTTTGCTCGCGAAAGGTTTTATCGGACCGGGTTTGTAATTTCAGTTGCAGCGAGTTTTTGTAAGTTTGTAATAGGACTGGTATAGTCCGCTTTTAAGTATGTTTTCAGGTTTAAAATTTGCCCACTCAGATGATTTATGAACGTTCTTTGAAAACGCAATTTCATTTAGCATATTTTTGTCGCCCCATCCTATACTTGTTGGTTGATAGGCATCTTTATGGAAAGCTAACAATGCGAAGCTATCCCCTTCTTTTACAAGAATTCCTCTATTGCATAGTTCATTTAATGCAACTGTTATATCATGTTTTTTTATATTTTCCTTGGAAAGCGTAGACAATACCTCTTCTTCAGAGTATATTTGACTAACTAATAACTCACATATCCGTTTGTGCGGGTGGTCTAATTTATAAATTCGTTCATTATTGTTACACCGCGTATCATATATAATTATATTTTCACCCTTAATTTCATAATTCAAGTATGCTTTCTGGTTCCAAAAACGATCTTCCCACTTTTCGACTTTCTTTTTAAGGCGGCTATATAACATTTGCATTTTGGAATTAGAGTGTATTTGTGAATCCTGATAATAATAAAAAATATTTTCAATATTAAGGCCCTGATTATCTACATATTCAGGGCTAAAAACAACGTTGAATCGTTGATGGACTTTAGGCGGCCTTCCTGTTTCAAAATTTTTTACGTTTTCAACCAATGACGAATATCTTAACTTTCGCACTTGCATACAAGTCATAGGAGGAATCAAATGATATAAATTTGGTATTAATTTTAACATGGCTTCATAATCCGACGATGATTCTCCAGGTATTTTAAATAGAATATTATAACCACAAAATATTCCACAACGCATCATTGTATATATCGTAAATATATTTTGAATTGCTGTTACACCTTTCTTCATTTTATTTAGAACTGGTGTGCTGAAACTTTCGATGCCTGGCTGCATGCAACGAATGCCAGCGCGAGCACATAATTCTATTTTTGGGGCATTGAGGTTAGACTTAATCGCATAATGATAGATATATGGCGCTCTTCGCTTTTCCATTTTAGGAAGAAAATCGTCAAAGTAATTCATCGGCATTATATTATCTGTAAAACTAAATGACTTTACACCGTACCTATCATATAATTCATCCAACTGTTTCATAACTAAGGATCCGGTTTTGCTTCGATATTTACTCTTTCTATGTTCATTTCCACAGAAAGTACATCGCCCCCACCAGCAACCTCTGGAGGATTCAACTGGAAGCCGTCCAGGCAAAATATTTATACTATATTTATTTCGCAATTCTTCTATGCCCCGAAAAAAATCATCAAAGTCAGGTGTTGGAGAAGAATTCAAATCTATAGCGACCGTTCTATCACTATACTTAATCGCTCCAGAATCATCTTTATAAGTAATATTGGGTACTTTGCTTAAAGAAATATGGCCACATGAAGCTTCAAATAATGGACGAATAACTGGTTCTCCGTCTCCATATGCAACGATATCCATTTCAGGAAAAACTTTTTGTAAGGCAGGCCCAACTGGATTGGATAATGCAGTTCCCCCAAATACCAACATCAAGTTTGGATAAGTTTTTTTTATCCGTCTTGCCAATGCGAGAGAAGCAAATGTTTGATCAAAAACACACGAAAACCCTATTAATGAATAATTAGAGAAATCAATTTCATTCATAAGATGGTCTAGAAAACAAGGTATTATTTTTTGCCGTAAATGTAAGACTTCATTAATATCTTCTTGTGATGGTTCATGTCCCAAGTGATCGCGCAATAGGGACCGAAGAAAAGTTATTTGCTTTGGAGACACTTCTTTTTCAAACTCAAAAGTGAATACGAAATCATTAGCCGCCCATATCCTTGATATAAACTCGTATGTCTTACTTTCGATATGTCTCAATAACCTCATTGGTGCATCAATTATATCACACTGTACACCATGAGCTTTCAAAGCACTTTTTAGTATTCCGAGGGCCATGTTTGGCTCATGAAAAAATGTCCATGGCATTGATATTAATAATACTTTTTTATCATAATTGTATATAGAATTCGGCACTTTAGTTTCTCCTTGATTTAGAGTAATTGTGGAAAGATTTTTAGTTTCTTTCGACTGGGCCATTAAAATGAGTGCTTTGGGATTTAATCTTTTCCCTTTCTGATTGAGCCTGTCGAAAAAATAACAATGAGAACAAAAGGCTAATAGTCAGAATGATTAAAAAGATCACTGCTTTTATTGAAGACATGTATTTTGAGTCGGGGTTATTTGAATTTATGTTTGCCTTAAATTTCTTCATATATTGCAAGCCTTTCCTTTTCATCTAACATTCCGATATAATTTCTGACTTCGTATTGTTCCAATAAGAATCCCATTTTATTTCATCCGGTTGTGTTTCTATTATATTGTCTTCTGATACTAAGTAAAATATCTTGTCGAGATGTTCCACCACTGTTTTTCTGTGTGTAATAAACAAGATGGATAGATTCTTAGCACTTACAATTTTCAAAAGATTTGTAATTATATTTCTCTCTGTCTTCTGGTCAATCCCACTTGTTGGCTCGTCTAAAATTATTAGTCTTGGAAGGGCATATAAAGCTCTTGCTATCATCAGACGCCGCAATTGACCAAATGAATAATTGTTATTGTCTTGCCCCAACGTTGATTTTAAATCTTCGGGAAGATTAGGAAGAAAATCTTTCATACTTGCAGATTCGATGCTTTCAAGAACTCTTTTTTGATCCGATTCACTTGAGAAAAAAATGATATTTTCAATAATTGAACCCGGCAGTATGAATATTTCTGAAGGCAAATATAGTATCTTTTGATTTTCACCATTAATATTTGCCTGCCATGGTTGCAAATCTTTGGGATATAAAATATTACCTTGCGACGGTTTAAAATGCCCTGCTATAATTTTGGCCAAAGTGGTTTTTCCCGCTCCTGATGGCCCACAAAGCCCAACGACTTCACCTAATGGCAACTCAAATGATAAATTATCTAAAACATTTCTAGTTGAATCTGGGTAATGAAAACTTATATTCTTAAGAATAATTGAATTTGTTTTTGTGTCGGTCGTTTTTGTTGTTGAAATCATATTATTTATATTGGATGCATTACAAGATAGCCTTGTTAACTCTAGAAGTCTATCTGCGGCGATGGCGGCGGCCTGTACAGCCTGGAAGACGCCGGCAAGTCTTGCTATTGGTTCGAGTACAAGCCCAAAATACATTAAAGAGGCAATTGCCCATCCTATGGTGATTCTACCACGCAATACTAGATACCATGCAACCCATAATGCTACAATCCCTACGCCTCTTGAAACTAACCATTCTATGTGTTTTTTCCAAATACCAAACCTCCATGTCTGGAGAGTCAAATTAACATCACAATCTAAGAGTTCAGAAAATATTTTTTTTACTTTTTTAATCACACCGAAAGATATCAATGACACAAATCCCTCAGATGTTATATTTATGGTGTTTACTAATTTATCTTCTACTCTTTGTTTTTCAATAACTATCCGGCGTAAAAGAAAGGTCATGAAAACATTAATCAAAAGGATGCTTGGAATAGAAATTGCCATTAACAAGAATAATGTTTTGTGTATGTTGCCTATGATAAAGCAAAGACATATAAAAGTAATTAATTGCCCAAAAACTATCGGCACTGCAGATATTATATTGCCAGAATACGTTGCAATGTCATTTGTAATTCTTCTGCTAACATTTCCATATTCGCGAGACCTTTGGACTTCCATTGGTAGATCAGCTAATCGATTAAACACACTGGCTCGTAACAATCGTTGCATGTTAACTTCAGTTTTTGTGTTCACGAAGCTTGAAGCTATATCTAACAATATTCTACTTAGGGTTAGAAAAGCAAAGCAAGTAGCTAAATATTTAAACAGCGGTAATGATTTATATCGAATTGCTTCATCTACGGTGACTTTAGAAAGATATGGAAACACCAATACTATTAAGCTCATCGTGACATTTAAAGTCGTTAGCAAAATGAGTATTAAAACACTTCTCTTTGGTCTCAAGAGGTTAGGGGCGTATTCTCTAAGAAAGACAAATATATTTGAGTATCGAATACGATTTTCCTGTTTTGGGGAGTGAACTTGTTGTTTTTTTGCTTTCAATATTAATTACCCTTATAAGAAACAGTTCTTTTTAAAATTTCTTCTAGAACACTTCGATCTTTGAAAAAAATATCTGAATCTATAAACCTTATAAGATTTTCTGGAGTATTATTAAATTCTCGTTTTGATGTCGATCCCTTTTTGCTTAGTTTAAGTAATATCTTGCGAATCATAGCTGGGTCCAAATCTGAACGATATTCAAGCAACAAAGCAATGTAACCAGTAAGTTGGGCTGCTGAAATACTTGTACCAGTACATGTCATTGTAGGACGTTTGTCTGATTTTACTTGGACAGATGGGACACTAACAATGATACTCTCTCCAGGGACGTAAAAGTCAGGTTTATAAATCTTTTCGGCAAGATATGGTAAAGGAGAAAAATATGACAACCTCCCTTTGTTATTACAGGAACCGACTGATAGAATGCTTTGGGCTGTGGCAGGAACAAAAACACCTATAGGGTCAGTATTTCCTAGAGACTTAAATTTCAACTGTGAATACTTCCCTTTTCCCACAGCCCAAGCCCTTATTAAACACTTCGCATTATGATCTCGATCAACAAGTGAGGTGCTCGCCCTTAACCACCATTCTTCATCATTTTCTGGTTGGTCATGGTAGATCCATTGCAAAACAAGATATTCATCTTCTTCGTTCCGATTTTTCGATTCCCATGAAAAATACAGTTCAGTACTTTCCGAAAACGCTAGTTTTCCTGTTTCACCTTTATCTACAGAGATTGCTTTTTCAGAAAATGAATCTTTCCAAATTTCTATATGAGATAAATTTCCAGCAATTGATAGTATGGGTGAAGGTAAGATAACATCAGTTGATTGATTTCCTCTGCCACTCTTTATTTCCAAAGGGATTGTGACCTCACCTGAATTTGAATAACCTGCAAAACAAGTATATTTGTCTCGATTGCCTGCGCTGCAAACAATTATCCGGCCTTTACCTGTCATATTTTGAAGTGCTTCTTCAAGTAGCGATCCGCCCTTGTGTCTTCCTGCAGAATCGGTAGCATAAGATAGATTTATGACGCAGGGTTTTCCTAATTCTCTAGCGTTAGTCATAATATAATAGGTTGCCTCTACAGCACTAGCGGCATCACCAGTAAATTTAACAAATATTAGATCGGCCATAGGTGCTATTCCCCATTGACCGGCACAAGTACTAGCTATTCCTGTTCCATGTAACTTAGAGTCTTTGGTTATGGTGTCATCATGCCGTATTGACTGAAAAATTGCTGGTTGATCATATTCCGTTCCATAAGATTGACCACCAAAGAAAGGGCTTAATCCGCTTTGGTCAAATTGATCCCATACTTTGATTATACGACACTCTCTTGATTCAATGTCAAAGAAATCTGCATTGCCAATCGCAAGCCCTGTATCTATAATCCCGATAATAACCCCATTGCCAGCGAGAATTCCACTGGCAAATTGTTGGTCATTAAATTGACTTATACATTTGTTTGGAGTAGTAAATTGATATTGTTCACTCATAAGCGTACTGCCAATCTCAACTCTGATAATACCATTATAACTGCTGATTTTGGATAAATCTGACAGTCTACAATAAGAGGTGAAAATATTGCCAATCCGAACGATGGCCGGTAAATTTTCGAAAATCTGATCCTCCATTTTTGCTTTTACTAATACTCTTACGTAAGTATTTTCTGGATCCTTAATCAAACCTTTTTCCACTTTATAGCTAAGGATTTTGAGATAAGGATCAAGAGTGCTAGCAACTCTAATGCTCTTTGTGTTTGCTTCCTCAACATTATTTCCTACAGAGTATTCACTGGCAGGTATATCTGAGGTTAAAAAATAAACAAAACAGGTCAAAACAAAAAGAGATTTTAAATGTTTTCTAATTGCTTTTTCAATAGAAACCCAACAGAAAATTTTCATCATTAATCCCATAACATTTGCACTCAGAGACTTACTGATTATCAAAAAGGAGCTGGCAGCCAAAAGTCCTTAATCCGAGCAGTATTGTTGAAGAAATTTACTTAATACACATACTTAATCAGGTTAACGCAACACAGGTACTTTTACAAGCATCCGCTGCCGCAATACAAGGATCGCAAGTAAGTAAAATACAAACGCAATCGCAAAACATCGGATCCAATGAACCTCCGAATGAATCAGGGGACAATTGGATGTTCTCTGCTTTTACAAGAGATTTTAAACTCACTAATTCATTTGCCATGTTGATCACCTCCTTTCATTTTCTACTTTTTTGTCTGCCCGACTTAGTTAGATTTTCAACTGCCAACTCAAAAGTCCTTAAATAGTTGTAATAAAAAAGCACACACATTTTTCCAGATCACGAATTGTAAAAAGGAAAAAGAGGCATAAAGCTATATTCACATGTAAAACATTTATACACATCCTGCAAGTTTCAAACCTTTTGGAGCTTTTGGGCAGGCCGGTGGAGGAGCAAAAGGCGTTCCGTATGCTTTATAGGCATCACGAAAACAATATCCTAGTTGATAATGGCAGACATCGTATTCTGAGCAGGTATAGCAAGCAGTCCTTTTAAATAATTCACGAGAAGGACGACGTACTCTATCAAAACGTTCAGAGTCCCAAACCTCTTGAATTGTATTATTTGTTACATTTCCAAGTACATAATGTTCGCTTTGTAACATCTCCTCGGTTGGAATACAAATTCCATCTGGTGTTATATGCAAAGTTTCAGTGAAAGCTGTACAAGCACCTGTTGGCTTCCATTTTTCTTCTTTTTCTTCTTGTGTATAATCATTCCAGTCCTTGTCGTAGTTATATATAATCTCAGTTCCCGGGCATGTTGACTGCAAATGATCAATATTTTCCAAGAGTTTTTCCGCTTCTTCTTTTGGCGCCCAAAAACTCTCAGAATGATGGTAGATTGAGCGACTGTAAAGGGTAAGTTTTGCCCTGTATACGTCGAGAGAATTTAAAAATCGCATTGTTTCTTCTGCATATTTGATGTTATAAGATGTAAGGATTGTATTCGTTCGCACACCTATTCCTGCTTCTATGAGCATCTTTATGGTTTCTACTGCTCTTTCGAACCAACCAGGTGTTTGCATCATAAAATCACAAATTTCTGCATTTGGTCCATCAATGCTAAATTGCAAGTCCTTAAGACCCATACTTGCCAATCGGTTGATTTGCTGTTTGTTCATAGGCACTTTTGTTGGCAAATCAAAAGCAATGCCAGCATTTGTAAGCAATTCCAAAATATCAAGAATGCGGGGATGCATCATAGGATCACCGCCTGTTAACCAAACTTTATAAACTCCAATCTCTTTCATCTCATCAATTAGTTCCTGTATTCTGGCGAATGATAACATTGCCTCTTTACTTACAGGTCGTTTGGCGGAATAGCAGTAAATACAATTTGTAGCACATTTGTAAGTAGGAGTTAGTGTAACTATGGAAGGACTTTTAAGCTTAGGTTCCTCTTTGTTTTCGTTCCATCTAGAACCCACACATGCAAAATCATTTGGATTATATTGCTTGATTTTAGAATTTTTAGGAAGATCAGATGCTCTAACTAATGGTAACCCCCAACCTCTAACGGATTTCATGAAGTTTACCATTGTTTTCTCTGCGTCCTCTTCATTAAGCTCAAAAACATATTTAATTATATCAACAACCTCTGCAAGTGTGCGTTTTCCATTCAGCAATGCGGTGATTATCGCCAGCTCTGTATGAACAAAACATCTTTTCATATCACCCGCGGTATCTCGAGTTGCTAAATATGCTCGCCCTCGATCTGGACGAATCATTGACTCTGGATTCAATACCCATATTTCATCCCATCTAAAATCTTGAAGATCTTTTTCGTTTACATTTTGTTTAGACAATTCATTGGACATTGGTCATCTCCTATTCTTTGTAAGTTAATTTCAGATTATTCATTTCGTAAGTACAGGTTTCATCTGTGTCGTGAAGATAAGTAATCATTTTTTGGGGGTAGTTATATTTTTCATTATATTCAAATTTTCTCGTCGTGTGCTGTTTAGGGTGATTTACTCTGATTTCCATAAGACGGCCTGTTGATGTCTCAAAAAAAGCAGACACTATCGGCCCTGATAGCTCTGTGCAAATCACTTGTTTTCCGGCCAAACTTTCAATTGTCTGATTGAGTTTGACTTTTTCAAAGAGTTCCATGGTTCCCTTATGTCGCAATTGCGTTGACCAGATTATGTCTGAAACCACGGTTAAATCTACTCCAGGTGTTTTTTCTTCTTCACCCAATACGATTGTTTTATGATCTTCATATAAAATCCGTCCATGTAGTGTGTTGTCAAGAAAAGTACCGTCAAAAACAAAAGAATCAACTTTATTAGACGTTATATGCCCTGACATATTGTATTGAGGAGCATCGCTATGCGTTTCTTTATAATCAAGTTCGATTGACTCAATATTTTTCATATTCTCGTCCAAGTCTGTAAAGAATTGTTCCACAATTGCTCTCCCCTTACTATCTATCTTTGTGGCTGGCAATTCGATTAATTCTCTGGGATCACTAGGTCTCTTGCTATCTATTATTTGAACACTACCTGTTACTTTCGGAAGTTCGATATCCATTTCTGGAAGTTCAGTATTGTTGTCAACTCTAACTTCTTTTTCAGAGGAAGTTGTTTCTTCTGTGCAAATTGGGGGTGATTTTTTAATGTTTTGTGTTTTGCTTTTTTCTTCGGTCGGCTGAGATAAAGATAAGTTGTTCTTGATAGAAACAGATGATGCTCTCTGCATTGTATTGGGTTTATTCTTGTCTTTATTTGATAAATATTGATAAATATTAAAAGTCAAGAACAAAACCGATATCACGATGACAACAGATAATATTTTATAACTTTTACTCATAACAACGTCCTTTCATTAAAAGATAGTTTTTTAGAACTCATAGGTATAAATCTTAGATTTCCAATCAGATTTTCCATATTTCAATAATTCAAGAAATCATTTCATGTCTCTTTCGAGTCATTTCCTCGTTCGGTAATATTTCTAGCGATAATACTTATTTGTTTCGGAGACAAAGAACTTAAACGTTTACATCCACTTGGACGACATCTTTCTGGATCCCAACCAAAAAAGCGACGATAATGACATGGTGAAACACAATCCCTACTAGTTCCATTTAGAACAGTAACGTTTGGGTATCCCATAGTTACTGCATCTCCATATGTGGGGCCAAAGACACCTAAAGTTTTAGTCCCAGTTGCGGGTCCTAAATGAACAAACATAGTATCAACGGTAATAATTAAATCCAACAATGGAAGAAGGGTAGCCAATATTGACAAGGGTAAGTTTATACAGAAATGTACATACGGAATTTTCTGCGACAAAGGAAAAAGTGTAAAAAAAAGTACATCCGCCCATTGTGTTAGAATTTGAAATAACTCTTTCCATTTTCTCTTTGGGTATCCGCGCGCTCGGCAGTCAGAAGTTAACGCAATTCCAAGAATTGGCTTGTTCGGACGACGTTCAATTTCTTCAAAGAATTTTTTACCTTTTTCTCTTTCTTTATGGTTACTTACCCAAACTGGTGGCAGATATAAACCTGATTTAACTCCGGCAGCCATTGCGAATAAAACCGATCGCCCTAGTGCCACATCTTCTCTACAGTTAGATTCATATTCAATCCCTGGGCAAAACAAATCTATTACATGATCAAGTTGGTATTGGTCCAAAACTTGAAGATAGGGATATTTTTCTCTGTTTAACGGTGAATTCCTCCTCCTTCGGCCATTATTAAAAATATCATTATTGCCCAGCGAAATTGTCTTGTCGATATCAGATAAGTGCTCGGTAATTACTTTATAATTTTCTTGCACAAAAGCGTATACTTCTACATTGGGATTATCGGATTTTAAACATCGTGCTGGTGAACCCATACAAATTATATCTCCAATTCCACCAGTTTCTCGAAGTAAGCCAATTCTCATATTGTATCTCTAAAAAATGATTTAACACGTTTTAGAAAATCTAAAACTGGAAACCTTTTATTTCTTTTTCTAAATTTACTATTATTGAAATATCATCTTTAAGGTTTCTGATATACTCATCAAATTGAGCAGTCGAACACTCGGATTTATTTGTATCTGCCAATAACAATTGATTTGAAATTTCAAGTGAATTTGAAGTAATTTTGACTTGTTCGGTCAATAAATCTAAAACCTGCCGTTTATCCTTCACTTGAATTTTGTCATTTTCCACAGCAAACCATACCAGAGACCGAGCATTGACCAGAAAAATCGCCGCATGAATAGAATCGATAGTTAAACTCTTTTCTCCTATTCCAATCGCTTTCAGCCATTTTCCAAGTGCTTCATTATTCGAAACCTGCTTGATTTGAGTTGGTCCTTTGATTGAAAAAAGGTTCTCAACTTCAACACCGTATCGACTCGCCATTTTTTCAACAATTTGCCGGTCTTCCGCTAAAATCCTCTGTTGACTATATTCCGGCCATTCAAACCGCCATAAATCGCCTGACTCAATTAACAAGTCAATCGTATCAACCTCCGTGCCATCCTGAGCCAATAACTTTCGAAGTCGTTTCGTCCATGGAAATTCCCGCTCAAACCATATTCGATGCTCATCAATCCAAACTTCAAAATCAATCTTTTCCAAATCACGATACGGTATAAAATTGACAGGTAAATCAAGCATCTTCGTGAAATAAACATCCGGTTGATTAATTTGAATCGTTGCGTTTGTTTCCTGTATCTTGACCCATTTGGCGATTTGTATAACATCGCAAGCAACCGGCTTTGTTGGCTTCATATCTTCTGTAATTGAAGATTGATAACCACCTTCAACGCTGACAACACCTTTATCAGACCCAAACCTCACAGATCCTTCAATGACGGCTAAGTCCATTTTGTTGCTATCAGCTTTGATGTTGAAGGTCGTACCGGTAATTACTGCCCAGCCATGGGATGTTTCCACCACAAACGACTTGCCGTCATGTTGAACTTGGGTATAAATTTCGCCCCTATCAAGTTTGACCACACAACCCAAGTTATAAGGTTCAATCGACAGTTCCGTTCCAACATTCAACACCATCTGTCGGTTGTCATTAATCCGCAGGGTCTTGAGTTCATTAGACGCTGTGATAAGCTTCCCTGTAGCTATAAATTCTGTGGTATCGCCTGAAATAAGCTCAATTTTCACTGAACTCTGCTGCTGGTTGGATGCAACAGAAGATGAATCACTTTGAGGTTTATTAAACTTGTTCATAGCAAAAAACAACCCAAAACCAACCACCAAACACGCTGCAATGGCTGAAATCTTTACGAACAGCCCTTTGCTGCTGTTAGAGGATATTTCAACGAATTCTACTGATTTTACCGGAACAGCATTTCTGCTTTCCATTTCCCTGGCTTTTTTGAACGCCTGAGCAAATTCAGCCTTATGCTCCAAGACAAACCCAATGGTCTCCTGAAAACCCTCATACATTTCCATACATTCCGGGCAACCACGCAGATGAGCCTGCAACTGGCCGCAACGCAAAGGATCATTATCCAAATCCCCAAGGATATACGGTGCCAACAATATTTGTGTCTGTTTACAGTCCATAAATCTTTCTGCTATCATTTATCAATTTACCGAAGGAAAAAACCTCCCCTTCATATAGGTAGTGGAAAAAAAGGGGGCATTTTCAAGATTGCAAATTTGAAAAAATCTAAGTTTTTTTGCGGTTTTTCGGTAAGTCTTTTTTTTTCAGCACCTTAGGAGCAAAACTTTTTTTGAGAATTTTTACTCCTCCGTAGAAGCGTTCATAGAAGACATCGACGGAACAATTGGCTTTTAGGGCAGCTTCAGTATAACTCAAATCATTAATCAACCTCAATTCGACAGCTTCCCTTGGCTTCGGTGGTAGCCCAAAAACCGCGTTTTCAATTTCTTCAACCAGAGCCCTGGTCTTGGAACTGCCGGCATAATCTGAAAACGCTATGTCATCAGCATTTTTTGAATTTAACGGAAAAACCTGCTGTTTATTCTTCTGATGGTAATAGGTAGCAATGAGGTTCCGGGCGATGCCAAAAAGATACGGTTCCGGGTTTTCCCCATTATGATTGCTTTGATAGAACTCTAAAAAGACAGATTGAGCCAGATCTTCTGCGTCATCAGGATTTGAAATCCTTGAAGCAATATAGCGTTTGATTCCGGGATAATACTCGACTTTTTCCATAATACCGTTATCTGGTTCCAGACTCCGTCCCTGTGGGTGACAGCCAAATGCTTCTCATGATCTTCATTTCGAGAGTGATTGGCGTCCATACTGTCACCCTCTGAATCTGACTGAGCCTCTTTTTTGGGTTAATTCACGCCACAAAAACAGGCTAAACAACAGGCACTGTTGCTAATTTCTGTTGAAGGTCAACCCCAGCCTTGCCAGCTTGGCCCGGGTCCTTTGCAAGGTGCGGCGGGAGATATTGTATTTGGTTTCCATGTAGGCCATGTTAGGCACCAGGAATTTTTCCCATTTTAGCTCAAATAGTATTCTTGCCGCTGTTGGTCATCTGAAACCTGCAAGGTAAATTCTCTAAACCTACCATATCTAGCTTTATTTTCTTTAGCTAGCTGTCTTTTTCTTTCTGATAAGACGTTCCTGGCTACGCCAAACAGGTAGGTTTTAAATGTAGAATCCCCACGAAATTTATCACGATTTTGCCAAATTCTAATGAACGTTGCCTGGGTACAATCTTCCAGAGATGATATGTGCCCGTTAAGGCTGGCCAGATAGTTCGTTACAATACGGAAATATTTCATATCACTCTTGTCCAAAATAAATGCTCTTTGAGACAGGACGATCAGTAAAAAAAGCCATTTTTAAGCCGAAAACAATGGTTTCCCGAGTGTTTGTTTTGGACAGCATAATGAACAACCTGAAATTGAAAATGACAAAACTTGTCTAAAACACTTGGTTTTGGGCTTATAAAGCCCGATATTTTGGGAACTTCAAATTATTTTGGACAGTAGTGATTTCCTATAGAGTTTTACAAAAGCTAAATGATCCCCATCAGATGCCTTTATCATCAATCTGGTATCTTCATCAAACAAGAATTTTGAATTAGATCTCATATTTCGCCAAACACAATTATATTATTTTAATATGTTGTTTAGGGTATCCTCCATAGCTCGACATTTTGTTGTCTTGGTATCTTTTGTATTATCTTGTTTATTTTCGTTTGCCTTGGTATCGATTTCTTTTAGAGTTTGTTTAGTTACCTTCTTGAGGTCTGAGAAGTCTTCATCTTTCATGATATTAGGTGTTATGAACAGATACGTTGTTATATATTTTTTTTCAATTCGTGTGTTCCGGAATACCAAGCCAAGCAGAGGGATATCACCCAAAATCGGTACTTTATCGACATTTTTACTTTCATCCGTTGTCTGCAAACCTCCTACAACTATGGTTGAACCATTCGGTACGGTAGCTTCACTTTGTATGCTACTAGTATTTCTCGGCGGCGGTATTGAGGGGTCGGTGGGCTTGGTACCAAATGAATTGAGAGTTATCTGGTATTCGACCCTTAGATAGTCATTTTCGCTTATATGGGGTGTTATACCAAACTGGGTGCCCGCCTCTACAAAACCGGCGAATGAAGTAGTTGTACTAGTTTCACCCAGATTGGTCTGAGTGGTAGGTTCTTCAGCAATGCTGTTAATAAAGCCTACCGCGTTATCATTTACTAAGATTCTTGGTGCCGAAGTGATTTTAGCATTTCCATTTTGCTGTAGAAATTGTAAAATCGCTTGCACTTTGTCCGGTCGTAAAACTGCCGCAGTACCGCCGGGGCTTACAATGATATCACGCAGTCCTGTTACCGGGTCAAGGCCAGTAGAAAGGCCAAATGAGCTAAAGGCGATAGCATCCACGGAAGCATGGTTGAGTTCCACCCCTATATTTAAATTATCGGTTGTGGTAACCTCGACTATTCTCGCTTCGATCAGTACTTGCCTACGCCTAGTATCGAGTTCTTGTATCAGTTTTTCAAGTTCCCGGTGTTGGCGGGACGTCGCCTGAACAACAATTGAATTAGTGGATTTGCTTACAGAAACCCGGGCTTCTATTTGGGGAACATACTCTTCAGATTGGGCAAAACTACTCGATTGCGTACTTGGGGCAGGTGGTTTATTCTTTTGGGAAAAGCTTACTTTAGAAGTACTTTCTTTTTCTTTTTTCTCTGTCTCAAGCAACTCTGTTACCGTTTTTGCCACCTCTTCGACATCAGCATTTTCCAATTTATATATTCTTATCATTCCGGTCTCATAGGTACTGGGCTTATCAATATTTTCCACAATGCTGGTCATTATCCTGTGGGCAGAAGGTGGTCCGGTTAGCAGGATAGAATTGGTCTTACTGATAAGCGTCAGTCCTTGGCTTTTATCGCTTTTTTCTCGGGAACGCGTGTTTTTATCTTCGAGATTAAGTATCTTTTCCAAGCCGGTGAAGATTTCCGAAGCATCAATATAAGTCAACAGGTAATTTTGTGTCACAGGTTCAACAAATATGTCAAGTTTATTGATGAGTTGTTTGAGCTTTTCAATATCGGTTTGATATGCCCTGATGATCAACTGATTCGTTCTGTCTAATGATTCTATAAATACTTGAGCCTGAGGACTCAACACTTCATCAATTGGAACAGGGTGATGAGGGGCGACAATCTTTGAACCTTCCGGTTTCTGAAATGCATCGGTTGACTGATTCTTGTGTTGATCATCGGCAAATAGTTGTTGAAGCTTCTCGGCAATAAGCTGCGAGTCAGCAAACTTCAAATCAATCACCTCTAACCGCATGTTGTCACCACATATATCTATCTTGGTGACCAGATTTTTTACTTTTTCTATATCAGTTGCATTACCTACAACAATAAGTTGGTTGGCGGTGGTGTTTGCATGTATTTCCATAGATTGGCCGATGAAATCAACAGCTGTTTCATCCACCTGAATTTGTGTTTTCCCTTTGTCGCCTGGTTTTTTCTTGTCTGCGGTACTTTTATTTCTAAATATCTTTTTCTGATTGGTAAATACTGATTGAAGAATTTTCGAAATTGCCTCACTGTCGGCGTATTTTAGGTTAATTACCTCAATGGTAATGTTTGCTGAGGGAACATCGAGCTTTTCGATGACAGATTGGATGAACTTTAGATTGGCCTGGGCTTCATATAACACAATTGTGTTAGTCTCATGGTGAACTACACTTTTTCCAAGTTTGGTTAGAAATGGTTTTATCACTGCATCAATCGTGGAAGCCAAGGTATATTTAAACTTGAATATCTGTTTGGCCAGGCCATGATATTGCATATATTCATCATATGTCATAACCGTAATCAAATCGCCTTCTCTGTTGTAGATAAAGCCCGCCATGGTTATAACGGTATCGAGAAGCTGCTGAGCGGAGATGTTCTTTGCCCACATATTTACCTTGGCTTTACTGACGTCAGCAGTTGGAAAAATACTCCATCCCGTTGCGTCGCTTACTATCTGAAAGGCCATTGAAATATCATTGTTGTTGAACTCAACCTGCGGAATGACGGGGCCTGAAGAATATTTGTCCGACACAGATAACTCTGCCTCAGTAGCAAACGGGTTGAAATCCACCTTATCCTGCTCGGCCTGAACAAGCTGAATTAGAGTTAATATAAGCATCACTGCAATAATTGCTATTGGCGCTATCTTTTCTGACATCATCATACCTTTTTATAGAAATAAGGTTACTTTGTGTTCTACGATTGAGATGTCTACTCTTTTATTCTGTTGATTTATGTCCAGAACCGTAAACAAATCGTTGACATTATCACCTATAGAGCATTTTTTAAGTCCCACACCCTGGATGTTTATATAAGCAACAGGTTGGCCGTTCATTTCCATCAAGCATTGTAGTTTCAGTTGTTCCATGATCCGTTCGATGGTTTTATCGGCAAGTGGCTTATCCTGAAGGCCAGTTGCCGGCCTAAACAGGCCGGGACGATAAATAATTGTCTCAGGTGTTTCACTATTTTGATCATTTGACAATATCGATATATTTTCATTAAAGCTAAATTCAGGATTGTTATTTGTTTGTCCATCGGTCTGTCCAACTGGGATGGGGATAAAATATTGAATAATTGCTGTTACCAACAAGATCACAGAAATACAGGCCAGAGAAATCTGTACGGTACGCCATGTTCCCAAGCGGCTTATAATTTTGTTAATGTATTTATTTATCATATATTTTTACCGATATCTTTTCTGCAGAGACAATTTTGTTTATAATCAGAGAAGCCATAACGGTATCCTTGGTCTCTTGGCTAATCAGATCAAACTGTTCTATCCTTATAGGTTCCTTATGAAGTTCAACAGCCTTAATAAACTCAAGAAAATCTTTCACAAAACCTATCATTTCGATTCTTATGGCTATCTTTAGATAATAATTTTCATCTGTAACCGGAAGTATCTTCACCGACCTTATTTTAACGTTAAGCTTGGAATATATCTTATCTAGTAGACGCGTAAAATCAGATATTTGCTGCTGTTGGTTCCCCTGGGTGGCTATCAAAGGCTCAATTTGAGCATATGCATTTTCTATCCGGTCCTTTATCAGCAGATTACCTTTGGCTTTTAATAGATCGAGTTGAAGTTGAGAAAGTTGATTGGATAATATATGATATTTTTTTATCTGCGGATCAATAATGGTTGTAAATAATAACACCACGCCCAGGATAGCCACAGTAAATATTGCCAGCAGTCTTTCCCGTGTTTTAAAGTCCTTAACTAGCATTTTCTTTAGATTCCTTTCATTGTGCATTCAGCCTTGAATTCTACGATACTACCTCCGGGCCTCGGGATCTGCTGAGCGTTGATGATCTGAATATTACTGAGAAGCTCTGAATCCTTCATCGCATCCGAATAATCAAAAGCGCTGGAAAGCGTGTCGGCCTGTCCTTTGATATTGACAGAAGCATTATCGCTCCTAGCCAAATAGCTTAACTGACTAATTGATATTTGCTGGGGGCCGTATTTATAAAGCTGTGAAAACATTTCGCATATTTGCTGGCGGTTAGACAACTGATCCTTTACAGCCTTTACCTTCTGACGTTTGCTCTCTACATCAGCGGCGATGTGTTTGATAGGTGCTATCTCCTGTGCGATTTGCCGGCACGCATACTGGATGCGCCAGTTCATAACAGCAAAATTCAGCCAAAGACAAAACACTAAACAGATGCCAAGTACAGCGGTAACAGCAGTATTTAGAATAAGCTGTTTCTGCTCGGCTTTTTTTAAAGCCTTACCGCCAAGGAGATTTAAGAATCTATAATTAATATCCGCAGTAGTCTCTAAAAGCCCCTGGGTGATAACGGATTCATAGATATAGTCTATCTGCGGTGAAGTTTCACTGGCGAAAAAGTCCAGCTGAGGTAATTCCAAGAATTCAATTTTGTTAAAATCCCCAACGAACCAACTTTTTATTTCTGTCTGATAATCACAATTTGCAGCAATTCTTAGGACGATTTGTTTTTCAGCAGAAAATTCTCCTGAGAATTGTTTTACTGCTTTTATTATTTTTGCTCTCCGACTTTGCAAATCGTCTTGACATAAGGATATTTCTTCATATCTTTGAAGTCCGTTCTCACTAATTGTAAAAACAAACAGATTCTCTCTTCCAAATAGAAGATTTATTTCGTTGATATCATCATATTTGTCCTGCCGAAACCAACATTGAAGAGCTATCGAATCTACCATGACATTTGAAGGTCTGATTCCGATAGATTTGAATCTTTCGAGTACTTCTTCAAGTGACTTAACTTTTAAAATATACACTAAAACCTTCTGGAGGTTGTCATTTTTGTCGATAGGCAGAAAACCATAAACGAGATCTTCGGCTGGTAGCGGAAGATATGCAGAAAGCTCAAATTCGAGCATTCTGTAGGCCTGTTCCATTCCAGTTGCAGGTAGTTCCGCAGATTTTATTATGCATTGATTATCTGGGACGGAAATAATCCACTGTCGAACCCGGATTTGTCTTTTTTTTATGGCATCTGCCAATTGTTCTGTATTCTCAAAATACAGACAAGAGTTATTTGCAGATTTCAAGCATAGTATTGCAGAACCCGTGGAGGTTATTTTAATTGACGCCAAACTTGTTTTATTTATATGTTTCATCAAAGCAATCTCTCAACACAAATCACTTGAGATTCATTTTCCACCACTTTGACAACGGCCATTAACAAATAGACCCGGTGATCGTTTCTTGCCAAGCTGAAAACGCGAAATGTATCCGAGTTGAAACAGCAGTACTGGTCCAGAAGTTCTTTCTGCAATTCAGTCAGACCTTCAATCAGTAAAATATCCTCATTCTTTTCAAATATTCTGTCATCGTCGGTGCGCTCGGTGCCGTCCGGACCACTTCGATAGGCTAATACAACATCGGTAGCCTGCTGGTCAAAACCGGGCAGTATCGAAAGGATTCTACTTGAGACCGTATTAATATTTATTTTTTCCCGGCCGAAAGTAGTAAAAATGTTTACGAAAGGTACCTGTTGATCCAAGTCATTACAAAATAGTTGTTCAATATCGTCAGGATATATAGTTATTTTTGTCAAAAGACCACCCAAATACTCACCCCGAGTTATATTTTTTATAAACAAGAGTTCTTTAAGACAGAGAAGGGAAGCATTTTTACAGTTATAGGGAGTTCCAAGTCTTTCGTAATAATCGGCCTCAGCACCATCCGGATTGGTATCGAAATCCGTATCAATCCAATCCAGGATACATGCCCGTTTATCTCTACTAAAAGAAGGTAGATTTTCCCAGACGGCGGAATCTGATTTGTTCAAATCCAAAAATGCACTCTCATCTTCTATCCAGAAGTCAATCTGTATCTTTTCATCTAAAGTCAGTTTGAGCTGTTCAAATAAACTTTTATTATTATCCGCCGGATAGTACCTGCATACCCTGGCAGTCTGCCCAGCAGTCAACTGCTTCTCAGAAAGGATCGCCTTGGCTGCCTCAAGACCCGAAAGAGCTAAATTCTGTAGAATTGCTTGCTCGGAGCTAGATTTTGACAGTCTTATCTCAATCCTTGTCTGGTACGCCAATCCAAATGCAACTATGGTCATGGCCGATATGACAATCAATACAAGCACCAGCACGCTGGCGTTACGGCATCTAACGTATTTTGCTGGGAATATGCATGTTTTCTGCACAAAAGATCCTCATTAATAGCACCTCTGCTCACTTAATAGCGAAGTAAGAGCAGGAATTGTTGAATTACAATTGTCGGAATATGTGTAAAAAACAGCGATTTATGGATGTGTTATCTGTCCCTGGGAAACTATTTTGATGATGGTTTCAAAATTAAAATCTTCCTGTTTATCTTTCGGCCATTTTAGAAGAATTTTTACTGCCTTTGGAGGCCTTTTGCTGCACTGGAGATTATTTTTCCATGAATCAGTCAAAGAGCCTTTGTCCGGATCAGCAGCTTGTATGGTGATTTCTGAAAAACCTTCTAAAATAAGCTCCTTCTGATCTGAACCAATCGACTTTTCACCTGAAAACAGCTGCTCACTTCTTAGCAAAATCATCCGGTCTGAATCGGAGTCAGTTGTAAATTCATAGCTCACCTTTGCAGGGAAATTTGAGCCGGCGGTATTTTTCCACGCCGGATTCATGGTAAGAAAAGACAGCTTAACAGAACCATGTGTAGATTGAGACAAGGTAAACGGTGCTGATTGCTGCTGGTTATCGTTCATTTCGGGGATATAAATATAGAGAAGCTCCTCTGTAATGGTATTGAAAAACATGCGGGTCTTCTGATAAACAGGCCTTTGCATTTCCACCCGTGACCACAGCATGTGGGTCTGCCGGAAGGCAGCATTAACTCCCAATACCAAGAAAGATGTAATAAGCATAACCAGCAAGATTTCTATGAGAGTAAAACCTTGGTGATATTCTTTTGGGGTATATTCGTGGTTCATTTGCCTTCCATCAGAGGAGGAATATGTACAAGGGAGTTAAGTTGGTATTCCTGAGGCTTTTGCTGATCGAGCCACTGTATCTGCACACTAAATGCGGCCAGATTATCCATTTCTGTCGGGGCAGTCTTAATCTGCCAAGAAAATTGCCCCTTGCTTCCCTTGGTTGTCTGGTAGGTGACCTTGTTGTTAAGGGTGGTTTCTGCCAGCAGCTTCTCTGCCAGAAGTATTGATTCGGTCAAACGCTGGCTATGGCTATTGGCTGTACTACACATCCTCAAGGTGCCAAAGACTGCCAACATAGCAGTACTGAGAATCGCAAGGGCCACAATAATCTCAATCATTGTAAAGCCACCGCTATCTCTAAAGTTGTATCTATGACTGTTAAATTTCTTTCTCTTCAATATCAACTATTTTTGACTTTATTCTTATGGTTATAATCATATCTTTAGCAAAGAAGCTGATTAGTGCATTTGCCCATGTATTTTGTGGATTAAAAGTAAGGGAGTAATTAGAACCAGCTTGCTCAAAACCAATATAATCATAAAGATGTATGTTTTCATCAATGAATTTTTCTGTGCCGGTAAAATCGTCTACAGGTTTGAAGCTGTTATCTCCCTTGTCGATCTTAAGATAATAGCTTCCGTATTTTTCATTGAAGATGAACATAACAGTCCTGTTTTGTTTTTGAGCAAGATCGATAGCGTATCTTAGGGTCTGTGCAATACTGTTAGTAGCTTGCTTTATTTTGAGACTATTGTTGCTTCTCTGACAGAAAGGTAGTACAATACCAACCATCACAGAAATGATAACCAGCACTACCACCAACTCCAAGAAAGTAATACCTGCAGAAAATACATTATTGTTTCTGGTCTTCATTTATAGGTTCATCATGGTTTGAAACGTCATCTTCATTACCAAAGACCCCATCGGGACCGGAGGAGATAATATCATAAAGATATTCAGAACTAGTCAATTCACTCGGAAAATTATACTTGTATTCATTCCCCCAGGGATCCAACGGTACATTGGTGGTTTTTAAGTATGGGCCCCGCCAGTTTGTTATCTGAGGGTTCTCAACCAATGCCCGAATTCCTTCGTCGCTTCTGGGATATCTCCCAGTATCCTGCTCAAACAGGTCCAACGCAATTCCGAATGTACCTACGATAGTCTGTCTTGCAGCAACGATTCGTGCCTCCCGGCTTCTGCCGAAATATCTAGGTACAACAACCGCCGCCAGCACACTTATAATCGTAATCACCAAAAGAAGTTCTATC
>Ga0272441_10005560_pt1 | contig 21791 bp, 18 predicted proteins | sample SSMProp6N_FD_193582 | JGI IMG/M metagenome (GOLD analysis project Ga0272441, IMG submission 193582) | Marine sediment archaeal communities from Little Sippewissett salt marsh, Falmouth, MA, United States - SSM-Prop-6N | ecosystem: Environmental > Aquatic > Marine > Wetlands > Sediment ... | reverse complement strand
TCGCGATGTCCCCGGAGGAGCTCACGAGCAATCTGTCGCTTCAGGAGACGATCAACCACATCTCCGCTGTGGTTGTCCCCGTGCTCGGGGGGACGATCTGGGCGCTTTTCGGATCTCGTGCGCCGTTCCTTGCTGGCGTAGGCATCGCCGTGGTGTCTTTGGCGCTTGCGTGGCACATCCGTATTCCTTCCGACAGCGTGGTACAAGGTCCCGTCGGCGAAGCTCCGCGCCCCGGCCGGTAGGGTCTCTCGGCGGGCGCCAATGCGGACGGCGGCGCAAGCGTTGCAGCGGGGGCTACCTCCTTCTGATGCCCCAGCGCCAATCAGCGGGGGCTACCTCCTTCTGATGCCCCAGCGCCACACCTCGCGGAACGACATGTTCTTCCCATACATGAGGATGGCCGTCTCGAAGACACGAGCAGAGAAGCGCATCAAGAGGAACACGGATGCTGCGAGCGTGACGATGGCCAGTGCCACCTCCCACCACGGCAGCGCCGACACCGCCAGCCGCATCATCAGCACTGCAGGAGTGAACGGAGGGAAGAACGTCGCCACCTGGACCCACGTTGCCTCAGGGTGCTGTATGATGGCTGCGACGAACAGCATCGGGGCGTAGGGAATCATCCCCACCATCGCCGCGGGTCCTCCGGAGTGGATGTCCTTCATCATCGCGCCGACCGTCGCGTACAGCGACGCGATGAGGAGATAGCCGAGGACGAACAGGATGGGGTAGCAGATCGCCTGCACCGGCGACAGCACGGACAGCGAGATGGGGAGGAACCTCGAAGCGGCCGTGTAGGCCAGCGCGACCCAGATGATCACCTGGATCAACCCGGCGAGCCCCAACCCGAGGATGATGCCACCGAGGGAGTCTGTGGCGGACACAGAGGAGAGGACGATCTCGACGACGCGATTCGCCTTCTCACGGATAACACCATATAGCGCCATGATCGCGGATAGGAAGGCCCCGAGGAAGAGCAGGAGCGCGAGGAAAAAGGCAATCGCGAACGCGGGGAGCGGCTCCGACGTGGCCGCGGATGCGGCATCTCCGCGCGACCACGCGATCCCCAGCGCCGCCAATGCGAAGATCGCCGGGATGAACAGCGCCATGACGAGGAATTGCTTGCTGGTCACGGTCTGCCTGAAGTGCCACTGCGCGACCCTGAGAAGCTTGCTCATGACGCCGTTCCCTCGACCGCGCGCACGAAGATGTCGTGGAGCGGAGGTCTCTGGATCGACATCTCACGGATCACGATCTCCGGAGGCAGGCTGCGCACGAAGCTATCGGGGGCCGTAGCGTCGTCAAGGACAAACGTGGCAAGGTCACTGCCGAGCGCGAGCCGTGAGATGCCCTCGTGCCCCCTCAGGAAGGAGGCATCCCCAGAGAACCGCATCGAGACGACGTGGAATCCCGCGCCTTCTCTGATCCCCTGCAGAGGACCACGAAGTACTTCGCGACCGGCGTGGATCAGCAGAATGCGATCGCACAGTTCCTCCACGCGGTTCATCTGATGGGACGACAGGAGAATCGCTGTCCCTGCCTCGCGTTGCTCGCGGATGATGCCCTTGAACAGATCCTGGAACACGGGGTCGAGCCCGGAGAATGGCTCGTCGAACACGACAAGATCCGGCTCGTGGAGCATCGCTGCAATGAACTGCACCTTCTGCTGCATTCCCTTGGATAGCTTGGCGACCTTGCGCTGCCCCCACGCCTCGAGGTCGAGGCGATCGAGCCATTTCGTGGCCCGATCCCGGGCTTCGGAGCGCGGGACATCCTTCAGCTGGGCGAAGTACACCAGAATATCCATGACCCTGGCATCGTCGTAGAGGCCGCGTTCCTCGGGGAGGTAGCCAACGCGGCTCTTGGGGACCTTTCCCGACTGTCCCGAGCGGCCGTAGCGGATCCCTCCTTGATCCGGTCGGAGGATGCCCATGATCATCCGCAGCGTCGTTGTCTTTCCCGCCCCATTGGGACCGAGAAACCCTAGGATCTCGCCCGGCTGAGCGTCGAAAGAGATGTCGGAGACAGCTTCGATGGCACCGAACCGCTTGCTGATGCGATCCACTGTGAGCGTCGCCAGCAGCGATCACCTCCATGCAGTGAGAGGAGAACCACCTTCGGAGCCGCACCGTGGCCTCTGATCCGCCGCGCGCGACTGCGCAACGAGGCTACAGATGATCCGTCACGCAGGCGTTACAGCGCGTCGTCCTCCGTCTCCCGCTTGCTTCCGCAGGTCTCGCACAGGCGCTGGTAGTAGTGGGCTGCGACCTTAGTGCCTTCGGCGTCGAGGAGCGTCGCGGCTCCACTGTTGTTGTCCCAGATCTCCCGTTCCGAGCACCAGTACAGTGCGTCGCTCGTGTCCTCACCGCATCCACTGTAAATGGTGACCGTGCTCTCCGGCGGGAGAACGAAGCCGTCAGCGATGGTCAGGGTGACACGAAGGGCATTGCGCAACGTCCACCCGCTCATGTCCACGGGAAGCTCGCCGCGGTTCATCAGCGTGATGTACTCCCCATTCAGGTTGCGGTTGTCATCGCCGTTCGCATCGTAGAGGAAGGGTGTGACAAACTCGATCTGATACGCCGGGGCGTCGTGCAGATTGTCGAACAGCAAGACGCCGTACGCGATGAGTGCCAACGCTGAAACCACGGCAATGACGGTGACTGCGAGGGTCGAGCCTTGTCCCACGGTGCGTAGCCTCCTCCAGGTGTTCTCGGCGTGCGCGACGGATTGTACCCGGGATGCGACGGCAGCGCCCGGACGTAGAGCGGCCTACAGGCTGTCCCACTCGCGCGAGGCGGCGTCGAGGATTCTACGACTCGCCGCGCGAACACGCTCGTAGTATGAAGCGGGATCGATCCTTATGTGCTCGGGGAGGCTGCCCCGCGCGACAGCGTCGCGCAGCTGCTCCGACAAGCATCCTCCGACGGGTGTCTGGCGGGCGGCATCGCGGACAGCGTCGTGCGCGGAGGAACGAGGCAACCCGGCATCGATCAGCGCATGAAGATACGCCTCGGAAAGCAGCACATCGCCGGCGTCAGCGAGATTCCTCTCGATCGCCTCTTCGTGTACGACAAGCTTTTCGATGATCCCACAGAGCTTGTCGGTCATGTAGTGTGCGAGAAGGAAGCTGTCGGGAAGGACGATCCGCTCCACCGAGGAGTGCGACATGTCGCGTTCGTGCCACAGGGCGATGGACTCCATCATTGCTTGGAGGTTCCCGCGGAGCACCCGGGAAAGGCCGCAGATGCGCTCAGAGGTGATGGGGTTGCGCTTGTGTGGAAGCGAGGAGGAGCTCTCTGGCCGTGGCTCCTCCAGCTCGCCGACCTCCGTTCGTGACAGGTGCCTCAGCTCAAGTGCGATCGTTTCCATCGCCGCGCCGAAGCTGGCGAGGGCGTAGCCCACGTCAGCGTGGAGATCACGCGGAAGAACCTGGGACACACCCGTCATCTGCCTGAGGCCGAGGGCTTCACATGCTGCGGCGGCTACCTCGGGAAGGATCTGCATCTGGGTTCCCACGGGGCCGGCGAAGCGCCCAACGGAAATCGCCTGTCGCGCGGCGTGTAGCCGATCCATCGCGCGACCGACCGCCCGCTCCCACACAAGCACCTTCAAGCCCAGCGTGATCGGTTGCGCGTGCATCCCGTGGGTTCGGCCGACCATGACAAGATCTTGGTGCTGGACAGCACGATGCCGAAGCGCGGTACGAAGCTCTCCGGCGGCATCGATCAGTACATCGAGTGCATCGCGCAGCCCGAGCGAGAGCGCCGTGTCCTTGACATCGGAGGAGGTCAATCCGCGGTGCAGATGGCGGCCCGCATCTCCCGCCTGGCGCTCGAGGACGCGCACGAACGCGAGCAGATCGTGGCCGTCTTTCGCCTCCTCGCGAAGGAAAGCATTGACATCCACGTGAACCGCCGCCGACGCACGCTCATACGTCCCTTCGGGAACGGATCCTGCGCTCTCGGAGGCACGCAGCGCCGCGAGTTCGACCTTGAGCCAGCGGACGTACTGCGCCTCCAAGGTCCAGTGCTCCTTCATCGGGGACAACGCGTACCGCTCGATCATCGGACCCCTTTCGCAACCGTCATCATCGCGGCGTCGGAACGTGATGCAAGGATACACGAGAGGCGCTTGGGAAGGCCACAAAGGATGCCGTTGGGAAAGCCCGAGGGGGCGTGGCTCGCGCTACGAAGGACCGAGCGCGACACGACCCGAGTGGCGCACGGGGTAGCCCTCGATCAGGAGATCATCGCCCATGGGGCGAACGGCGACCTCCTCCAGGCGGAGGCCATCGGCAGGTGTGGCCAGGCCCAAGGTGCCCACGGCGGGAACCGCGTCGCCGCCGAGCAGGAGAGGCGCGATGTACAGACTAACCTTGTCCACGTGTTCCGCTACGAGGAATTCCGTCGCAGTCGCCGAACCCCCTTCGACGAGCAACGAGTCGACTCCTTCCTCGGCCATCCGTGCGAGCATGGTATCGAGGTCGATCCGGCCGTCGGCGCCCGGGCAATCCCACACCGTGGCGCCGGACGCGACCAGCTGACGCTGATGTGCGAGGGGGAGCCCAGCAGTGACCACGGTCACGCCTCCTCCATCCCGGACGATGCGGGCGTCCAACGGGATCCGTCCGCTGTGATCGAGCACGAATCTGCGTGGATTCCGACCGACGCAGTGCCTCACGGTGAGCTGGGGATCGTCAACGACCACGGTGCCCACGCCGACGGCGATTGCCATGAGCCGACGCCGAAGCCGGTGCGCATCCTCTCGGCTCGCGGCACCGGAGATCCATCGGGATCGGCCGCTCGACGCGGCAATCCTGCCGTCGATGGAAAGCGCCAGCTTCAGCTGCACAAACGGCCGGCCGAGGGTGATGAAGTGGCAGAAGACCTCGTTCAGGCGGCGCGCATCCCTCTCGCGGACGCCCTCGATGACCTCGACCCCGGCGCTACGAAGGGTCGCGATCCCCTTGCCGTCGATCTGGGGGTTCGGATCGCGGCACCCCACGACCACCTTCTTGATTCCCGCGCGGAGAATCCGATCCGTGCACGGCGGCGTCTTCCCATGCGTGCAGCAAGGCTCGAGGTTGACGACCAGCGTGGCACCCTGTGCGAGATCACCGGCATTGTCGATCGCGACTGGTTCGGCGTGAGGACCGCCAAAGCGCGCGTGATGGCCTCGCCCGACCACCTCGCCGTCGCGGACGACAAGCGCCCCCACCAGTGGATTCGGGTTGACCGCTCCCTCGCCTTGCCGAGCAAGCGCAAACGCCTCTCCCATCCAACGATCGTACGACGTCATGTCGCGGCAGCGAGCAGCGCTGCGGCGGCGCTCACGGGATCCTCGGCACCGAAGATGGCGGATCCAACGACGAGGATGTCGGCGCCTGCTGCGACCGCGACTCCCGCCGTCTCCGCATTGATGCCTCCGTCGACGGCGATCTGCACGTCCCGCTCACCGATCTCCGACCGCAGTCGCCGGATCCGCTTCGCGCTTGCCGGGAGGAAGCGCTGTCCACCGAAGCCAGGTTCGACGCTCATGACGAGGATCAGGTCGACATCGGAGAGAAACGGGTAGATCTCGTCCACGGGCGTCGCGGGCCGCAGGGAGATCCCCACACGGGCTCCGAGCTTGCGAAGCGCGATGATGGCGGCTGACGGATCGGCCGTCGCTTCCGCGTGGAAGATGAACGAATCTGCTTCGGACACTTGGAACGCCGTGGCCAGCGCAACGGGGTTATCAACCATGAGGTGGATGTCCAGCGGGCGCTCGATCCCCCTGCGAAAGGCATTCACCACCGGCGGGCCGAACGTGAGATTGGGCACGAAGTGGCCATCCATGACGTCCATGTGGAACGAATGGGTTACGGGCTCGACCGTTCTGGCGGCCGCGCGCAATGCGCCGAAATCCGCGGAGAGCAGTGAGGGAGAGAGCTTCATCGTCGTCTTCCCGCGGACAGCAGCATCAGCAACTGCAACGCCGCTACGGCGGCCGCTGCAACGTAGGTCAGGGCAGCGGCTGACAGCACCTCGCGAACGGCTCCGAGTTCCTCGACGCTCACGAGCTCTCCGGATCGCAGCGCCGCCACGGCGCGCCGACTGGCGTTGAACTCCACGGGCAACGTAATCAGCGTGAACAGGACTGCCGCAGAGAACGCGAGAATGCCCACGGTGACCAACGGCTCCAGCTGGAACACGAGGCCGGCGAAGAACAGCGGCAGCGCCAACTGCGACCCGATCGACGCCACGGGAACGACGGACGTGCGAAGCGCGAGTGGGCGATAGCCCCGTGCGTGCTGGATCGCGTGACCCGCTTCGTGAGCGGCCACACCGACTGCGGCGACGGAAGCCGACTCGGGGTCGGAGAGACGCAGGACACGGCTGCGTGGATCGTAGTGATCGGAGAGGCGGCCCTTGGCCCGCTCAATGCGTAGCCCCGTGATCCCTTCCGCGGTGAGAATACGGCCGGCTACCTCGGACGCAGTCATGCCGCTCACGGTCCGAACGCGAGCGTATCGGGAATAGGTCGAACGTACTTTGACCTGCGCGTAGCCGGCGAGCAGCAACGCGGGAATCAGGATGAAGATGCTTGGTCCGATGAACGGCAAGCCCCAGAGCGGCATCTCTCCCCCTCCCCCCTTGCACTGCAGGGTGCTCAAGTATAGACCCCGTACGGCGATGCGCCAAGAACCAGCGACCGGCGAGCAGTACCGCTGCCGCCGCCGCAGTGCCGGCCGCGCCCGCCACCCAATCGAGGAGGCTTGCCGTTCGGCCGGGGACGGCGAGTTGGAGTGCTTCCAGCATCCCCGAGAGAAGGGTCAGCGCGAGCGCCGCGCGACCCAAACGGGCTCGGACGATCGGCAATGCGTAGGCGAGCAGAGTTGCGACGAAGAACGCCGCCGCGTGCACGGGTTTGTCGACGGCGGCGCCGAGGGTGAGCGTGCCCGAGTGCGCGGGAGTCAACGCCGCCGTGACCACGAGTAGCCCGTACAGCGCAGCAACGCCTCGCCAGAGCGTGGCAGGCGACTGCTTGGCATTACGGAGAGGGCCGATAAGCCGGATCCTGTCGTGAGGAGCCATTCATCTGCGCGGCCTACCCGAAGGCTCGGACGGGCCGTCCTCAAACACCTTCCTACTTGGCCTTGCTCCGGCCAGGGTTTACCGAGCCGATCCGGTCACCCGAATCGCTGGTGGGCTCTTACCCCACCGTTTCACCCTTGCCCGCCTGCACCGGGCGGCACAGACGTCGGCGGTCTGCTCTCTGTTGCACTTTCCCGAGGTCGCCCCCGCTGGGATTTCCCCAGTGGCCTGCCCTGTGGAGTCCGGACTTTCCTCAGGGGCGCGTCAAGCGCCCCCGCGGCCCCTTGGCCCTCTCCGTGTCACGAACGATAGCAGTCCAGTATACCACTGGCCGGTGTCGGGCTCAGGAGGGAGCGACGTATAGCAGGCGCGAGCAGTTCTCGCAGGTAACGATCTCCTGGCCTCCACGAGCTCGTTCCACCGTGCTGCCGCTGACCCTGAGATTGCATCCGCTACAGGAGCCGTCGCGGATCTGCGCGATGGGGTCACGATGAGCCCCGTGGAGCTGCTCATACCGGCGCAAAAGGTGTGGCGGGATGTGCTCCGCGCACTCGCCGCGGGCAACTGTGTTCGCCTCGATCTCCGCAATCACATCGCGGATCCGCCTTGAGGTCGCCTCAACAGCGGCCGTGAGCTCCTCCGTACGACGCTCCAACGCGTCCGCCGCCGCCTTCAGCTGCGCCTTCTCCTCTTCCACGCGATCCATCATCTCCAGCGCCTCGTCCTCGAGGGCGCTCATCCGCGCCCGCTGCTGGACGATCTTCTCGCGCAGTGACTCCATCTCCTTGTAGCTCATGATGTCGACATCCAGCCGGCGTTGGTAGTCGCGAATATCGCCATCAAGCTGGTCCACTTCGAGAGTCCTGAGACGACAATCACGCTCTAGCTCATCGATGGACCGCCGCTTGGCGGCTACCGTCTCCTGCTCTGCCGCGAGTTTCGCACGCAGCTGGTCCCCGTCGCCATGGAGGCTGCGCTGGCGTGCGTGAAGCTCATCGTGCGCCTGATCCAGGCGCTGGAGCTCAAGCAGGCTCTCAAGATCTCCCATGCACCAACCTTTCGGAATCCTCGGCTCGACGACTATAAGCCTGCTGGAAGGAGGGCACAAGGCATCGCGCTCCGGTCTGCGAGCGCTGTCCGGAGGCGCATGGACACCGACCACGCCAGCGTCTTGCCCGCTGCCGGCGGCAGGCCATCTACAGCTGTGTCCGGCTCTGCAGCGCGCGGCCCAGCGTGATCTCGTCGGCGAACTCCAGATCCCGGCCGACGGGGACACCTTGTGCGATCTTGGTGATGCGCACGCCGAGGGGCTTGAGCAACGACACGATGTGCATGCCCGTGATCTCGCCGTCCAGTCTCGGCTCCAAGGCAAGGATCACCTCATGGATTCCCTCCGCTTGCACACGGTGCACGAGCGAGCCGATGGTGAGATCGTCAGCATCGACCTTGTCCAGTGGGGAGATCAGTCCGCCGAGCACGTGGTAGAGACCGTGGTATGCACCGGTGCGCTCGATCTTCAGGATCTCCCACGGCTGCGCAACGACGCACAGCGCCGTCTGCTCTCGTCGGGGGTTCGTGCAGAAGCCACACAGCTGGTCGACCGACAGGTTGTGGCATCGTTGACAGCGATGGACCGCAATCTTGAGCTGCCGCAGGGCATCAGCGAGGGCGGCGACCTCCGACTCCGGGGCATTGAGAAGGTGGAACACCATGCGTTCGGCGCTCTTGCGTCCGATCCCGGGAAGCGCCTTGAGGTGCTCGATCACTGTCTCGATCGGCTCGATCATGGAACCGGGATCCCCATTCCCTGAGCCAGAGGGCCGAGCAGCTCCTCGGCCTGTTTCCTGGCCGTACGCTGTGCCTGCTGTACGGCGGCGACCACGAGATCGGTCAACATCTCCAGATCGTCGGGATCAACGACCTCCGGCTCGATCTTCAGGTCGGCAAGCTCTCCTTGGCCGTTGACCGTGGCCGTGACCATGCCCCCGCCGGCTGAAGCGGACACCCGCAACGCCTGAATCTCGGCCTGCTTGTGCTGAAACTGCTCCTGCAGCTGCTTCGCTTGGCGAAGCAACTGGCCCATGTCGCCGAGCCCTTTCATCGCTCCTCCCTCACGACGATCCCATCGAAGACGTCACACACGACCTCCGCATCCGCGCGAAGCGTCGACGCCCCGTGTGCGTCCTGTCCGGCGAACGCAAGATCGACCCGAACGGCGTCGCCCAGCGCGCGCCGAACCGCCCCAGCAAGGTACTGGAAGCTCTCCGGCTTCTCCAGGCTTTCCTTGTGGAAGGCGCAGGACCTGCAGAACGTCAACGTTAGGCGGTCTCCCTCGAGCGCCGGTGAGGCCTCCGCCAGGAATGCTGCGATGGCGATACGCTCCTTGGCAACGGTGCGGAGGAGTGCTGCCCACGTCGCCTTCCACGGCTCGGCGTCGACGGCACCGGTGAGCGTATCCGCAGCGGGGGGATCCACTCCCGGGTCGGGCGCCGATGGCCCGGAGGACTTCCCTTGCTCTGCGTCCCGGGCAGCCGCGTCCTGTGAGGCAGCGCCGGGCGGGGTGGACGTGGAGGCGGCAACAGCGTCCGGCGGCGCGCCGCTCCCCACGGGAGCGACGCGATCCATCAGCGCGAGTAGCCCGATCTCCAGATGGATGCGCCGATCAAGCGACCGGTACAGATGGCTCTTGATCTCCAGCAGATCGCGGCATACGGCGACGTCCGTCGCCTCAATGGGCGCCGAGGCGGCGATGCGATCCCGTAGCGAAGCGATGAGATCGGCAAGGAATGACTCCAGATCCTTACCTCGGTCCACGAGGGAGTCCACGGTCGCTAGGATGAAGGGCCGGTCCCCACGCACCAGCGCGTCGAGGAAGGTGCTCAATGTGTCCTCCCCGACCAAGCCCAGCATGTCGTGAAGCGCCTCCTCGGTGATCGTGTCTGCGCCGTACGCGGCGGCTTGCTCGAGAAGAACGATTGCGTCTCGCATTCCGCCGTTCGCACGCCGCGACATGAGCCGCAATCCTGCCGCGTCGGCGGGGATCTTCTCTGCATCGCAGATCTCGCGAAGGTGGGCGGCGATGTGCTCTGTGGAGATCTTGTGGAAATCGAACGCCTGACAGCGGGAGATGATCGTTCTCGGGAGTTTGTGCGGCTCCGTGGTGGCGAAGACGAAGACGGCGTGTGGGGGGGGCTCCTCAAGTGTCTTGAGCAAGGCATTGAACGCCTCGTTGGTGAGCATGTGCACCTCGTCGATGACGTACACCTTCGTTGACAGCTCGGTGGGGGCGAAACCCACTTCCTGTCGCAGGGCCCGGATCTGATCGATGCCTCGGTTCGATGCGCCATCGATCTCGAGGATGTCCAGTGTGCGGCCCGCGAGCGCCGCGAGGCAGTTGGCACAGCTGTTGCATGGCTCTCCGCCTGCGGGGTTGAGGCAGTTGACAGCACGCGCGAGGATGCGCGCGACGGACGTCTTGCCGATGCCCCGCTCGCCGGAGAACAGATAGGCGTGAGCTACTTCGCCGGCGGTGACCGCATTGCGCAGTGTGCGGGTGATCTCGTCTTGTCCGACGACGTCGGCAAACGTCTGGGGGCGCCAGCGGCGGTAGAGAGAGATGTACGATGTGGATTCAGTCAACGTTGGATCACCCCTTGGTCGGGGAGACTGGATTCGAACCAGCGACCTCCTGCTCCCAAAGCAGGCGCGCTACCAAGCTGCGCCACTCCCCGATGATCGTTCGCCATGCCCCGGACGGTCCCGTGCCGCGCGGGGCGATTATAGGTGGTCGGCGTGAGCTATCACCACACCTCTCACCATGCACCGCCTCCCGCAGGCGCCCCGCACGGCCCGTTACCTCCTGCGATCCGGGATGAGATAGACGAGATCCATGGTCAGGCCGTTGGCGCCGCTCGGTGTAGCGACGGGATTCGCCACGTTCCCATTGCCCACGATGCGGTAGTAGGCGTAGGTGAACGTGGGATTGACGGTGTACGCCAGTCCCACATCCTCCGTGGTCAGCAACGTCTGGTACTCTTGGTAGATCTCGAACGCTTCGTCGTTGTCGTACGTGGACACCCCGGCGGCGAGCAGCTCGTCGATGCGGCGCTCCACCTCGTAGGGCTCCTGACAGCCTGAAGGATGCCAGAAGTGGAGGCCGCCGCACGACCCGTAGACATTGGCCCCGCTGTTGGGTTCCGTGCCGCCGGTGAGACCGAGAAGCACCATGTCATAGGTTCCCGCGAGGATCATCGTCACCACGGTGTTCGACTCCCTCGGGGCGAACGCCACCTTGAGTCCTATCCGGTGGAGATCCTCTGTGAGGATCAGGCATACATCCTGCCCGTTGGTGCTGCCCCCGGTGGTGAGCTCGATCTCCACCGTGGTGCCGTCCTCGTAGTCGCGCCAACCATCGCCGTCACGGTCGATGATGCCGATGTCGTCGAGAAGAGCGGCTGCCGTGTCGGGGCTGAACTCGTAGACGACCGCCCCGTCCTCCGTCACGGGGCCGCCGTAGCCGTCCCGCCCTGCGTAGAATGGCGACATGTAGCTCACAGGACTCCACTGGGGAACGGCGAGGCCGTTGTAGACGTTGTTGATGATCGTTCCCTTGTCGATGCTGTGGGCGATAGCCTTGCGGAAGCGGATATCGCGGAAGAGCTGGCGCAGACGCTCGTCCGTGCCCTCCGCTAAACCGACATCCTGGTTGATCGCGACCCATGACGTGCCGAACGCCGGAACATCCGGATTCACGAGCACCTCAATCCCCAGCTCATCCTTGAGATCCAGAAGGACGGGAACGTCAGCCGCACGGATGCCGAGCACGTCGAGCTCACCGTTGCGGAACTTGAGAAGCGATGCGTCCTGGTTCTCCACGATGACCACCACGTAGCGATCCACATACGGCAGCTGAACGCCGTTGGGGTCGTAGTGGTAGTAGTAGGGGTTACGTCGCATGGCGACGAACTGGTCGGGCTCGAAGCGTTCCACGACAAACGGTCCGATGCCGACGAGTTCCGACGGGTCCGTGTTCAGCCCCCAGACCTCGTTGAACGCCCCGGGAGTGAGCTGTGGATTCAGTCGCGCCACGTGCTCCGCGAGGACGTGCTTGGGGAGGATCGCCGCGCCCATCGCCGTTAGAATCGGCCGGAACGGTGCGGACAGCGTCACCCGGACGCGGTGCTCGTCGAGCTTCTCGATGACCGGCAGCGTCCCATCGGGAAGCTCTAGGATGTCGCGGGTATCGCTCTCGATGTCCTCGTTGAAGTAGAGGTCGTTGAAGGTGAAGACCACGTCGTCCGCGGTGAACGGCACGCCGTCGGACCAGCGCAGTCCCCGCCGCAGCTCGAAGACGATCTCCATCCCGTCCTCGCTTACCGTCCATCCCTTCGCCAGTTCGGGCACGAGCGCCGAGGTGATGGGGTCGATGTCTGTCATCCCGCGGAACATGATGTTCGTAAACTGCGTCGTGCTCGTCTCGTGCGCCGTCACGTGATTCCACTTCTTGGGATTGCTGATCGATGCGCAGTACAGCGTCCCGCCGGGGCTCCCCGGCTGCAGGTGCTCGTAGGATGTGCCGACCTCACCAAGCGGGACGACGATGCGATCCACGGCATCGGGCTGGAGTTCGTCCATCGCGCTGAGACCGACGCGAAACCCTGAGGGGAACATCGCCCCCGCTACGTCCTGCCCGAGGCCGGGACCGATTTCGACGTGGACGCGGAGCCGTCCCCACACGAGGTACTCCCCCGCGGGGAGCAGGACGATCCGACGATCGCCAGCGGTGTCGGACACCTCGACCTCACCTCGCTCGTCGAGGCGTCGCTCGAACAACCCCGGAGCGCCATCGCTTCCGAGACGCAGCGTGTCCACATCGGCGCCCGTCAACGCGTTGCGGATCCCGGCTTCCGCGTGGACCACAGCGACACCCGGCGTGTCCTCGAGCCTCAGGACTCCGCCAAGGTGGCCGGTCAGGCGTACGCGCGTCGCCTCGGAGAGCGTAAACCTCCGGCTGAACGCGAGCGACGCTGAAGCGGTGGACGTCTTGGACCAGAACAGCGCCCAGTTCTCATCTACTGCTGCTGCGGCCGAAGCAACGGCAGTCTCCTCCTCAACGGCGAACCCGTTCGAGCAGAGCAGAACGTCACCGGCTTCGACACACGGATCGAGGATCCACTTCCAGGGTTCGTCGTAGTTGATCTGCCCCACCGCCGCGTGGGTGCAGCCGATCACAACACCGCAGACCAGTCCTAGGATCCACGCCGAGTTCCCGCCAGGTCGTCGAGCCATGCTCCCTCCTCCCTTCTTCGCCCCGCTGTTTCCGGCGCCAAACTGTGGTGCGCCGTCGTCATCCGGCGCGCAGTGATGGTGCATCCCAATCTTATCACGCGAGCTCACATACGGCAGTTCCGACGACTCAGTGACGGATCGGACGCCAGCGCGGCAGCTTCCTCAACATCAACTCGCAGAGGAACGCGGCGAGAGCCGCGAGCAGGAGTGGCCCGTGCAGCGCAACCCACTGCCGGGCTCCGCCGCCCGTCATCAGCGGCGGGAGTGCATATCCATCGGTGAGCATGATCCCCCCCGTTTCCTGCGCGACGAGGGCCAGCCCGGCTTCTTCGATCCCGGCGGACCGATACTCCGTTCGATAGGGAACGGAGAACGGTACAGCGGTTCCGCGGCGCCGCGACAGGTCGAGAACCTGCAGCGCGTATCCTCCCTTGCCTGGGAGCGGAAGCTCCGCGGCGTATAGGCCGGTGCCAACTTGCGGCAGGGTCGCGCGCGTTCCTTCTGGGAGGATGATGGCCTCCAGGCTCAGCCCGTTGGCGAACTGCCCGCTCTCGTCGCTGGCATCAACGAGTACCTGTAGATTCCCGCTCTCTGCGCGGACGAGAACGTCAAGTCCGGGCGAGACGGGAGATGTCGGCTCCACGGCGGAGACCATCGCATCGAACAGCAAGGCCGCCCGCGGCCATCCCAACCACTCTGCCGACCACACGCCCGAAAGATCGGTGTTGAGCACGGCGACCCAGCCTTCTCCGAGTCGCCAACGCGTGAACAGCGGATCCCCACCGGCCGAGAGAAGGACGTCCGCTGTCGGCTTGGCGTACGTCAAGCAGTAGCCGCCGAGCGGCGGCAGGTCACGCAGAGGCTCGGTGAGCAGCGATCCGGTCGCGGCGATGGTCCCGGTGATGAAGCGGCCGCGACTCAGTTGCTGCGTGGCGCGAACCGAAATGGCGGGAAGGTCGCGGATGTCCGTCGCCTCGTAGAGTGTTCCTCCGCTGGCGTCGGTCAGGCTGCTCAGCAGGGGACGATTCGGGTGCTCTCCGATGGCGACCGCGGACACCCCGATGTCTCCGTCGCTCAGACGGCGGTACAGGCCTGCGTAATCGCGGTAGTCATCGACTGTCTTGCCGTCCGAGAGAAGGATCACGTGTTTGACGCGAGCCGTGACAGCCGACAGGGCGTCGAGCGCAGCGACCAATGGGTAGTAGATGTCGGTCCCCCCCTCCGCGGTCAACGCGCGCAGCCGCTCGTAGATCGCCTCGCCCTGTGCCACCACCTCGATCGGGGATAGCCAGGCGTACTCGCGGTCGAATGCGAGAATCCCCACCAGATCCTCCTCCTCGAGCACGCGAACACTGGCTGCGGCCGCCTCCTGGAGGATCTCGATCTTGGTTGCACCCTCTGCGTGGCCGCGCATGCTCGACGAGCGATCCAGAAGGAACACCACGGCGAGGCTTGCCTCCTCAGCACGCTCGGGGACAGAGAACGTCACGGGAAGGATCTGCTCGAGTGCCTCACCGCTGTAGCCGCGCACGTCCTCCTCGCCTTGCACGAGGAGCACGCTACCCCCGAGGTCGAGAGCGAATGATCTTAGGGTGGCGATATCGAGCGCGCTGAGGTCCTGCAGTGCGACGCCGGCGATGAGGATCTGCCGTATCCCGGCGAGCCCCTCGAGGGTGGGTAAATCCTCGCGGTGGACGAAGCTGCGGCTCGCCGTTTCGAGAAGGGCGATCGCGGGAGGCTGGGCGTCCTTGCTGAGCAGGAGGATCCGGGGGCTCTCCGAGGTCCTCGTGAACACCGCAAGGCTGTCGTTCTCGCGCCATGGGTCGTCCGCCCCGCGGACGACGGCACGGTACTCGTAGCCGCCACCCTGCGACAGTCGATCCACATAGGTGAACCGCTGTACGCCGGGGATGATGGCTTCGCGTGAGCTGTGCAGAAGGACGTCATCGCGATACAGAGAGATGTCCGCATCGCCAGGCTTGTGGGCGAGAACGTCAAACCGCACGGAAAGCGGCTGGCCGACGCCGACCTCGGGAGGGGCGTACACCGCGGTGAGCGCGACGTCTTCGGGGACTGTCGCTCCGGCGGGGACGCAGGAGATGGTCACCCCCGCGCGCTGGGCGCGCGCGATCGCCTCGTCGCGGCCCGCAGTGAACCGGCCGTCGCTTACGAGCACGAAGCGTGCACGTTCGGATGAAGACGAGACGGCGAGCGCCAGATCGACGGCGGCAGCGAGGTTGCTGCCTTCGCCGACCGCCTGCCCCGGCATCCACGGGGGGGGCTGTGCCGTGACTTCCGGGAATGCGAGTGCGACATCGGCAAAGGTGATCACGCGGTATCGTAGGCCTGGGTTCGCCTCAGCGATCCCCTGGATCCGTTCGCGCATCGCCGCATCCGTGTCCGTGCGTTCAACACTCGGGGACTGGTCGACGAGAAGCACGACGGAAGCGATGTCCCGCTCCGTCGCAATCCGCGGTCCCGCGAGCGCGGTGATCAGCAGACACACACCGATCGTCCTCGGCAGCAACGCGCTCCATCGACGCCGGAACTGTACGAGCGCTGCGATCGGCAGTGCCAGCAGGAGCAGGACATAGGGCTGCGCAAATCCGATCATCGAGCCCTCCTCGGGACAATCCTGTGATAGACAGCAGCTTCGGCAAGCAGGACGAGCAGGGCAAGGGCAGCGAACGCGGTCCAGATCGGCAGAGGCTTGACGGGCCCTGCGCCGGCCGATGGCAAGGGGGCCTCGACGGCGGCGATTCCTGACGATTCCGACTCGCTGAGCGGAACATTGACCGCGACCGGGTAGCGTCCCCGCTCGGCAGTAATCCAGTACACACCTGGTGTCTCCGCCATCAGCGCGGTAGCACCCTCTGACCCAGGCAGCGACGCGCCGCGAGGATCACGGATCTCCAGGATCGAACCGAAGCCAACGAGAGCGATGACCTCGCCGACGGAATGCCACCGAATCGCGTCCATCGTCGGCGCGCGTCCGAAGCTGTCGAGGATGTTCCTTGCGAGCAGCGGTAGATCGACGGAGATGGGCAGATTGGTGCGCTGGATGGAGGGCGTCCACGCGACAACGCGGCGGCTGGAGTCCTCCCAGGTCAGCAGAATGGGGATCCGATCGACGACGAGCAACGGAGTGGCCGCGATTCCAAGTTGCAGGTCGGGCCGCTCGCGGACACGGAGGGAAGCCGTATCGATATCCCGAAGTAGCGGGTGCTCCACCATGGCGCGGACCTCTCCACCCTCCTGCTCCTCGCCAAGGGTCAGCAAGCCTTCGAGGCCGGCGTGAAGGAGAAGCACATTGCCGCTCGTCGTTGCCCGAAGCGTGGTGTCGTGCGCGACGATGAGGTCGGGAGCGACGGGGAGCGCAGCTCCAGAGGAGTCGGCGTTGCTGGGAGGCGACTCGCCTCCGTAGTCGATCACCACGGCGCGCCGGGGATCCGCGCAGAGCGCGGCAGCGACGTACGGATCCTCGGGGCCGAACCAGCGCACGACGTATTCCGCAGAGCGGGGCAGCGTTGCGTAGCGCACATCGTCGCCGGGGAAGCCATCAGAGGGAGCGATCGAGGCCGTGAATGCCAGGGCCTCCGTCGACTCGATGGTGAGGAATGCGGCATCTTCAGCGAAGGGAGGGAGGGAGAGTGTCGTCTCCGCGAGGGTGGTCCCATCGGAGACGGCCACGGTACCTCGCCACGGCGTCGAACCGGCGTTTTGCACTCGGACGAACGCCTCGACATCCGACGATGCGCCTGGCTGCCGGACGTGGAACGCGGTGATGGCTGTGTTCTCAGCATCTGTGGCGATCCACGTTTCCAATCCGGGAATGTCGATGGAAAACGGGCGATCCGTGAGGAGGATCACCCGGTCGAACGTCTCCCCGCCGATCCCGCGCAGGACGGCGACGAGCGCTTCGCCGGTGCCATCGCCTTGCCAGGTCGGTTCGAGGGCGCTCACCGCTTGCCGTGCCGCAATGGCGTCCGAACTCGGCGAGACGACCACCTTGCACTGCGCACCGAAGGCGACGACGGCGACGGTGGTGGCTGCGAGCTCCTCGAGTCGGTGAATCGCCTCCCGCTGCGCTTCATCAAACAGGCGTCCGTCGGGCCCGACGGCGCGCATGCTGGCGCTGACATCGATGACGATGGCGGCCGTTGCCACCTGTGCGCTCCGCCGCAGCCACGCCGGGCCTGCGATCGCAACCACGATCAAGGCGGTGAACAGAAGCTGCAGAAGGAGAAGAACCCCGAGTCGCTGGCGCAGCGTCGCCGCGCGGGACTGAGGGTCGGCCCGCACGGCTTGCCACAAGTAGAGCGCTGACACGTCGTATCGCCGGCTCCTCGGCCTGAGGAAGTACAGCAGGATCACAAGCAGCCCCGAGGCCAGCAGCGCGAGCGACGATGCATGAGTGAACGTCACTGCAACACCCCGGCATCCCGGAATCGTCGGTGGAGGAGCTCCTCCAGTGGCGCGTCCGTGGGAACGAGGAAATAGGGGATCCGGATCCCAGCGAGAAACCCCTCCAAGCGCCCGAGCTCTTCGCGCAAACGCTGCCGGTACTGCAGCAGCGCGTGGCGTCCGACCTGGAGCTCCAGGGACGCCGCCGACTCCATCTCTGTAATCCGCAGATTCCCCTCGACGGGCGGATCGATCTCGTCCCGGCCGAGGATCTGAACGACGACCACGCGATCCCCCCGATGCTGCAGGCGGGAGATGCCGCGCTCGTAGCCGCGCTCCGCCAGCATGTCCCCGAGCAAGAACACGAGCCCGCTCTCGCGTGAGTGGCCGACATACTGCTCCAATGCGTCGTCGATGGCGGTCGCGCCGCTTGCCGGGAGATCCTGAAGGAGACGTACGATGTGCCCCATCTGGCGCAACCCGTGCCGCGGCGGAAGACCCGGATGGAGGCGATCGGAGAACGGGTACACGCCGACGCGGTCCATCCCGTGGACTCCAAGGTACGCCAGCGCTGCGGCAAGCCGAGCTGCATATCGGAGTTTCCGCGGCCGACCGAGGTGCATCGAAGCCGATGTATCGAGGAGGATGGTCACGGGGAGATCGACCTCGTGAACGAAGCTCTTCACGAGGACACGATCAAGACGACCGTAGACATTCCAATCAACGTAGCGCAGGTCATCCCCAGGAGCGTATGCTCGATAGTCGGCGAACTCGAGGCTCACACCGGCCCGCCGCGAGGAGTGGACGCCGGAGAGGTGCCCCTTGTGGCGGCCACGCACGATGAAACGAAGGTTGCCGAGCTGCCGCAGGAACTGCGGGTCGAGCAGCTGTTCGCTCATGCGATGTCGGTGGCACGCCAGACGTCCTCAAGGAGCCCGGCGACCCCTATCCCTTCCGCTTCGCCGCGGAAGTTGAGGATGATCCGATGCTGGAGCGCCTCGGTGAACACGGCTTCGATGTCGGCGCGGCGAACGCTGGCTTGTCCCATGAGAAACGCCTGTGCCTTCGCTGCCTTGATCAGTGCCACGGCGCCCCGAGGGCTCGCGCCGTACTCCACGAAATCCCTGACCGATGCTGGGGCGTTGGGATGTGCGGGGTGCGTGGCGAGCACAAGACGGGCGATGTAGCGGCGCAACTCGGCGCCAATCGGAATCCCGCGTGCCACTCGCCGTGCGAGCAGGATGTCCTCTGCCGTGGCCACTGGTTGAGGAAGGATGATGCCGTCACCCTCTGTGTTGCGCTCCGCAATGGTCACCAGCTCGTCCAGTGACGGATACCTCACGACAGCCTTGAGGAGGAAACGATCCACCTGGGCCTCGGGAAGCGGATAGGTTCCCTCCATCTCAATGGGGTTCTGCGTCGCGAGCACGAGGAACGGCTCATCCAGCGGGTAGGTGGTCGTTCCCACGGTCACGGTTCGCTCTTCCATCGCCTCCAGCAGAGCAGATTGCGTCTTTGGCGTCGCCCGGTTGACCTCGTCGGCAAGAACGACCTGGGCGAACATCGGCCCTGGGGCAAAGGAGAACGTCCTGTGTCCATCTGTCTCGGTGATGATGTCTGTGCCCACGATGTCCGCGGGCATGAGATCGGGCGTGAACTGAATCCGCGAGAACTTCAGTCCGAGGGCGGTTGCGAGAGACCGCACCAGAAGCGTCTTCCCGAGCCCCGGGATCCCCTCCAGCAGGACATTGCCATCGCACAGCAGCCCAATGAGCGCAGCGCGCACGACGTGTTCGTGGCCGACGATGACGCTGAAGATTGCCTGTTGAAGGCCCTCAAGGACGCCCGCGGCCCGCTCGAAATCCGCCTCGGTAATCATGTTCCTCCTTGTGTGATCGCCTCGAAATACCGACGCACCGTCTCGCGGTCCTCAGGTGCCACGCTCCGCTGCTCAAGCACCGCGCGCAGCGCATCGTAGTCCACCGTCAGCACCTGATGCGCCTCGGTGCTCCCCGCTGCCGTCTCCAACGGCACACCGCGGGTGACAAACTCCTCGAACTCGCCCTCCAGCCCGATCTGACCTTCGATCGCCACGTCGTAGAACGCAGGTTCCCTCCGTTCCAGGTGAACGACGCTCTCCGCTTCACGGCTCTCTTCCCCGCCGAGCATCCTCTCAACCCCTGGCGACTCGCCGGCGGAACCCGGCCGGGAGTCGGTGCGCGAACGCTGATCGTCCGCATCGTCGGGTCCCTGTCCCGAAGCTCGTGCGGCGTCCCCCGGGCTCAAGCTGTCTGGCTCTGGCTCGGGAGGCTCCCAAGGACTCTCCCCAGGCACCTGCGTCTCCCGGTCGGCATCCCCTTCCGATGAGCCGCTGCTAGCTGGCGCCGACTCCTCGGAGAGCATGTCTCGCAGGTTATCCAGCGCCTCCTGCACGGCGTCCGGGTCCGCAGCCTCCGTTAGTTCCTCGACGGCGTCACGAAGCGGCGATCCGGGAAGCTGCGACGCGAGCTCCTGCAAAGCCGCAGCATCCTCCGCAGAGAGCTCCTCGACGGTGTCTCCCAACCCGTCAAGCTGTTCGGAGAGCTGCGACAGCAGAGCGGCTTGCGCAGCCAGCAGCTCGTCGAGATCCTCTCCGTCCGCGCTGAGCACCGTTTGCCCCGAAGCCATCGATAGGGCACCGTCGAGCTCGGGCGTCGACACGGTACGCTCCAGGACATCGGAGGATGGCCCCACATCAGCGCGAACGGCGTCTGCGTCGGTCGAGCGCGGCAGCTTCGGACCCGGCTCGAGCGCCGGCTGCGCCGTCGGGGCTGGCGCTTGCGTCTCCGCGGCTACGCGTACGACATCGTCCCTTGCGCTCCTTGATGGGAGCATCGACATCCCGACGGACAGGGCGATCGCCGCCGCCCCCAGAGACAACAGAAGCACCGACGATCGCGCCAAAGGAAGCGCCTGGCGAGCGTTCACCGTGAGGTCGCCGAGGGCGGCCTCGATACGGGAGCGATAGGTCGGTGCGCCTCCACGAAGGCGAAGCTCGTACAGCGCCGCGAGCCGCTCTTCGGTTCCTGCAGCCAGGTCGACCCTCAGCAGCAGCCGCGGAAGATCGCAGCGTTGGCGACGACCGAGGAAGAAGCCGACCGTGGCCGAGCTGAGAGACCCTGCGAGCAGTGTGGCAGAGACCCCTGCGCTGAGATGCCCCCCCGCGAGCCACACACCGGTCAGGACGGCGAGGGTCGCTAGGCTCGTCGCAAAAAGCGCCTGGGCCGCGAGCCGCGCCCCGCGCACCGATCGGGCTCGCTGATCGACCGTCTGCAGAATGCCGGACAGATCAACCACCACGGTCTCCTCCGAGCCTGTGTCGCAGAAGCATCACAACTACGCCCACCGCGACAAGAGGCACAACCGTACCCAGTGCGACGCGCCCTCCCGTGATCCCTTCGATGAAGCCGGCTCCCGACGTCACAGGGCTCAGCGCCGGTACCGCCGGGATGGGCAGAAGAACACAGGCCGCAAATGCGAGATACTTGATGGCGCGGCGCTTGCCGGGGGGCCGCCGCCGATTCTCCTCTACCAAGCGGCTGATCACCGCCCAGAGCAACCCCGAGAGGAACGCGGCCGCGACGGACAGCACGAGGGCCATCCCGCTATCCGGGCTCAGGGACCGGACGAAGACGACAAGCGGCGCCGCTGCGACATTCGCTACGGCGATGCGGCCCGCAAGCCGCACGACGACCCAGCGTCTCTCTTCGCGGAAAGCGCTGATCGCACCGAGGTTCAACCCGAGGACCCCAGCGGCGAGGGGGTAGACGTAGAGGAACAGCGGAGCTGTGAGCGGCCCCAGGACCCCACGGTACGCCTCGAGACTTATCGGCAGCGGGATGGAGACAAGCAGGGCGACACCGCAGGCTATGAGGAATCCCAGGTATGACGGTGCCATCGCTTGATCGAGCCAGATCATCTCACCACGGCTCCGACGTCCCTTGCACCAGTACCACCTCCGTCACGCTCACTTTTCTCGAC
>Ga0272441_10005559_pt1 | contig 21794 bp, 18 predicted proteins | sample SSMProp6N_FD_193582 | JGI IMG/M metagenome (GOLD analysis project Ga0272441, IMG submission 193582) | Marine sediment archaeal communities from Little Sippewissett salt marsh, Falmouth, MA, United States - SSM-Prop-6N | ecosystem: Environmental > Aquatic > Marine > Wetlands > Sediment ... | reverse complement strand
TCGTACTCGTCGCCGAAGCGGTTGGCGCGCGGCATCCCGCCTGTGGCGGACGCGACGGCGAGCAGTTGTGCCTGATCCGGCAACCCGTGTACAGCCCGTGCGAGGCGATGGGCGATCTGTCCCGGTCCGATAATGCCCCACGCAATTCGATCCGTCATGAGTGAGCCTCTCCTCGCCAGCCGGCGATTCGACGGTCGCACGTCGACCACCCGAGCCGCCGGGGAGCATTGTACGACTTGAAGCTGAAACCGTCAGACTTCGGGGAGGGGTGTGTGCGATCACCGGGGGCAACAGCGGGCGTGCCGTATGGTGAGGTTCATTAGCGCCTGATGTTGGCAGCTTGATGGGGCGTTTACGGCCAGAACGCCGCGACAGCGACGATCAGCCATATGCCGATCCCGAGGATAAGCTTCGCGACGGTGCCGGCGAGCCGGCCGACACCGGCACCGAGGCCGGCTTTCAGGGAAGGTCGCATCTCGCGGCCAGATTGAAGCTCGAGGGCCCACGCGCCGATTGCTGCCCCGCCGCAGGTCCCCACGAGCGAGCCGACGACGACGATCGGGATCACGATCGTGCCCACGATTCCGCCGATGAGTGCGCCGATCAGCGCGCCGACAGCGCCTCGCCGACTTCCGCCCGCCTGTTTGGACCCCGCCGCCCCGGCGAATAGTTCCAGAAGCTCTCCGGCCAGCGCGAGCGCGACGATGACGATCAGGACGACCCCGCTGAACATCGGCCCGCCGGCCGCTCCGCCATCCAGTTGCCACCATGCGAGCAGCAGCGTGCTCACAACCATCAGCCACGTCCCCGGCAGCCCCAGGACCACCAGAAACAGCCACAGCGCGTTCAGCAGGATCAGGGCTGTTGCAAGAACGTACACCATGCTTTGCTCACTCGCGGTGGTTGTCGTCAGACGAGGTATTCGCCGCAAACGGCTGTTTATCGTTGACGACAGGTTCCTTAGTTCTGGCGCGTTGTGTTGCTAGAGCCGGCGGTTGAGCTGTTTTCGGGCGGCTTCGACCGTGTTCCGCAGCAGCATGGCGACCGTGAGCGGGCCGACGCCCCCGGGGACCGGGGAAACTGCACCGGCAATCTGTGAGACGGGCTCGAAATCAACGTCGCCGACGGTTCGCTTGCGGACCTTTCCGTCAGGGCCTTCCTCCGTGATGCGGTTGATGCCGACGTCAATCACGACGGCACCCAGCTGCACGTGTTCAGCGCTGATCAGCCGTGGCTTCCCGACGGCTACGACGAGGATCTCGGCCTTTCGCGTGTGCGCGGCGAGATCGCGCGTCGCAACGTGGCAGCCGGTGACGGTGGCCATGTGGGTGAGCAGGAACATCGTGACGGGGCGACCGACAATGCGGCTTTGTCCGACAACGACCGCCTCGGCGCCGCGCTCCACGATGCCGCTGCGTTTGATGAGCTCGGTGACGGCGAGCGCGGTGCACGGCGCGATAATCGGCTCGCCGTAGAACAGCATCCCGATGTTCGCCGGGCTCACGCCTTCGACGTCCTTGTAGGGGTCGATGCGGTACTGGGCGACGGCGGTTTCGATGTGGTCGGGCACGGGAAGCTGGAGGATGATGCCGGTGACGGTTGGGTCGGCGTTGAGACGATCGATTTCGGACAGCAGGCGTGCCTGGGTCGTCGACTCCGGTAGCTCGATGAGCTCGTACTGGACGCCGACCTTGACGGTCAGCTTGCGCTGCGACTCGGCATACAGGCGTCCGCCGTCGTTGCTGCCGACGAGGATGGCGCAGAGCTTGATGGGGCCGTGGTCGGCGTTGAAGCGTGCCACTTGACGCGTCACGGTAGTGCGGATTTCGGCCGCGTAGGCCGCGCCGTCGAGAATCCTGGCGGACATCGAGTCTCCTTATCGCAGGGGAGCGATGATCGCCTCTGCCGGCCGCACTTTCAAGGGCCCGCAGGACTGTGCCGCCTTGCCGTCATCGGTTATAAACGCACAACTTCGTTCCATTGTCTTGACGATTGCGTTGCGCGGAGAATCTTATGGAAGCGCCTGCCGAGCAGAAACCGTCCTTTTTCCAGCAGATCGGCAGTTTGCCGGCCAATTTCTGGTTTGCGAACTTCATGGAGATCCTGGAACGACTCGCCTTCTTCGGCGTGCGTGCCGTGGCGCCACTGTACCTGGTCGCATCACCCGACACAGAGAACGGTTTGGGATTGACCTTCTCGGAGAAGGGCGTCATTTTCGCGGTCTGGGCGCTGGTCCAGTGTCTGGTTCCGATGGTTTCAGGCGGGTACACGGAGCGGTACGGCTACCGTCGCAGCCTCGCCGTGGCCTTCATCATCAATATCGCCGGTTATCTTCTCATGGCTCAGTCGGGGCCAATCACTGGGCACTTCGTGGCCCAGGGATGGGCGAACGCCGGCTTCTGGGTCTTCCTCACCGCGGCTTGTTGCGTGGGGCTTGGAACCGCGATCTTCAAGCCGCCGTGTCACGGGACGGTGGCCAAGACCACGACAGAGGCCACGTCGTCCATGGGTTGGGGGATTTTCTACTGGGTCGTCAACATCGGTGGCGCGGCAGCACCGATGCTCGCAGCCCCCTTGCGGGGCGAGTTTGACTGGCACCTTGTGTTCTATGCGGCAGCCTTTGTGACGGCGGCGAACTTCCTCCCAGCCTTCCTGTTGTACAAGGAGCCCGAGAAGAGCCCGCCGAAGGAAGGGGAGATTGAGAAGGGGCCGCTCGGCGTTTTCGGATCTTCACTCTGGACGATGGTTTCCGACGTGCGGCTGATGGCCTTTCTGCTGATCTTCTCCTGTTTCTGGCTGATGTTCATGCAGCTTTGGGATCTGCTGCCGAACTTCATCGATGAGTGGGTCGACACGTCGACCCTCGCGCCCTGGTACAAGATGTTCAGCGCGAGCTGGTTGCTCGAAAGCGGGCAGGTGAAGCCCGAGATGATCATCAACATCAACCCCTGGTCGATCATTCTGCTGGTGATCCCGATTTCCTGGCTCGTAGGCAAGATCAACAAGGTGGCCGCGATGGTGATCGGTATGCTGATCGCGCTCGTCGGCTTCGTGGGCGCGGGCCTGACCGGGGTGGGTGTGGTTGTGGCCTTAATGGTCTTCATCTTTACGATCGGCGAGATGACGTGTAGTCCAACGTTCAGTGCCTACGTGGCTTTGATCGCCCCGGCCGACAAGAAGGCATTGTACATGGGCTACTCTAATATGCCGTTTGCCATTGGGTGGTTCTTCGGGAACCTCTTCGGCGGCTTCTGGTACCAGGCCTTCTCGAGCAAGTACGATCTTGCAAAGAGATACCTCGTTGATCAGGCCGACATGGCGCGCGCGGCCGCCGATAAGCTGAGCAATGATGACGCGCTGGCGGCGGTGGCTCAGCACGTGACGGGTAGCGTCGAAAAGCTGGCCGAGGCTCAGCAGGCGCTGTGGGACATGTACCATCCCTACGTCGTTTGGATCTACCTGGGCATCTTCGGGCTTGTCGGCACGATCGGGATGATCATCTTCTACTTCGCGACGCGGCGCGCGATCGCTGCCGCGCAGGCAGCGAGGTCAGATGCGGCTACGACGTAGCAGCCTTCGCACGCGGCCCGTGTTGCGCCGGGTTGGCCACTGTGCCCCTCGAGCGCTTCGAAGACGTCTCGCGAGGAGCTGTCAGGAGCGCAGCAGATCCTCGAGGATGGTCTTGGCGCGATCTTCGTGCTCAATCGAATCGAAAGCGATGTTCGTCACCTGAAGATCGCCCAGGGCGGCAGCCGTGTAACCGCGCATGCTGATGCCGGCCTCGGCCAGGGCGGTGGCCATCCGCGCGCCCAGGCCACGCGTGTTCGGGCCGGCGATACGGAGGTTGTGCACGCTGTCCGCGATGGACAGGCCCAGCTCCTGAGCGGTCTGGACCTCCTCGGGTGTCCGCAGTGGCGAGACGAACATCAGTGCGCGGCCCTGTTTCTCGCGACGCGTGATGATCAGCTCCAGGTCGACACCGCCATCGCTCAGGGCCCGCAGCCTCTCGGCCATGGCGTCGCGACGGTCCTCGATCAGACAAACCCAGACATGCTCTTTTGAAATCCGGTAGTCCATTCTGTTGCCTCCCGCAGATGCGGCTCGGGTTGAGCGTTCCGGCCGACGAAACAGACTGTATCAGGGCGGACAGGATGCGGCAATGCACTCGGGCGTTGGGTAGGGGGGTGAAAGATGGGCGGTCCGTTGCTGCACGCCCTGGTTCATCGCGCGTTTTGGCCGCTCACGCGCCCGCGGGGGGCTCGGCCGGTTGGTCGGCCCGACCCAGGACCGCGATGCGGTACTTCGTCGCCAGCTTCACCAGACGCTCTCGCTCGAGCACGATTGTCCGGCCGGCCTCCACGACCAGGGCCGCGGCACGCGCCTGGTGGAGGTTCTCGATCGTGTTCGGCCCTATCGTCGGAACATCGAACCGCATGTCCTGATCCGGCTTCGCGACCTTCACAAGCGTCCAGCCGCCCTGGGGGCAGAGCTGGCCCGCCCGCGCAATCAGCTTATCGGTCCCTTCGATCGCCTCGACGGCGATGATCTCCCGCTCCTTGACCGCGATCGACTGGCCGATGTCCAGGGCAGCGATCTGCTTGACCAGCGGCCAGGCAAACGACGCGTCATCCTGCACGGCCTGCGGTGGCTCGAAGCGGGTAATTGGACCCTCGACGGCGAGCGCTTCGCGACAGTACTTCGTGGAGTCGATCAATGTCAGGCCTCGTCGCTGCAACTCGTCCGCGACCGCGCCCAGCAGGGAGTCGTTGCGCTTGTCGCGGGCGTGGAAATACCACACGCGTATGCTGGTCAGGTCGGGGAGGTATTGCAACCATTGAAGCCAGCGCGGACCGCCGAACATCCGCGACTTCTGCACCCGGCCGACCATGACCACCTCGCGGCAGCCGGCCCGCCGGAACGCGCGGATCCATCGACCGAGCTGGACGATGCCACGCCAGCAGAAGCGGTCGGACAACTCACGGAGAGCTGGGTCGGCGCAGCCGCGTAGAGCCACGACCACGACAGAACGACCCGCGTCTCGGGCTTCGCGGGCCACGAGCTTCGGGAGTTCCCCTTCGCCGGCGATCAGGCCGAGCGGCGAGGTCGCGCTGGAACTCTGGGCATCGCTCATCGGGCAATCATCGTACACGAAATCGGTCGGGCCGTGACGATGGGCGACTGACGACGGTGGTCGATCGTGATGCGGTGGGGGGGCGATGCATGGGGTACCTCTTCCAGCTTGCTTGCGCTGCAAAGGCGGGGCAACATAGGCGCAGTCGAGGTGGCGGGCAAATGCGGCGGCCACGTGAAACGTTTCGCGTGCCTCAGGGGATTGGGTTTCCTCTCTGGCGAGGCTACGTGTTGAACGGGTCAAACTCGATGGGGGCGCCGCAGTAGATGCATGTGCGATACCGGGTGGTGACTGTGCGCTTGCAGGCTGGGCAGCGGGTCGCCGTTCGGCGGGCCTTGCCATCGAGTTCGCCGTCGGCAAGGTCAAGTTGTGTGACCCGCTCGAGCAACTCGTCCTCCGTAACGCCGAGTTTCTCTCGCAGGAGCGTCCAGAGCGCTTGGCAAACCAGCAAGGTCTTGTCCAGCTTGTCCTCGACGTTGTCCACTTCTCGCCGGACTCTCCGTGTCTGGTCCTTCGCTTGAGCGATGCGGTAGTTCTGATGAAGCTCCCAGAAGATCTCCATGCGTATCTCCTCCAGTCCTTGCGGCGTCGCGCGCCGCTGTGGGCGTGAGCGACACGCCCCCGCACGAGCATTGGCGTGTGGCCCCTCTGATTCGGACAGCTACCCGCGTGCGGGGGGCGCGTCCTCGTTGCGCTCGGCGAGCCGCCTGCGCAACTCGGCGACTTCCTTCTCCAGGCGTTTCACCGTCTGGCTGAGCTCCGGCAAATGCTGTTGATGCACAACTTGGCGGCGCATGTCGCGAATCGGGATCGCCGGCTGCCCCAGGTACGTCTGGCCGTCCGGCACGCTGTTGACGACGCCAGCCTTCGCGCCGAGGGTCACATCATCGCCGATTCGCAAATGCCCCGCTACACCAACCTGCCCGGCCATGGTGACGTGGCGGCCGACAGTCACGGACCCGGCCAGCCCAACCTGCGCGACGAGCAGGCAGTCTTCGCCAATCTGCGTGCCGTGACCAACGGCAATCAGGTTGCTGAATTTCGTGCCACGCCCGATCCGCGTGCGGCCGAGCGTTGCGCGGTCGATGGAGCAGTTCGCGCCGATCTCGACGTCATCTTCGATCTCGACGTGGCCGATCTGCGGAATCTTGAACCACTTGCCCTCGACCGGGGCGTAGCCCAAGCCGTCCTCACCAATAACGGTGTTGGAGTGGATCGTAACGCGATCGCCGATGATCGTGTCGTCGTAAACCACGACGTTGGGATAGAGCAGAACGTTGTTCCCGATGCGGCAGCGCGGGCCGATGTAGCAGCCCGGGTAGATGATCGCGTTGTCGCCAATCATGACCTCCTCGTCGATCGTCGCTCCGGGATGGATGGTGGCGTTCTGGCCGATTCGGGCCGTTTCGTGCTTGTGGGTCCCCGACATGTCGGGCGGGACACGCCGATGACGCCGGTAGCCGTGAATCTGCACGATTAGGGCGCTGATGGCGGCGTAGGGGTCGTCGATCTGGATGAGGTTGAGGCGATCCGGGGCGGAGATATCGGGTCTGAGGACGACAGCGGAAGCTTCTGTCGTCCCTAACATCTTTTCGTACTTGGGGTTGGAGAGAAACGAGATATCGCCTTCGCCGGCGTCCTCGAGCGTGTTTACGCGGCCGATGCGTTGACCCGCATCGCCCTTGAGGACGGGCTTCATCCCGTACTTGGCCAGGGACTCACAGAGCTCTCCGAGGGTTGCTTCCATCAGGGGTTCCATGCCGACGATCTTGATTGATCTACTGCACCCAAACCCTAAATTCTATGGACGGTATCCGGTCGGTGTCAAAACAGGGCCGGTGGTTCGCCGCGTGGTCCATCAGAGGAGGCCCACCACTTGCAGGGCGTCTCTCAATTGGTTCCAGCGCTGCTCGAGCGAGCCCGTAAAGCCGATCGAGAGGCGCACGTAGCCGGGCGAGATGCCGGCCCGTCGCTGGTCGTCGTCGGAGAGCTCGCTCGACGTGGACGACCCGGAGCAGGACATCAGCGTGTCGAAGTAGCCCAGGCTGACGGCCATGTAGCCGAAGCGGTCTTTGTTCTGGAGCGTTTCCATGAACTTGAAGGCGCGCTCGGATGTGCCCAGGTCGATGCCGAGCAGTCCACCAAAGCCGAATTCCGCATTACCGATTCGCTTGAGGATTTCGTGCGTGGGGTGCGAGGGCAGGCCGGGGTAGACAACCGGGATCTTCTGCTCGAGCAGTCGCTCGGCGAATACCTGGGCGCGGCGGCTGTGCTCTTTCATGCGGATGCCCAGATGCGGTAGACGTAGGCTGACGTCGTACGCCGTCTGGGGGTCCATCGTCGGGCCGAGGAGCATGAGGGAGCCGGTGTGCAGGTCCATCAGGCTCATGATGAAGCTTTTCTCCCCACAGATCGCTCCCGCGATGCAATCGGACGCCCCGTTGACGAACTTGGTGAGGCTGTAAACGACCACGTCGGCGCCCAGCTGCGCCGGGGACACAACCATCGGGCAGAAGGTGTTGTCGACGACAAGAGTAGCTCCATGCCCGTGCGCGATTTCGGCCAGCTTGGGGATGTCCGCCACGACGAGCGTCGGGTTCGTCATGGTTTCCACGTACAGCACACGCGTCCGATCAGTGAAGGCCGCCTCGATGCCGTCGTGATCGGTGATGTGGACGAACGTCGTGTCCAGGCCGGCCTTCGCCGGGAGATAGTCATGCAGGATCGCGAACGTTCCGCCGTACAGCGTGTCCCCGGCGATGATGTGATCGCCGTGTCCGCAGAGTTGCATGATCGTGCATGCGATCGCGGACATGCCGCTGGCGCTGCAGTAGGCGGCCTCGGTTCCTTCGATCGCGGCCAACTCGCGGCCGAGAGTGTAGACGGTGGGGTTGAAGTGGCGGCCGTAGAGGAAACACCCACCGGTGTCCGGCCCGAGTTGCCCGTGGAAGATCTCGGGCATGGTGTCGGCGTGCATCACGGTGAAGGTCGTGCTCGCCTCGATCGACATGTTGACGCCGCCGTGCTCGCCGAATTCGTGGCGTAGGTTGGCGAGGGATTCGATGGGGTTAAACCGGTTCATGAACGCTCCTCGTGCATGTGCTATCCACAGCCGTGTCCGACACGCAAGACCCTGCCCTTCGGATCGCTTCTGTGCGGATTGTACCGGTGCCGGAGGTTGCTTCCAAACTTGTCAGATCCATTTGAGAGTGTCACAATCAGTGTTCGAGACGCGCAGCCGGTGGGCCGGGGCAGCGCGGGTCGCCACGGCGACACGGTTTCTTCACGTCGACATGGGTCCCGATGAAATACGCCATCGTCCTACCGGATGGAGCGGCTGACGAACCACTGGCACAGCTCGGTGGCCGGACACCGCTGGAAGCGGCCACTATCCCCAACATGGATTGGGTCGCGACACACGGGCGCCTCGGACGCGTCGTGACTATCCCGGATGGCTTTACCCCCGGGACCGACGTCGGCACGCTTTCGCTGCTCGGCTATGATCCGCACATCTGCTACACCGGGCGCGCGCCGCTCGAAGCGGCGGCACGGGGGCTGGTGACCGAGCCGGGCGAGCTGATCTTCCGCTGCAACTTCGTGACGATCGAGCACGGGCGGATGAAGGACTTCACGGCCGGGCATATCGCGCAGCCGGATGCCGAACGCCTCGTTGAGGACCTGAATGACCTCGCTCGACAGGGGAACCCGAGTCTCGATGGTTGCCGCTTTTCCGCGGGTGTGTCCTACCGCAATCTGCTGGTGGCAGCGGGCGCTGCTGACATGCAGCTCATGTGCATACCCCCGCACGACATACCGGGGCAACTTGTGGCCGACGAGCTGCCGCGCGGGAAGGGGCAGCAGCGCGTGCAGAGGATCATGGCGTGTGCACACGAGATGCTCGAGGATCACGAGATCAACCAACGGCGCGCGGAGCGTGGCGAGCCACTCGTGACAGACATCTGGCTTTGGGGGCAGGGCCGGCCCGTGAAGCTGCGGCAGTTCCACGACCGCTTCGGGGTGCGCGGGGCGGTGATCACTGGCGTGGACATCATTCGCGGGCTTGCCGCGGCTGCCGGGATCGATCGCATCGATGTGGAAGGGGCAACGGGTTACATCGACACAGACTATGCGGCGAAGGGTGCCGCGGCGGTGCGGGCGCTGGAAGACTACGACCTCGTGATCGTGCACGTCGAAGCTCCCGATGAGGCGGGTCATCTCGGTAACGCGGAGGAGAAAGCACGGGCGATCGAGCGGACAGATGAGGACGTGGTGGGCCCGTTGCTGGATGCACGTCGGGGCAGGGAGGAATGGAGGATCCTTATCGCCGTGGATCATCCGACGCCCTGCACCACGAAACGGCATGATGCGGCCCCACCGCTGTTTGGCTACGCGGGGACTCGGATCGAGCCATCAACGGCAAGGCGTTTCACCGAACGGCATGCGGCAGGAAGTGGCTGGGTCGTCAACCCTGGGTGGGGCCTGGCAGATCTGTTCTTTCGGGTCTGACGGTGGCCCGTTCCTGGCCAGGGAGCGCGGCCGATTCTCGAAGCCTGGGAGCGGGCACTATCCAAGCTGATTTCCAAGAGCAGGCGGAGGGCACACGGTTTTTTCTTGATGGTGTTGCATGGTACCGTACAATGAAGCTGTTCGGGAGTGAGGTTTGGTTTAGTCCTCAGGTTTGGTCTTTACCATAGTGGGTCTTCGCACGTGCGACCCATAATGTGTTGTCCGGGCCGTTGAGGTTGCGCGCGAGCGGGGTCCGCGGGAAGGAGGAGCTTCATGCGGAAACTCATTGTATTGGCGTGTGCGCTCGCGCTGGCAGGCGCAGCCAGTGGTCAGCTCATCGTGGGGTATGATGAGTCCAGCTCGTCTGGCAACACACAGGCCTGGGAAATCGACCTGGGTGTCGGTGCGACGCCGCTTTGGGGTGGCGTCATTGATGTGTGGGGGCTGGCGGTCGATCCCGCCAGCAACACGCTGCACATCAGCGGTGGCGTCGACTACTACACGTACACGTTGGGTGGCGCGGGTGTGCCGACACAGGCAGGCACGTTCCGCGACCCGACGGGTAGTGCCCTGGCGATGGTGGGGCTGACCTGGGGTGGCGGCTATCTGTATGGCTGGCGCAACGGGTCCCTGGGATCCGAGGGAATCTGGAAGATTGATACCCTCGGTGACGCAACGCTCGTGTTCGATCCTGGAACGACGGCGTGGGACTTCGGCGGTCTGGGATACAACCCGGCTGATGGGCTGTTCTACGGCGCCAACGATGGGACTTCAGCCCCTGGCGGGCGGGGGCTGTACTCGATCGACGCCTTCGGAAGTGGGACGGTCACGAAACTCGCGGACTACCCGGCCGGTGAGACGGACATCGACGGCCTCGCGGTCGGCAATGGCATTGCGTACCTCGTCGAGGACGAGGTGGGTGACACGATTCACCCGTACGACCTGACGGCCGGCGCATACCTGCCCGACATGACGGCTCCGTTCGAGTCCAATGAGATTTTCTCTGGAGCCGGTTGGGTCCCGGAGCCGGCCTCGCTGATGCTGCTCGGCGTGGGATTGCTTCTGGCGGCCCGTCGACGCTGCTAGTCAGACTGGCACAGGGCGAACGAAGAAGAGAGGAAGGCCGTTCCGCTGTGGGACGGCCTTCTCTCTGAACGTGTCGTCGCGGGATCAGTTCTTCGCCGCGGCCGGCCTGTTTGCGGTGCAGCCCAATGCGGCAGTCAAACGCCTGCGGGCACGCTCGTCTTGCTGCGGACGCGATTCAGCGCCTGGTCGAGATCGCCGATGATGTCGTCCGGATGCTCGCCGCCGACGCACAGCCGGACCAGGTTCGGCGGAATGTGGGCCAGCTTGCGCCCTTCTTCGCCCTGCTGCTGATGGGTGCTGATGGCGGGGATCGTCGCCACGCTCTTGATTCGTCCCAAGTCGGTGGCGCGCCAGACGCGCTGCAAACCGTCGAAGAACTTGCGGGCCGCCTCCGCGCCACCTTTCACACAGAGGGACATCAGGTGGCCGTAGCGGTTGACCGGCTTGCCGTACTGGCCGTCATGCTCGGCGTCCACGAGCCACATGTACTTGCTGGCCAACTCGTGCAGCGGGTGGTCTGGAAGCCCGAGGTACTCGACGCGCTCAATCTGCGCGTGGTGTTCGAGGAACTGGGCGACCTTCATTGTGTTGCGGCTCAGCAGGTCCATCTTCGAGCGGAGCGTGCGCATGTCGTTGAGCGTGAGGATCGCCTGCATGGGATGCAGGTTGGGTCCATAGTCGCGGTTGGGCAGGTACTTCACCCAGAGCGCGAAATCGCGTTTGAGCTCCTCGGTGTCGATGTTGCAGACGAGGTTCTTCCTCGCGACAACCGCGCCCGCGACGCCGAAGCCGCTGGTCGTCAGGCTTTTGGTCGCCGACTGAATGACGATGTCCGCACCGTGGCAGATGGGGCGAAGCAGGGCGGGCGATGCGACGGTCGAATCGCAGATCAGGGGCAGATTGTGGCTGTGGGCGAGGTCGGCGACGGCCTCGATGTCGAAGAAGCCCTGCTGTGGATTACTGGGCAGCTCGCCGTACAGGAACCGCGTGTTCTCGTCGATGCGGGAGGCCCATTCGTCGATGTTCGTCGGGTCCTGAATCCAGCGGCACTCGATATCCCGTTCTTCCATCAGGCGCACGTTGAACTGCTGGAATGTTCCGCCATAACACTGCGCGGTGGCGAGGAAGTTTCGTGGTTCGTGGACATGGTGTTTCTTGTGGACGAGGAACGGCTGGACGGCGGTCATCACCGCGGCCATGCCGGACGAGGTGGAGCAGCAACTCGTGTCACCGTCGAAGCCATACCCCTCCAGCAGTGCCAGCGTCCACTCGTAGTAATACGTGGATGGATTGGCGATGCGCGAATAGCACCATGTGGGGATCAGGTAGGCCAGGGCGGCGGCCATCTCGTCCGAATCCCGATAGGCCTGTGAGGCGCTCATGAACACAGGTTCGATGATCGCTCCCTGGTAGTCTTCGATCGCGTCCTCGACGCTGTACAAACCATGCACCGCGACGGTGTCGAATTTCCACTTCTTGACCACATCGCGGATGTATTTGTCGCGTTGCGCGAGGTACTCATTGTTCCGGTCGATGTAACGCTGCATTCCAGGCGTGATCTCGGGTTTCTCACCACCGAACATCGTGATTCTCCTGGATTGAATGAAGTGACTTCGGCTCCGAAGAACAGGATACCTCGCCGGCGTCTCCTGCGCCAACCACCGCTGTTGATGCGGCGGGGTCCAAACGGCGGGCACAGGCCCGCGAGCGATCCCCGTTCGCCGCCGGCCGCTTGTTGGGGGCTCGATCCGGGAAGTACAATGTCAGGGGTCGCGGTCGCTCGGGCCTTACGCGGCGAAGCCACGTGGCATGAAAGCTGCCGAATCATGGACATGACGATGGCGGATTGCATTCGCTACACCAGCACCAACCGCGGCGTGCCGCCCGCGACGCTTGATGAGGCCCTGCTGCAAGGTCAGGCGGGCGACCGCGGGCTGTTCATGCCGGATGCCTACCCGGAGGTCGCGGCTGAGGAGCTGGAAACGCTGACCGGGAAGCCGTACCGGGACGTGGCCCACACCGTCTTGCGCCGCTACACGGGCGGGATCTTCGATGATCAGACGCTGTGGGAGCTTTGTCGCGACGCGTATGACTTCGATGTTCCGCTGGAGCGCGTGACCGATCGCCGTCACCTGCTGCGGCTGGACCGTGGTCCAACCGCTTCGTTCAAGGACTTCGCCGCGCGCATGATGGCACGCTGGATGGGTGTGCTCATGCAGCGACAGGGCGGTGATCTGCTGATTCTGACCGCCACGTCTGGCGACACGGGCAGCGCCGTGGCGCATGCCTACCACGGCATCGAATCCGTGCGCGTCGTGGTTCTGTTCCCACCGGACGAGGTTTCTGACCGCCAGCGCAAACAGATGACGACCATCGGCGGCAACGTCACCACCGTAGCAGTTCGTGGGCAGTTCGACGATTGCCAGGCGATGGTGAAGCAGGCCTTCGCCGACCCGGCGCTGCGGGCCATTCGGTTGACGTCGGCCAACTCGATCAATATAGGCCGACTGCTGCCACAGGCGGTCTACTACATCTACGCCTATGTGAACCTGGCGGACATCGCCGCGGGGGAACCCATTACGATCAGCGTTCCATCGGGGAACTTCGGTGACATGATGGGAGCGGTCATTGCGGGGCGCATGGGGCTGCCGATGGGGCGGTTGATCGTCGCGACGAATGCAAACGACGCGTTTCCGGTGTATCTGCGGACAGGAGAATACAGCAGGATTTCGCCGTCGCGCGTCTGCGTTTCCAACGCCATGAACGTCGGTCACCCCTCGAACCTCGCCCGCCTGGTGGGCGTCTACGGGGGCTGGATGGATGAGACGGGTGCAGTTCGGCAGCAGCCGGATTTCGATCGGATGCGAAGCGATCTGTACGCGGTCAGCATCGACGACGACGAGACGCGTGCCACGATTCGCCAAGCATTTGCGGAGCACGGGGTGATCCTGGAGCCTCACGGGGCCGTCGGTTGGGCGGGTCTGTGGCGCTATGCGTCCGAGCACGCCGATCGCGGGGGCGACCTGATGGTCTCGGTCGAAACGGCTCACCCGGCGAAATTCCCCGAGGAGATTGAGCGGGCGATCGGGGTGACACCCGAGGTGCCGCCGAGTCTGGCCGGCCTGGAGGGGCGGGATGAGCATTTCGAGACGATGGCCGCGGACTACGAGCTGTTCCGCGATTGGCTGCTGGATCGGTTTCGGGGTCCGTAGTCGGTATCGAACGGGTCTGGCGGTACGGGCGGCGAGGGTCGGCGGCCGTTTCAAGCGTCCGGATGGAGCCGGCGAGGCTGAGCTTGCTTTTTCACCGAGAAGGGGCACAATTAGATGGCTTGGCGAAGCTTGAACCCGGCCTTGCTGCGCAGCCGCGGGAGGGTGGCAAGCGGCAGCGTAACCCATTCCGGCTGAAGGGCATCCGGAACTCGTTGCTGAGGTTCGGGCGCCGGGCAGAGACCGTGATGTCCCCTGATCCGTTGCCGGATGGACGGGACGCGCGAACGTTGGAGAACGGATGGCACGACGTCGCAAGAAGCTCGGCGAGATCCTGGTTGGCTGGGGGATTATCACGCCGCAGGCGCTGAAGGAGGCCATCGCTTATGCCTCCGAGCACGGGCAGCGCGTCGGGGAGGCGCTGGTCGAGCTGGAGTTGGCCGACGAGGATGATGTCACGAAGGCCCTCGCTGCCGAGTTCGACCTGGAATACGTCGATCTCGACAAGAACGTGCAGGTGCCCGCCGCGCTGGATCTCGTGCCCGAGAAGATCATCAAGGATGAGAAGGTCCTCCCGATGCAGAAGGAGGACAACCGGCTGAAGATTATCATCTCCGACCCGCTGGACCTGGAGTTGCTCGACAAGCTGCGGTTCCTGCTGAACATGGAGTTGGAGTGCGCGCTGGCGCCACGGAGCAAGATCCAGCGGTTCATCGACACGTTCCTTGGTGGCATCGGCACGAGCGTGGATGAGGCGATCGAGGAAATCGACCGTGACGCCGATCTGCAGGCCGGCGATTTGGAGGCGCAGAAGAAGGCGGCGGAAGCCGATGCCGAGGCGCCGGTCATCAAGCTGATCAACCTGCTGATCAACGAAGCCGTGCGGATGCGGGCGTCCGACATTCATGTCGAGCCGATGTCGGACCGGGTGCGGGTGCGCTATCGGATCGATGGCGTTTGCATCGACCGTGACAATGTTCCCAAGAGCATGCAGGGCGCCGTGACCGCGCGTCTGAAGATCATGTCCGGGATCGATATCGCCGAGAAACGTCTCCCACAGGACGGCCGGATCAAGATGCCGATCGGTTCGTCGCAGATCGATTTCCGTGTCAGCGCGTTGCCGGCGTATCACGGCGAGAGCATCGTCCTGCGTGTTCTGCGGCCAGACTCGGTGAAGGTGGGTATCACCGGTCTCGGGTTCGAGCAGGACAGCTACGATTCATTCCAGCGGATCATCCGCCAGCCCAACGGCATCTTCCTCGTGACCGGACCGACGGGCTCCGGGAAGACCACGACACTGTACGCCGCGTTGCAGGAGCTAAACCGTCCGGACCGCAAGATTATCACGGCTGAAGACCCGGTGGAGTACAACTTCACCGGCATGAACCAGTGCCAGGTGAAGGAGGAGATCGGCCTGACATTTGCGCGGATTCTGCGATCGATGCTGCGTCAGGCACCGAACATCATCCTCGTGGGTGAGATTCGTGACCGCGAGGTGGGGGAAGTCGCTGTCCAGGCCGCATTGACCGGGCACCTCGTGTTCAGCACGCTACACACAAACGATGCGCCGAGCGCCATCACGCGTTTGATCGACATGGGGATGAAGCCGTTCCTTGTCGCGTCGTCGGTCCAGGCGATCATGGCCCAGCGCCTCATCCGTACGATCTGCAACGAGTGCAAGGAGATCGACCCATCGCCTGATCGCTTTGTCTTGCGTTTGGTTGATATCGACGATACGGACCTGGGCGATCGTCACGTCTACCGCGGTCGCGGCTGCAACCGTTGTGGCGGCGTCGGTTATCGCGGCCGGCAGGGCATCTTCGAAATGCTGGAGATGAACAACGAAATCCGGGAACTCGCGTTCAACCGCGCGCCGACGAACGAGCTGCGGCGAGTGGCGCGGGCGTCCGGGATGCGGAGTCTGCTCGAGGATGGGAAGATGAAGATCCTACGGGGGATTACGACGCCGGATGAGGTGGCGCGCATCACGCGGGCTGAGGGTATTCTTGACGAGGAGTGAGACCGTGGCGGTGGTGACGAGCATCGCCGCGTGTTTGGGTCTTGTCGCGAGGGTTTGCGGTGGCCACAGTTCATATCGATCGTTTGCTGGAAACGTGTATTCGCGTGGGGTCTTCGGATATTCACCTGCATGTCGGGCGCCCGCCGGTGCTGCGCGTAGACGGCACCTTACGGTCGCTGGAGACGAAGTCGCTGGAGCCCGAAGACACCGTCGCGCTGATGAAATCGGTCACGCCCGAGCGAAACCAGCAGGAGTTGCAGGAAGAAGGGGGGACCGACTACGGGTTTGCGTTCGGCGACAAGGGGCGGTTCCGTGTGTCCGTCTTTCGGCAGAAGGGCAACGTCTCGATCGTGTTGCGTCTGATCCCGTCGAAGATCCTGACGTTTGATGAGATCGGCCTGCCGAAAATCGTGCGCAGCCTGTGCCACCGCCCACGTGGGCTGTTCCTCGTGACGGGGCCGACCGGATCGGGCAAGACCACCACGCTGGCGACCATGATCGATTACGTCAACCGCAATCGGGATGACCACATCATTACGGTCGAGGACCCGATTGAGTACTACCAGGCGCATCGCCGTTGCTGCGTCACACAGCGTGAAGTGGGTGTCGATGTGCCGAGTTTCGCAGAGGCGCTGCGTCGCTCGCTACGTATGGACCCCGACGTGATCCTGGTCGGTGAGATGCGTGACCTGGAAACGATGGAGGCGTCCATCCGGGCGGCGGAGACGGGCCACCTTGTGTTCTCGACGCTGCACACGACGGGAGCCCAGGGCACGATCAACCGTATTATTGACGCCTTCCCGGTGAACCAGCAGGAGCAGATCCGCGTCCAGCTCTCGACAAACCTGCTCGCCGTCCTGTCACAAACGCTCTTGCCGAAGAAGGGGACGGGCGGACGTGTGGCGGCGTACGAGTTCCTGGTCGTGACGCCTGCGATTGCCAACCTTGTCCGCGAGAACAAGACCTATCGTATCGATTCGTCCATCCAGACAGGTAAGAAGTATGGGATGCAGCTACTCGATGATCACTTGTGGCAGCTTTACGATAACGGTGTCGTTGATGCACAGGAATGTGTCGAGCGAGCGCGCAGCCCGACCGAATTGCAGTCCAAGATCGAGGCCAAGCTGAAGGGCACGACGGCCTCGGCGGCGCTCGGCAAGAAGAGCTACACGGACCAGGTACTCGAGAGCGAGGCGCAGGGCTGAGCCCTCGTGAACAATCGATGATCGCTCGGAGCGGCGCGTCCGGCGTGTAGGATGCGCCGCGTCTTTGACCCGGAGTGGGCCGAATACCCTGGAAGGAGACTCCATGGGCACGGAGAAGTCTGTCGTCATCGGCTCGGGGCCGGCTGGTCTGACCGCGTGCATCTATGCCGCCCGCGCCAATCTCAACCCGCTGTGTTTCGAGGGCTTCAACGCCGGCGGACTGATTCCCGGCGGACAACTCATGTTCACGACCGACGTCGAGAACTACCCAGGTTTTCCCGAGAGCGTCATGGGCCCCGCCATGATGAAGGCCTTCCGCGACCAGGCCGAGCGCTTCGGGACCCGTTTTGTCCGTGACGATGTCACCGAGGTCGACTTCGCGGGGCCTCCGTTCACCATCAAGAGTTCCGAGCAGACGGTCAGTTCCCATGCCGTGATCGTCGCCACCGGGGCCCGGGCCAACTGGCTCAACCTGGAGAACGAGCAGCGGTTGGCGAAGAGCGGGGGCGGGGTGTCTGCCTGCGCCGTGTGCGATGGTGCCATGCCCATCTACCGCGACCAGCATCTGGTCGTCATCGGCGGCGGGGATTCGGCGATCGAGGAAGGAGGCTACCTGACGAAGTTTGCCAGCAAGGTGTACCTCGTGCATCGCCGCGATCAGCTGCGGGCCAGCAAGGCGATGCAGGAGCGCTTCTTCAAGCACGTGGAACAGGGCAAGATGGAGCCGGTCTGGAACAGTGTTGTGGTCGATGTTCTGGGCGACCAGTCCGTCACCGGTGTCCGGCTGAGAGACGTCAAGACCGAGGCAGAGCGCGATCTGCCGTGCAAAGGGCTTTTCCTCGCGATCGGTCATACGCCGAACACCGACCTGTTCCAGGGACGCCTCGCAACGGACGACAAGGGCTATTTGAAGCTCAAGGAGCCGGGGCGGACCTTCACGAGCGTGGAGGGCATCTTCGCGGCGGGCGATGTGGCCGATCACGTGTACCGGCAAGCGGTCACGGCGGCCGGTAGCGGCTGCATGGCTGCGATCGATGCCGAACGCTGGCTTGCGGAGCGTGGGATCGAATAGCAGTGTCGGCTCGCTGCCTGCATGACGTCTGTCCGTAGGGTGCCGTGCGCGAGGGCTGCGAGCGCCGCGTGTGTAACGTCGCGACTTCCGGTGGTTGTCTTCAGGTGAAGTGAGCGCTGGGCATCAGGCGCACGGTGGTCATGACGGATGAACTGGATATCACGATCCGATCCATGCGGCCAGCGGATTACGACGCTGTGCGTGAAGTATGGGCAGCCGTGGGCCTGAGCATTCGTCCGACGGGGCGCGACGCCGAGGCGGCGGTTTGTACGCAGTTGCAGCACTTCAGCGATCTGTACCTGGTGGCGGAGCATGCGGGGCGTGTGGTTGGCGTCGTGTTCGGCACGCACGACGTGCGCAAAGGGTGGATCAACCGTCTGGCTGTGCATCCGGATCACCAGCGCCACGGCGTGGGCCGCAGGTTGCTTGAGGCCTGCGCAAGGGGCCTAGATGCGCGCGGTATCGGGATCGTCGCCACGCTAATCGAGGGTGAGAATCCGGCTTCGGAAGCTCTGTTCACGCACGCGGGCTATGAGGCCTTCGGGCCGATTCGCTACTTCCGAAAGCGTCAGTATCCCGGCGTTTAGCGGTTGACTGGGGTCGAGCAGTGTCGCTACCCGCCGAATCTCAAGTTCCAGACAGCCTCGAAATGCATCGACCAGTGGCCGGCCATGTCTATCACCGTCCTCGACACTTGCAGGAGGATCAAGAGGATGGTCAACAGGGCGATGGCTTGCGTGCTCACGAGCAGTGCTGCCGCGTTTCGCCGGTTCAGTTGAAGATACCGGCGGAGGCTTACGTACAGGAACACCCACCACCAGATGAACCCCACCAGCAGGATGGCCGCGGCGATGCCGAGATTGAACCAGTGCTGAATCGGGTCGCACCACCGCGACGGGCAGAGCCTGAACCCCAGAAGGGCGTCGCCGACGATCATTGGCTCGCACCACACCTCTCCCGCGGTCATACCGATGCGCGGGCCGGGGCCCGGTGCCGGCCTCAAAACCGTGGTCAGCCGCGCGAAGCTGAATGCCACGATGAACACCAGCCCGAGCCATGCCAAGCCGCTCGTACTGTAGGCCAGGCAGCGCAGTAGCTGGTCACGCCGAATACGGAAGCGAGTCATGGTCTGCCAGAACAGCGGCAGCACGAGCGTCGTCGTCAAGGGAGGTATGCCGACGAGCACGGCGGGCAGGAGCACATCGCCACGGGCGCGTATCGCCTGCAGGTGAGGCCAACTGAGCCACGCGAGCAGGGCCAGACCGACAGCGCAGATGGCGACAGCCCAGCGCCGGAGCCATCGGAGCCGCAGAACGGCCGGCACGATGGCCAGGGGGATCTTGCTCCAGAAATGCCATGGGTTCAGAGCTGCAAGCCAAGTCCGCAGCGCGGCCCGGAGTGGGTGCTCCGTGAATTCGTACAGCCGGCGATCGTACTGTCCTGCTCCGGCCAGAAGCTGTTGCCAGTCGAGATGCAACTGGCAGTGTGGACACTCCCCCCCATCGATTGCCGTCAGGTTCTCGTTGCAGCGCGGGCAGGGCACGAGCAAGAGGTCCTGCCATCGGAAGACCAGACCGCACTCGGGGCACCGTGGCTCGCGCAGCATACGCAGGTTGTACCCGCACACGGGGCAGTGGACATCGCGATCCATGACCCAGGCGGCGGGTAACCCCTGTGGCAGCGACGGCTTGGCCTGGACGTCGCTCATGGCTGCCATACTAACGTCCGGGGCGGAGCCTCGAAACCGGCGGTTCTCCCCGGGGGATTCTCGTCGGCTGGCCGAATCCCCCACCTTGCGGTTTAATACGGCTCATGAGCGCCGAACCCCAGGATGTCGTGCTCTGCGTGCGAGATCTCGTCGTCCGCTTCCAGACGGCTGAGAGCGATGATATCACCGTCTTGAACGGTGTTACCCTCGACGTAATGCGGGGTGAGACGCTGGTGATCATGGGGGGGTCGGGGTGTGGGAAGAGCACGCTGCTGAATTGCCTGATCGGCGAGATTGAGCCGAACGAGGGGGCCATTCTGTACAAGCTTCCCACAATCGGCGAGGTCAATCTCGTCGAGGCGGACGAACCGGAGCGCGACGGTCTCCGCAAGCGCTTCGGGATTCTGTTCCAATCGGGTGCGCTCTTCAGCTCGCTGACCGTCGCCGAGAATGTCGCTCTGCCGCTGCGGGAGCATTCGCACGTCGAGAAGGACATCATCGACATCGTTGTTGCCATGAAGCTGCAGCAGGTGCGCATGTTGCCCCATCGTGACAAGTACCCGTCCCAGCTTTCGGGTGGTCAGAAGAAGCGTGCCGGTCTGGCACGAGCCACCGCGCTCGATCCGCAGATCCTTTTCTATGATGAGCCCAGCGCCGGGCTTGATCCGGTGACGTCGTCGGCGATCGACGAGCTCATCTCTGGGCTATCGCGGAAGCTTCACGTTACGAGTGTCGTCGTGACGCACGAAATGGACTCGGCGTTCCACATCGCCGACCGAATGGTGATGCTGCAACAGGGACGGATCCTGAGGGTCGGCCCGCGGTCCGAGTTCGAGGCGCTGCGCGATGCCGACCCCGCCCAACTCGCGACCGACGATGATCGTCTCATTCATCAGTTTCTCAATGGCGGTGCGACCGGCCCACTGACCGACGCCGAGGGTACGAGCGAGTACGAGAAGATCCTCGTGGGGGCTAAGTCCTCGACCTGATTCAAACCGTAGTTCTGCTTGCGTTGAGAGGTTCTGTCGGTTCTTGTCGGCTGTCGCGCGTTTGCCATTGGTCCCCCACGTGGCGGCCGCGCCGCGATCTGGTACAGTGGTGACGCGGTGCCCGGGTCGTCGGCTGGTGCGGCGCGGGTGCGCCCGATGGTGCCGTGCAAGTGAAGGAGCAAGCCGTGACGGGAGTGTCCGAAGACCAGGAAGCGATGGGCGAACCGAGTGAGAACGCGGAAGCAGTGTCAAACGAGCAGGTGAACACCATGCATAACAAGGACATTCACGAGGTTGTGTTTGTCGCGTACCCGAAGCTGTTGTTCATCTGGCCGCTGATCCTGCTTGGGTTCGTGCTGTGGTTGCCGGGGGCTCCGCAGCAGCCGGCGTCCACGACAGTGGCCGACGAGCAGCCGGTCGAGGCGACGGCGGGTACCGCTTCGGCGGAAGAAACCGCCGCAGGTGAGCAGGCCGCCGATGCCTCCGCCAACCAGCCTGTGTCCCGGCGACTGGAGGTTCTGGGCTGGATTTACATCTGGGCCCTGATCGTGGTCTTGTTGACGCTGGGAGTTGACGTTGATCGCAACAAGGCCGTGTTCTGGATCGTGGTCGTCGTGGCCATCTACATCCTGGGCTTATGGCTGCACGATGCCAAGGGGTTCACATTCTTCGGCGATATTCACCGTTGGTTCGCGGGGCTCGACGTGCAGTACGACCGTGCGTTTGGGCTGACGCTGAGCATCCTGATGCTGATCCCGTATGTCATCATGCTGTTGTACGCGCGGCTCAATGACCGTTGGCGCATCACGCACAACGAGTTCGAGCATTACTCCTTCGGCAAATCGAGTGATTCGCTCGGCCGTGGGGC
>Ga0272441_10005558_pt1 | contig 21795 bp, 17 predicted proteins | sample SSMProp6N_FD_193582 | JGI IMG/M metagenome (GOLD analysis project Ga0272441, IMG submission 193582) | Marine sediment archaeal communities from Little Sippewissett salt marsh, Falmouth, MA, United States - SSM-Prop-6N | ecosystem: Environmental > Aquatic > Marine > Wetlands > Sediment ... | reverse complement strand
AGGGGTCAAGTCTGCCTTTTACTTTATCGGTAAAATTTGTTATTGCTTATTAAGTGAAAAAGAAAAACCTGTTTTAGAAAGGTGTGCAATAATAGATATAAAGAATGGGAAAAATCAGACATTTTTCAAGTAAAGCTATATTTCTTGACCGTGACGGAACGATCATAGAAGATCGCGGAACCCTTGGCTCGCCAAGCCAAGTTGTATTTTTTAATGAGACTTTTACGGCTCTCCGGCAGGTGGTTAATGATTACCTGATATTTATCATTACCAACCAGCAGTGTATTGCCGAAGGCGCTGTCAGTCGGCAGCAGGTTGACCGGGTGAATCGTCATGTGTGTTGTATTCTGGAAAATGAAGGGATTCCAATTAAAGAAATATATGTCTGTCCGCATAAGAAAGAAGATATGTGCGGATGTCGAAAGCCGCAACCCTATTATTTACATAAAGCCAGTCAGGATTACCAGATTGATCTATCATCTTCTTTTGTCATCGGTGATCATCCTTCAGATACTCTTTGTGCCGCAAACGCCGGGGCACAGGGCATTTATGTGCTGACCGGTCATGGGGAAAAACACCGTTCGGATTTAGCTTCCGAGACTTTAGTTGTCCCGGGGATTGATGATGCGATTGCAAACATTTTGAAGCAATGATCGGCGGGCTTTTTCAGTCTTTGTAACCAGCCTGTTAACCTGCAAGTCTTTTGGAAACGAAAAGGATCTGTCCATATCGGGCAACTTCTTTAATTTTTGATCCCGGTGTTGGAATTTGTCCACACGAGGAACAAAGCCCATTCTTATCAAAATCGTTTCTGTAAAACACCACACCACGTTCTTGTCTGTACCAGAATATAGAAGATGGCTACGTGAATACAGAAATCGATTTTAACTCTTTTGTCGGAAATTTGATTTTAATTGGAGATAGATCATTATAATATCAGGACTATCTCATTTTTTGGATAGCTTATAACCACCAAGGGTATTTTTTAATTGCTTTGCTTTGGAAGAACCCGGCTCAATTTTTAATAGTTGTCTGCAGTCGGCCATTGCTTTTGTATAGTCTTCCATAAGAATATATAGTTCTGCGCGGCTGTAAAGTGGTTCAAACTGGTAGGGATTAATTTCTATGCACGCATTGAAATCTTCCAGAGCACTTTGATAATCCTTCTCTGCTTCATGTGCCAATCCACGATAGTAGAATGCTCTATAATTATCAGGGCTAAGATTCAAGGATATGCTAAAGTCCTCCAGGGCCTGCTTGAAATGAGATTGAGCAAAATGAGCCATGCCTCTGTGAACATGAATAATGGATTTAATGTTTTCGGGGAACTCCCGTTTTAAAATTGATGAATATATTACAATGGCCTTTTCATATTCCCCTGTATTGTGAGCGATAAGCGCATCAACCAATAGGTCATCGACACTTTTATTTTTTAGACCATCATCTTTGGATGCCTGGTCCTCTTTCAGATTGGGTTCTGGAAAAGGAAAATCCTTCTTTATGCTTAAAGCGGGAACTGTCGAAGGGTGAACTTTATGCATAAAGCTCTCCCGGCGTTTGTCGAGTTCCGCCTGGAGCTTTCGCTGGTAATCTCGTATTTCCTGAAAAAGTGTATCCGAGAGAGTGAGATTGGCATTAAGCGCAGCAAGCTTGCGCTTCATGGGTTCATCGAAAGGACTGAAGTCGGTTTTGTAAATCAGTTCATGCTCGACTTCGGCCCAGGCATCCTGCAGAATAGTGCGAAGCTGGATTTCGCAAATTAGCGGCTCTACAGCATGACATTGACCCAGTATTTTTTCAGGCACATGGATAAGAAAGTGGGTTGATCTGTAGCCAAACTCTCTGAAGGAGTGTTCACTTCCTTTGCATTCAACCTGAATTACATCATATGTTTGCTTGACATAATTTTCTGCTGTTTGGAGGTTTGCAAGAAACGGACAAACAATTCGTACACCCAGAATATCATAAATATCAACAGCCTTGCGGTAATCATTTTTTTTAAACAACAGTCTCAGGATTTTATTAAAATAACTGTCAAAGCTTTTGACCCTTGATTTTATTGTTGGGTGGAGGCCTATGCTTTCTAAATCATATTTGAGTGTTTCATGAAGTTTGTTGAGAACCGTTTCATGGGTATAAAAATTATTTTTATACCTGTTCTCCAGTTTTTTGCGATTTGGTATTTTTGACATGATGCCGCCCTCTTATCTCATCAACACCGGAATTTATTTTTGCCTGTATAAAAAAAACCACATTTGAAAAGAAAAGATTAATAAAAAATCTGATTTATTTTAGAAGTAATGCCGGAGTAAATAAAGATGCCGATAAGTGCGCTAACCCCCGCGCATCAACAGATTTCTATTATCCATCATAATTATGCCTGTAAAAAATCTACATAACAAGCCTTACAGTAGGATTGCAGATTTATTACAGTTCAGTCGTGTCCCAACGTTTTTCAAAAACGGTTGATATTAAAACATACATCAACAGGTTACAGCAAAAAAGGATCTGCATCGACTTGGATTTTAACCATCTATAGGGGTCAAGTCTGCCTTTGACTTTTTAGGTAAAATTTGTTATTGATGATTTAAGCGAAAAGTATGGGGGAGAAATATGACACGGCCATTGAGAATTTTATATGCGGGTGCCTGGTATCATGTGATGAACAGGGGCCGTCGCGGAGAAGAGATATTTTCCTGTGCAGGAGATTATCGGGCCTTTGTTGATCTTCTGCAGGAATCCTGCAGGATGTGGCAGGTCAGGATTGCGGCCTATTGTCTGATGGGTAATCATTATCATTTACTGCTTCAGACTCCGCAGGCAAATCTTTCCAGGTGTATGCGTCATATCAACGGTATCTATACGCAGCGGTATAACCGGCTATATCGCAGTGACGGTCAACTGTTTCGCGGTCGGTATAAGGCCATTGTGGTGGATGCGGACAACTATTTACTGGAACTGGTCCGGTATATTCATCGCAATCCGGTGCGGGCCGGAATCGTGAAGCAGGCGGCGCAATATAAATGGTCCAGCCACAAGGGATATATATCCGGAAGTAAAAAAGAATGGAACTGGCTGTATAAAGATCTTGTTCTGGAAATGCTTGATGTGAATAAAACGCGGCAGATCAGTGCCTATAAGCGCTTCATCTCCGATGAGGATTCGCATGAAATAGAACAGTTTTTCAATAAAAAGAATCTGCCGTCAATATTGGGAACGGATGCATTCGTTGACAAAATAAAGAAAAAATACTTTAACGAAAAACAACATGCAGAAGTTCCGGAAGCAAAAGGTCTGGCGCCTGACATCAAAAGGATAAAACAGATGGTTTGCAGCAAATACCGGACAAAACCGGAAGATTTACTGGTAGCCAGGCGGGGAACAGCGAACGAAGCACGCAACGCAGCCATTTATCTGATCCGGCAGTATACCGGTGATAAGCTGACGCGAATCGGCTGCGAGTTTAATATTGTCAAGTACAGTACGGTCAGCAGCATTATTTCAAAGGTTAGAAGTGATCTTCAAAAAAACAAACGGTTTAAAAAACGGGTTAATGATATCGAAAAGATGCTCATGAAAGGTCAACGGCAAATCTGACCCCTTTTTCAGCTTTATTATGAATCACTGTAAACATGAGGTCCTTACGCTTCTTGAGCCGAAGAGGAAGAAACTTCGCTGCAGGCACTGTCATCTGACGATTTCCGAAGATGAACTGGGAAACGGCTGCTGTCCTGAGTGCCTCGATGTCCACAAGGTGCGCAGAAGGGATTTTGAGTATGCCGATGAACCGGACAGCGAAACAGTCAGGTATCGCTGTGACACCTGCGGCATGGTGGTGGAATGCTGACTTATCAGCATTTTATTGTCAAAGAAATCCGGGGACGCCATACTAATTTGGTAACCAGCCCAAAAAAGGGAACGGATTTATTTGCGATACTGGTATTTTTTCAGGCGGTTCATAAGTAATGGACCGCTCCCCACACGGCTGCGATAATTGAAGCCCCGAAGATGAACAGGGTGATGCAGCAGCCTTTGCCGCTATTGGTGCCGTCATCGAGTTCTTCCTCATCGGCCTGGACGTCATCAAGCAGCATGATGTCAACCAGGTCTTCGTCACCGTCATGGTCCATGTCGGGCATTTTTTATTTTCCTGTTAAAATTATTCCCCAAACAGATGCGCAGCGTTCACAGAGAAATATCATACTTCACTGAGTTCTAGCAGCTATAATCTTTGGGAGCTATATCCCGATTATCAAGATCTGGTGGTTTGTTTTCGTGCGCAACTACAAGTTCCTTATATCTTTTCAAAGATGGCGGATTACTAATTTTGCTACTATTATATGACGGAGAATATTTATAAATCATTATACTTTCAGCTTTAGCCATGTCCCAAATCCATGTTGTAAAATGGGGCGGTTCATCGAAGGGGGGCTTTGTTTGATTTTGGATAGATGGAGACGGTTTTCATAACGGGGGAAGATCAACCTGATCCCTTTTGGTCATTTCTGCGGATTAAAAAACGCTGATCATTCTTCCTTTCCGGCAAACATCGCCATCAGTTCATCTTTGCGTTTCATGGTCTGCAGGTTATAGGGGCATTTCTCTTCACACTGGCCGCAGTCTTCACAGGCCTGCCACCAGACCATCAGGTTGCGGCCCATTTTCCGGTCCAGCTCAGGCAGGTCCTCGTATTGCCGACCGGCCCATTTCTGCCAGACCACATGAATCATGACCGGAATGATAATATCGTTGGGACAGGGCATACAGTAGCTGCAGCGGCGGCAGAAGTCCCTGCCCAGGATCGCCACCTCGGCCTCAAACGCTTTCAGCTCCTGCTCTGAAAGCGGCTCACCGGCCTCGGCGCATTTCAGGTTTCCCTCCAGCTGTTCCAGGGTGGCCACGCCGTTCAGAATCACGTCCACCGGATACCCGTTGAAAAACCGGAACGCCTTTTCAATATTCAGGATAGCGCCCCCGGCAATGGGCTTCATGACCAGGGTTCCCACATCCAGAGACCGGGCCAGGGCCAGCAGCCCTTTTTCCGGCTCGCGTTCAATCACATTAAAGGGAACCATGATCGTGTCAAACTCACCGGTTTTGATCAGGTCCGTTAAAACAGACACATGATGGCTGGTCAGCCCGATATAATCGATCAGGCCCTGATCCCGGGCTTTTTGAAAAGCCGTTAGCGCGCCCCCTTTTCCCATTGCCGTATCAATCTCCTGCGGATAGAGCTCATGCATCTGGTAGATGTCGATTTTGTCGGTCTGGAGCTCTGTCAGGCTCTGCTCAAGATCAGCCATGACATTGTCATAGTCCCGGCTGTGGGACTTGGTGGCGATCCTACACTCCTTTCGGCGGGTCTTCATCACCTGACCGATCAGGGTCTCGGAATCCATGTACACCCTTGAGGTATCCACCAGGTTGATGCCGTAATCCAGGGCCTGGTTGAAGATTTGATGAATGGTCTCTTCATCCTTGCCGCCCATCATGGTGGACAGGGGAATGCCCCCCAGGGCCCACCGGGTGACCTCCAGATTGGTTCTTCCCAGTCTGACTTTCCGCATAACATCCCCTCCTGAAATTAATTTCGCTGAAAAACACGGTTCAGGAGCAATTCTAAAGTCCCGGAGCCACATCCCGCGCCATGTGTGAAATATCTCCATCATCATCGGCATCAAAGATCATAAAGCGGTGGCCGAAATCAAACCTTGTTTTCGGCCAGGCAGTCCACTCGGCCAGGCCTTCAGCGTTTGGATTGCCGGTGCGGGCAAACTGGGCGTTATAGGACATGATGGTTTCCGACAGCGCTTCCCAACCCGCCCGGTTGTCCTCTCTGAAAATAATCTCCGACACATCCAAAAAAGAGAAGGTATCAAAAATCCCGAAATTAAAGGGAATATCCAGTCCGTGACAGGCGCCAAGCGCCGTGGCCCAGCTGATGTTTTCTGCGGGGCCGGTATCAACAGGCCAGGCATTATCGCCGAACCAGCGAAACTGACCATAGGCGAAGATGTAGCTGTACACTTCGGGCTGGGAATCATGCGCGCTCATTTTATAGGCCAGGGCGTCAATATCCAGGATGCGGGTAAGCCGGGTCAGCTGCTTTCCCATCAGCTGGTAAAGCCCTGCGGGGAAGATCTCGGCCATGCCGAACAGGTACATGAACAGCTTTCCTTCCTCTGCCGTAGTGCCGATGATGACCGGCACCTGGTGATAGGTTTCCGGATCATCAAAGGCATCGGCCCCGGAAACGGGAATCACCGCGCCATCCGTAAAAAGATCGGGACCGGTGCCGAGTCCGTCCGCGGCCTGAAAAATATCTTCAATGGTTTTCGCGCGCAGATAGGTCCTGATCTGCGCATGGGTCATGTTGTCCAGCACTGCTGCAACCGACGCTTCAGGCGTATTGTCCTGAATCAAAAGGGCTTTTATCAGGCTGTCCACATACGCGTCCCCGGCGGACGGCGCATTAAAGGATAAGCCGCCGCTCTGGGAGATGACCCGGTGAAAAAGATCTTTGCCCGGGGGCGAGATCATCAGGAGCAGGTCATTGACCCCGCCGGCAGACTCGCCGGCCACGGTCACGTTATTTGGATCACCGCCGAATGCGCTGATATTGTCTTTGACCCATTTAAGGGCCTGGATAATATCCAAAAGGGCGTAATTCCCTGAAGCGGCAAAGGTGTCCTGGCTTTCCCGCAAGGCCGGATGGGTCAACCATCCCAGAGGCCCGAGCCGGTAGTTGATGGTCACCACCACCAGATTGTGCCGTCCGGAAAGAAGCGCGCCGAGATAGGGATCGGCCGACCCCACCCGGTTGCTGCCGCCGTGAATCCAGAGGTACACCGGCAGGCCGGTGTCTGCCGTTCGCGGCCGCCAGATATTTAAATACAGGCAGTCCTCACTGCCTGTTACCGCAGCAGTAGTGTTGTCAGATCCGGTCTGGGGACACCGGTCGCAGAATTCATACCCTTGCCGAATTCCGGTATAAGGCTCGGGGTCCTGCGGCGCCTGCCAGCGCAGCGCGCCAACCGGCGGCTTGGCATACGGAACGGCCTTCCAGGACCAGGTGGTATGGTTGTCCGCACGGCCCTTTACCATGCCCTGATCTGTGGTCACCGTGTCGATATTGGTCCATAAATCCGCAGCATACGCCCCTGGCCCCGAACCGTCAGCGCCGACGGAGAGTACGGCGAAAACAGCGGAGCAGGCAAACAGCAGCGCGGTTAAGAAATACACCCGGCAAATACGCATTCTCACTTTTTATCCTTTCAGTCAGATTCTTAATCTTCGGCACGGACAAAATGGGTTTCTAACAACCTTCAACAAGCCCGAAGGGCAAACAACTGACAACCGGCCAGAAACATCATTTCTGAAAAGCCTGGTTCATGTCACAGATCAGCAGTTTTTTGGCTGTGATGGATCCGATTACAAGGGTGCTGTTGCAGGTGGCCCCCACACTGCCCGCGGAGATATTTGTCCCGTCGTCAAAATAGATCTCCTCGATAGCGGGTTCCTGTTCGCTTGGGTCAATGCGCAGGATCCGGCTCGGCGAAGGGCTGCCGAGGATAAAGTGAAGGACCAGGGCCGGGACATTGGCGTGTGCGGCGACCCAGAGGCTGCCGTCTTCCGCCACATCGATATTGTCGGGCGCGGCATCCAGACCGATGTAGCCGACCAGCGCAACACTGCCGTTGTCCGGATTTCGGGACAGGACCCGGATCCGGTTTTCATTGGTTTCAGAAACATACACAAGACTGCCGTCCGCGGAAACATTAATGCCGCTGCCGGACGCGATATCGTCGGCCACCACGCGGTATTGCTCTCCGTCAAAATAGACCAGGCGGGTCAGGGGGTGATCGCCGGAGCGGTCCGCATCCTGGGCCACGTAAAAGCGGCGGTCCCCGACTGCCACCAGGTCATTGGCCCGGGTGACCAGGGGACTGGTCAGGGTCTCCAGGTGAACAAATCGGCCGGGGCTGTCTTCCAGGTACCGCTCGATTTTCTCAGTCCCGTTGTCGCGGTCTTTGTGATTGATCACAAACAAAAACCGCTGTCCGGTTTGGCCGATAAACAGGCTGAGGCCGTGCGGATGAAGCTCGGGCCCGTCAAGGAGCGCGGCGGCCGATTCAACCGGGATCCGGGTCAAATCCAGCACCAGGACATCTCCCGGCGGCACCGCCATCCCCGCTGAACTGCCCTGCCGGTCAAACAGGGAGATATAGGCCAGGCCCTGTTCGCGATCGATCTGAACATCCTCTCCGCTTCCGGTCATGCTGAAGTCCGTGCAGGTCCCTTCAAAGGGGTTCTCCTTTTCCGTGCAGGCGCAAAGGATCAGAGCGATAAAAAGAAGTACAATCAGGATATGGGCGGTCACGTTTTTTCTGCTCATTTTTATACCTCTCCTTTAAATAAAAGGGGACGGTTCTATTTACGATATCGGTATTTGTCCGGGCAATTCATAAGTAATGAACCACTCCCCACACAGCTGCGAAGATTGAGTCGCCGCAGATGAGCAGGGTGATGCCGCACCCTTTCTTACCACCATTGGTGTTGTTATCGAGCTCTTTTTCTTCGGCCTGGACGTCATCCAGCAGCATGATGTCAACCAGGTCCTCATCACCGTCATGGTCCATGTCGGGCATACGATGATCCTTGTTTCAGGTGTCTGTTTTTAAAAAATAACTTTATCAGTTAATACCACAGAACCATAGCTTTGAACCATTTTCTTTTCAGCATTTACTTTTATCCTATCCGGTCATGAAAAAATAAAAATATCGATAAGCATATATTAAATTGAAATTATGTTTAAAATATTGCGAATATTACCAAATAATTGCACATATTTAATTTTTATACGCGATTAAATAAAGAAAATTAATTACCCGTTTTGACCGTATCTGACATTCCTTCCGGCTAAACTGATTGTATATAACAATTATACGGAGGAAAAGGTCATGGCAGAAATTCTCGGCAATTACCTGGGACAGGTCAAGATCGGACGGAAACAATCCCATAAGAACCTGGAAGTTTTCCCGCTTCTAAGTACCAGCGGAGGTGAACTGGATTATTTGCTTCTGGATGAGGCGCTCGATGAAAAATGGGTCGATATCATCGAGATCGATGAAGGCGGATCGGTCCCGGACCTGAAGGTGAAAAACAGGGCGGATAGAATGCTGCTGCTGATCGACGGCGAAGAACTGGTGGGCGCCAAGCAGAACCGGATCATCAATACCACCATCCTCATCGCGGCCAATACAACCGTGCTGATCCCGGTCAGCTGTGTGGAGCAGGGGCGCTGGGATTACAAGAGCGAAAAGTTTTACAGCGAGAAGCGGGTCATGTCGCCCAGCATGCGGGCGAGAAAAGCCGGACAGGTCCACCAGTCATTAAGGATGCGCGGAGAATCCCGGGCCGACCAGGGCGCGATCTGGGACGCGGTCGATGAAAAGGCCATGCGCATGGAAGCGCCTTCACCGACCATGGCCATGGAGGAAATGTACAAAAAGAATGTCGGCTCACTAAAGGATTATCAGAAGCATTTCAGGCTGGCGACCGGGCAGGTCGGGGCGATATTCATGATCAACGGGGAAGTGGTCGGGCTGGACAGTTTCGGCCGACCGGACACCTTTGCAAAGGTGTTTGCCAAGATGATCGAGAGCTACGCGCTTGACGCCCTGGACTGGTTCGATCCCGAAATCCAGAAGAAAGCGTTAAAGAAAGATGCAGCGGCATTCGTGGACAAGGTCCTGACGGCGAAGCAGGAACCCCATAAACCGGTGGCGCTGGGAACGGATCTGCGCATAGAATCGGAAACCGTGACCGGCTTTGCCCTGTCTTACGAAGCTGAAATTTTGCATTTATCCGCGTTTAAACGTGACAACGGAAACAGAAAGGGTTCCGGTGCTTCGCGGATAAGCCGTTTTTCATCAAGAAGGAGAAACAGGATATAATGTTGACTTTTGCGCCGGGGAACATAGTACAATTAAAACCGTGCTCTCCCGCAATCAGCGTAAATAATTTGATAATATATTCGATAAAAAAGGAGATGAGTTTATGTGGCCTCTCCATTTTCGCACGGGGCATCTTTTTATTGAAATATCTGAAGGCTTATGGCTTTTTGATACTGGATCACCAAAAAGTTTTGGATCGGTACCAGCGCTGACACTTGAGGGTGTAGAGTTTGAGTTGTCGGATAACTACATGGGAATGACTGTAGAGACGCTTTCTGGTTTTGTATCAGTCGAATGTGCCGGGCTACTGGGTGCTGATGTTCTGGAAAACTTTGATTTTTTAATGGATACTCTAACTGGCAATGTGCGTTTATCGCGAGACGAGTTTGATTTTATCGGCAATTCGGTGACTCTAGATGAATTTATGGGGATTCCGATAGTAACGACAGGTATTAAGAGTAACGAATACAGAATGTTTTTCGATACCGGTGCCCAGATTTCCTATTTTCAGCATGGCTTGCTTACTGAATTCCCATTTACTGGTGAAGTTGAAGATTTCTATCCTGGCTTTGGTCAGTTTCAGACAAAAACCTACGATGTCGATATATGCCTTGGTGAAGGTGACTTTACGCTTTCCTGTGGAACCCTTCCAGGTTTGCTTGGTGGTACTCTCATGATGGCCGGTGTGGAGGGAATTATTGGCAACGAACTATTGAAAGATCGACGATTCGGATATTTTCCCCGTCGAAATCTTCTAGTGTTATAGTCTTGGAAAAATTAAAAGGAACGGTTCTATTTTTATCATAATCAGTGACGGTTAAAGCCATGGTGGACAGGGCGGATCGTTCTGCTCAAAATATTCTTTATTGGTAAAATTATTGTTGTAAATATATCCATATTTTTGTAAATATTACCAAATAAAAGCATATGTTTGTATTTCATTCAATTCCGAATGGGTAAACATTCCCTTTCAGCGTCCCGGTCGGTTGACCGCGGGTAAGCGGTCATTTCCTTTACTTCCGGCCGTATCCTGGAGAACAGGTTCCGGCTGTTCCACGGCAGGTCCGTTTGAAACGCAGACCGGTCTGGCGGGCTGTCATTTCATCGTTTTTGTGATAAAGTGAGCCTGCAGGGTGTTTGCGTCTCGGGTGAATCACGGAGCTTTTGTCATGGAAAAAACAGCGCGAAAATTTAGGCCTTTCCTGTTTATCTTTTTGCTGGCGGCGGCCGCCTGTACCCGGACACCGGAGCCGCCGGAAGCGGCGGAAACGGCCAAGGCAAAGAATATCATTCTGCTGATCGGAGACGGGATGGGACCGCAGCAGCTGGGGCTGCTGCTGACCTATGCCCGGCAGGCGCCCCATTCCGTACTCAGAAACACGGACACCGCGTTTGAGCGAATACTGAAACAGGGGGGTGTTATGGGAATGTCCATGACCCACGCGGCCCATGTCCTGGTGACCGATTCGGCCGCGTCCGGCACCCAGATGGCGACCGGACAACCGGCCGGTCTCGAGATGATCGGTTCGGATCCGGACGGCTATCCGATCCGGACCATTCTGGAAACGGCCAAACAGCAGGGCAGGGCAACCGGCCTGGTTTCGGACACTCGCCTGACCCATGCCACGCCGGCCGCGTTTGCCGCGCACCAGCCCCATCGCAGCATGGAAAACGAAATTGCCCTCGAAATGCTGAACACGGGGCCGGAGGTCATGCTGTCCGGCGGTCTCCGGTACTGGATTCCCCGGGAAGCCAATGTGCCCGGGTCCGGGGTGCGCAAAGAACTGGAATGGATGAGCAACGGGGCCATCGACATCGAATCCCGGCGCCGGGACAACCGGCATCTGGTGCGGGAGGCCCGCGAAAAGGGTTATACGGTGGCCTTTACCCGGGGGCAACTGAAGCGGGCCGAAGGAAAAATCCTCGGCCTGTTCGCCGATTCGGCCCTGCCGGACGCCATCACGGTCAATCGGACGAAAGATGATCCCAACCGCACGGTGCCTACTTTAAGAGAGATGGCCATGAAGGCGATCGATGTCCTGTCCCGGGATAAGCGGGGCTTTTTCCTGATGATTGAAGCCGGCCAGATCGACTGGGCCGCGCATCACAACGATACCGGCACCCTGCTGCATGAAATGCTCAATATCAACGCGGTGCTGAACTGTGTGCTTGACTGGACGCAGGACCGGACGGATACCCTGGTCATCGTTACCGCGGACCATGAAACCGGCGGTTTTTGTTTCAGCTACCACGCGGCGGACCTGCCCGGGCCCAAGAATCTGCCCGGCCCGCTTTTTGCGCGCCGGACGTTTCAGCCGCGCTTCAATTTCGGCCGTCCCGAAATCCTGGATAAAATATATCGCCAGCGACGCAGTTACCAGGAGATTTTCAGTGACCTGTTTGATGCTCTGCCGAAAGCGCAACAGACACCGGCGAAGCTGATGGAAATTGTCAACGCGAACACGGAATTTTCCATCAGCGAAGCGCAGGCGGCCAGGATCCTGGAAACCGAAAGAAACCCCTGGTACGTGCCGGGGCACAGATACCTGGGCTCGCGTACGGTGCCCAAACTGGATGTCAATGACGCGTTTTATCCGTACATGAACGAGGACAACCGCCACAACCTGCTGGCCCTGGCCGTCGCGACCCGGCAGATGGCGACCTGGGCGACCGGTACTCATACGGCCACCCCGGTCCCGGTGTTTGCCCGGGGGCCCGGCCAGGCGGCTTTCGGCCGGGTGCTGCACCATGTGGACCTGGCGCATTCTCTAAAATGTTGTCGCCCTAAAATCGTAAAAGGCTGATACGGTTCAATCTTCTGCGGCGATGTGTTTGTTGGTAAAACAAGTGGATATGGATTGTTTGTCGCTCACACTGCCGTCCTGTCCCGTTATACGGGGAGACGCTTTCACTCCATCAGCCATATGGCGGCTATCGTAAAAATAAAAATGCTTTAACCCGGAGTTGCTTCTTTTGGTCTGTCCGCGGAAATCAGCGCGACGACGATATCCGTATCATGTAATTGTCAACCGTATAATAACTGGATAAGCATAATAGTTTCCCCCCCCCTTTTTTCTGCCACAAATTTACCATTGTTTTTAACCATTTAATTTTATATGTTTGATTTAATATATGTTTGGCCTCTTTTCTAAAACCGTACCCGACACCACCGGCGAGTTTTGCCTAAATTGCCCTTTTTAAAAGGAGAGTTTTTCCATGAATAAAAGTCTACACGCCCTGAGTATGAACGCGTCCCTGTTAAAAGGAAAAGCCTCTAAACATTCGATAACCGGCGTCATCATCGCGTTTGCCACCATTGTGTGCGCAACAGTTCTGTCCGGTTACTTTTCATTTGGCGAGATTAGCCTCAACGCATTTTTAAAGGCGCAAAAAACCAATATGGTTCTCTGGTTTCTGGATTTAATGCCCTTTATTTTTGCCTTTTGGGGGCAGTATGTCGGTTCGATGATTTCCTATGAAGCCGGGGCAATGGTTGTGGACCAGACGAATGAGCTGAGGTCCCAAACCGTTGCGCTGGAAAAGAAAGCGGCTCATGAGGCTACCCATGATTCGCTTACCAACCTGCCCAACCGGACGCTTTTCCTGGACCGTCTGCAGCAGGCAATCATCTCGGCCCAGCGGGAAGGCGAGTCGCTGGCTGTTTTTATTCTGGATGTTGACCGGTTCAAGGAAGTCAATGACACGCTTGGTCATTATAATGGTGACCGCCTGCTGAACCAGATAGCATTGCGGCTCACCGGCGTTATCCGGAAATCCGATACGCTGGCCCGGATTGGCGGCGATGAGTTCGGATTTTTACTGCCAAAGCCGGGAAACCCGGTTGAGTTGAAGCAACTTGCCCGGAAGATTCAAGGTTCTTTGACACCCCCCTTTGCTCTGGAAAACCTTTCCCTGGATGTGCAGGCAAGTATTGGGGCCGTTTTGTTTCCCAATCACGGCAAAGATGTGGATACCCTTATGCAACGGGCGGATATTGCCATGTATGTTGCCAAGCATGACAATTCAGGATATGTGGTCTATTCCAAAGAGCTTGATGAACACAGTCCCCGTCGTCTCACCCTTATGGGGGAGCTTCGGGAGGGCATTCAGTCCGATGAACTGCAACTTTATTATCAGCCGAAGGTCCTCAGTGAGACAAACAAGCTTCATGCCGTCGAAGCCCTGGTTCGCTGGCAGCATAAAACGCATGGGTTGATGTTACCGGATGAGTTTATCCCCCTGGCCGAACGCACGGGCCTGATCCAGGATCTTACCCTCTGGGTTCTGAAAGAAGCGCTGAAACAGTGTGCCGAATGGCATAAGCTGAATTTAAACATCGGTGTTGCCGTTAATTTGTCACCCCAGTGCCTGCTCAATCCGGAGTTTCCCGAGATTTTGACGGGTCTCCTGGCTTCTTATGGTTTCCCCGCGGAGTTCCTGACCCTGGAAATAACCGAGACATCCATCATGGCGGGTGCGGAACGCTCTCTGGAAATTTTGGAACGCATTCATGAAATGGGCGTCAGTTTTTCTATCGATGATTTCGGAACAGGCTATTCATCGCTGGCCTACCTCAAAAAGCTGCCTGTGTCCGAAATAAAAATTGATAAGTCCTTTGTCCTGGAAATGCTGAAGAATGAAAGTGATCGTACAATCGTGAACGCCACAATTCAGCTTGGCCACAATCTCGGTCTTGATGTGGTCGCAGAAGGGGTGGAGGATGAAAAAACATTGCTGACCCTTAAGGAAATGGGATGTGATATTCTGCAGGGGTTTTTTATCAGCCACTCCAAACCGGCCAAAGATTTTATGGAATGGGTCCGTAAAATGCAATAGAACGGCGCGGTGCTGTTTTCTTTCTGGCAAAGCAATAACGGAACGTCCAACAGCGAAGGGCCAACAATTTTCTCTGGATCGGGATAAGCTGCCAGCGAAGGTTGCCAATGACGGATCTTAACCCGGATTTTCTCCTTCCGGTTTGTCCGCAGAAGTCAGTTCCGCCGCCACCTGAAGTTTGCCGCTGCACGCCGCCTCACCCATGTAAACGGTCCGGTGCGGGAAGGGGATCTCGATGCCTCTTTCGTCAAAGGCCTTTTTGACGCGTTTTCGGTACTCGCGGGCCACGTCCCACTGCTTGATGGGAACGGTTTTGAAAAACATCCGGATATTGACGGACGAATCCCCGAAGGAGTCGAGCCCCAGAACGGTCATGGGTTCGAGAATGAGGTCTTTGAAGTCGGGGTCGTTTCGCAGTTCTTCGCTGACCGCCTTGAGCACACCGATGACATGATCCACGTCCTCCTTGTAGGCCACGCCGATCTCCACCAGGGCGCGCGACCACTCCCGGGTAAAGTTGGTGGCGACCTCGATGGTTCCGTTGGGGATGATATGGACACGGCCTTCCAGATCCCGGAGTCGTGTCGTGCGGAGATTGATGGCCTCGACGATCCCGCTGACCCCGGCAATAGTGACAACATCTCCGATCCGCACCTGGTTTTCAAGGATAATGAAAAACCCGGAGATCATGTCCTTGACCAGGCTCTGGGCGCCGAAGCCGATGGCGACTCCGGCGATGCCGGCGCCGGCAATCAGCGGACCGATGGCCACTCCGAATTCGGAAATGATCATCAGTCCCGCGATGATAAAAATCGACAGGTTGATAGTCGTGTTGATGATGCCGCTTAAGGTCCGGGCCCTTTTTTCACGTTCGGAAGGGGCCAGGCCCTGCTGCTCGACCTTTTTCTCGTACCGGTCGATGGCGGCTTTCAATACTTTTCTGAGCAGCCAGGCGATCAGCAGAATAAAGATAATTTTCAGCCCGTGAGACAGCAGCCAGGCTTCTATTGCTTGCAGGGACAGGTTCATAACAATGGTCTCCTTTGAAAGGGGAGGGGTTAAAATTTAAATTGGCAAACGGCTATTTTTAAAATGGATATCAAACCCTGTTCAAATGGTCAATGACAGACCTGGCCTGTAAAAAGGGCCGGTTTCCATTTTTCAGCACCCGCCGGGGAAGGTTTCGGCACCGGCGCGCGGGTTACAGGCGCTTCAGGAAATCGATGCCGGCCTGGTTTGCGGTCTTGAGAAGATCGGGATGGTTGTTGATCACTCCCCGACCGTGTTTTCTGCCGCGCGTTCCCGAAACGGTCAGCACCTCGGTGGCGGTGATCCCGTGCAGCCGCAGCAGAATCACCATCTGTTCCACCACGTTATCGTAAGCCGAGATGTTGGGCCACATCCAGGAGCTTACCACCAGGGCCTTCTTGCCCGGCGGCATTTTTCTGGTCAGTTCCGGATTGGCCAGGCAGTCCCAGCGGTCCATGAAATTGGCCATGATGCCGTTTTCCCGGGCGGTATAGATCGGAAAGCCCAGAATCAGGCCGTCCATTTGGTAGAGCTTGTCATACATCAGGGTGGTCATGTCATCGCGAACCGTACAGATGGTTTTCACATCGCCCCGGCGGCAGGCCCGGCAGCCGGTACACGGCTTGAGGGTCAGATCGCTCAGGTAAATTTTTTCCACCAGCGATCCCCCCTTCTCACAGGCGTTCAGAAGTTCGTCGATGACCACGTCGGTATTGCCGCCCTTGCGCGCGCTGGAACTGACGGCCAGTATGCGTTTGCCCGACGGGACGGGCGCCGTGACATCGGCCGGCCCGGCCCAGCGCTTGAGCTGCACGGGTTCGGCCCCCGGCGATATGTCCTCCTGGGTCCGGGAGGAGCGCATGTCGGCCTTTAAGGCGTCGGGATCTTTGGTGCGTAAAATCAGCGGTTCGTAACCGCCGGGAAAAACCTCGTCCACGGCGCGCCAGAAAATATCTTCGCTGACCGTTTCGGAACCCTCATAGGCCGCGATTCGCTCAGCGCTGCAGATCAGCCGCTCTTTCCAGCGGTTTTGAATCACTTCCGGAAAAAAAACGCAGAGCGCCTCCAGTTTTTTTGCCGGATCATCGTCCCACTTTCGGGTTTTCATATCAGCACCTCTTCGCCTGTGGTTTTTATTTTGACGGCGGTTCTGCCGGCCGGCCCCATTTTGAGAAGGTCGTTAATCGACATAGTCGGTGATGTGTTTGCCGGCCCGTTCCAGGGCCTTGACGGCCGGGCCGTACATGAGCTTTTTCTTCACGGTCTGGGCCAGAAACAGCCGCTGCAGGCCGAGAATCGCCCCGCTCTGGGCCGAGCCGGTGCCCCGCTGCAGTTTCTCCGACGGGTTCCATTGGCCGGTCCGGACATACGCTTCGAAGTTCATCAGGTCCTTTGCCGGAATGACTTTTTCCACGAATTTACGCAGCAGTTTGCCCTTGTTGTCCAGCATGGGCCGTTTGAGCAGCCGGTTCTCGGCGGCCATCCGGTCCAGAACGGTTTTCAGGTCCGGATGACGGACAAATACGCTGTTGTACCCGAACTCCTTCAGTTTGGTTTCCGCGGCTGTCACGCCGATGCTCACATCGGCCAGGCGCGAGACAATGTAACTCGGACAGACCATGCAGCCCATGGGAATGACCGCGTCGAGAAAGTCCACGTAATGAAAGGTGTAAAAATCGCCCTGGCGGGTCATGATGTTATCCTGGACGAACCAGGAAAAGGTCTTGCCCTCGTTGAGCACCTGGTAGAGGGATTTCTTGGTATCCTCGGCATACTTGATGACATCGGCTTCCCGGACCTTGAAATGGTCATAGATTTTGTCGATGCCGCCGTATTTGGTGGCGGAAAAACAGTTGATGCCGATAACGAATTTCAGGCCGCCGATCAGTCTGTCGGCGATTTTGGCCACGCCCTTGAACAAATTCCGCAGCTCGGGGTCCTCTTTTATGATCTGCAGCTTGCGCAGGCCTTCCACGTGGCAGGAGAGGCCCACCACGGCAAAGCTGGTGTAGCCGGCAACCTTTTTCAGGTCGTTGAGAATGGGTGTGACCTGGTTTTTCGATCCGGCGCCGATCAGGGCCTGGTCCGGGGTCAGGGACACCCGGGTCCGGGCGTGATGACAGATGAAACAGTCCTGGTGGATCGACTCGAGATGCAGGACCGCGTCCACGATCTTTTTCTCCAGAAGGTAGTGGAGCAGGGCGGTGGTGGTGCCGCCGGTGGCCGCCTTTTCATATATTTCGTCATTCAAGGCCCGGGAAGTGAAATGGTCGACACACCGCCCGACCCGCTGTTCGAATTCGCCGCGGGCGGGACCGAGCCAGCGCTGCCGGGCCTTTTCCACCGGGAAAAAACTGCGCGGGCAGGCCTGGTAGCAGAAACCGCAGTTGTTGCAGTCCCCGGTGAGGGTGGGGATGGTCTCCTGCAGGGTAATGGCCTGTTTGGGGCAGACGGCCGCGCACAGGCCGCAACGGGAACAGGAAAAGTCGATGACTTTCTGCAGGGCCTGAAATCCCTGCTGCGACCGTTTTAAATGTTTCTGGTAGTCGTTGTCCATGATAGTTTCTCATATCATGAAAAAGTAAAATGATAAATGAATATTTTTATCCGCTATTGACACCTCCGGGCAATCATGGAAAAATTGCAGCATTGTCTGAGGGAAAAAATGATCCGATAAAAAAGGAGGATACCCATGCCGAGAAAAATGATTTCCGTGACCCTGATCTGCAGCCTGTTTATCATGTTTTCGGCCATGCCGGTCATGGCCCTGCCGGTGCACACCCATTCGTCTGCGGCCGATGTGCTTCGGCTGACCCGCCCGCTGATGAGTGCGGACCTTCGACCGTATGCCGATGCAGCGGAAACCGCGCTCGAAGCGCGCGCGGCCGACGGGATTGAATCCTTTCTTCAGTATGCCGGGACCCTTTTTCTGGTCATCAGTCTTATCGCGATTATCGGCGGTACGCAGCTGATTGTCAGCGGCGAAGATCCGGGCGAGGGGCTGCTCGATGTTCTGCTCGGAACCCTGTTTTTCATCTTTGCTCTGATGATGCTGGGCGGGACGCCCGATGACGGGCTTCCGGAGGCAGAGCCGGCATAAGCGGTGCTTTCGATGATGTTCGGTCCGGGTTCGAATCCGGGTTCGGCGTTTTACGGGCCCGGCAGCGGATAAGACCCGTAGGGGATTTCATTGATTGCCATTCGGCACAGGTCGGTCAGAAAAATGGCGTCCAGGCCGCAGGTTTCGCAGGCCTTCCCCAGGACGGTAAAACAGCCGGGGCACAGAAAAACCAGAGCCCGGGCCCGGGCGGCCGCACAGTCCGTTAAATTTTGTTCAAGCAGTGCTTTTTTTTGTTCCATCGCCGCGGGCTGCAGCCCCAGGCCGCAGCACAGCGCGTCTTTGCGGTCGTACGCGCGATCCACCCGGGTCACGCTGATCAGGTCGAAAAGTTCATCCACCAGCGGTTCGATCTCCGGCGTGTAACGGTTGATACAGGGCCGCTGCCAGGCCGCCCGGATATTCAGCGGCGTGATTTCCGCCTTGCGCCGTTTCAGCGTTGCCAGCAGGTAGGCCACGATATGAACGGGGATGAACGGTACCGTGATTCCGTACTCCCTGGCCTTGTGCGCGGCCAGGACATAACAGTCGGCATGGACGAACACCACTTCCCTGCAGGCCAGCGCCGCCAGGCTGTCGATGAATTTTTTGGCATGACGTTTGACCGTGGACTCCATTCCGGTATGCAGATAGACCACCCGGGAGAAAAAGTCGCCGCCGCGGGCCACGGTCATGCCCTGGAAAAGACTGCTCTCCGGCAGGTTCGGCGGCAGGGCCCGTTCCATGGTGCACAGGCACAGGGCGGGCTTGTCCGGATCTCCCGGGACGACTTCACTGGGCTGTCCGCCCAGGGTTGTTTCGATCATTTCAACGGCTTCGGGCGGAACCATGCGGACATTGTGCTGTTCCTGGCCGGCAAGAATCAGGTCGTAGGGATTGGCGCCGTTGGGGCAGTATTCATTGCAGGCCATGCAGGTAATACACGCCTTGAGAATGGCCGCGGGACGGCCGTTTTTGAGCTCCCGAATCTGGGCAACGGCCTGTTCCGCATCGAGGTCCGTGTAGCGGCAGGCGGCCAGGCAGGTGCCGCATTCCGTGCAGTTTTCCTGAATGAACATGGGAGGTCCTTTCTTTTGAATAGCATTGCTTCACTACCTATACTATGTTGCACAGGGGGAGTAAAGCTTAAATCGGGAAGCCGGATGGAAAAATCAGGAATCGAACTTTTCGCAGGGGACAAGGCGGTTTTTGCCGGGCGTGCCGGGGAGGGGCGGGCAATAAATGGCGCTGTCCTTAATTATCCTTGACCCGGTGGTTCAATTGAAGTAATTGAATAATAACCTTTTTCCGGCTAAATTATAAACAGGGTCCTTTTTCGCGAACCGGAGTCCGCTCATGCCCGTATTTTACAAAATTCGTCTTTCTGCCGTGCTGCTGATTTTTGCCGTGCTGTGCAGCTGTGCCGTCGAGGGGACCGTTACCCTCAACGACGCCCCGCTTGACGGAGTAACCCTGACCCTGGACAGTGATCCGGAGCGGTCCGCGGTCACGGATGCCACCGGCCGGTACGCTTTCCAGGCCCTGGCGGAGGGGACCTATACCCTGACCCCGTCCCTGGCCGGATATGTTTTTTCCCCGCCGCAAAGAAGCGTCACGCTGACCGCGGCCCCGGTGTCAGACCTGGATTTCAGGGCCGTTGCCATTGAAACGGTTGCGGGCAGCGCCCTGTCCCTGGATGCGCCCGAGGCGCTGATCGTCACCGGATCGGAATTTGTCGACGCCTTTGAACCCTTTGCCGTTCTGCACACGCTGACCGGGATTCACACGGAAGTGGTTTCCCTGGAAACCATCTGTGACGGGGACTGTACGGGCATCGATGTTGCGCAGGCGATCAAAGATGATATCATGACCCGGGACCACCTGAAATACCTGGTGCTGGGCGGTGATATCGAGATCGTGCCGTCCCGGGAGGTGCTGGATGCGTTTGCCTTTAATTTTTCGGTGCTCGGTTTTGCCCAGTATTCGTATGCTTATGAAGAGGTTTTTTACACGGACTATTACTATGCCGATTTTGCCGACTGGGATTTGAACCGGAACGGGGTCTACGCGGAGGCCTGGGAAATGTTCACCGATTACCGGCCGGAAATCGCGGTGTCCCGCATTCCGGTGTCCACCCCTGCCGAGGCCGCGGCCTATTTCGACAAGGTGGTGCGCTACATGACCGACTACGATCCGGCGCGGATGAAAAAGGCCCTGCTGCAGGCCGGGGTGTTCACCTATTTTTTCAATCCGTTTGAAGGGATCCTCGAGGAGGTCAGCGGCGCCTTCTATGACACCCATCCGGGCCGGACCGAGGATGCCGTCGCCGCGTTTGATGTGACCCGGCAGTACGAGGAAGCCGAACTGCTGCCGGACAAGGAGGCCTATCTCTACAACAATCCCCGGGAGTTCCGGGAAGACCATCTGCAGTTTCTGGATGAAGGCTACAATATTGTCCGCTACAGCAATCACGGCGATATGTATACCCTGGCGCCCGGATTTTACCATACCGAAATCGACAACATGACCAACGAAACCCTGCCCATCATCCTGTCCGGTGTCTGCAGCAGCGGCGAGTTCGCGGAGACCGACGCTGCCGCGGAACGGGCCGTGAATGCGCCTGACGGCGGCGCCATCGTGTTCATCGGCCAGGGTACCATCGGCAATTCGCTGCTCGGGTCCATGCAGCTGCTGGATGAGACCATCCGCTACATGGTCACCGAAAAACATCCCGTTCTGGCCGATGCCTGTTTTTACGCCCATGACACATTGCTCAACGTGAATCCCTGGTTCTACTTTCCCCTGAGCAAATCGGAACTGCCTTTTGTTTTTGACCAGGTGCGAAAGGTGATCACGCCGCTGAACTACGGCTATGCA
>Ga0272441_10005557_pt1 | contig 21801 bp, 21 predicted proteins | sample SSMProp6N_FD_193582 | JGI IMG/M metagenome (GOLD analysis project Ga0272441, IMG submission 193582) | Marine sediment archaeal communities from Little Sippewissett salt marsh, Falmouth, MA, United States - SSM-Prop-6N | ecosystem: Environmental > Aquatic > Marine > Wetlands > Sediment ... | reverse complement strand
ACATTCTATTGTTCGAAGCGGCCTGGTGCGGTTGGAATCTGTGTGCAGAAAGGCTCACACTTCACCCCGGACGGGTGAATACGCGACCATCGTGCACAAGTTGTCCGGTGGGAACTGACGATTGAGCTTAAAAGCTCGCGAGTGTTCCCCAGAAGGGGACTATCGAGCCATCCGGGCGAATACTCATATGTTAGGCGGAACCCCGCACTCTCGCCAAGGAAGGGGGTAATGTGTCTCTTCATCCATACCTCGCAGACACCGAGCCCGCAGCTCAACACCTGTTTCTCGGCCTGTCTGGTTACTACTCTTCGCGCCTGCCTTCAATCCTCCAATACCGGGACGATGCTGGAGTCATCCGAATTACGAAGGAGGAGAACGAGGAGTTTCTTGAAGCGTACGAGGCGCATTTCGCACTCGAGACTGCCCGTGCCGCACTTGCGGGCTCGATCCTTCAAATCGCATATTCGGCCCTCAAGCAGTATCCCAGCGGAGCAGTGGTTACCCCGCAGTTCTCCAACCTGGGCGTCAATGGAGTCAATCCCCAGCCTGCCTTCAGTGTTGGTCGTCTCGTAAGGAACATCCCCATCGGGCTGTTGATCTACGCAGGTCGCATTCAATACAATCATTGGGAGGAAGGAGAGCCGACCAACCCCGTGGCGCGCCAGATCTTTCGAGAACTCGTTGTCTCATACAAGGACGATTCGGGATTCGATCTCGGTTACGTTCTCGACTATCCTGCCCCGCGCCCTGTACCGCATCATGTCATCAGATTAGAGCTTGGTTGGCGGTCATATGATGCTTACCTTCAAGACATGTCGCAACTTCTGCCCACACCACCTGACTAGCGGGCTCCGCCTAACCTCTCGCTCGAGCGGACCGGCAGGCAAGACTGTGCTTCCCTTGACACGACGTATCGAGGGCACGGCGCGAGAACGGTGCGCGAAAAGCAAGACAGGTTGTATGATTGGGATGAGGCCGGAGCATGTGGGTTGCGCCGACCCGGCCGCTTGCCCTCAAAAACTGGACAGAGGCATCTCGATGTCGTTAGGATGCCACACGTATTGAAAGGAGGTTATCAACCCAATTTCTTGTGTCATCTGGGGGGCTAATACCACTCTTCCCTTGTCCTCTGCCTCCTCCACTTCTACCCAAGGAGGTTTTTCAAATGAAGCTCAAACATGTGTTTCTCTTGACCGCCATTGCAGTTCTTTCCTATGCCGTCGGCTTATTGATCATCCCTGCTACCGTGAACAGCTGGCACGGCATTGGAACAGATCCTTCCACCCTATTGATGTCTCGATTTTTTGGTGTGGCATTGCTTTCGACAGGACTTCCAGCCTGGCTGGCTCGTGACTCGGAGGAATCAAAAGCACGTGACGCATTAACCCTAGGTCTGCTGCTCTCTTTCATTGTAGGCCTCGTTGTCGCCGTACAGGCTACACTGTCAGGGCAAATGAATGCCCTTGGCTGGCTTCCCGCTGCGTTATATCTGTTGTTGATAATTGGATTTGGCTATTTCCGATTTCGATAGCAGGAGATAATCATTTTCGCGGAGAATGTGGCATCTTTGTCACGCGCTGAAGCATGACGGGCAGGCTGGGCAAAAAGCATTGAGAGTTGGTTGATTGGCAAGCGCGATAATTGTCAATGGCTCTTTGACCAGCTGGTCCCCCAACGGGCCTTGCGGCCGTCGTGGGCAGGCAGCGCGAACGTAATGCCCCGGATGCATGCTGCACCTTTGATCCCCAGCAAGCCTGTCCGCTATAATCGAAACACCTTTCCGTCTCGTTCTGACCGATCGATGGTGGCCTTTACGATGATGACGACAGTGAAGATGCCGCTTACGCAAAGGCGTTCACGGCTTTTTTCCTGGAGGGCTGAGGCATGCCGGGAAAACGTACAGCGATCGTGGTTATCCACTTTTTACTCACGGCGGGCGTGTTGATGGCCTGCGGCACGCACCCCGCTCCCGCACACACACCAACCCCGGACGTGGCGGGCGTCACACCAATCCTGACACCCACGGCTGCAAACACGCTCGAGGCCCACCTCGACCGCCTCATGAGGGTAAGTCACCCGGATTTCAGTGGAAGCATCCTCGTGGCGGTGCCCGGTGAAGAGGTGATCCTGTTGAGCTACGGGCTGGCGGACCGGGAAAACCACGTCGCCAACACACCCGAAACCCGATTCGCCATCGGTTCCCTCACAAAATCCTTCACCGCCATGGCCATCTTGATCCTGGAGGAACGCGGATCGTTATCCGTGAAGGATTCAATCTGCGCCTACATCGACCCCTGTCCCGACGCCTGGGAGGACGTCACCATCCATCACCTGCTCACGCATACGTCCGGGATTCCCAGTTACACGGATTTGTATGCGCAGGGGCTGATCGAGGGGGATCCGTGCCAGGCGTACACTACCGAGGAAGTGATCGCCTTCTTCCGTAACCGGCCGCTGGACTTTCAACCCGGAAGCGACTGGCACTACAGCAACTCAGGCTATTTCCTCCTGGGGGTCATCATCGAAAACCTTGCCGGTGAGAGCTATCCGGATTTTGTGTCGGAGAACATCCTCCTGCCACTCGGGATGTCCGAAACCGGGTATAACGACGATCGGGTCCTCATCGAACAGCGCGCATCCGGCTACATTCTGGAGGACCGCCAGGTCATTAATGCACCCCACTGGGATGTATCGACCCAGTTTTCAGCGGGAGGTATCTACTCCACGGTGGGCGACCTGTACCTCTGGGATCAGGCCCTTTATGCCAACAACCTCATTTCTGCAGAGACGCTTGAAACTGTGTTTTCCTCTGCGGTGGCAACCGGCGATGACGATCAAGAGTATGGATATGGATGGTTTCTTTCGACCCTATCAGGGCGTCGAGTCGTGGAACACGGTGGTGTAGTGTACGGGTTTTCCTCACAGTTAACCCGCTATCCTGACGAGTCCGTGACCATCATCATCCTGTCAAACGATGAGGGCACATATACGTCACTGATGAGCATCGTTTTCGCGCATGTCATCTTTGAGAACCATTAACAATGACGAAAATTCTCCCTTCAACATAACTTCGCAGACGGAAACGTCCTTCCCCTTCTGCAAAAGAAAACCTTCAAGGATGAGGCGCAGACATGTCCAGGAGAGGACGCAACCAATCATCAGAGGCCGCTGGCTTGCCTTCGACAGCCCTGCCCTCCGTCTACTCGTTCATGGGATGAATGCGTGGGCAGGATTGGCTCCTGCTCCTGGGCCTATCCCTCATACGGGGACGTTCGTTCTTCTTTCAACAAGCTTGCCCTGCACGGGCTGCCGTTCCTCACCGTCATCGCCCTGATGCTCGTCGGGTTGGGCTGGCCTCGCGAGCGGTTCCTGCTCACAACCAATACGCCATGCAGATAGGCTGAGTCGACGTTGCCGCAGAGCTCGAAACCCGAAAGAAACTCACATGGCTCATCGGGTAGATGAGTCCAAGGCTAATGCAATGAAGGCAGGCCAGGCATCCTCTCCCCAACGCATGTTGGCCCCGAAATCGTGATACTGGGCTCGTGAAGAAATTCGTTGTCGATGGCAGCCCGGCAATTCAGGAACCATCACCCGAAATGCGTATCCTGTCAACCGCACCGGACTCGGCAATATACAGAAAAGCTCCATCCCGGCTTACGGCCATGCCCCAGGGATCGCCAAAAATGCGGGCAGCTATTTCCTCATGGTGTCCCTCCGCATCAATGCGGAACAAAGCATAGGGTCCATGCGGCACCAGGAAAACGTCACCGCTGATGGGAGATGCAGCCATCACGGACGCTCCACCGCCGGCGCCCAGATCCTGAAGATTGGCGATCAAACGACCCTGCCCATCAAAATCGACGAAGAAGAGATGACATTCCCATTCCGTGTATACGTACAATCCCTGGTCCAGGGCGGGGCTGATATGCGCTTCTCCCGCGCCAAGCGAAATCCCATCGATGTTCGTGGCAAGCACAGAGTACGTATCGATTCCGGTGATGGCAACGATGGATTTCGGTTCAAAGGCTTCCCCGACAACGGCATAGAGCACGCCATCCGCCCCGAAAACCATCCTCCTGGTCAGCAGGTCAGCGTAATGAGTCAGGCTGCCATCTTCTTCAAGACGCACAATCTCGCCATGCGGCATGCCTACATACACCGCATTGTTCTCATCAACCGCCACGGCCATTCTTCCAGAGGAGCCGTGCTGCAGAAGGACCTCCGCCTCTCCATCCGGATGGATGACCACAATCTGGCGACCATTCGAATCGGTTGCATAAACTGCCCCCCTGGAATCAACCGCGAGATCGGATGCCTCAAACCCGGGAGCGATGATCTGCATCGTGAAATCCGGGTCCGTTTCTCCCGGCGTGACCGGAGCCAGCCGCACCAGCCTTGAAGTGTAGCTCGCCACCCAAAGACCGCCCTCGTCATCAACAGCAATGCCCGCAGATGTCTGCCAGTTATAGGGGCCGCCAGGATAGGATTCCCCGTCCACCACAAAACGTTTCTCCACCCCTTCCGATGAGTATTGATACAGCCGATTTAACCCTTGCACCCAGATATCGCCTTCATGATCAACCGCAAGGTAGCAGGGATCAGGTCCGCAAACATCCGCGGCAAAAACCTCAACCGCACCGCTTTCGATATCGACGGTGAGGACCTCGCCTTCACCCTGGCGGGTCAGGTAAAGCGTGCCATCCAGGCCAAACACCATGTTCTCGGCTTGCGGAACGCCAGCGGCGACCGTTATCGGGCTCCCTCCTGGATTCCACCGGTATACTTTGCCATAGTCCATGTCGGTGTAATACAACTCATCTTCTGGAGAAACCGCAATGCCACCGATATGAACGTCAAACCCGGCCACGGGCTCAAGCCCGGACACGCTTTCCACATCCCCGTCATGACCAACACGGACAATGCGACTGTGGATGAGGATATACAGATTCCCTTCCGAATCAAAAGCAACGCCGTTGGGACCATCCTGTTGCAGGCTTTCAACAGTCTGCCATAAACCAAGATCCGTCATGCTGCCGTTTTCGGAGACCCGCACAATATGGTGTCCGGTAGCATCAGCCACATACAGAACACCGTCCGGCCCCCACGTCACGCCTGCGGGTCCTTGCAGAAAGGATCGCAGCGCGTAGTCAGCCACAGTATTGGGATCCGACATGCGTATATGGCCTGGCCGCTCTGTCAGGGGAGCCGAGATTGGCTCAGGAGACGTAGCCCTGCTCCCATCCTCCTGGGCTTCCGTTTCTGTGGATGACATCGATACGTCGACATCCGCTCCGCAGGCAGAAAGCAAGATGAATGCAAATGAGACCACTACCCATACCACAACGTTCTTCCTCTTCATGTCGTCCTCCAGGGCTATGCGTCCAGTGAATAACCATAGATCATCCGGGAAAGCATCCTGTCATCAAGATTGCGCCCGTCGCCAAGCGATAATTGTACGAGGAATGGCAGGATGCGCAACTGGACGTGACGTTGTGGTTTATTGGGACAGGGAAGCGGCACGAGCACGTTCCCCGCATCTGAAGTACAATCACTTGGTCTGTCTGTCCCTCACCCGAATCCCGTCGGTGCCGCGCCGGTACATCCGAGGCTGGTCATGCCCGCATCCATCCGCAACCGCATGCGCGTGCAGGAGTGGCTCCTGCTCCTGCTCTTATCCCTCATCTGGGGAAGCTCGTTCTTCTTCAACGAGGTCGCCCTGCGCGGGCTGCCGGTCCTCACCGTCATCACCCTGCGCATGTCGCTGGCCGCCATCACCCTGTGGATCGTGGTCCTCGCACGGGGCGTGCAGCTGCCACGGTCGCGCCGGGTCTGGGGCGCCTTTGTGGTAATCGGGCTCATCAACAACGTCATCCCCTTTTCCCTGGTGGTGTGGAGCCAGACCATCATCACCTCCGGGCTGGCCTCCATCCTCAATGCCACCACACCGCTTTTCACCGTGGTGATCGCCGGACTTCTGCTCCCGGATGAGAAGATCACGCTCAAGAAGGCGCTCGGCATGGCTGTCGGGTTTTCCGGTGTTGTGCTCATGATCGGACCCGCCGCCCTGGAGGGGATCGGCACCGACACGCTCGCCCAGGCGGCGATGCTGGGTGCCACGTTCTGCTATGCCTGTTCGGGGGTCTATGCTCGCCGCTTCCGGGAGCTGGACGTGAGCCCCATGATGACGGCGGCCGGTCAGGCGACGGCCTCCTCCCTGATCCTCATCCCGCTCGCCCTGGTCATCGAGCAGCCCTTCGCCTCTCCGCCGCCCGGGCTGGACTCGCTCGCTGCGGCAGCAGGGCTGGGCGTCCTGGGAACCGCCTTCGCCTTCACGCTCTTCTTCCGCGTGCTGGGTTCGGTAGGCGCTACCAATGCCGCGCTGGTGACGTTCCTCATCCCGGTCTGGGCCAACGTGCTGGGCACACTCATCCTCAATGAAATCCTCGAGCCCGTGCATGTCGCCGGCATGCTCATCATCGGCGTTGGACTATCGCTGATTGACGGGCGCCTCTGGTCGCGGCGGCGCAGCCGGTCAACAGGGAAGTAAGCGAGGAGGCGCTGCCGCCATCACGTTCGCCGTCATGGCCGGCCGCGCCCCCGCATAAAGACGGGAGTATCCTATCGTTCCCGCGCGAAAGCGCCCCTTACGCTTTTGCGAGCGCAGAGAAGCAGCCCCATGGAACCTCGCTCAACATCACCTTTGCCAGTTTGGCGTGCAGCCACGCCAGTCCATTGGTGACATGCAGGCTTACCGGCCACAAGATCATGCCCATCAAAACGCCAAGCCATGCATCGCTCATGCTGTCAACGCGCCACATCGCCAGACCCGGCCGGAAGAACATGCCCATCTGGACATCAGGCAGGTACGTGTACGTGTAGGGCATGGATAGCAGCGCCAGCGTCAGAGCGGTCAGCGTGATGAGGATCACAAAGGTCGCGATCCCCAACGGAAACTTCATCAACAGGTACAGCGGGCTTCTCCAGGTGACGGGATGGGTGAAGAAACCCCTGAAGCGCGTCCAGGTGTCCCCTCCCTCCTGTAACGGGAACGCCGAGGCAGGGACATCTTCGTGCAGCCAGTGGACGGCCATCCAGCGTTCGAAGCCTGCCAGTGCCCGCCATCCGGCGCCGGCCAAGAGCAGGAGGGGGATGCCCACCCATAGTATGGAGAGCGAGATCCCTGCCGCAAGTCCGGTCACCACGAACACGAAGTAGAACACGCCAAGCGGGAAGGCAGCCAGGAGGTAGAGGAGGTTCAGGTATGCCTGGCCGCTGATCATGACCTTGAAAAAGCGGAGTACGGTTTGTGTGGGGCTGTTCATGGTCTTTCTCCTTCCATGCTGCACACGGTCACAGCATTCTCAGGCCAGCTTTCGATCGATGACTACGATGACACGAGCATCATGTACGCCAGGAAAGCCAGCCCCAGGAACGAAAGAACGATAAAGGCGATCATCCCCGCCCAGATCAACGTGCGATGAAACAGCAATCGCTTGGCTTCTTCATAGGCTTCCATCTTGTCTTCCCTGGAAAGTGGAACAGGGATCTCTTCCGGCACATCCATGGCGGCTGTCTCCTCTGCGACCTGTGCGAGGTCTGGATCGGTCTCCAGGTAGGCCTCAACCAGGGCGCGCGTGTCTGCACTCACTTCATTGGCTACATACAACGGGAGCAAATCAAGAATGACATCCCTAGTGATGTTCATCGTCAACCAACCTCCTTGTCGACACAGCTGGCAAGCAGCTTTTTACGCACGCGGTGCACCTTGACTTTTGCGGCTGACAGGGATAAGCCCAGGACGCGGGCGATTTCGGCGTAGGGGAGCTCATGCTGGACGCGCAAGGTGAAAGCCGCACGGTCCATCTCTGGAAGCGTCTGGAGAAACGCCCGCACTTTCTGCAATTCGTGCTGTGTTTCAACCTGTTGCAGCGGCCCGGGAGCCGGGTCAGGGTAAGGTCCTTGAAGAACAGCTTGGCGTTTTCGCTTTCGCTGCCGCTGGAGGAAGGCATTGCGGGCGATGGTGAAGAGATACGCCTTGAGGGTTTCGGTGCGGATGGAATTCCGGTTCACCCATGCACGGATAAACGTCTCGGAGGTGATGTCCTCCGCCTCGGCGCGGTCACCGGCGAGCCAGTAGGCAAAGCGGTACACATCACTTGCATAGGTGTCGTACAGGTCCTGAAAGTCCATCATCACGTCCTTGTACCTATACTATGCCCATCTGAGCGGAAAGTTACAATCTGCTCCAGACAGGTCCATGAAAAAGCGACGCTCCTTCGAGAATGAATCAGACACGGAATTCGGATAGACTTGAGTCATCTCTCCGCTTGTTGAGCGCCAGGCCCGGTGGTCCGCATCCTCACAACCGAAACCGGTTAGAATATCTTCAAGAACCTCATCTTTCAAGAAGGCCCAAAGGCTCCCAAGATGTCCATGACCTTGCTCATCACGCTCTTCATCCTCAGCGGCGTTTTCCTCGCTGTGCTGGGCGTCCCCATGGCTTTGGGCTGGGTGCGTCCCAACAGCCTTTACGGCTTTCGCACCACGGCGACGATCGAAGACCCCGACCTGTGGTACCCCGCCAACCGCTACGCCGGCCAGCGCATGATCGAGGCCGGCATCGTCTTCGCCCTCGCTTCCGCCGCGCTCGCGTTCCTCGGGCTGAGCGTTGACGGCTACGCCATCGCCTGCACCGCTTTCCTGCTTGCAGCTATGGCGATTGTGATTATCCGCAGTTTTCGTTTTCTACGGCGCTTGCGCATAACTCGCAGCGCCTGAACAGGATTCCCCTTCCCGCGAGGATGCGGCGGGGGAGAAGTGCCCTACAATGGGGTGACATCCAGCATGGTGAGGATCCATGGCTTCACCCCTGCATCCCGAAACCGGCTCCCCGGTCATGAAGAATACGACCGGGTCACACCGTTCCGTTCAGCGGCGCCGGCTGCTCCTTGCCGCCCTCTGTGTGCTGCTCCCCCCATTGACCACCAGAGGGTACCACCCCCTCGACATCGCGAGCGTCAATGCCGCCCTCCTCACCCATTCCATCCGGCACCAGTTCGACGTGCTGTTCCCGTTCTTTAACCTGCTCGCGCTCGCCCTCCTGATGGCAACCATCCTGAACGGGAAGCGGTACTCACGCGCCTTCGCCGGCTTCACCGCCCTCGCCTACACCCTGAGCGCGTTCCTGCAGAACCTCAGCGTTACGGACACCTACGGGCTCGGGCTCACCACCTCCACCTTCGCGCTCACCCTGCTCGTCGCCACCGCCTGGTTCCGCGAAGCCGCCCACCCGACGGACGATATCTTCAGCGGACCATCGCCTCGCCGTGTTCTTCTGCTGCTGCCCTTTGCCCTCCTCGCGCTGTGGTTTCCCGTGGACCCCGTCACCTTCCAGCCGGACTTCAATCCCCGCACCCTGCTTACCTCGGGCTCCTCGCTCTCGTTCTGCATGCTCACCATCGTTGCGCTGGCCGTTCTGCTCATGGACGTTCCGCGCGTCAACCCGATGACGCTCTTCACCACGAGCCTCGCCGGGCTCCTGATCGGGATCGGCAACCTGTGGCTGGAGTTCATCCACATGCCTGAACTGGCCTGGGTGGGTGTCCTGCACATCCCTCTCGTGGCGCTGTCGGCAGCAGGATTGGTCCTTTCAAGTCAGATCCTGCGCACGATCTCAGTCCATTGACCTGAGGAATTGAGACGAGGTGAGCCCTGCGGCGGGCACGTTTGTAGCCGCCGTGCGGGTGCACTCGATCCCGCCCGACCGACCTACTATGAGCCCACGCCCATCATCCTTCACGCGATGGACGGCTTGAGCCATTTCGAGCGGCCCCGGCCATCGGTCCAGAGGGTGTTTATGCTATAACTAGGGCGGACTGAAAACCCGCACCTGAGATCCTATGACGGAGAACCTGCTTCTCTCGAAACTTCAGATCCCGGTTGCCCGATCCAGCCTGGTCACCCGGCCGCGTCTGCTGGCGCGTCTGAACGAAGGGCTGAACAGGAAGATCATCCTGGTCTCTGCCCCGGCAGGCTTCGGGAAATCCACCCTGCTGGCGGATTGGCTGAGGTCCATCCCCCTGCCGGCAGCCTGGCTGTCGCTAAACGAGGATGACAACGACGTCGCCCGCTTCCTGACCTACCTCGTGACCGCACTCCAGTTGCTGGACCCTTCCCTGGACAACACCGCCCTCGACCTGCTGCAATCCCCCCAGCCAGAGCTGAAAAAAGCAGCCCTCACCGCCCTTCTCAACCAGATTGAGCGCATCCAGACCGAATCCGTGCTTGTGCTGGACGACTATCACTTCCTCCAGGAAGTGGACATCCACCAGGCGGTGGACTTCCTTCTCACCTACCTGCCCCCATCCCTGCATCTCGTCATCAGCACACGGGCGGATCCCCCCCTGGCGCTGGCCCGGTTGCGCGCACAGGGAACCCTGCTGGAACTGCGTCTGAAGGATCTGCGCTTCACCGAACAGGAAGCGCTGGCGTTTCTCTCCCGGGAAATCAGCCCTCCTCTCACGGAACGGGAGGTATCGCTCCTGACCGCCCGCACCGAGGGCTGGATCTCCGGCTTGCAGCTTGCCGCCATCTCCCTGCGGGGGAAGGAGGATCCCGGGGGGTTCATTCATTCCTTCTCCGGCAGCAATCGATACATCCTGGATTACCTCCTTGAAGAGGTCCTTGAGCACCAACCCCCGGAGGTCCAGGATTTTCTATTGAAGACCTCCATTCTGGAACGGCTGAACGGTGACCTCTGCGACGATCTCACCGGCCGCAAGGACAGCCGGCAGATTCTCGCAGACCTCGAAAAAGCCAACCTGTTTCTGATCCCCCTTGATGAGAAGCGCGAAGGGTATCGCTATCACAAACTCTTCCGCGACCTGCTCCATCACCGCCTGACCCTGGCCATGGCTGACCAGGTCCCCGCCCTGCATCGCAAAGCCAGCCGCTGGTTGGACGATCACGGCTTGCTCGTCCAAGCGATCGACCATGCCCTCGAGGCGGGTGAGTACAGCACGGCGGTCGGTCTCATTGAGCGGGAAGCGGAACACATCCTGATGTGCGGTGAGGTCAACTCCTACCAGCGCTGGATATCCAGACTGCCGGTCGGCGCCCTCAAAGACAATCCCAACCTGGCCTTTTACGGGGCCTGGGCGCAGATGTTGAAAGCGTCGGATGTTGAAGACGTGCTCCTCACCGCTGCCGATTTGAAAGACAGCCAGACTCCCATGGCCGGCCGGCTGGACACCCTGCGGGCTTTCGTCTTCGTCTCCCGGGGTGAATTTTCGCTCGCCGGAGAGACGTCCGAAACCGCTTTAACCCGCCTCCCGGCCGATGACGCCTACTTCCGCGGCATGGCGTTCTACATTCTCAGCCTGGCGAGGATGTTCAGGCAGGATATGCTCGCCACCCTGGAAAACCTGAGCGATCTGTCCAGAAGAGAGGAGTTCAAGCACAACCCCATGCTCAGGGTGATCGCGCTCAGCCAGGCTGCCAGGGCTTCCGTCCACCTGGGGGACCTCTCCCGGGCACGACGTTTGTATGAAGAAGCGCTGGAGAGCGCCCGCGACAGGCTGGGGGATTGGATCCCCATCGCCGGAGAAGCCTTGATGGGCCTCGGCGATCTGCTGCGGGAGCTGGGCGAACTGGACCAGGCCGGCGACCTCATCCTGGAAGGAATCGAGCTTACCTTGCAGTGGCGCAGGGGCGCTGCCATCGAAGGCTACCTGCACCTGTCTCGCGTAAAACAGCTTCAGGGAGACTGGTCGGCCGCCAACCAGGTGCTTGAGAGAGCGATCAGGATGGCGGAAGACTATGATGTGATGACCCTGGATGACCGCCTGGCCGCCCTGTGGCAGGCCCGCCTGTGGAGCTTCGAAGGCCGGCTTCCCGAGCTGCAGGAATGGATCCAGCGTCACCAGGTGGACCGGCCCATCAAACCTCTCAAGGACAGCAACGGTCTCATCCTCGAACATTATCTTCACGCCCGGGAAAAGACCGTCCAGGCCAGGTATCTGCTGCTGGCGGGGAAACCACAGAAAGCTCTTTCCCTTGCCGGAGAGCTGGCCGCCGCGTTCGAGGAACTGGGCTGGGTGGATACCCTGATTGAGGTCTACCTGCTTGAAACAACCGCCCACCTGGCCCTGGGTGAGAAAGAAAATGCCCGCATGAGCCTCGAACATGCCCTCCGGCTGGGCACGACAGGCGGCTTTCTTGGTGCCTTCCTGGAAGCCGGTCCGGTCCTCGAAGAGCTTCTTGCCGGATTCAGCGATCATCCTGCATATGGCACGTATGCAAGAGCGCTGCTCCAGGCGTTTCATCCGGTGGAGAGTGAGACAGAGACGCCCCGCCAGCCCCTGCTGGAGCCACTCAGTGAGCGGGAGCTGGACGTACTGGGCTATCTGGCTGGCAGCCTGACTACACCGGAGATCGCCGGGGAGATGGTCCTCAGCGTCAACACCGTTCGCACCCACATCAAGAACATTTACCAGAAGTTGGGGGTTCATAAACGATCGGCGGCTGTCCGCCGCGCCCGGGTGCTGGACATCCTCTAAACGATCCCGCTGCTCACCCCGGGTGGGTGAGAGACCCCGGAAATTTGAATCACCCGATCCGGGTGATGACCCCGTGCCGCGCGGGCTCTATACTGCGTTCATGACACACGAAAGCAGCCCGACGGCCGGTAAAGCTCAGGAAACGTCCATCTACGAGATAGTGATCTGGGGGCACATCAGCCCGGAACGTGAAGCATCGTTTGCCGGTCAGGGCCTGGCAAGCCGTTTGATCAAGGTCGGTGAACCGGCGACGCTCCTCACTGGAGAGATTCTGGACCAGGCGCACCTGAGAGGGCTGCTGAATAAAATCTGGGATTTGAACTTCGACATTCTCATGGTCCGCAGAATTCGACCGGAGAACACAACGGGAGGTCGAGCCGATGAGTAAGCATGTAATCCCCTTCTCCAGCCTGAAAGAAGAAGAACAGGAAACTGCCGGTGGCAAAGGCGCCGCTTTGGCGCACCTGTTCCAGAAAGGCTACCGGGTGCCGGACGGGTTTGTCATCCTGCCGGGAGCCTTCCAGGGTGATGATCTGGGTTCGGAATGCTGGTCCGAAATCCGCGCGCACCTCGCCAGCCTGCGAAACGGGGATAAACGCACCAGCTTTGCGGTGCGCTCCTCAGCCCTCTGTGAGGATTCCGCGTTCGCATCCTATGCAGGTGAATTTGAAACTGTACTGGATGTTCGCAGCGACGAGCGAGTAAAAGAGGCCATCCTGCAGGTACGGGGGTCGCGCGAGGCCGAGCGTGTCCTCGCCTACAGCCGGGCAAAAGGGCTGGAAGCCTCCCCGGAAATGGCGGTTGTCGTCCAGAAGCTGGTCCGGGCGGATTTCGCGGGGGTCCTGTTCACCTGCGATCCGGTATCCGGAAGCCAGATGTACATGACCGGCAACTACGTCCACGGCTTCGGGGAGGAGCTGGTCTCCGGCGAGGTCGAGCCCTATACCTTCACACTCACCCGGCCGAAAGGGACGTACGAGGGACCCGACGAGTTCAAGCGCTTTGCGAAGAAACTCAATAAATTGGGGAACCGTCTCATCCGGGACCTGGAGACGCAGCAGGACATTGAGTTCGCCATCAAGAACGGTCGCATCTACCTGCTGCAATCGCGGCCGATCACCACCCTGACCGCCAACGATCCCGCCACCGGGGCCTGGAATGACAGCCTCACCGGCGACTATCTGTGGTCCAGGAACAACTTCGGGGAAGGACGGCCGGATGTGATGACGCCCTACACCTGGTCGCTGACGAATTATTTCTGGCAGGATCTGAGCATGATCCCCGGGTATCTCTACGCCGGCAATATCGGCGGCCGCTTCTACGCCAACATCAGCACGATGGTATCGATGACGACCCTGTTCGGTAAGAAGCTGGATGCAGCGCTGGAAGAGGTCAGCGGCGCCCTGGGCCGGATCCCGGAAGGCATGGACATCCCGGTGATCCCCTTCCCCAGGAGCACGCTCTTTGCGGTGCTGCCCAAACTCTTCAGCCTGGCCAGCAAACAGCGGCAGGGGGCCAAGAAGATCCCGGCCTACCTTGAAGAGAATCCTGCATGGTGCCGCCGGATGGCGAAGAAACTGTCGGACACCACCACGTATGAGGGCCTGTACGACTTCTGGGTTGAGGATCTCGAGCCCTACATCAAGGAAAGCATGATGATTTTCTTTGCCGCATCGGATCCCTACGAGCAGGCGATGAAGGTGCACCGCGAGCTCATTGACCTGGTCGGTGAAGGGGATGCCAATGCCCTGTTTCTCAATTTCAGCGATTCCAGCGACCACATCGCCAGCCTCGGTCCCCTGGTGGGAATCAGCAAACTGGCTGCGGGGGAGATCAGCCGCCAGGAATACCTGGACCGGTATGGACACCGCGGCCCGCACGAGGCGGAGTATTCCATCCCCCGCCCAATCGAGGACCCTGCCTGGCTGGACCGTCAACTGGAGGAATACCGCCGGGCGCCGGTCGATGTGGAAGCCCTGCTTACCAGACAGGAGGAAGCCTTTGAAGCCGCCTGGGCACGTCTGGAACAATCCCATCCTGACCGGACGAAAAAGATACGGAAACGTCTGGATAAGGTTCCGGCTGCTGCCCGTCTGCGGGAAGCCGTCCGTTCCGAATCGATGCGCATGGCCGGGATTCAGCGCGGTTATGCCGTGCGGGTGGGGGAAGTCACCGGTCTGGGACAGGATGCCTTCTTCCTGGGCGTCGACGAGATCCTGGACCTGCTTTCCGGGCAGGATTCCGCCAGCCAGTACATTCCTGCCCGCACGGACACCTACCAGCGCTACTGCGAATTGCCTCCCTTCCCCATGATTATCCGCGGCCGCTTCGACCTCGAAGTATGGGCTGCAGATCCCCAAAGGCGCAGCGATATTTTCGATGCCACCACAACCTACGACAGCCCTGCCTCGAGCACGCTGAAGGGGTTCGCCGGAGCGTCCGGCCGGGTGGAAGCCACAGTGCGTGTGCTGGGTACGCCGGAGCAGAGCGGCGACCTGCAGAAGGGAGAAATCCTGGTGGCGGTGTCAACCAATGTGGGCTGGACGCCGCTTTTCCTGCGGGCTGCAGCGGTGATCACTGATGTCGGTGCACCGCTTTCCCATGCCGCCATTGTAGCCCGTGAGCTGGGCATCCCGGCGGTGGTAGGCTGCGGCGACGCCACCATGCGCCTGCGCACCGGCGACCGCGTGCGGGTGGACGGGGGCCTGGGCACCGTGGAAATCCTGAGAACATAGGTGCTGGATCTTCTCCTGTATCCGGAGCGGGGAGCAACCCGCTCCGGACAGAGATCTCCGGAACGCAATCATGAACAAGAAAGCATTCCTGATCCTGGCTTTTGCGCTGATGGCGGTCATGTTCGGCTTCGGGATGGTGATCCCTATCTTCCCCTTCTACATCACCGAGCTGGGGGCGGGCGGGAGCGAACTCGGCCTGCTGGTTGCCACCGCCGCCCTCCTGGAGTTCCTCTTCGGTCCGCTGTGGGGCTGCATCTCCGATAGAGTCGGCCGCAAACCGGTGCTGATGGTGGGGCTGTTCGGCTACGCCGTGTCCACGTTTCTCTTCGGGATCTCCAGTCAGCTGTGGATGTTGTTTGCAGCCCGCGCCCTGTCGGGCGTGCTTTCCTCAGCCACCATCACGGCGGCGATGGCCTATGTCAGCGACATCACCGGGGAAGACAGCCGGGGAGAGGGCATGGGCAGGATCGGCGCCGCCATGGCGCTGGGGGTAATGCTCGGCCCGGGCCTGGGTGGATGGCTGGCGGAGGATTCGCTCGCCCTGCCATTCTTCATCGCCGCCGGGGTGTCGCTGCTCTCCTTGCTCTTTGCCGCAGTCTTCCTGCCGGAATCCCATGCCCCGGCAGGAAGAACGAAAGGGCAGACCCTCCAGCTTCCGGATGTGAAAACTCTCTGGAAAGCCGTGCGCGGACCGGCTGGAATCCTGTTCCTGCTGGTCGCCGTGTTCAGCTTTGCCTTGACCAATTTCGAATCGGTCTTCGGGCTCTACGCCCTCGAAAAATTCGGCTACGGTCCTGAGCGTGTGGGGACCATCCTGCTGGTCGTAGCCGCGGTGTCCACGTTCGGTAAAGCACTCCTGACCGGCCCGGTCGTCCGCAGGTGGGGAGAACGGACCACCATCCAGGCTTCCCTCCTGGCCGGATCGGCCGGCTTTCTGATCCTGCTGGCAGCCTGGGATTTCCCCACCACTCTGGCTGCGACGGGATTCTTCATCCTTTCCAAGACCCTGCTCCGTCCCGCCGCCCTGGCGCTGATCTCAAGGCGGTCCGGCGATGACCAGGGCGCAGCCATGGGGTTGAGCAACTCCTTCATGAGTCTGGGCCGGATCCTCGGACCGATCTGGGCCGGTCTGGCCTTCGACCTGGGGAGATCGCTTCCCTATCTCAGCGGATCAGCCCTGATGCTGGCAGCATTTCTATTCAGTATGCGGGCGCTCCGGATGCAGCGGGTGCACCGCATGCTGTAAAATCTGACTTGCGTGGCAGACGTACACGATGGTCATGTGCGGCGAGGGGGGCAGCATGTGTGGCCTTTGTCATGGGTTGATGATGTCGTCGACGATAACAGCCATTGGGTGCGGGATTTCATTGTGCATTCCACCCTCCCTCTCGTCTTTGAGAACTCGCCGCGGGTCGGACTTGGCCTCCTGAATTCAGGCCCCGGTCTTGTTGGCGGCATTTTTGTCGAGCTCAGCCTGATCGCCGCCGTACTCGCCATCTACCTGACAGCGAGAACGCGGGCAGCGGTTTCGGCGCGTGAATAGACATCCGGGTTCTTCGGCTCAATCCTTATCCGCTTCGCAATCCTTTCGCTTTGCTTGCGCCGGACCTTGCTGAGAAAGGCACTGCCATCGACCATGTGCATCCATAAAAGCCATGGAGGACAAGGGCTCTGCCAGACTGGATCATGCGAACCCTTCGAGGGCGATTCGGGTAAGAAGAATAAGGAACAGGTTCACCGCATTCATTCCACCCTCGCCGTGCAGGAAGGCGAAGCGCCCAATTGAACCGTGTTTGTATCAGTAAGGCGGCTGCGATGATGAAACCTGAGCATGAACGGCAAAGAAAAAGGCAACTCCTCCTCCCAAAAGGAGCAATCCCACTCGTCTGGGCGGCCATCGTACTCGTCATCATGGGGATCCTGCCATGGCTTGTCGCCAGGGTCGGACCTCGCTATGGCTGGACTGAGTGCACGCCCGGAGGGTGGAACGTCGCCGGGCTGCTCGCCGTCGCCGCCGGACTCGCGATGTATGCGTGGTGTCTCGTGATTCATTACAAAAGCTACCGTACATCGGTGCGGGTTGGCTTTTCTCCCCCGCATCTCGTCATCGCCGGCCCCTACCGGGTCTCCCGCAACCCGATGTATGTTGCCGGTCTGTTCGCATGGGTCGGGTGGACGATTTTCTATGGCAGCCCCGCCGTCCTGGCTGCGCTCATCCTGCTCTGGGCTGTGTTTTCCTTCCGTGTGATCCCGCTCGAGGAGCGGCAGTTGGAAACGCAGTTCGGCGACGAGTACCTTGCATTCAAGCAGACGGTGCCGCGCTGGATCGGACGTTTCAAATGAATGACCTTGAGGTCACAGTATGAAGCTGCGAAAATATATGCTACAACTCATCGTGGTTCTTCTTCTGGCTGCAGATTGCAGCCCCGGAAGTACGCCGCCGGACCCAGCAGCGCAGCCGCAGGCCTCCCTCACATCCGAACCGCCATCGCAGCTCGCCTTCCACCAGAGCCCGCAGCGCTTTGACTCCATCCCCACCTGGCGCATAGCCCTGGCCGACCTCGATGGCGACGGTGATCTCGACGCCGTCTTCGCCAACGCCCAGGTCGAGCCAGCCCGGGTATGGTTGAACGACGGCTACGGCGTGTTCACCGACACGGGTCAGGCGCTGGGAGACAACCGGCACGGCGTCGATGTTGGCGACGTCGACGGGGATGGCGATCTCGACATCGTCCTCACGACCTTCCGCACCGGCCTCACCACCCTGGTTTTCCTGAACGACGGGCAGGCCCTCTTCACGGAGCTTGAGGGAGCCTTTCAAACCAACATCGGCTTCAGCGTGACGCTGCTCGATCTCGACGGCGACGGGGACCTGGATGCAGCCGGAAACTACCTCAGCGCCGCCCGCATCTACAGCAACGATGGCGCCGGAATGTTCTCCCTCGGTGATACGGCATTCCTCCTCACAGCCGAGTGGGGCGATCTGGACGCGGACGGCGATGTGGACGCCTTCATCAAACGTGACGGCTACGGTTACGCCGTTCATGTGAATGACGGTGCGGGCGGGTTCAGCGAGGGCTGGCACCTTGAAGACGACGAGGCCATGCAGCAGGGCGACATGGCACTCGGTGATGTCGACAGCGATGGTGATGTCGATGTCGTCCTCGCCAACGGTTTTTTCGAGACCACCAGCTACCCCGCCCGGGTGTTGCTCAACGACGGGAACGGTCAGTTTGCCGATAGCGGACAGCGCCTGAGCGCGGTCACCAACGCCGGTCTTGCCCTCGGCGACCTCGATCTGGATGGGGATCTCGACCTCGTCCTGACCGACTATCTGCAGCCGTGCCAGATCTGGTTGAACGACGGGACCGGCCACTTTGAGGACAGCGGAATCCGGATTGCCGGCGGCGAATTCTACCGGCACGCGCATCTGGGTGATCTTGACGGGGACGGCGATCTCGACATCTTCCTCGCCACGTACGGCACAGACCACGGCCCGAATGAAATCTGGTTCAACGACCTTCGCTGACAACCACAAGCTGAGGAAAGTACAGCATGGAACCGAACGTGATGGTCCACCCGCTCACACCCGATCGCTGGAATGACTTCGAACGCCTCTTCGGTCCGCACGGCGCTTACGGCGGTTGCTGGTGCATGTGGTGGCGCACAACCCGCAAGGAATTCGAAGCGCAGAAGGGTGAAGGTAACCGCGCCGCCATGAAGGCCATCGTCGACTCTGGACGCGTCCCCGGCCTGCTAGCCTACGTCGAGGGCGAGCCCGCCGCCTGGTGCTCGGTCGCGCCGCGTTCCGAGTTCGGCTCGCTCAATCGCTCCCACGTGCTCAAGCCCCTCGACGACCGGCCGGTATGGTCGATCGTGTGCTTCTACGTGGCAAAGGCGCACCGCCGTCAGGGGCTGCTTGTGGCGCTCATTAGCGCTGCGGTCGACTACGTCTGCGCGCAGGGCGGCACAACGGTCGAGGCGTACCCCTCCATCCCCCGCTCCGGGGACGTCACGCCCGTCACGTCGTTCATGGGCTTCCCCGCCGTCTTCGAACAAGCCGGCTTCGTTGAGGTCGCCCGCCCCTCGAAGAGCAAGTGCATCATGCGATACACGATCGAAAGCTGATGTGCGAAGGGAATGCGCATGAAAAAACACCGTAATCGTGTGCAGCGCGTCGGACTGCTTCTGTTCATCCTGGTGCTGCAGATGCTCTACTTCCCCATCAATCGCAGCGTACATGGCGGGGTCACCACCGCTCTGCCCCTCGACGCACACATTCCCCTCTCCCCCGTGTGGGCAATCCCCTATCTCCTCAGCATCCCCTGGTGGCTGGGCGCCATCCTGTGGGCTTTCTTCAAGATGGAGGATCGGCGCTGGACGCAGTTCGCCACCTGCCTGTCACTGGCCTTCGCCATCAGCTACGCTATCTACATCGTCTTCCCAACGTATGTCGAGCGCCCCGACGTCACCGGCGGAGATGCGCTGAGCAGGCTGGTCCAGCTCATCTACGGTAACGACCGGCCATACAATGCGCTTCCCAGCGGCCACACCTACATCACGCTCATCATCACCCTCTTCTGGTTCACGTGGAAGCCCCGGGGACGTGCTGTTGGGCTGGCCATCGCCATCGTCGTGCTGCTGTCGACGCTCTTCACCAAACAGCATGCCGTCCTGGACCTGCTGGCAGGCGTCCTGCTGGCTTGTCTCTGCTGGTGGCTGTCCGGCAGGATGATCAACACACCCTCACCCGCACATGCTGTTGTATGATGAACGTACCGCAGCGGATGATGGACCGACTACCCAGACCTCTCGACAATCCCCGAAGCAGAAACATCCCTTCCGCACAAGATTGATCCCGGGAGGATTCTTATGCAGGAGAGAGAACATACCATCACGACACAGGATGGCAGGACACTGCGCGTCCTCGACACGGGCCCTGAGGACGGTCTGCCCGTCCTCGTCCACCACGGCACCCCGGGATCTCGTCTCCTCGAACAGGGATGGAGATCGGATTCCGAAGCGCGCGGCATCCGCCTGATCGGCTACGACCGGCCCGGCTACGGCGGCTCGACGCCGCACCCCGGACGGATGGTGGGGGACGCTGCGGAGGACGCCGCTGCCATCGCCCATGCGCTGGGCATCGACAGGATGGCCACCTGGGGTGCTTCTGGCGGAGGGCCACACGCGCTCGCCTGCGCTGCGCTGCGGCCGGATTTGTTCTCAGCGGTCGCGTCGATCGCCTCACTGGCGCCGTATGAAGCCGAGGGGCTGCACTGGGAAGAAGGGATGGGCGAGGACAATCTCAAGGAAAATGCAGCCACGCGGGAAGGCCGCGCCGCGCTAACCGACCATCTACGGAGAGAAGCTGCCGACCTCCTGCAGGTCGACGCCGAGATGCTCGTTCACGCCCTCCGCTCCCTGCTCAGTCCAGTCGATGCCGCCGTCGTGACCGGGGACTTCGCCGCCAGCATGCTCGCCGACATGCACGCCGGGATCGGCGAGTCGATCGAGGGATGGGTCGATGACGACTTTGCCTTCTTCAAGCCCTGGGGATTCGATGTGCGGGACATCCGCACGCCCACCCTGCTCCTGCACGGCCAGCACGACCTCTTCGTCCCCTTCACGCACGGGGAATGGCTCGCCGCGCGCATCCCGGATGTGGATGCCCGCCTCTCCACCGAAGATGGGCATCTCACCTTCATCACCAGGCGGATTCCCGAGGTGCACGCCTGGCTGGTTGAGCGCTTGGCAGCCTGACCGTTCCATTCCATGAGAAGAAGCACGTCGATTTGCCACGATGGACGTACTTGTCATGCTATGATGGACACATACCGCACGTGTTCTCGGGGAACATGGGGATTCCGTTAAGGCGCACCTTCCTTTAACGACCACATTCAGAAACCATCCAGCCTTCCTTTCATCTGTCTCGGTGCAATCCTTCACGGTGTATGTGTTCATGATCTCCGGACCTGTAACGCCATCGATGCAGGCTTAAGCACGGAACGCCGAAAGGAGAAAATCGGCGTACCACGGGAGGAATCCCGTTATGTTCGCGAGGAACACAGAGAAAGGAAAAGGGGATGAGTGGGATACTTGAGCTCCACAAGGAAAGCGCTAGTCAAGCCGCTAAGATCGCACGTATTCACATCAAGAAAATGAAAAGGGCTCCCGGTTTTGGGGAACCGATGATCGGCACGATCTACCCGCTTCTTGAGCCAGGAGGAGAAGAAAACCTGTTCTTCGATGTCAAACTCATCGACAAGGAGGGCAAAGACCACGGTTACATCATTGTATGCCTTTCCCAGGCATATCCGCCGATTATCACATTTACTACAGCCGGCCCCAGCCTCGTGGAGATGCTGGATCAGAAAGTTGGATGTCGATCCTTTATACCCGTCTTCTACACACCGGTTTTTTCTGTTGCAGAAGATGACCAGGGCACCTTCTTAACATCGATTGGCTCCCAACCCATTTTCCCGGTGGATAAAAACAAGAAGCGACAT